>Ga0302325_10007140_pt1 | contig 24897 bp, 19 predicted proteins | sample Palsa_T0_2_FD_201948 | JGI IMG/M metagenome (GOLD analysis project Ga0302325, IMG submission 201948) | Peat permafrost microbial communities from Stordalen Mire near Abisko, Sweden - Palsa_T0_2 | ecosystem: Environmental > Terrestrial > Soil > Palsa > Peat permafrost | place: Sweden: Abisko... | reverse complement strand
ATCGAGCGCAAGCAGGTCATTGATGCCATCAGGGTCGGCGACCTGTGGCTGGAGGATGTCACGAGCTTTCCCACCGGGATCCGCGCGGTGCAGGCATGGAGCCGCTCGGAATGGGTGGAGGCCACGCTCCCGGTCTGGTCCAAGCTGTGCGACCCGATCGCGGGCCGCGCGGTCGACGCGATGGGCGGCTTGCTGTCGGAGGATCCGGACGGGCTGGGCGGCGAGCTACCGCCGGAGATGCGCTCCGCGATGACGGCGCTGACCGGCGGCATGGGCGGGCTCGGCGCTCTCGGCGGGCTCGGCCCTCTCGGCGGGCTTGGCCAGATGATGCGCAGGATCGGCGGGATGATGGTCGGCGGCCAGACCGGCGCCGCGATCGGCGCGCTCGCCCGTGAGGTCGTCAGCTCGACCGACGTCGGTCTGCCGCTCGGCCCGGAGGGGACGGCCGCGCTGCTGCCAGCCGGAGTCACGGCCTTCGGCGAGGGGCTCTCGCTGGACGCAGACGAGGTACGGCTCTTCCTGGGCATGCGCGAAGCTGCCCACCACCGGCTGTTCTCGCACGTCCCCTGGCTCCGCTCCCGGCTGCTGGCCGCGGTCGAGGATTACGCGCGCGGCATCACGGTGGACACCTCGGCCCTGCGTGACGCGATGCCGCAGCTCGACCCGGCAAACCCCGAGGCGCTGAACGAGGCCCTGGCCGGTGCCGCGCTCTTCCAGCCGGAGGACTCCGAGCAGCAGAAGGCGGCGCTGGCCCGGCTGGAAACCCTGCTCGCGCTCGTCGAGGGGTGGGTTGCGACCGTGGTCGACGCCGTGGCAGCAAGCAGGCTGCCGCAGGCCAGCGCTCTCGCCGAGGCGATCAGGCGGCGGCGGGCCACCGGCGGGCCGGCCGAGCGGACCTTCGCCACGCTGGTCGGGCTCGAGCTCAGGCCGCGCAGGCTCCGGGAGGCCGCGGCCATCTGGCAGGGACTCACCGACGCTCGCGGCGTCAGCGGCCGGGACGCGATCTGGGCGCATCCTGACCTGCTGCCGACGGCCGACGACTTCAAAGACCCCGACGGGTTCGTGCGCGGCAGGCCCGAACTGGACATCTCCGATCTCGATCCCGGCGACCCTGCCGACCCCTCATCATCAGGGTGACGGCTTCTGGCGACGACGAGGCGCCACCGCGCGCGAGCCCGAGGCGCGTCCGCTTTGTCGAGCTGACCAGCGCGGCCATGACGGCACTGCTGGACAGCGACCTGCCAGCCGCCAGTGCAGCCGCAGGAGTCCCGCTGACCGGGTACTTCACGACCGACCAGGCACGGTGGCTCTGGCGGCTGCGGATCGGCCAGGTGGCGGCGGATCCGGCCAGCGCACAGTGGATCGCGCGGGCCGCGGTGGCGGAGCCGGAAGGCCTCGTCGTCGGCCACGCCGGCTTTCACGGGCCGCCCGATGAGGCGGGGATGGTCGAGATCGGCTACTCGGTGGCGCCCGAGCACCGGCGCCAGGGGTACGCCAGGGCCATGCTGGCGGAACTGCTCCGCCGGGCGGCCGCCGACCCTGCGGTGCGGACCGTGCGGGCGAGCATCAGCCCCGGCAATGCCGCGTCGCTGGCGACGATCTCCGGATTCGGCTTCGCCAAGGTCGGGGAGCAATGGGACGACGAGGATGGCCTCGAGCTTGTCTTTGAGGTCCCCGCCAACCGGGGACCGCACCCGGCCTAGTTCGTGCCCGGCAGCTCAGGCTGTTGCCGAAACTGTCAGCGGAGGCTGCCAGTCTTGGCCGCGTGAGACCAGCACTCAAGCCCGGCCTGCTGCCCGTGTGGCGAGATCGCGACACCCTGCAAATCGGCATTGACCCACGCCGGGCGGTCGCCCTCACCGGAATGAGCGAGGCAGCGTGGGTAATCAGCCTCCTCGACGGAAGCCGGGACCGGGCGCAGGTGATCGCCGCCGCGGGTGACCGCGGCATACCGGAGCAGGTGACCGACCGGGTGCTCACCCTGCTCGCCGCCGGTGGCGCCCTGGACGACTATCCCGCGGGCCTTTACCGGGCGCTGCCCATGGAGCAGCGCAGGCTGCTCGCCCCTGAGATGGCCGCCAGCTCGCTGGCGCACGGGGACGGCGACGGTGGCGCGCGAACTCTCGCGCGGCGGCGCGCGGCACATGTTCGCCTGCATGGCGGCGGGAGGCTCGGGCGATGCATGGCCAGCCTGCTGGCGACGTCCGGGATTGGCTGGGTGGTCAGCGCGGACGCCGAGCAGGAAGAATCGGCGGTCACCCCGCCTCACCCGGACCTGGTCGTACTGACCGGAACGCCGGTCCCGGAACTGACCAGCATGCTGATGCGGGACCGGATACCCCACCTGGCCGTCTCGGCCAGTGAGGCGATCGGCGTGGTCGGTCCGCTGGTCGTGCCCGGCCAGTCGGCATGCCTGCGCTGCCTGAACCTGAGCAGGACTGATCGCGACCCGGCCTGGCCGCTCATCCTGGCCCAGCTGACGGGCCGCCAGGCTGATCCGCCCGCGTGTGACGCAGCTCTTGTCGCGGCGGTGGCCGCCCTGGCCACTACGCAGGCGCTCTCCTTCATCGACCGGCCGGCCCGGACCGGGCCGGTAACCAACGGGACCCTGGAGCTCGTCCTCCCGGCCTGGCAGTGGCGCCGGAGGACCTGGCCGCCGCACCGGGACTGTGCATGTGCGAGGAGCAGTCCGGGATAGCGGAGAATAGGGATCATGAGCGATCTGCCCCGTCGTGCCATCACCCGGACGGCGAAACTGGCCACCCTGCCGGTCGGCCTTGCGGGCCGGACCGCGCTGGGCTTCGGCAAGCGTGTTGGCGGCCGGCCGGCCGAGCTGGTAGCTCAGGAGATCCAGCAGCGAACGGGAGAGCAGATCTTCAAGGTCCTTGGCGAACTCAAGGGCGGCGCCATGAAGATGGGCCAGGCGCTGTCGATCTTCGAGGCCGCGCTGCCGCCGGAGATCGCCGGGCCCTACCGGGCTACCCTGACCCGGCTGCAGGAATCCGCGCCGCCACTGCCCGCCCGGGCCGTGCACAAGGTCCTCGCCAGCGACATGGGCGAGGACTGGCGGGCCAGGTTCGCCGAGTTCGACGACCACCCGGCGGCGGCCGCCTCCATCGGGCAGGTACACCGCGCGGTCTGGCAGGACGGGCGGCAGGTCGCGGTCAAGATTCAGTATCCCGGTGCTGGCAAGGCGCTGATCAGCGACTTCAACCAGCTAAGCCGCGTCGCCAGGCTGTTCAGCGTGCTCATGCCCGGGCTCGACGCCAAGCCGCTGCTCGCCGAATTGCGCGACCGGGTGACCGAGGAACTCGACTACCGGCTGGAGGCCACCTCCCAGGAGGCATTCGCCGACGCCTACCAGGGCGACCCCGACGTGTATATTCCCCACGTCGTCGACGCGACGGACCATGTGCTGGTCAGCGAGTGGATGGACGGCACACCGCTGTCCAGGATCATCTCCGACGGCACCCAGGAGGAGCGGAACCGGGCCGGGATCCTGATCGTCCGCTTCCTGTTCTCAGGTCCGGCCAGGGCCGGCCTCCTGCACGCGGACCCGCACCCGGGCAACTTCCGCCTGCTCGCCGACGGACGGCTCGGCGTGCTCGACTTCGGCGCGGTGGACCGGCTGCCTGGCGGCTTCCCGCCGTTCTTCGGCAGGCTGCTGCGGCTCATGCACACCGAGGGTGACCTCGCGGAGGTGGAGCACGAGCTCCGGGCGAACGGCTTCCTGCGGGAGGGCGTCAGCGTTGACCTTGCGGCGCTGACTGCCTTCCTGGCACCGCTGGCAGAGCCGTCCAAGGTGGAGACCTTCAAGTTCAGCCGCGAATGGATGCGAAGCGAGGCGACGCGGTTTACCGACCTGCGCTCGGCGGGGGTCGCGCGGCGGCTCAATCTCCCGCCCTCCTACGTGCTGATCCACCGCGTATCGACGGGCGGTGTCGGGGTGCTCTGCCAGCTTGAATGCGAAGGGCCATTCCGGGCCGAAGTGCTCAAATGGATGCCCGGCTACTCCGAACCAGGGGACCAGGCGGAGGCGATCTCACCAGCAGCGCCGGAACTCTAGGCAGGCACGTCCCCGCGCCGTCTGGGTCTGCCGCTCAGCGGATGTACAGTTCGTCGGCGTCGTACTCGGTGAACTCCATGTTCGACGTCACATCGGTCATGCCGAGCGACTGGAACGCGGGGAAGAGCTGCTCGGCTGACCACCGCTCCTGGTGCGCCTTGGACTGCCACACGGTCACCACGTGGAGCCCGCTGGAGTCCGTGCCGGCCGCCCACGCGAGCAGGCCGTCGATGTCCTGGGGCGGGCTGTGCTTGGCGGCGACCGCGCGGAAGCCGTCGATCGTGACTCCGGGCGTCGAGGCGATATGGATGTGTGCCATTTTTGTCCTGCCTTTCCTGAGTTTGTGCTGGCAGGAAGGACGCTACGGGAAAGCCCGGGGCCGGCCATCGGGGGAATCACTCACCGGAGTACTCAATCGCCGGCGACCTGGGTACTCACAGACGGCTCGCGCCGTGCTCGCTGCTGGCCCAGGCGGCGATCTGGCTGCGGTTGCGGAGCCCGAGCTTGGTCAGGATGTGCTGGACGTGGTTCTCGGCGGTCCGCTCGGAGACATACAGGGTCTGGCCGATCTGCTTGTTGGTCAGTCCCCGGCCGACCAGCCGGGCCACCTCGAGCTCGCGGGGGCTGAGGGGCGAGCCGCCGGCCGCGGCGGCCGTCAGCTCGGCTTGCAGCCGTCCGCTCCATTCGGTGAACGGGACCATCCCGAGCTGGTCGGCCTCGCGCGCGGCGGCGGCCAGCGCGGCCAGCGCCTCGTCCCGGTCGCCGGGCGCCTGCCGCCGGGTGAGCGCGGCGGCGAGCTCGACGCGGGCTTGCACGGCGTAGCCGCGGGCGCCGTTGGTGTCGCAGATCGAGGCCGCCGTCCGCAGGTCCTCGACCGCCGGGCTGAGGTGGCCCAGCGCGGCGGCCGCCTGGCCGAGCGGCAGCTCGACCGGGCCCATGTAAACCCCGGACCCGGCGCCGTTCGCGACGTGCTGGCCGCGGAACGGCTCGAACTGCGCCGCCAGGAACTCGATGTCCGCTATCCGGCCGAGGCCGATGGCGACAGCAAGCCCGTGCGCCCAGGCCGCCATGCGCATTGCCGGTACCGGCGTCCAGGACCGGGCCGGGCCGGCCAGGGCATAGGCGGCCTCAGCGGCGGCCCGGTCGCCGGCGTGCAGGCGGATCAGCGCGAGGGTCAGCGCGGGGAAGACGGTGGCGATGCCGCGGGTGGTGTCCACGTCGTCTACCCGCAGGTGCGCGGGTATCTGGTCCCATAGCTCGATCAGGCCGGATCTGCCAGACCCGAGATGCAGGGCCGCCTGGCCGAGGATCACCGAGCAGCCGCCGAACGCGAACGGGTGTCCCATGTCGCTGAACACCTTGTACGCCTGCCAGGCCAGCTGCGCCGCCTCGGTGAAGTGCCCGGTCGCCAGCGCGAGCGTCGCTGAGGTCTCCAGGAAGTGCCATTGCGCGAGCGGGCCGGGGAGCCGTTCCACGCAGCCCTCGAGGTCGGCGAGCTCACGCCGGACGCTCCTTAGCTGACCCGTCTCCAGCAGGGTGTCGATCCGCCACAGCCGGCCCCACATCTCGAGCCAGGCGCTGCTCGCCGCTCCGGCGGCCTCGAGCATCCGGCTCGCCAGCACGGCCCGTTCGGCTACTCCGTCGGGTGCGCAGCAAGCCAGCTGCCGGGCCTGGAGCGCGTCCACGAGCGCCACCGGATCCCCAGCCGATCCGGCAACGGCGAGCGCGTCCCGGCTGACCTGCCCCGCCCGGTCGTACTCGCCGCGGTACACCAGCGCGCGGGCGTACCGCGAGGAGACACGGGCCTGCTGGCCATCGGGAAGTTCTTCCCCGGCCAGGGCCTGCTCGCAAATGCGGCAGATCTCCCCGTCCCATTCCGGTACGCCGCTGGCCTCCATCACCAGCGCCGCGGCGGCCAGCAAGCCCCGGTCACGCCGGCGCTCGGCCCGCCGGCCGACTCCGGCCGCCATCTCCTGCGATCCTGGCAGGTCGCCGCTGCGGTGCAGGGCCGCCGCCAGGGCGAGTTCCAGCCGGGAGCGGTCGTTCTCGCCGATCTCGTCAGCACCGACCGAGAGTGCCTGCCGGTACAGGCGGACGGCCTCCTCGAACGCCAGCGACTGCGCCGCCACGCCGGCGGCCGCCTCGCACGCTGCTACCGCGTCCGCCCGGTCACCGGGCAGCGATGCCTCGACCCGGTGCCGGGCGACCTCAGCCAGGTGCAGTTCCAGCTGCCCCTCGTAGAGAGCCTCGATCGCGTCCGCCGCGGCGGCATGCAGCCGCCGTTCCTCCGCGGCGCTCAGCCCGGCGGCCACCGCCGAGCGGACCAGCGCGTGCGAGAACCGGTGATCACCGGGACGGTCCCCGGCCACCAGGAACCCGGCGGCCCGGCACTCGTCCAGCGGGCCCAGCAGGGCCAGCACAGGCACGTCCAGGATCCTGGCCACCACGCCGACCGAGAAGCTGCTGCCTGCCACGGCGGCGGTCTGCACCAGCGCACGGGCCGGATCCGACAGCTGCGCGAGCCGGTGGGCCGTTGCCTCTGCCACCCGTCCCGGCACCAGCACCGGCCCGCCGCGCCGCTGCCCGGCGAGCATGCGGGCCAGCTCGCGGACCAGGAACGGGTTGCCCCCCGTTTCGGAGTGCACCTGGCCGGCCTGGTCTGCCGATGCCGGCAACCCGACGGCGAGCAGCATGTCCGCGACCGCGCTGGCCGGCAGGCCACGAAGGTCCACCCGTTCGGTGCTGGCATCCACCGACAGACGCGGCAGCAGCCCGGCACTCGTATCACCGGAGGCCGCCGACTCCCGGTAGGTCGCCAGCACCAGGATGCGCGTCCCTCGCAGCTGGCGCACGACATCGGCGAGCAAGACCGCCGACGCCTCGTCCGCCCACTGCAGATCGTCGAGCACCAGCAGCAACCCGCCCGGCCCGGCCGCCTGCGCCAGCCGCCGGCGAACCTCCGCGAACAGCGCGAACCGCTGCGCGCTGCCGGAATCGGCGCCATCAGCCAGCGCCGGGCGTTCGGCATCACCGAACACACGCGACCACAGGCCAACGCCGGACGGGTCATCATCGGCGGCCCGGACGGCGGGCTCATCCAGCACCAGCCGCCACAAGCCGTACGGCGGCAGGCTGCCGGCGTCGGCCGCCCGGGCCCACGCCACCGGCACGCCCCGCGCAGCGGCCGACGCGGCGGCCTCCTCCGCCAGCCGGGTCTTCCCGATCCCGGCCTCACCCGTGCACAGCACCAGACGGCCGCCACCCGCCAGGGCATCATCCAGCAGCAGCATGACCCGAGCCAGCTCGCGGTCACGGCCCACCATCGGCCCTGCGGCCCCGCCCTGCGCATCCCCCACCAGGCAACCATAAAGCCGCTAGCCATCGGCGCCCTAGAGGTGAATAGCATCATCGGCGGCCCGCGTGATCACAGACAGCCCCGACAGATCACAGACAGCCCCGACAATGGTGGCGAAGTGCCAGGCACGTCCCGGCACCCCGGCCAGGCCGGGGTGCCGGGACGGTCAGCGTCGCGGTCAGGAATCCAGCCGCAGGGCCAGTTCCGCGCGCAGCCGCATGGCGTCGCAGTGCGCGCGGGCCAGATTGCGCTCCGCTCGCGCGGCCCGGCGGGCTGTCCTGCTGAGCGCGCGCAGTCGACGCGCCTGACTGTGCTGCTGGGCCGCCTCCAGCATGCTGAGTTGTCGTTCCCTGGCGAACTCATGCTCGTGATACATCCTGCACACCACCGTTCTCGTCCTAGGCTGCTACCTCGGTCTTGCGCGGGCGCCCGCGCGGCCTTTTGCGCGGCACGATCTCGCCGCGCAGGAACAGTTCGCCGCCCCAGACGCCCCATGGCTCGCCGCGCTCCACTGCCCCGGAAAGGCAGGCGAGCCGTGCCGGGCAGCCCCGGCACAGCGCCTTGGCGCACTCCACGTCCTGCGGTGACTCGGCGAAGAACAGCTCCGGATCGCCGGTGCACGGCAGGTCCGGGCCTGCCGGCGTGATCGCTGCCGCTCGCTCGGCCGCTGCCTCGAACCCCGCCGGACCGTCCAACACGGCGGTGGTGCCGGGCCATTGCATCGGTGCCAACCCCTCTCAGCTGCTACTCGCAGCGTCTCCTGCGCGTCTGACAAAACGTCGGCCTCGCATGACAAAGGCCGCGAACCCGGTCCTCGGGTCCGCGGCCTTGAGGGGATCAGGCCGGTCGTTCTAGACCGGATCCCTCGCCGGATGCGGACCCGAGATGCCGCCGCTAGCGGCAGCACCGCGGGCCTTGATCAGGTAGGTCTTGCTCAGGTACTGCTGGCGGACAGACGCCTGCCCCTGCGGAAGCCTCAGGGCGGGGATCTCAAGATCCCTCCCCACGACACGGGAACCCGTGACGGGGCGCGGGCGCGCGAACACCATGAGGCCGCCGCGGAACTCGCGAGCGGCGGCAACGCGGCCGGACGGGCAGGCAGCCACGGCCGGCTGGTTATGAGCCATGCGCGTACCGGCGTCAGCCGTATCGCTGGAGATCATGCTCAGCATCCCGGGCACCTCCTTCCGTGCGTCATCGCGCCCTTAGACATGCCAGCAGCCTATGTAGCCGCGGCGGGACGGGGCAACTCTTTTTTCCGTGCGAACTCATTGGGTATCTTCGTGACGATGTAGCGAGATAAGACCGATTTTGCGATGCACTCAGGAGTCCGGCCGGGGCGGGACAGGCTAGGAGTCCGCCGGGCCGGGTCCTCCGGGCGGGCGGGACTGGCTGCGGATCAGCCCCTCCTGGACTACCGATACGACGAGATCCCCGTCGGCGGTGAATACCTCGCCGCGGGCCAGGCCCCTGGCGCCGGATGCGATCGGCGAGTCCTGCGCGTACAGCAGCCACCGGTCCGCGCGGAACGGCCGGTGGAACCACATCGCGTGATCCAGGCTGGCCCCCGTCGTCCGCCCATCCGCCCAGGACAGCCCGTGCGCGAGCAGGACTGAGTCCAGCAGCGTCATGTCGGAGGCGTACGTCATCAGGCAGACATGCAGCAGCGGATCATCGGGCAGCTCGCCGTCGGCGCGCAGCCACACGAGGTTGGTAGTGGCGCGCAGCGAGGGGTCGTGCTCGGCCTCGAAGGTCAGCGGCCCGATGTGACGGATGTCGATCGGGTTATCGCCGAAGAAGTCGCTGGCCTGCGGGCCGAAGAGCGCACGCATCCGCTCGGCCGTCGGGGTCACCGACTCCGGCGGCGGCACCGCCGGCATGGCGATGGCATGAAACTCCCCCGGCTCCGGGTGATGAAACGAAGCGGACAGCGCGAAGATCGTCTTCCCGTGCTGCACCCCGGAGACCCGGCGGGTGGTGAAGGACCGGCCATCGCGGACCCGTTCCACCAGGTAGACGATCGGCACGGTGGGGTCACCCGGCCGGATGAAATAGGCATGCAGCGAGTGCACCAGCCGGTCTTCGGGCACCGTGCGGCCGGCCGCGACCAACGCCTGCCCGGCCACCTGCCCGCCGAACACCCGCTGCCTGCGCTCCCCCGCCGGGCTGCGGCCGCGGAAGATGTCGACCTCGATCTGCTCCAGGTCGAGCAGGGCTACAACGGCGTCCAGTGCCTGGCTCATGGTCACCCGCCGCCCGTCTCCGCCGGATCCGCGCACAAACGTCAGTACCGCGGCACCGTATCGGCCCGGCCTGGGCGGGCCGGCACCGGGGATGGCTGCGAGCTCCCCGCGGCGGCGCGGCCCTGGCCGGCGCGGCCCTGGCCGGCGCGGCCCTGGCCGGCGCGGCCCTGGCCGGTGCGGGCAGCCCGCGCCGCCCGGCCGGCCGGGCGTATCCCGTCCAGGAACCTGGACGCCGTCCTGGTCCCGCGGCCGCCAGCGGCCCGGGCCGCTGCCCACGACAGGTACAGCCGCAGCCGGGCGCGAGTCACGCCGACGTAGAGCAGCCGCCGCTCCTCCTCGATGGCATCCTCGGTCCTGGCGTAAATGATCGGCAGCGTCCCGTCGGTCAGCCCGGGCAGGAACACCACCTCCCACTCAAGCCCCTTGGCGGCGTGCAGCGAGCCGAGCGTCACCCCGTCCATCGCCGGGGACTGCCCCATCGCGCTGCGATGGGCGAGCTCGGCGGCGAGGTCACCGAGCGAGGCTCGCGGATTCGCCGCGAAGAAGTCGTCGGCCAGCTGAGCCAGAGCCTGCAGCGATTCCCAGCGTTCCCGTGCCTTGCCGCGGCCGGCCGGGCCGTCGGCGGTCAGCCCGACGCCGGACAGGATCGGCCGCACCTGGCCCGCCGGATCATCCGCCGCCGACGCGGATCTGGCCGCAGCCCGGATCAGGCCAGCCGCCTGGCGGACCTCGCCGCGGTCGAAGAACCGCTCGGCGCCGCGGACGGCGAAGGGCACGCCAGCCTCGGCGAGCGCCTGCTCGAAGGCCGGCGTCTGCGCGTTGATCCGCATCAGCACGGCGATCTGGCTGGCTGGCGTGCCCGCCTGGATCAGCGCCGCGGCGCGGCGGGCGACCGACTGCGCCTCCGCGGCCTCGTCGGCGAACTCGTCGAACTCCGGTTCCGGCCCGGCCGGCCGCTGCGCCACCAGCGGGGTGCCAGGCATGGCCCTGGTCGGCCGTCTCGCCAGCCCGCCGGGCGCCAGCCTGCCGCGCGGCGGTCCGCCGGCCGCCCCGCTTACCCGGTTGGCCAGGGCCACGATCTGGGGCGTGGAGCGGTAGTTGCGCACCAGCCTGATGACGGTCGCGCCGGGGAACTCGGCGGCGAAGCCGGTGAGGAACGCGGGCGTGGCGCCGGTGAACGAGTAAATGGTCTGGCGAGGATCGCCGACCACGCAGACGTCGTCGCCGTCCCCGAGCCAGGCATCGAGCAGCAGCTTCTGCAGCGGGTTGACGTCCTGGTACTCATCCACCACGAAATAGCGGTACCTGGCCCGGACCGAGGCTGCCGCCACCGGATTGTCGGCCAGGATCGCGGCGGTGAGCTCGAGCACGGACTCGAAATCCACCAGCTGACGTTCCCGGCGCAGTTCCTCGTAGCCGGCATAAATCCTGGCCAGGTCGACTGGGGTGAACGGCCCCGTTCTACCCGATTGTGAACTTGCCTGCGGATAATCGTCCGGGCGCACCTGGCTGACCTTCGCCCACTCGATCTCCGCCGCCGCATCGCGCAGCTCGGGCACGCTGGGGGCCAGCCGCAGCCGCCGGGCCGCTTCGCTGACCAGGCTGATCTTGGAATCGAGCACCCGCGGCGGCGGGCCGCCCACGGTGGACGGCCAGAAGTGGGTGAGCTGGCGCAGCGCCGCCGCGTGGAAGGTCAGCGCCTGGACGCGCTGCAGCCCGGCAGCCGGGACCGCCGTATCGCCGAGCTGCCGCAGCCGGCTGCGCAGCTCACCGGCGGCGCGGGTGGTGAAGGTCACGGCCAGCACGCGCCCGGGGTCGATCACCCCGGTCGCGACGGCATAGGCGATGCGGTGCGCGACCGCGCGGGTCTTGCCAGTGCCCGCCCCGGCGAGCACGCAGACCGGGCCGCGGCTGGCAAGAGCGACTTCGCGCTGCTCGGGGTCGAGGGAGGCGAGCACCGCCTCGGGCCCGGTGAGCCCAGACGCGGGCAGGGAGTCCACTGTGCCTCCTTGTCCTGGGCAACTTCGTCCGGGCCATCTTCGCGTATGGCGCCGACACCAGCGGGAATCCGGCGGCAAGCTGGGACGTTATTAGGTCTCGGCGTCCGGCGAGCAGCGAAGAGGAGGTGGCGGCAGATGGAGCAGCCGCTCACCATGTACACCACCACCTGGTGCGCGTTCTGCAGGCGGCTGAAGAGCCAGCTCGCGCGGGACGGTATCGAGATGGTCGAAATTGACATCGAGCGTGATCCTGCTGCGGCCGACTACGTCATGCTCGTCAATGGCGGGTTCCAGACCGTTCCGACCGTCGTCTTTCCCGACGGGAGCGCGCTGACCAACCCGTCGGCAGCGCAGGTAAAGGAACGGCTGAACGAGCTGGCTGTCAGCTGATGGCCGGCGACGGGGGCCGGACGGCCAGCGACAGCGGCCGGATGGCCGGCGACAGCGGCCGGACGGCCGGCGAGCGCGCCGGGGGCGGCAAGCCCTCGGCTACCTCCGCTACGTCCACTCCCGCTACCTCTGCCCCCGCTGCCGCCACTCCCGCTACCTCTGCCCCCGCTGCCGCCACTCCCGCTACCTCTGCCCCCGCTGCCGCCACTCCCGCTGCCGCCGCCCTCGCTGCCGCCGCCCTCGCTGCCTCCGGCCCTGCCGCCGCCGCTCCCGCCGCCCGGTCAGCCGCCGTGCCCGAGGGGCCTGTTGTCCGCCGGACCGCGGCCGGGTGGAGCGTGGGCGACGAAGACATGCCCGACCTGACGTGCGCCATGGTGCTGGCTGACCTGATCGCGGCGGAATTGCCTGACCCCGTTCCGGAGCCGCCTGGCCGCTCCGGTGCAACGACCGCGACCGCGACTGCGACCGGGAGTGATCACGGGGGCGGCGCGGCGGGTGGCCGCCTGGCCGCGGACGGCCCTGGCGGCAGTGCGGCGGCAGGGGCCGGGGAGGCGGCGCGGAACCATGCGGCTGGCAATGACGGGAGCCCCGATGAGACGCGGCGGCTCCGGGCCACGGTCGGTCAGCTGGAACGCGCCCTCGCAGTCCGGATCCGGGTCGAGCAGGCGATCGGGATACTGGCCGAGCGGCACCGGATCCGGCCGAGGCAGGCATTCGAGCAGCTCAGATCCGTCGCGCGCGGACGAGGCCAGCGGGTGATCGATATCGCCGGTGACGTCGTCGCCAGCGCGACGAACCCGCTGCTGCCACTTCCCGAGGAACTCTCCAGGCCCAGTCTCGCGCCGCGCCAGCGGGCCAGGAGCCAGCGCCGGACCCGCGACGTCAGCTGACCGCCCAGGAGCCCGTGCCAGGCCCCGCGACATCAGCTGACCGGCCAGGAACCAGCACCGAGCCCCGCGACGTCAGCTCACGGGCTGGCCGGGGCACGCCGATCGCTACGCGAGCGGCAACAGCGGGGTCGGTCGTCGCGATCGGCGGACGGCGCAACTGGCGCCGCATGCCCGCACCGGACCCGGCCAGCCGCGCTGGGCCAGCGCGGCACCGACCTCGGCAGCGACGATGCAGGGCCGAGTGGTGACATCGGACCAGCTGTAGCGCAGCGTTATGATCCCGTCGGCCGCTGCGGCGTTGTCCCGGTGCGCATCCCACCATCTGGCCTGGGCTGGGTGCGCCAGCCGGCCGTCCGTCTCGACGGCGACCAGATACTCCTTGTAGAGCGCGTCCCGGTACTCGCTGCGGCTGCCGCGGACGACCCGGAACTGGCGTTCGGCGCGCGGGAGACCATGCGGACGCTCGACGTCATGCAGGTAACGGTGCTCAAGAACGGTATGTACTCCGCCCGATATATCGTCAATCGCCATCTCGAGCGCCGCGCGGAAACGCAGCCTGGCACGTTGCGACATGGCCGCGCCGACCAGCTGGGGCGTGGTCAGCCGTCCACCACAGGCGGCGGACACCCAGCCGAGCGCGTCATCAAAGGTCCGGGCCCCCTGAGCGAGATCGAGCACAGTCTCCTCCACCCGGGTGCGCGGCGGTGACTGGGCGGGATGGCGGGCCACCAGGATCCGCGCCGACCGATGAATGACGAGGCCGGGGACACGCCGAACCCGGCGGTCGGCGGGCACGGTGACATGCAGGAGCTGTGCTGGCCTGGGTGCCAGCCCGTGCAGCTCAGCGGCCGTGTGGTGGCTCAGCGTCGCGCCGGGCCCGGCCCACAGCACCGCCGCCCACAGCAGCGCGACGCGGCCTGGCTGCCCACTGAAGACAGCGAAGACCCCGGGGTGGACCCGCTGCCAGCGACCTCCATCAACCCGTGCCCGGATGGCACCCCTGGTGAGGCCAGCACCATAAGCCTGCTGAAGCGTGATCACGCCCTGCTGGAACTCGGCCAGTTCCACCAGCTGCTCGGGCAGATAAGACATGCCTTTCAGCGTGAGTCACGGCGCTATAACCCGGCCACGCCAATCTCGTCGCTGTGGATAACCCTGACTTTGAATAAGCGTGACTGTGGATAACTCCGGGCCAGCGGCCCGGCCATCCGTGCTATTTCGTGATCACGGAAATGATGGGTTGCTCTAGCTACCCCTGATTTCCGTGATCACGAAATAGGCGCGATCAGCAGCAGGGCGATGGCGCTTGGAGCCGCTGGTAGTGACGGCTGGTACGCAGGCGGAAACTCTGGGTGGTAGGACGGGTGGATGCGACGCCGCGGCGGGTTGGCGCGGGCGGCGGGGGTCGTGAGCCGGCGGGAGTCAGCCGATCGAGCCACGTCCGCTGGTCAGGGAGCGGGCGATTACCGTGCGGAGTATGTCGTTGGTCCCCTCCCCGATAACCATCAGCGGAGCGTCACGGTACAGGCGCTCGACGGTGAACTCAGATGAATAGCCGTAGCCGCCGTGCACGGTCATGGCGGTCACCGCGCACTCCATCGCGACCTCGGAGGCGTAGACCTTTGCCATGCTCGACTCCATATCTGACCGGTGGCCGGAATCGGCCCGGGAGGCCGCCCAGTACAGGAGCAGCCGCGCCGCCTGGAGCTTGATCGCCATGTCGGCCAGCTTCAGCTGGACCGCCTGGAACCCGGAGATCTTCTGGCCGAACGCCTCCCGCTCCCCCGAGTAGCGCAGCGCCTGGTCGTAGGCTTCCTGGGCCACCCCCACCGCCCGGGCGGCAACGTTGATCCGCCCCGTTTCGAGCGCGGCGAGCACCTGCTGCAGCCCCCTGCCCTCGACGCCGCCGAGCAGGGCAGACGCCGGCACGCGAACCTCATCGAGTACGAGCTCGCAGGTCTCCGGGCCGTGGTAGCCGAGCTTGGGCAGGTCACGAACCACCTCGAAACCCGGCACGTCGGCGTCGACGAGCAGCACCGACATTCCCGCGTGCGCCGGCACGGCGGCCGGATCGGTCTTCGCGAGCACCGGCAGCGGGTCAGCGTGCCGCGCGTTCGTGATCCAGGTCTTCCTGCCGTTCAGGACATAGGTGTCGCCGTCCCGGCGCGCAGTGGTCGTGATGCCCTGCAGGTCGCTGCCCGCGCCCGGCTCGGTCAGCGCGATCCCGGTCCTCCGCTCGCCGCTGGCCAGCGCGGGCAGGTGCGCCCGCTTCTGATCGTCGGTGCCGTACCTGGCGATCATCCAGCAGGACAGCGAGTGGCTGCCGAGGATGCCCGCCACGCCCATCCAGCCCCGGGAGATCTCCTCGAAGACCAGCGCGAGCGAGACCAGGTCGGCGGCCAGGCCGCCATACTCCTCCGGCACGGTCAGGCCGAACAGGCCTAGCTGCCTCATGGTGGCGACGATCTCGTCCGGGTAGCGGCTCGCCGCCTCCCACTCGCGGGCCACCGGCCGGATCTCCTCGTCGACGAACGCGCGCAGCGCGTCACGGAAGAGCCGCTGCTCGGCGGACAACTCGAAGTCCATGTGGCCTCCCGGCTGCCGGGCGCGGGAGCAGGCCGACCAGGGCTCATGCCAGCCAGGCTCATGCCAGCCAGGCTCAGGCCGGCCAGGCTCAGGCCGGCCCGGGCTCATGCCGGGCGCCCGCGTAGATCACCAGGGTCTCATGCACCGTGCTACGTAACCGGCTGGATGGTCAGGATCGTCGGGGTCTGCCCGAGCAAGCCGATTCTTCGCTCCTCGATCCGGACGGCGCCGTCTCGTGTCAGGCGCTGCTGGATGAGCTTCGGCTCGGTGGTCAGCAGGACCGAGGTGCCGCCCCGCCGAACGAGCTCAGCCACACCGGCGCCGACGCTGTCGTACAGGGCCTGCTTGCTCGTGATGGCAACCTGCTTGCCCCAGGGCAGGTTCGTCACGACGGCGGTCGCCGACTGATGTTTCTTCCATGTCCTGGGCGAGGTGGAGTCAGCGCACTCGATGCGAGTCCAGTACTCGGGATTGACGGCAGCGAGATTTTTGCTGGAGGCTTCGACCGCGTCAGGATCGATGTCGGTTCCCCACACCTCATAGCGTTGCCCGGCGGCCTCGCAGAGAATCGTGCCCGAGCCGCAGAACGGATCCCAGATACGCGGCCGGCCGCTGACCCGGCTGGCGATCCGCACGAGCGCAGCCGCGACCGTGGGGCGGAGCGCGCCGTGCAGGCTGGCGACGCGGTACGCCCGCCGCGACAGCGGCTCGTCGAAGAGCCGAACGCCGACCAGCGCCCACCGGCCATCGATGAACACCCGGATGTCGACGGGTGCCCGCTGCAATTGCCTATGGCGCCATTCATAACGGGCGGAAATGGCGCTCGCCATCGCCTCTTCGATAGTGCGAGAGGTCCCGTACGGCACATGTGCGGCCGAGACCGTGACGGAAAACGTGCCGTCCAGCCGGTCAGCACGCTGCGCCTGCTCGATGGTCTTCTCGATATCTGCCTGCTCGGTGACGAGCGAGAGCAAGGCCGGCAAGCCGTCCACGGACGGCGAAAACGCACTGACCACGGCAACGTCGTCCACCGTTCGAAGTCGCCGCAGGCCGCGGACGTCGGATGCCTGCAGGAGCACCAGCTTGGGCCTGGTCTCGATACCGCCCGCGGCAGCCGACATCTCACCAATCTCGGCCGCAGCGATGTCTTCGAGACCGCGCGTCACGAATGCGCAGACTGACGTTTCCACGGCTCACGATAGCCGGTCCGCACCGGAATTCACCTTTGGCGGAGCAGTGGTCGCCTTTGGCTGGGCAGCGGTCACCTTTGGCGTGGGGCCGCGGTCAGCACGATGCCGCGATGGGCCCACGGACGGGTGAACCCGACCGGGTTCCGGTCACGGTAGGGCGCGACGCGGATCGGGAAGCCGGTGGCGTAGGCCTCGATCATGTAGCCGCCGCCGATCACCAGGCCGACATGCCCTGGCGCCGCTACGGTGCCGTCGGACCCGACGAAGAACGCCAGGTCCCCCGGCTCGACCTGGCTGGCCGGGACCCGCGGCCCCCACGCCCACTGCTCCTGCGACGTGCGCGGGATGTCGATGCCCGCCGCCCGGTAGGCCATCATCACCAGGCCGGAGCAGTCGAAGGCGTCGGGGCCGGTGCCGCCCCATTGGTACGGCTTGCCGAGCTGCTGCTCGGCGTAGGCGATCGCGGTGGCGGCCGCGCTGCTGGCCGCCGTGCCGACGCCGGGCAGGCAGTCCGGTGCGTCGTCGACCGTCACCGGGCTGACCGAGAAGCCGCCGCTGGCGTAGGTCCCGGCCCACTGCAGCACCGTCTGGACGTAGGACTCCAGGTGGTTGTAGGCGAAGATGGCGCCGTTGACGTTGTCGAGCACGCCATGGCCGAGTAGGTACCTGGCGGCGCCGGCGATGGCGTCAGCCGGCTCGTAGACGCTGGCCACGCCGTCGTGGTTCGCGTCGATCGCCACGCCGCTGACCTGCTCACCCGCCGGGTGGACGGGCGCGCCGCCCCAGGTGTTGCCGGCCGCCCCGCCGATCCCGATCTGCATCGGGCCGGCCGCGCCGAACGCGTTCGCGCCGCTGTGCACGCCCGGCAGCGTCGACCGGCCGTCGTCGCTCTCGACCTTGCCGATGCCGGCCAGGATCACCCACGGGATCCCGTACTTGCGCCCGGTCGCCTTGAACAGGGCGAGGTAATTGGCCGGGATCGAGTCCTGGGCCTGCTGGCTGGGCGCCGGCTGCCCGGTCGTCCCGCTGCGGGCGGCGGCGCAGCCGCTGCCCGATTCGTACAGCACGCCGCTGCCGGCGAAGATCAGCATCGGCGCGGTGATCAGCCCGAGAAGAAGCAGTCCCGCCGCGCAGATGATGGCGATCAGCGCGCCCCGCCCTCGGCCCGGCTGGCCGCCCGCGGGCATCATGTGTTCCCCGCCGACGCCAGCTCGATGTCGTTCACCTGCCAGCTGGTGCCGCTGCCGGTCACGGTCACCGCGTACTCAGTGGTATTCCGGCTAGTCCCGCTACGCTCCGTGATCTTCTGGCTGATGGAGACGACGAAGGTGATGCTGCCGGAACCGAACGCGCGCAGCGAGCTGATGCTGGCGGCACCGGCGGAGACCTGCTTCTGCTGCGTGCGCGGCGTTGCCACGCCGGGCGTGGCGTAGGCCCGCGCGAGCTCCGCGGCGAGCTGCGCGGTGATCACGGCCCGCATCTGCTGCACGTAGCCGGCCGCGCCCTCGCTGTAGGAGAAGGTGTCATAAAGATCACCGAACCGGGTGGCCACGGCGGCGGCACTGGCCAGGTCGCGGGCAGTGAAGGGAAGCCACTGGTAAATGCTGGCCGGGCCCGCTCGCCCCGGTCCGGCCGCCGTCGGCGTGCTGGCGGGCTGCGAAGTCGCGGCAGGCGGCTGGGTGGACGCCGGCGGGTGCGTGGACGCCGACGGCGCTGCGCCCGGCCGCGCCGCGCCGGACGCGGTCGGCCTGAGCAGGAAGATGCCCAGCCCGGCCAGCGCGACGACGACCACGACGAACGCCGCCTTGCGCTGGCCTGATGTCGGTTCCATGACGTACTGCTATTTCTGCCGGCGAATCGGGCGGAGCCAGAACGGGGTCGGCGGCGCTGGTCTCTCCGGCACAGCGTGACTCCCGGCGAGCGGGCCGGTCGACGAGCCCGCGGCGGGGCCGGCCGGATGCCGGGCCGGCGGCGGCGGGCCGGCGGACCGGGCCGGGCCGGCCGACCCGGCGGACCCGGTTGACCCGGTTGATCCGGTGCGGCGGGCGGGCTCGGCGGACCGGGCGGGTGCCGCGCGGTGGCCGCCCCCGGCGCCGCCCGCGGGATCGGGCCAGGAAGCTCCCCGGCGCGAGGCCGGCCTGGCGGTGGCCCGCCAGCCGGGCGCGGGCGCACCGCCGCTGGCAGGCGGGCGGCTGGCCGAGGCGGCGCCGTTACCACCGCGGCCCGGTGCGCCGGCATAACCGCCCGATCTCCCCGGGCCCGGGGAGCCGCCCGAGCCCGACCGGGCGGCCGGCACCTGGCGGCCGGCCTCGGTGTCGCCGTTGCCCTGCGACCAGCCCGACGCAGCCGCGGCGCTGCCGTCGCGGGACGGGAGATTCAGCGGCGGCGCGGACCGGCCGGAGCCGCCGCCCGCCGAGGCGGCCCACGATCGGGCCCGGGCCGCCACGCCGGGGCGGCTGCCGCTGTGCGCCGGGTCCGGGCCGCCGCCCGCCGCGCTGCCGGGATCCCCCGGCCGGGCCGCGACGGCCACGCTGCCGGCGCCGTCCGGATCCGGCGTCCCGGCCAGGGCGCCCTGCGCCGCCGCGCCGGCGGCGGATCCGCCGCCCGTCGCGAGGGCGGCGGCGACGCTGGCCGCCTGCCCGGGATTGCGCCGCGCCCAGCGGGCGGCCCGGTAGGCGGCGAAGCCGGGAACCCCGACGGTGGCGGCGGTCCGGGTGTTGCCGCGGGCCGCGGACCCGGCACGCGCGAGATCGGAGTCCGCCCGTTCCCTGGAGCCGATGACCCCGTAACCGACCGCGGAGAACAGGTGCTGGAACGGCCGGCGGTAGATGAAGACGGCGATCGTCACGAGCGCGATCATCAGGATCTTCAGCGCCCACGGCAGCACCGCGTCACTCGTCCCCATGATCAGGGCATAGCAGTACAGCAGGACGCTGAGCACCAGGGCGACCGCCGCTTGCTTGAGCAGCACGCCGACCAGCAGCTCAAACCAGCGCAGCGCCACCACCCGGCCGAAGCCGGGATGCGTCCCGATCAGCAGGAAGAACGGCCCCACCACGAGCAGGAGCAGGAACCCCAGCTTGAGCAGGATGAGGGTGACGGCGATCAGTAGCACGAGGACGCCGGCCACGACCGCGGCGAACAGCGCGGCGAGCGCAACCTCCAGCCGGGTGGTCCACTCCTTGCCCTGGAAGAGCGGGTAGATGGACGGGTATTTCTGCTCGATGCTGGCCGCGATGCCTGAGTAGGTCGCCTGCTTGGCCTGGATCAGGGCCGCCGTCGGCTTCTCGTTCGCGGCGATGGTCTGCGCCCAGAGCAGCTGCCTGCCGTACTTGTTGACCGGGGTCTGCGCGGCACCCGCCGAGGCGGCGAAGCTGGTCGTGCCGAACTCGCCGTCCAGCCACGGCTTGCAGACGAGCACCGACCAGAGTTCGCTGGCGTTCTGGTCGACGACGTTGTTGCCCGACGTGTAGCCGTAGCTGGCCTGGGCCTGCGGATCGTTGCCCTGCAAGGGCACGCAGCCGCCCGAGCCCGGGCTGGGCAGCCGGGAGAACGCGACGTTCAGCGTCTGGCTGATGCCATTAGAGACCGCCTGGCCCATCCCGGTGAAGTCGGCGGGCCTGCCGATCAGCCAGATCGCCGCCGCGCAGGCCACCACCATCCAGAGCGTGCCCTCCAGGGTGCGGGTACCGCGCTTGCGGATCAGGCCCTGCCAGGCCAGCCAGATGGCGCCGATGAGGACGACCACGGCCAAGTAGGGGAAGTAGATCGCGTTGCCGAGGCTGCTGATCAGCCGGTCGACCGAGTTCTTCAGCCAGCCGAGTATGCCCTCGCCGGCCGCGGACTGGTACACGGTGATCGTGACACGGTCGATCGACTTCGCCACGTCGAACACCATTCCGGCCACGTTGTTGCCGATCAGCGACGTCATGTCGGAGCACTGCATGTTGGTGGCCGCCCAGAATTGGCCGGCCACCCCGTCCTCGTTGTACAGGGTCCTGGGCACCGGGCCGGCCGGTGCGGGCGGCCGGACGAGCGAGCCGATGCCGGCGTTGGCCGGCTCCGGGTCCGGCAGCGAAGGCTGGCAGATGTTGTTCAGGTCACCGGTCAGGCCGCTGGACCCAAGCGAGCAGAGGCCGAGCAGGCCGCCGATGTCGCCGATGCCGGGTACCTGGCAGATGCCGGCCGCGACGGCGGCCGAGTCCTGCTGCGAGGCCAGGTCGCGCGCGCCCGGCGTCTGCTTGGCCAGCAGCACGGCCGCGGCCGGCCGGGACGCGTGCGGCGGCCGGGCTGCGCGGGCCGGGACCGCCGCGGCCGGATGACCCGGGACCGCCGCGGCCGCCGCGTGCAGGGTCGCGTGCGCCGGGGCCGCCGCGGCCTGCGCCGCGCGCGGCGCGCCGGCCATGGCGGCGATCAGGGCAAGCACCAGCATCGTCCTGCGCGGAACGCGGCGGAGGAGGCTGAGCATGGTGGCGGCTCCCGTAGTCAGGGCGGCTCGGCGGCAGGCTAGCTGGATGCCCGGTGCCCGGCGGGCTGGTCAGGGCCCGGCGCCGGGCCGGGTACCACAGGCATCGGCACGTCGCCCGGCCGGGCCCGCGTCGGGTTGGTGTCCAGCCACCTGGTCAGTTCCGGCGAGACGAGATCCACGCCGATCCGGCCGGCCCGGCCGTCCAGGTCGCGGAAGATGCACTCGCCGTTGCCGAGGCCGCGCAGCACCGCCTGGTGCTCATCGGATGGCTCCACCCCCAGCAGCGCCAGCACGCTCGCGACCTCGGCCCGCTCGGAGGACCGGAACGCGAACACCCCAGAGATGCAGTTCGTCACCTGCTCATTCAGCAGGTCGCCCGCGTTCTGCGAGACGAGGATCAGCGCGGTGTTGCGGGACCGGCCCATCCGGGACACCTCGGGAATGAGCTTCGCGCCCTGCGGCGTCGACGTGATCGCCCATGCCTCGTCCAGGATGATCGCCTTCGGCAGCCGGCGGTCCATGCCGTTCAGCAGCCGCCTGGCGAACTGCGACACCAGGTAGAGCAGCGCCACGGACAGCCGCTGCTCGTAGGAGTAGTCGTCGCGCTTGACCGCCGCGTCCGGCAGCGTGAGGCCGGCCAGGGTGAAGACCGTCGTCCAGCCTGCCGCGTCGATGCCGAGGCCGCCGGACGGGGCGAAGCAGAGCCTGGCGAGCCGCATCTCCGACATCGAGCGCAGCACCGCGCCGAGGTTCATCGAGGCGGGATCGGCCGACTTCTCCAGATGATCGACGACCTTGCCGAGGCTGGGGCGCTCCCCTCCGGCGATGGCCCCCACGGCCTGGACCATCGCGCTCTCGCGCTCCTCGCTCATCCTCGGCAGCAGCAGCCGCAGCGTCTCGGTGGCCATCGTCCGCTTCTCGGCCAGGTCATCGCCGAACGAGAACGGGTCGAGCAGCCCGGGCGCCGCGGTCCCGAGCGGCAGCACCCGCGCCTGGCGGCCACGCTGCTGCAGCAGCCGGACCAGCGACTCGGCGTCGCCCTTGGGGTCGATCACCGCGACCGTCACGCCGCGGAGCGCGAGCTGCAGGATGAGCAGCAGCGCAAGGGTCGTCTTGCCGCCGCCGGGCTCGCCGGTGATCGCGATGGCGGTCGGGCGGTTGCGCGCGGCGGCGACCAGCGGATCGAAGTTGACGACCGACCTGGCCCGGCCGAGCGTCTCGCCGATGTACGGGCCGATCCAGCCCGCGTCGTCGGTGATCCGGTCGCCGATGTCCACGGTCGCCGTCGGCATGCCGCCCGCGATCGTGTAGAGCGGCTGGCGCTGCAGGTAGGAGCTGAGCCTGACCTTGTCGCCCGGCAGCGACTCGCACAGCAGCGAGAACTGGTCCCCGGTGGAGTTGACCACGTCGATGCCCGCGTCGCGGTAATGCTCGGTCACTGCCTCGGCCCGGCGGACGCACAGGTCCCTGGTCGGCGCGGTCACCATCAGCCGGTGGTGGCCGTAGACGAACGGCAGCCGTTCCTTGGTGATGCCGTGCTCCAGCAGGCGGGCGGCCTCGATCTGCTCGGCCAGGGCGATCGGCGCCTCCACGCCGGCCTCCCTGATGTGCGCGTCCATGTCCCTCGCGTGCGCCAGCCTGCGGCCGACGTCCTTGCTCGCCTTGGCCGGCGGGATCAGCTTCATCCGCAGGCTGACCTCGACGGGGAACGGGAGCGAATCGGCGTAGTGCAGCCAGGGCTCGCCCTCGGGGAAGTACATGACGTCGGGGAAACGGGCGAAGGACAGGAACGCGGCATGGGACTCCCCGCCCGGCTGCTCCAGCCGCAGCACCGTCCGCCCGTTGTGCACCTGGCCTTCCAGCAGGGACTCGATCTCCCCGGCTCCCCACTGCCGCCGCCGCGCGGCCGACGGCGGCGCGTCGCCCATGGTTCCCATCAGGGCATGCCGGAAGAGCCAGGCGATGTCGTCGGAGCTGGCGTGCCGGGCGGCGAGCGCGCTGGAGCCAAGCGCCCGGCCGAGCCGCTCGGCCTGGTCAGTCCAGCGAGCGATCTCGGCGGCGCTGACCGCCTCGTCGTCCAGGCCCATGACCTGCTCGCCGGCCCGGTAGAGATTGATGAACTGGGAGAAGACGCCGCCGGACAGCTGAGCGCGCATGCCGCGCTGGCCCAGCCGCACGCCCAGGTATATCTCTTTCGACCAGAAATCCTTCGCCCACACATGCCGGTACATCTCGTCCAGGTACTCAAGCCAGCCAGGGCCGCCGTCCGAGGTCGCGTCCAGCCCCGTCGCCCAGTCGCCGGCCGGGTACGGCCGGTGCGCGATGCGCAGGTGCACCTCCGCGTCGGTCATCCGGATCGCGGCAAGCGCCACGGTGATGTTCGTGGCGAGGCTCTCTCGGTCCTGCGGGGTGGTGAACTCATACGACACCGTGGGCAGCCGGTAGTAGGCCCAGCCGTGCGTCTCGGTCAGCAGGATCCGGTCGTCGAAGTACCGGACGGAGAGCCGGGTCCGCCCGGCGGTTCGGGTGCTCATCGCGGCAGGCCCCGCATCGCCCGGCCCCGCATAGCCGGGGCCCTCATGGCCAGGCCCCTCACAGCTGGGCCTGCCGCGGCTCGGGCGCGGTGGCGAGCCCGGCCACCAGGACGCCGGCCAGCGCGGTATAGGCCTGCACCGCCCCGGGACCGAGCATCCGCCCCCCACCGAGGGCGAGCGGTGCCACGGATTCACCATCTGGACTGCGTTCGGGCGCTGGGTTTCTCAGCTGATCGTCCCAGGGCACCCGGACGATCGCGCGGCACCGGCCCCGTGCCACGGTCTCAGCCTGCTCGGCGTGCATCAGCGTCTGCCTGCTGATCCCGTTGATCACCGTGGTGCAGTTCCTGGCGAGGTCGGCGTGGCCATGAGCCTCCAGCCATTCCAGCGTCATCGCGATCGCCCGCGCGGCGTCCTGGCTGGCCGGCGCGACCAGGACGAGCTGGTCGGCGATGCCGAGCACCCGCGGGACCACGGACGCACCGGGGTCGGCGAGTGTCAGCGCGTAACGGGCGGAGAGCATCTCGAAGACGGTCGCTACGTCCTGGTCGGCGTCATCCGGCTGGCCGGCTGCCACGCTGGCCTCGCTGGTAATGACCGCGAGCCGCGACGGCGCGGGCGAGTGGTGCAGGTGATCCGGGCCGGCCGGCGCCCGGCCTGCCGCCACGGCCGGCATCGAGTCCGCCCGCTCCGCGAGCGAGCCGCGGCCGGTGTTGAGATCCAGCACCGCGACTGGTTCGTCCCGGACGCGGGCCAGCACTTCCCCCGTCATCAGCGTGGTGATCGTCTGGCCGGCGCCGACGGTGCAGCCGAGCACCACGATCCGGCGTGATCCCGTCACCGGCAGCTGCGCCCGCGCGCGATCCCGCTGCTGAAAGTCGGGTCGCCCGGGCCGGTGCCCGCCGGGGACCACCACGACGCGATCGCGCCAGCCGTCGGCGCGGCCCGCCGCCGGGCCGGCCAAGGCGCGTTCGATGACCCGGAGCGGGCGGCCATCCGCGCGATCGCCGGTCACCGTGACGGACGGCTGGCGCCGGTCCGGGTCCGGCCGGTCCGGTGCGGGCCGGTCCGGGCCCGGCTGGGCGGGGCCCGGCTGGGCGGGGCCCGGCTGGCGCGAATCCGGCTGGGCCGGGTCCGGGAGTGCCAGGCCGGGCTGGCGCGCATCCGGCTGGCGC
>Ga0302325_10007139_pt1 | contig 24897 bp, 17 predicted proteins | sample Palsa_T0_2_FD_201948 | JGI IMG/M metagenome (GOLD analysis project Ga0302325, IMG submission 201948) | Peat permafrost microbial communities from Stordalen Mire near Abisko, Sweden - Palsa_T0_2 | ecosystem: Environmental > Terrestrial > Soil > Palsa > Peat permafrost | place: Sweden: Abisko... | reverse complement strand
AACCCGGCGGACACCAACGAGCTGGTGGGGATGTTTCCGGCGTCGTCCGCGGAAGACGCGGATGCTGCGATTGACGCGGCGGCGAATGCGTTTGAGAAATGGCGGCTGACGCCTGCTCCGAAGCGCGGCGAAATTCTCTATCGCGCGGCGGAAATTCTGACCGAGCGCAAGGAAGACTTCGCGCAGGACATGACGCGCGAAATGGGCAAAGTGCTGGCGGAAACGCGCGGCGACGTGCAGGAAGCCATCGACATGACGTACTTGATGGCGGGGGAAGGGCGGCGGCAGTTTGGGCAGACCACTCCTTCGGAGCTGCCGAACAAATTTGCGATGTCGGTGCGCACGCCGGTGGGCGTGAACGGATTTATTACGCCGTGGAATTTTCCCATGGCCATTCCGTCGTGGAAAATTATGCCTGCGCTGATTTGCGGCAACACGGTGGTGATCAAGCCGGCGGAAGACACTCCGCTTTCGACCTACAACTTGATTCACGTGATGGCGGAAGCGGGGCTGCCGCCGGGCGTGTTGAACATCGTGTCGGGCAAGGGAACGGTGGTAGGCAAAGCGATTCTGGAAAGCAAAGGGACGCAACTGATCAGCTTTACCGGATCAACGGAAGTGGGGCGCATCATCAGCGAAGCTTGCGCGCCGACTTTTAAGAAATGCCATCTGGAAATGGGCGGCAAAAACATCATCATCGTGATGGACGACGCGAATCTGGACCTGGCGGTGGACGGCGCGATTTGGGGCGGGTTTGGAACCAGCGGGCAGAGGTGTACGGCGGCGAGCCGCGTCGCAGTGCAGAAGAAAGTTTACGGCGAGTTTGTGGCGAAATTTGCGGAGCGCGCGAAGTCGCTGCGCGTCGGCAACGGGCTGAATGCGGCGACCGACATGGGGCCTTGCATCAACGAACAGCAACTGAAGACGGTGATGAGCTACGTCGAGATTGGGAAGAACGAAGGCGCGAAGCTTGCGGCGGGCGGGCACAGATTGCAGGATGGCGACATGGCGCGCGGGTGGTTCCACGAGCCGACCATTTTCAGCGATTGCGATGCGAAGATGCGAATTTGTCAGGAAGAAATCTTTGGGCCGGTGGTCAGCGTGATTCCGTTCGACACGCTCGACGACGCGCTGGCGATTGCAAACGGCGTGCAATATGGCTTGTCCGCCGCGATTTACACGCGCAACGTGAACAACGCGTTCCGCGCGCAACGCGACCTGCAGACGGGAATTGTGTACGTCAACGCGCCCACGATTGGCGCGGAGACGCATCTTCCCTTCGGCGGAATCAAAAACACGGGCAACGGGCATCGCGAATCCGGCGAAGCGGCGCTGGACTTCTACTCCGAGTGGAAGACCATCTACATAGACTACTCCGACCGATTGCAGCGCGCGCAAATCGACAACGCCGACTAAACACAAACATGTTCCGAAACGTCCCTGGTAATGATGGAAGGGCCGCATGCATCTCGCGGTCAACCGAATTGGTGCGGAAAGAATCTATGAGCGGACGAGGCGCAGGGCGAGTTGCCGCGCTCGCGGACGTCGAAGGAACGCTCAAGGCAAGTATGAAAGAGCCGGCGAGACGCCGGCGCTACGAAAACCGACGCCACCGCGGCCTAGGAGAGGGCGCAGGGCGGATCGTGGAAGTGTCCAGCAGTGCACCGGTGGAGAGAAATGCCCGCGCGCATTTCGCGGACCGCCGAATTGAAGTGGAAAGACGTCCCGCCGGAAGGTCAAGAAAGAATCAAAGCATTAACAAGTGCTGCCGAGAGTGGTTAGGGCAATGTGCTGGTCGCAAGGCCTTCGTGGCGCGCGGTGTCCGAGACGGCGCCGATTTGCTGCTGGATCGCGGTCTGCTGCACGTTGAGCTGCTTCAGATAATCCGAGGTATAACTTCCGCCGAACCTCGTTTCTGGAATCAGCGTCACGTTCTGCGCGGCGGCTTCCTGATGCATGGCCGCTTCCGTGGCGCGAGTTTCCGCCAGATCGGTTTGCAAGGCGTTTAAGGTTTCGCGCGTCGAAATGTCCGTGGCCCGCGGCGCGATTGCGGCGGCGTTGCGCAAGACTCCAGGGTCGATGCCGTTGAGTTGCGCGCGACCTTCGAGGTCGTAAATTTGCGCGTCGAGCTCGGCGCGCTGCTGCAAGAGAAGCTGGATCTGCGCGTCGGTGGTCATCGCCGGGCAGTCCGCGTAGATATTCAATCCGAAATTTAGTCCCTGGGCGCCGGAGGCGGGCGCCGCGTCGGACGCCATGAAACTCCGCAGCTGCTGCACCTGGTTGTCAATGTCATCCATTCTCGCGCTCAGCGAAAGGTACTGCTGCGCGTACCACGTGGGATCTTTCTCCGGCGGCAGAGGCGTTCGCGGCGTTCGCGTGACGAGAAGTTGCGGCGTGAGGGGGCGCGTGGTTGCGGGCGGAACGGAAGCGTCCGGCGCGGCGTTGCCGACCGAGGAGGCTCCATAATTACGCGCCAGAGTTTCGACGTCTTCATTTGTGTAGATTTTCTTCTCGCGCGCGGGCTTCGGCTGCGCTGAGTTTCCGTCGGGCGAGTTGGCAGCGGCGGATTTGGCCGCGCCGTCGCCGGCAAAGGCGGGAATCGAAAGCGCGCAAACTAAGCCGGCAGATAACAGGATGCGGCTTGCGCGGAGATGGTGCAAATGAGCGTTCATAGATACCTCACAGACTGGTCCCAAATATTACATGCGTAGGAAGCGAGTGTAAATTGGGAATGTGGCGCGTGGAGTGATTTATTGTGTACCGGTACGGCCGAGACGCTTAGTACGGGATTGCGCGTGGCTGAGCGGATCGGGATGGCGCGAATGGTTTCGGTTTGCGGCGCGAATACGACCGGCTCAGCAGACAATCATTCGTAACGCAGAGCGACCATGGGGTCCACGGCGATAGCGCGCCGAGCAGGGATGTAACAGGCGGCAATCGCGACAAGCAGCAGAATTATCGCGGCGGTGACGAAGGCGACGGGATCGTAGGCGCCGACGCCGAAAAGCAGGCTGGCCATCAGCCGCGTGAGCCCGAAGGCTGCGGCAATGCCGATGGCGATTCCGAGCGCGGCGAGTCTCACGCCTTGGCCGACGACGAGGCGGAGGACGTCGCGGCGTTGCGCGCCGAGGGCCATGCGGATGCCGATCTCGTGGGTCCTTTGCTGGACGCTGTAGGAGATGACGCCGTAAATTCCAATCGCAGCGAGCAGAAGGGCGAGGCCGCTAAAAAGTCCGAGAAGAACAAGAGTGATGTGGCGAGTCGCGACGGAATCGTCCACCAGTTGTTTCATAGTGTTGACGTTGAAGACCGGTTGGTCCTTGTCGATTGCCGCGACTGCGTCACGAACGGCGGGAGTGAGGCTCGCGGGATCAATCGCAGAACGCAGCACCAGGAACATGTCGCTCGAGCGGCTCTGCTGAAGCGGCATATACAGTTCTAGGCGCGAAGGATTGGCCAGGCCGTAGAGTTTTGTGTCGCCCACGACGCCTATAATCTCTATCCACGGCTCCTTCGATCCGGGATGGCCCCAGTGAAAGCGCTTGCCGGTGGCGTCTTCGTTGGGCCAAAAGCGGCGCGCCATCGTGGCGTTGATCAGCGCCACTTGCGGAGCTGTATCGGTGTCCGCGTCGGTGAAATTCCGTCCGCGCAGCAGGGGAATGCTGAGCGCGTCGATGTAGCTCGGCGAGACCATATGGAAGTCGGGATGCGGAAACTTTCCCGGATCGGGAGTAGGCAAGGCTTCAATTGTGATGTCAGCCCGATTGTGATCGCCTGACAGAGGGAGAACTGTCCCGAGCGCCGCGGCATCTACGCCAGGCAAATCTCGAACTTTATCGAGGACCTGGCGCCAGAAATTCCGAGACGCTTCCGGTTTGGAGTACTGCGCGGTGCGCAAATTTATTTCCATGGTAAGCACACGCTCGGGACGAAAGCCCGGATCCACCTGCAGCAGGCGGTACATACTTTTCATCATCAGACCCGCACCGACGAGAAGCACGAGAGCGAGTGCTGTTTCGGCCATCACCAACAAGCCACGCAGGCGATGCTGCGCTGCGCTGGCTGTGGAGCTTCGACCGCCGTCCTTCAATGTTTCCTGGACGTGCGGCTGCGAAGCTTGCCAGGCCGGAACGAGACCGAATGCGATGGCAACGAATACGACCATCGCGCCGCTAAAGAGCAGGACGCTGCGGTCCATTCCGATGATTGCGCCTTGAAGCATTTCAGCCGAGATCAGCTGGCGCAGGCCCTCAATTCCAAGCGCCCCCACAAGAATTCCTAATCCACCGCCGAGGAAGGCGAGTAGAAAACTCTCGGTGAGCATCTGACGGACCAGCCGCTGACGACTTGCGCCGCAGGCTTGGCGGACGGCAATTTCTCTGGCACGGGCCGCTCCACGCACGAGAAACAAGTTGGCGACGTTGACGCAGGCGATGAGTAGAACAAACACAACGGCGCCGAAAAGTACGAGGATTGGCGGGCGACTGTCGCCTACCAACTCGTCTCGGAGGGATGCCATGCTGATTCCGACGCCGCTATTTGTGGCAGGATATTCTTTCCGCAGATTTGCAGCAATCGTGTCCATTTCCGCTTGGGCCTGGCTGATGGAAGCACCTGAAACGAGCCGGCCGACAGCATCCATGTCTCCGCGGTCTCCGCGGTCCGTCATGTCCCCGGCCCAGACGCCGATGGGAGCCAGGATGTCTGTCTTCTCGAGGAGGCGAATGTTTGGAGGAAGGACGCCGATGATGGTGAAACTTCGGCCGTCGAGCGTGATGTTTTTCCCAACGGGACTGGGATCTGCGCCCAAATGGGACTGCCACAAAGCGTAGCTTAATAGAACGACGGGGGCACTGCCGGGAGCATCTTCCGATGGCAGGAAATCTCGACCGAGAAAGGGCCGCACGCCCAACATCGAGAGACAATTCGCTGACACGGCATAGCCGCTGATATTTTCAGGTTGAGCGACACCCGACAAATTGAACTCCCGATTGTTGATTGCAGCCATTTGGCTGAAAGTTCTGCTTTGTTTTCGCCAATCGAGAAAATCAGGATAGGAAGGAGAATGAGGTCCAACGCTTTGGGTCGTTTCCCTGAGAACAATCAGTTGTTGAGGATTCGCGTAGGGCAAAGGACGAAGCAGGACAGCGCTGACAACCGAGAAGATCGCAGTGTTGGCGCCGATGCCGAGAGCGAGAGTGAGTATGGCGACGGCGGTGAAGCCGGGATTTTTTCGGAGCATGCGGGCGCCGTAGCGAATGTCCTGAAAGACGATGTCGAGCCAAGCGCCGGCGCGGACTTCGCGGACGTCTTCCTTTACCTGCTCGACGCCGCCTAGCTCGATGCGCGCCGTTCGTCGTGCTTCATCGGGTCTCATACCTTCTCGCATCTTTTCCTCCGCAAGCAGGTCAACGTAGGAATGCACTTCGTCGTCAAGGTCCCGGTCATTTCGGCGCTTGGCGAAGAAGTTTCGCCAGAGGCGGGTCATGCGCGAGAGCATGGGCATGTTGCGTCCTCCGGATTCGGCGCGGTTTGTTTCATTCGTGCCTCAGCGCGATCATGGGATCGAGGCGCATCGCCCTGTGCGCTGGGATATACGCGGCGACCAAACACAACGCGATCATGACCGCACCGCCAAAGACAACGGAGACGGGACTCTTGGCTGGCAAGTCGCGAATCAGACTGGCGATGGCGCTTTTTGCCCAAAATGCCAAGGGTGTTCCGAGGGCGAAGCCCGCGGAAACCGTCCACAGCGCATCGCGCAGTACCATGCGCATTACATCGCGTCGCGTCGCGCCAAGCGCCATGCGCACACCGATCTCGTGCGTGCGCTGGGTCACCGTGTACGCCAGCAGTCCGTAGAGCCCGATCGCCGCAAGCAGCGCGCCCAGCGCGCCAAACCAAGCACTCAGCGTGGCGGCCAGCCGTTCGGGAACGATCGATGCATCGATTTGCTCGTTCATCGTCATGATGCGCACGATGGGCACTGTTTTCAGCACTGCGGACTCAGTCTCTCGGACCACGCCAGCAACAGCATCCGGAGCGATGCTGGTGCGAACGGCAAGTTGGGAGCCGACGAACTCCTCCTGAACGAAATCACCATAGACGGTGGGCGGCGCGGGATGCTGAATATCATTGTATTTCGCGTCTCCGACTACGCCGACAACCTCGTACGTGATCTCGCCCTTCGTCAACGTGATATGGCTCAGCGTCAAATGTTTCCCAATCGGGTTTTCGTTGCCGAAGCAATCGCGTGCGGCAACCTGATTCATGATTGCTACGAGTGGTTTGCCCTGATCATCAGCGGAAAAGTAGCGGCCGGCGAGCAAGGGTGTGTCGTACGTTTCAAAGTAGTGCGGCGCGACATCGTTGATAGAAACGTTGTGCTGATAATCAGAGTGCCCCTCCGCAAATGCAAAGGCCGACGCACCGGGGCCTTGCATCGGGCTCATAGTGCTCAGCGCGGCTGATTTCACGCCAGGGATGGCCTCCAATCGGGCTACCAATTGTTCGGACTGGCGCGCGAATTGTGCGGCGTTGTAACCGCTGTGCGCAGTATCCAGAGTGACCAGCAGGAGATGGTCGCGGCGGAATCCCGGGTTGAGGCTGCGAAGATGCGATAGGTAACCCACGAACAGCAGGGCGGAAGTAAGCAGCACCACCGAGAGAGCGACTTGCGAAACCACCAGGCTTTTTCCGAACAGTCGCTGAGATTTTGACTCTCCAATCCGTGCCGCCTGCTGCAATGCCTGGGCCGGAATCGGGCGGAAGGCACTGGTCGCGGGTACCGCTCCGAACAGCATCGCCGCCGCGAGCGCGATTGCTCCGGTAAACAGCAGCACGCGCCAATCGGGGTTGCTGAGAGACTCGAAGTGAACCGGAAGCCCAGCAATCTCGCGTCCCGACGCAAAAATCCGTATCAGTCCACGAGTTCCAAAATAAGCCAGGGAAATGCCCAGCGCGCTGCCTGTCATCGAAAGCAGCCAGGATTCGGTGAGCGTCTGCCGAATCAGCCGACCGCGGCGCGCACCCAGGCAAACCCGCACCGCCATTTCGTGCTGCCGAGATGCCGCGCGTGCCAAAAGCAGTCCGGCCAGGTTCGCGCATGCCAGAAGAAGCAGCAGGGCTACCATCGCCATCAGAACGATCAGCGGCGTGTGGAGCGTCTCGCGCAGCGGCGTGGACAACCCATCTCCGGCGGGCTCGATGCGAAGCTGCATTCCCCTGACGAATGGCCCCGCGTCGGGTGCGTCCACAACCCTTTGGAACAGCACCGCCATTTCCGCTCGTGCTTGTTCTATGGAAACGCCCGGTTTCAGCCGCCCTAACAATGCAAATCCCCATGAGGGAGAGGGGCCAAGTGATATAGGCAGCCAAATGTCTTGTTGCGCTTGTTCGCTGAGTCCGTAGAAGCCGCGTTGCGCCACGCCGATGATGGTGACTGGAGCGTCATCAACGATGATTTTCTTGCCAACGATTCCAGGATCCAGATCGAACCGGGATTTCCAGAACGACCAGCTCACGACGGCTACCGGGGCGTGATAGCCCATGTGAACATCTTCGGGGCCAATTAAGCGGCCGGCCGCAGCCCGCAAGCCGAGCGCTTGGAAGAAAGTTCCTCCGACATTTCCGCCGAACACTGCCTGCGGCTGCAGCTTATCGGCGCGGACAGTGAAAAAGTTCATAGACCCGACGATCAGGTCCGAGAAGACACGATTATTGTCGCGCGTGATCTGGTAGGCGTCCCACGAGAAGCCGTTGAACCCAGGTTCAGGCTCGCCGGGATAGTGGTGGAGGAGTTCGACGAGCCGCCCTGGGTCCCGCACCGGGAGGGTGTGCAGCATTAGGCCATTGATCATGCTGAAGATGGCGGTGTTTGCGCCAATGCCGAGGGCGAGGATAAGGACGGCGACGGTGGTGAAACCGGGGGACTTACGAAGGATGCGGAGGCCATAGCGAATATCCTGGATGACGGTGTCGAGCCAGGCGCCGGCGCGGGCTTCGCGGACTTGTTCTTTTACTTGCTCGACGCCGCCTAGCTCGATTCTGGCCGCTCGCCGAGCTTGCTCCGGGTTCATGCCTGCGCGCATCTTTTCCTCTGCGAGCAGGTCAACGTAGGAATGCACTTCGTCGTCAAGTTCACCGTCGTTGCGGCGCTTGGCGAAAATATTTCGGAAGAAGTTTTTCATTCGCGAGAGCGTGGGCATGCTTTCTGCTCCTTCCTGACTGAGCGAAACTAGGAAGCTTCCAGGGCGCGGGCAATGGCCAAGGAGATTCGGCCCCAGCGCTGGGTTTCGGAATCGAGCTGGCGGCGGCCCGCCTTGGTTAGGCGGTAAAACTTTGCGCGGCGATTATTTTCCGATTCGCCCCAGGAAGAGACGAGCCAGCCTTCCTCTTCCATGCGATGGAGAGAGGGGAAGAGAGAGCCGGGCTTGACCTGAAAGGTGCCTTTTGTGAGCTGTTCGATGCGGCGGGAGATGCCGAGGCCGTGCATTTGGTCCAGGGCCAGGGATTTCAGAATCATCATGTCTAGGGTGCCCTGGAGGAGATTGGTTTGATCTGGTGTCATGATTCTCCTATAGACGATCTGTAGGACGATACGTTAGCTTCCTATAGAGTGTCAATATGAAGTTTATTTTCAGAACCGTCCGGCTTCGGGGGCTAAAGCCCCAAGTGGATGCACGGACGGATGGCGGGGCCCTTCGCTACGCTCAGGGTAAACTGAAGGCCCGCCCTTCCACGGCGGAGACTCAAGCCTACGAGACGCACTGAGGCGCGGTTGACTTGGAGCGGGTGTGCGGTCACAATCCGCATAGACGCGCCGGCTCTTGCTCCTCGACGATTTTCGGCTCAACTCCCGCACTGGCGTGTGAGATTCAAATCCGACTGAAAGAGGGAATTCGATGATTCGACGCGCTCCGTTTGTTCTGCTGGGTATTCTGATTATGGTTTCGCCGCTGCGTTTGGCGGCGCAGAGCGCTGATTCGCGCCAAAATATTGCGACCATCTCGGAGGAAAGTTCTGCGGGGGGAGGCTGCTACACGGCTGGCGTTGCCGACGAGCAAGGTGGGCATGGATTCGATCTGGCGAATCTGGATCGCTCGGTTTCTCCTTGCGATGACTTCTTCGAGTTTGCCGACGGCGGCTGGGTGAAGAGCCATGCGATTCCCGCGGCTTATCCGTCGTGGGGCACCTTCAATAAACTTCATGAAGACAATGAGAATGTGTTACGCGGCATCCTGGACAGAGCTGCGGCGGACAAGAGCGCCGCGCCGGGCTCGAACTGGCAGAAGATTGGCGATTTTTATGCGAGTTGTATGGACGAGCCCGCTATAGAAACGGCGGGCATTAAGCCGCTGCAGCCGTACCTTAAGCGTATAGAGGACATAAATGATGCGAAGACACTGCAGGCGGAAATCGCCGACCTGCACCGTCGAGGAGTGCGAGCGGTTTTCGCTTTCGGGTCCCAGCAGGATTTCAAGAACAGCACGCAGGTGATTGCCGGGGCGCGGCAGGGCGGGCTAGGATTGCCGGATCGAGACTACTACACGAAGGACGACGAGAAATCAGTAACGCTGCGGGCAGCTTACGTGCAACACGTGACGAATATGTTCAAGCTGGCGGGCGATGACGATGCAACCGCCGCCGCGGAAGCGAAGAAAGTGATGGATATCGAAATTTCGCTGGCAAAAGCGTCGATGACCAATGTGGAGCGACGCGACCCGGAGCACATTTATCACATGATGACTTTGGCGCAGCTAAAAGAGCTGACTCCGAATTTTGAGTGGGCCGAGTTTCTTACGGAAGTAGGCGCGCCGCCGGTTTCGGGCATGAACGTCGGCCAACCCGAGTTTTTCAAGGCGCTGAATGCGTCTTTGACGTCGGTTCCGCTCGCGGACTGGAAAGTTTATTTGCGTTGGCACTTGATCCACGGTGCCGCGCCGGGACTTTCGTCAAAATTTGTGGATGAGAACTTTGATTTTTATGGGCGCACGCTGCAGGGGACGAAGGAACTGCTGCCGCGATGGCGCCGCTGCGTGCAAGCGACTGATGGAACGTTAGGCGAGGCGCTGGGACAGTATTACGTGAAGGAGAATTTTCCGCCGGAAGCGAAGGCCAAGGCAGTGGTGATGGTCAAGAATCTGATAGCGGCGTTGCGAGACGATCTGGCGACGCTTGACTGGATGAGCCCGGAGACACGGAAGCAAGCCGCGGTGAAGCTGGATGCCATCATGATCAAAATCGGGTATCCGGATAAATGGAAGGATTATTCAGCGTACAAGGTGGAGCGCGGGCCGTATGCGGGGAACGTGATTCGCGGCGGGGAGTTCGAGGTGGCTCGCGAGCTTTCCAAAATAGGCAAGCCGGTGGATCGCACGGAATGGGGAATGACTCCGCCGACGGTTAATGCTTATTACAACCCGTCGATGAACGAGATCGTATTTCCAGCCGGCATTCTGCAGCCGCCTTTTTACGATGCGAATCGCGACGATGCCATGAACTATGGCGGGATCGGAGTGGTAATCGGCCACGAGATGACGCACGGGTTCGACGATCAAGGCGCAAAATTCGACGCGCAGGGAAATCTGAAAAACTGGTGGACTCCCGAAGACCTGGCCAATTTTAAAGCGCGTGGGGATTGCGTGGCGAAGCAGTTTGATGAATTTGAAGTGGAGAAGGGGCTGCATGAAAACGGCAAGCTGGTGGAAGGCGAAAGCATCGCGGACTTGGGCGGATTGACGATTGCGTATGCCGCGATGGAGAAGTCTTTTGAGGGGAAACCTGCGCCGGAAAAGATTGATGGTTTCACTGCCGAGCAGCGATATTTCATAGCATTTGCGCAGATATGGGCGGGAAGCGTGCGTCCGGAGTATGCGCGAGTGATGGTAGCGACGAATCCGCATCCGCTGGGACCGTTTCGCACGAAGGGACCGGTTTCGAACATGCCTGCGTTTGCAAAGGCGTGGGGTTGCAAGGCGGATTCGCCGATGGTACGGGCTGAGGCGCTGCGCTGCCGCATTTGGTGATGGCGGCGCGGGGTTCAGGGCTGGGGGGTTCCTCGAAGAACCCGGACACGAGCTTTCGGGAAGCTTCGACCCAGCAAAAATTTCGAGTGCTTCCGCCGACGATTCAATGTGCTTACCTTGCGCAACCCCGAGCTGCGCGCGGTTGACGCTTTCAACTCCACCGACTAAACTGAAATGTAAGGTTGGGTTGCTACGAAACTGTGGCGGCGGCCCAGGAGTTAACCTGCTTTAAACCATGAGCCCGACGATCCTACAGCAGAAGCGCCATCAACAGATCCTGACGGACGTGGTGCGCGCATACATCGAGACCGGGGAACCGGTGTCGTCGCGCAGCATTTCGCGCATGCACATCGAGCCGCTGAGTTCCGCGACGGTGCGCAACGTGATGGCGGATCTGGAAGACGAAGGACTGCTTTACCAGCCGCACACTTCCGCGGGGCGGGTGCCGACGGCGGCAGCGTACCGTTTTTTCGTGGAGCAAGTAGCGGCGCAGGCTACGGCCAGTCCGGAAGACCGGCAGTGGATTCGCAGAGAGTTGGAAGCAGCGCAGACGCCCGAAGCGGTGATGGAGCGCGCGAGCCACGTTCTTGCGGCGGTTTCACGCGGGTTGGGAATTTTTATTTCGCCGCCGCTGGCGCGCAGCGTGGTGGAGCATCTGCGGTTTTTGCTTCTGCCGGATAGCCGCGTGCTGGTGGTACTGATTTCGGGCGGCGGCGTGGCGCGCGACAAACTAATTCGTCCGGAACGGCCGTTTCGCCAGGAAGACCTGGACCGCATCGCGGACTATCTGAATCGTCATTATATCGGCTGGACGCTGGAGGCGATGCGCGCGGATCTGCGAAAACAGCTCGACCGCGACCGCGAACAGTATGGCCGGATGGCGGATGACGCACTGCTGCTGTGCGATCCGAGCATTTTAGGGGACGGCGGCGACCGCAAGATTTACGTGGAAGGCGCGGCGCAGATTGCTGCTTCACCCGATTTTACGAACCAGGAGCAGTTGCGCGAACTGCTGCAGGCGATTGAAGAAAAAGACCGGCTGATCGCATTATTGAGCGGCTGCATTGAATCGCCCGAGGCCGTGCATGTGGAACTCGGGCTTGATAAAATTTCGAATGGCGGAAAACACCTGGCGCTGGTTTCGGCGTCGTATTCTTCGAACGACCAGGTGCAAGGGACGCTTGGCATTCTCGCGCCGATGCGCATGCACTACGAGCGGGTGATCACGGCGGTTGCGTTCATGGCGCAGTTTTTCTCCGAGAACCAAGAAGGCGGTTGAAATTATGGCATCGAATAAAGACAAAGAAAATTCAAAACCCTTCGTAGCGACGAGAGAGGGCAAATTGGTGGACCGCGGAGAGTCTGCAACAGGTGATAGCCCGGCAGCGGCTCGCGCGCTGGATCCGCAAGTGGAAGGCGGCTCGGCGTCAGAGGAAGTGCAAAAGCTGCTCGCCGAGAAGCAAGAACTGATGGATACGCTGGTGCGGCGCCAAGCCGACTTTGAAAATTATCGCAAGCGGATGGAGAAGGAACGGCAGCACGACCGGCATCGCGGCGTGGAATCGCTTATCGAAAGCATCTTGCCGGTGCTGGACGCGTTTGACCGCGCTCTGGAGGCCCGCGACGATCCCCAGTATGCGGAATACCGCAAGGGATTCGAGCTCATCCGGAAGCAATTATGGGACTTGCTCGCGAAGCAGGGTGTGGAGCGCATTGACGCTGTGGGAAAGTTATTCGATCCGCATCTGCACCATGCAATCGAAAGCGTGGAAACCACGGAACATGAGGAAGACACGGTGATTGCGGAAATGCAGCCTGGTTACACGTTTCACGATCGCGTGCTGCGGCCTGCGATGGTTCGCGTGGCGAAAGAATCGTAAGCGCCCGGGTGGCATCGAATCTGTGTCTATCTGAAACAATTATTCTGTGCGCGTTCAGTTCTTGGCGTTTAAATACCAATTAAAAAGGGACCGATGGCCGCAACGAATTCCAAAGATTTCTACGAAGTTCTGGGCGTGGCGCGCGAAGCTTCGCCCGAGCAGATTAAATCGGCGTATCGCAAAGCTGCTTTGCAATATCACCCCGACCGTAATCTGGAAAAGAAGCCGGAAGCGGAAGAAAGTTTTCGCGCGGCCAGCGAAGCTTACGCGGTTCTTTCCGACCCGCAGAAGCGCGCGGTGTACGACCGCTACGGCGCTGCCGGACTAGGAAGCCGCGGGTTCGATTCCGGTTTCAATGCCAGCATCTTCGAAGAATTTCAGGATATTCTCGGCGACCTTTTTGGGTTCGACGAGGTGTTGGGCGGAGGACGGCGACGAGGCAGCCGGCAACGAGGGCAGCGTGGCGCAGATTTGCGCTACGACATGTCGCTCACCTTTGAAGAAGCCGCCACGGGAGTAAACACAAAGATTCGCATTGCGCGGCATGAAGCGTGCGAGGCTTGCAAAGGGACCGGAGCGAAACCCGGAAGCGGCACGTCAACCTGCAGCACTTGCAAAGGGCACGGGCAACTGGCTTATCAGCAGGGATTCTTCTCGATCACGCGCACTTGCCCAGCATGCCAAGGCGCGGGGCAGGTGATTCGCGACACTTGCGTCACTTGCCGCGGGCAGGGCCGCATCGAACGCGAGAGGACTTTGGACGTTGGCATTCCCGCCGGCGTGGATTCGGGCACGCGTTTGCGGATGACGAACCAAGGCGAACCGGGCACGAATGGAGGCCCGACAGGAGATCTTTATATTTTCCTTGAGGTCAGGGAACACGCCTTTTTCGAACGCCGCGGCGCGGATCTATATTGCACGATTCCGATCAGCGTCACGCAGGCGTCACTGGGAGCGACGATTAAAGTTCCAACGCTACAGGGTGAAGATACTCTGGAGATTCCGGAAGGGACGCAGTCCGGGCAGATTTTTCGCAAGAAGTCCAAGGGAATGCCAAATCCCCATGGCGGCCGAGGCGACCTCTACATCAGTATCCGCGTGGTGATTCCGTCGAAGGTGTCGCGCGAGCAGCGCCGGTTGCTGGAGCAGCTTGGCGCGTCTTTGAAGGTAGAAAACAAGCCTGCCGAGCGGACTTCGAGCTTTTTCGAGAAAGTGAAAGATATATTCGGCTAGTATTCCGCGAGATTCCTGAATTTACATTCCTCGCACGAACTGACTTCAAGCTAGAATAGCGCCGTGCGCCGCCGCTTCTTTACCGACCGCTTTGATTCGAAGTCCGCGATAGTGCGCGGTGACACCGCCGAGCATCTGGGTCGTGTGCTGCGCGCCGAGCCGGGGCAGCTTTACGAATTGAGCGACGGCGAGCGCGTTTGGCTGGCGCGGATCGAGAGCGTTAAGTCATCGAAGCGAAGCGGCCACCAAATCGAATTCGCGCTGGTGGAGGAAATCGCGGAGCAAGAGGCTGCTCTACGGATTCAACTTCTCATTTCGCTGGTGAAATTCGACCGGTTTGAGTGGTGCCTGGAAAAGGCAACAGAACTCGGCGTAACCGAAATCGTGGTGCTGGCGGCGGAGCGCACGGACAAACCGCTGCTGGCCGCAGTGGCGAAGAGGCGCGCGCGCTGGGAGAAAATTCTGCTGGAATCGGCGCAGCAATCTCGACGTTTGCGGCCCCCGATCCTGCGGACGGCGTCGGAAGAAGCAGGAAAAGGCAAAGCCGGCGGTGTGATTCGACCGAAAGAAGCGTTTGCGCAGAATGACGCAGCTTGCAAGCTTGTGCTTTCCGAACGGCGTGATGCGAAGCTGATTCGCGATGCTCTGAGCGTTTACGCTGACCCGTCGGCCAGCCTCGCGATTGGGCCGGAAGGCGGCTGGACTGACGACGAACTAGCGTCTGCCCGAGCTGGTGGATTCGCCGAGGCGTCGCTAGGACAAAATGTCTTGCGCACGGAAACGGCGGTGATCGCTGCGCTGGCGATCCTGGGATTCACGCTGGGTGAATAGCGCCATAATTGCTTCGGCCTGCGCGGCATCCCTCCTTTCCTTTTTTCTTCGGTTTGTTTGCACCAAAAAGGACTTTGCAGCGATTTGGAGCGCGCGCCCTTACCGTGCTATAAATAATTAGGCGAAAGATGTTTGAGACTCCCCATCCTGGGCAGTTGAATCCAACAGATAACGGACGCATTCCCCAATTGCGCCGTGAGTTGCGGAGTTGGACGCGCGATCTGGCAGTAGCCCTGGGCTTGGCGCTGGTGATTATTATTTTTCTCTACCAGCCGGTGAAAGTGGAAGGCACCAGCATGGCGCCGCTGCTGAGCGATCAGGAGCGAATCTTTATCAATAAATTTGTTTACCGATTTGAACCCATCGAGCGCGGCGACGTGGTGGTGTTTTGGTATCCTCTGGACAAATCGAAGTCGTTCATCAAACGCGTGATTGGATTGCCCGGCGAAACGCTGGAACTACGCGGCGGGCGGCTTTACGTCAACGGCAAGGAATTGAATGAGATTTATATCCCGCCGAGTTATCTGGACGGCTCGAGCTACGGCCCTATAACGATTCCGTCGGAAAACTATTTTGTGATGGGCGATCATCGCGACAGCTCGAATGATTCGCGGGTGTTCGGGCCGGTGGGCCGGCCGTACATATACGGGAAAGCGGTATTCGCGTACTGGCCCGTGGATCATTTTGGATCGCTGACGATGTCATCAACGGTAAACGCGGCATCACGATGAACTTTGGAGGACACACTGACGCAAGACCCGGCAGGCCGCGCGATTCTCGCGCTCGAAGACGGGCGAGTATTTAAAGGCCGCGCAGCGGGCGCTCGCACGCGCCGCGGCGGCGAAGTCGTTTTTAATACCAGTATTACCGGGTATCAGGAAGTTTTCACCGATCCGAGTTATTCCGGCCAAATAGTCTGCCTGACGTATCCGCACATTGGGAACGTGGGCACGAATCTCGACGACGAAGAATCCGCGAAACCTTACATCGAAGCGCTAGTAACGCGGGAATTCTCTGCGCTGGCTTCTAATTGGCGATCGAGCGAGACGGCGCAGGCTTACCTGGAGCGCTACGGCGTACCGGTGATTTGGGATGTGGATACGCGGGCGCTGGTGCGGCATTTGCGGGATGTTGGAGCGTTGCGCGGAGTGGTGGCGACGGACGGCACTTCGGTTGAGAAGCTTATCGCGGAGGCTCGCGCTTTGCCGACCATGGCTGGGCTGGAGCTTGCGAGCCGGGTCACGTCGAAGAAAAAGTACGAATGGAGGCGTGGGTCGATTGATCTTGATGCGGGACAAACGGCGAATGCAGGTGCGCCTGCCGTTGGTAAGGCGGAGCGCGGTGCAGGTTCGGGTGCAAAGCCACGTTACAAAGTGGTGGCGTATGATTTTGGGATCAAGCAAAACATTCTGCGGCTGCTGGTGGATTACGGGTGCGACGTGACGGTGGTGCCGGCGCAGACTTCCGCCGAGGATGTGCTCGCGCTTAAGCCACAGGGTGTTTTTCTTTCGAATGGGCCGGGCGATCCGGAACCTATCTGGTACGCAGTGGGCAATATTCGCAAGATGCTGGGGCGCGTGCCGATTTTTGGGATTTGCCTGGGGCACCAGCTCTGCGGGCTGGCGCTTGGCGGGCGCACGTTCAAGTTGAAATTTGGGCATCATGGCTCTAATCATCCGGTGCAGAATTTGCGGACGAAGAAGGTGGAGATTACTTCGCAGAATCACGGTTTTTGCGTGGACCCGGATTCGCTGCCGGCGAGCGATGTTGAGATTACGCATGTGAATCTGAACGATCACACGAACGAAGGGATGCGGCACCGGTCGCTGCCATTGTTTAGCGTGCAATATCATCCGGAGGCTTCGCCTGGACCGCATGATGCGCGGTATTTGTTCGATGATTTTATTGCGCTGATGAGAGAAGGTGCGTGACGCGGGCAATGTCGCGATAGGCATCGAGCTCAAATACGAGCAATCTGTCATTCCGAGCGCAGCGAGGAATCTGTTCTTGTCATGGAGCGGCACTATTACACGTACATCATGGCCAGCCTCTCGCGAAGAGTTTACGTGGGTGTAACGAACAACTTGATTAGGAGAACAGTCGAGCACAAGGAAGCACGAGTGCTTGGATTCACTGAAAAGTATCGAATCAGCCGTCTCGTTTACTTTGAATCTTTTCAGTATGTGCGCGATGCAATAGCGAGGGAAAAACAGATCAAGGGCTGGCGACGTTCGAGGAAGGTCGCATTGGTTGAAAGTGAAAACCCGACGTGGGCGGACCTCGCGGCGAGTTGGGCGTCCGGGAAATTTAACAGAGAGCAGATCCCTCGCCTAAAACCGGGCTCGGGATGACAGGTTTGTGGAGGCGGTTCGACCGTGGATAGGGCAATGTGGGCGACGTCGAGAGCAGCGGCTAAGAGGTCTGAGGAGACGATGCGGAAGCGAGCTGACGTTAAAGCGGGAATGAACAGACACTAGGAACAATGCCGAAACGGACTGACATTAAGAAAATATTGATCATCGGCTCGGGGCCGATTGTGATCGGGCAGGGGTGCGAGTTTGACTACTCGGGGACGCAGGCTTGCAAGGCGCTGCGTGCGGAGGGGTATGAGGTGGTGCTGGTCAATTCGAATCCGGCGACGATTATGACGGACCCGGAGACGGCGGACCGGACTTATATTGAGCCGCTGGCGAAGGAATATCTGGAGGCGATTATTGCGGCGGAACGGCCGGACGCTCTGCTGCCGACGGTGGGTGGGCAGACGGGGCTGAATCTTGCGGTGGAGCTTGCCGAGGCGGGGATTCTCGAAAAATATAATGTGAAGCTGATTGGCGCGTCGCTGAAGGCGATCAAAATCGCGGAAGATCGGCTGCTGTTCAAGAATGTGTGCCGCGAAATTGGGCTGGAAGTGCCGGCGTCTGAAGTGGTGACTACGATTCCCGACGCTGTGCGGTTGGCGGACGAGCTTGGATATCCCGTGGTGATTCGGCCTTCGTTCACGCTGGGTGGGACGGGCGGATCGATTGCGTACAATCGCGAAGAGTTTGGCGATTTGATCGCGCGGGCGCTGGACGCTAGCCCGGTGCATCAGGCGCTGATCGAGGAATCGGCGCTGGGCTGGAAAGAGTACGAGCTGGAAGTGATGCGCGACGTTCGCGACAACTTTGTGGTGATTTGCTCGATTGAGAATTTCGATCCGATGGGGATTCATACTGGGGACTCGATTACGGTGGCTCCCGCGCAGACGCTGACCGATAAGGAATACCAGCGCATGCGCGACGCGGCGGCGGCGATCATCCGCGCGGTGGGTGTGGAGACGGGCGGGTCGAATATTCAGTTTGCCATTCAGCCGGAAACCGGGCGAATGATTGTGATTGAAATGAACCCGCGCGTTTCGCGCAGCTCGGCACTCGCGAGCAAGGCGACTGGTTTTCCTATTGCTAAGATTGCGGCCAAACTTGCGCTGGGGATGACGTTGGATGAAATTCCGAATGACATCACAAAGAAGACGCCTTCGTCGTTCGAACCTTCGATTGATTACGTGGTGGTAAAAATTCCGAAGTGGCAATTCGAGAAATTCCCGGGAAGCGATACGACGCTCTCCACGCAGATGAAGTCGGTGGGCGAAGTGATGGCGATTGGGAGGACGTTTCAAGAGGCGTTGGGGAAGGGTATCCGGTCGCTTGAGCCGCACACACCGTGGCGCGCGCCGGCGGAAGTTTCCACTGCGCTTTTGCGCGAGAAGCTTACTGTGCCGGGGCCGGACCGCATTCACTGGTTGTTTGAGGCCCTTCAGCGCGGAATGACCGGCGAGGAAGTTTGCTCGCTGACGAAGATTGATCCGTGGTTCATCCGCCAGATGATGGAAATGGTGGAAGTGGACCGCCGCGTGAGTGCCGCGAGCTTGGAGAAAACGTCGGCTGAATTACTTCTGGAAGCGAAACGGTCGGGCACAAGCGATATCGAACTGGCGAAGTTGTGGAACACGACGCCGGACAAGGTGCGTGCGCGACGGAACGAGCTCGGCGTTCGTCCGGTATTCAAGCGCGTGGATACATGCGCGGCGGAATTCGAATCGTTTACGCCGTACCTGTACTCCACATATGAGGAAGAGGATGAGACGGGTGCGGTCGAGCGGCCCAAAGTTGTGATTCTTGGTAGCGGGCCTAACAGGATCGGGCAGGGAATTGAGTTTGATTATTGCTGTTGCCACGCGGCATTCGCGTTGAAGGAAGACGGCTATGAGACGGTGATGGTGAATTGCAATCCGGAGACGGTTTCTACGGATTACGACACGTCCGACCGGCTCTACTTTGAGCCGCTCACGCTGGAGGATGTGTTGGCGGTCCTTGACCGGGAAAAGCCGGAGGGAGTGATCGTGCAATTCGGCGGACAGACGCCGCTGAATCTCGCGCTGGAGTTGAAACGAAACGGAGCGAAGATTATCGGGACGGATCCCGAATCAATCGATCTGGCCGAAGACCGTAGGCGGTTCGGAGCGTTGCTGAACGAGTTGAAGATACCGCAGCCGCGCGCGGGCACGGCGCTTACTCCTCAGGAGGCGGTGAAGGTTGCGACCGAGATTGGGCTTCCGGTACTGGTGCGGCCGAGCTACGTTCTAGGCGGCCGCGCGATGGTGATTGCGTACGATTTGAAGACGGTGGAAGAGTACGTGGCGCAGGCCGCGCTAATGGGAACAGCTTCGGACCCGAAGCGGCCGATCCTGATCGATCAATTTCTCGAAGACGCGACGGAAGTGGATGTGGACGCGCTTGCCGATGGCGAGGACGTGGTGATCGCGGCGATCATGGAGCACATCGAGGAGGCGGGAATTCACTCGGGGGATTCTTCGTGCGTGCTGCCGTCGGTGACGCTGAAGCCTTCGATTCTGGAGCGGATTCGCGATTACACTTCGCGCCTGGCGCGCGCGTTGAATGTGGTGGGACTGATGAACGTGCAATACGCGATCCAGCGCGACACGGTGTACGTGCTGGAGGTGAACCCGCGCGCGTCGCGAACAATTCCTTACGTGAGCAAGGCGACGGGGGTGCCGCTGGCGAAAGTGGCTGCGCGATTGATGACCGGGCGCAAATTGCGCGACTTGAAACTTCCGTGCATCGAAACGAAAGGGGTGAAGGAAATCGCGGTGGGACATTTCTACGCGGTGAAGTCGCCAGTTTTTCCGTTCAACAAATTCCGGGGCGTTGACACGATTCTGGGGCCGGAAATGCGGTCGACGGGCGAAGTGATGGGCATCGCGTCCACGTTTGGATTGGCATTTGCAAAAGCGCAACTTGCAGCAGGACAGAGGTTGCCGCTCGAAGGAACCGTATTTTTGAGCGTGAACGATCATGACAAGAGGCATCTCGCGTTTGTTGTTCAGGACCTTCTGGCGGCGGGGCTGAAGGTGGTGGGCACGCGGGGTACGGCAGCGGCATTGGCTAGCGCGGGGATCGAGATTGAGTCTGTTTACAAAGTGAATGAAGGCAGGCCGAACATTGTGGATTTGATCAAGACGGGAAAGATCGATCTGGTCATCAACACTCCGCTCGGGCGGGAATCTTTCTGGGACGAGAAATCCATTCGGCGGGCTGCCATTCGTTACAACATTGCGTGCATTACCACTCTTTCGGCGGCAAGCGCCGCGGCGCGAGGGATTCGGGCGATGGCGGGGCATTCAGCTGATGTCGGCGCGCTGCAGGACCTACATCGGCGCAAGAGCGCGGCGGCTGCGGAGCGCAAGTAAGGCATTCGCGGCAAGCTTTTGAGACCCTAAACCCTAAAATCTTAGCTCGCTCTTGATATAAAATAACGTGGTGAAACTTCAGGGCATCTTTGCGCCGCTTACCACTCCGTTCGAGGCTGACGGCAGCGTGTCCGTTGCGCACCTGCGCGACAACATCAAGCGCTACAACCAGACAGGCCTTGCGGGATATGCAATCAATGGGTCGACGAGCGAGTCTGTTCTGTTGCGCTGGGAGGAGGTTTACCGGGTCTGGGAAACTGCGCGCGAAGCTGCGGCGCCGAATAAAATCCTGATCGCGGGGACCGGCGCCGAATCCACCGTTGAGACTATCGAGCACACGAATCGGGCCGCGGGTTACGGCTACGGAGTGGCGCTCGTGCGAACTCCAAGTTTTTATAAGCCGGCTATGTCGGAAGAGGCGCTTGCCGAGCATTACCTTCGCGTTGCAGACGCTGCGCGCATTCCAATCTTGGTTTACTCCGTGCCGATTTTCACGCACGTGACCGTGGAAGCGCCGCTGATCGCTCGCGTTTCAAAGCATGCGAATATCATGGGGATGAAAGACAGTTCGGGAAGCGTGCAGGGTATCGCCGATATTATCGGCGCGGCGCCAAAACATTTTCAGACGCTGGTTGGTTCGGCAACGACTCTTTACGAGTCACTGGAGAAAGGCGCGGTAGGAGCTATTCTAGCGCTGGCTTGCGCGTTTCCGGAATTGTGTGTGGAGATTTACGATGCCTCGCGCGCGGGCGAGAGCGCGAAGGCGCATTCGCTGGCGCAACAACTTATTGCACCGGCAAAAATGTTTGGCCCGCAGTACGGAATTGCGGGCCTGAAATATGCCCTGGACCGCTTAGGCTACTTCGGGGGCCCTCCACGACCGCCGCTCCTCCCCATAAGCGAAAGTGCTCGCCGCGAAATTGACAGTTTACTGTCGAATCTCACGGCCCAATCCGCGCATCTCTTGTAATAGACACAGTTAACATCAAGGGGATCGATGTATTTCGCTAACTTTTCGGGCGCGTGCGCGTCCCACTCCCGTTGCTGCGAACATTGCGCGCGTGTATTATGAAATCCTCCATGGAGTCTCATTGTCTTCCGTTTAGCGAAATCCCGCATACCACAAAATTATTTTCAACTTTTGTGGAGGATTTTGCGCGGGTGGCTCGCTATTACGAGCAGCCGCCCACGATGGCGGGGGTCGTTGCAGCCGCTCGTAAAGTCGAGCTTCCGGCGCGAGTGCGCAGCGGCGTGGTGGACGTTTTGCGGGAGCAGAATCGCATATTCGGCGCGGGGGACGATACTTTTCGGAACCTCGATCGCCTCGCTAGTGGGGCAGCGGCGATAGTCACCGGGCAACAAGTGGGGCTGTTTACGGGACCAGCGTATAGCCTTTACAAGGCGATATCCGCGGTGAAGTACGCCGAAGAGGTATCGGCAAAAGGCATCGACGCTGTTCCGGTATTTTGGCTGGCGACTGAAGACCACGATTTGGCGGAGATCGATCACGTAGCGTGGAACACGGAAACCGGCTTTTCGCAATTTGAGTTGCCAGAACCGGCGGAATCAGGGCGACGTGTTGGCGAAGTAAAATTGGGGCGTGGAATTACGGCGCTTGTAGAGAAGGCGGCTGAAAGCCTGCGGGGCGGTTTCGCCGAGGAAATTGGACGGGCTTTGCGTGAGACATACACGCCAGAGGAAACTTACGGTTCAGCGTTCGGGAAATTGATGGCGCGGCTGGTGGCGGGACGTGGAATTATTTTTTTCGACCCTCTGGACGAGCGGCTGCACCGTTTTTCAGCAAACATCTACCGCCGCGCGCTGGACGATGCGGACTCGTTGCGCGAGGCGCTGCTGGCGCGCTCGAAGGAGCTTGATCACGCCGGGTTTCACGCGCAGGTGAAGGTGAGTTCCGGATCTACGTTGCTTTTTTACAACGTGGACGGACGCCGGGAAGCGCTGCGAAGCCGAAATGGCAAGTTTTACGCCGGGCATGCATCATTCACCTTGGAAGAGATGCGCGCCGCGATTGAGAAGACTCCCGAGGCTTTTACGCCCAACGTGCTGCTGCGTCCAATCGTTCAGGACACGCTGCTTCCGACTGCCGCGTACATCGCCGGCCCCGCCGAGATCGCTTATATGGCGCAGGCGCAGGTAGTTTACGAAAAGCTTCTCGGCCGCATGCCCGCGATTTTGCCGCGCGCGAGCTTTACGATTGTTGAGCCGCTGCTGGCGCGGAAGCTCGGGAAATTCGGCCTTAAAATCGGCGACGTTTTTCGGGGCCGCCAGCTGTTGCGGTCCCGCATGGAGGAGAAATACTTACCGCGGGCCCTCACGCGCCGTTTTGACGCGGGCGAAAAAGCCCTGCGGCGGCTGCTGAAGTCTTACCGTAGTCCGCTAGAGAAACTTGACACGACCTTGATTGACGCGCTCGATTCAGCGGAAAGCAAGATGCTCTACCAATTCCTGAAATTAAAGGGCAAAGCTGGGCGCGCTGAAAGCGTGCGGAGAGGTGTACTGGGTCGGTACGAAGGACTAATGCTGGACGCGCTGTATCCGCATAAGGGTCTGCAGGAGCGCTCACTTTCACCGTTGCCGTGGATTGCAACCTATGGCCCGGCTTTTTTGGATGAGCTATCGGGCGTGGCTTCGGTGGACGCGCAGCAGCATCGCATAGTGTTTTTCTGATTCCTCAGCGCGAAGGATGGCGGCACGCATTTGTGCGTCTGACGGCGCTCCACACCTCCTAAATCCCGTGCTAGAATGCGCGCTCAACCTCAAACTCGCGATATTTTCGGAGGGCACAAGCAATGAAGATCACCCCGGGCAAGCAGAAGGGCATGAAAGCGGTATCGGATTCGCGCGGAGTAATCGCGGCAGCGGCGATGGACCAGCGCGGGTCGCTGAAAAGCGCTATTGCCAAGGACAAGGGAATCGATAAAAAAGAAGTGACCGCGCAGATGATGGAAGAGTTCAAGACTGCCGTGGTGCGCGTCCTGACGCCACATGCGAGCGCGATCCTGCTTGATCCCGAATACGGGCTGCCTGCCGCGAAAGTTCGCTCCGCGAATGCCGGGTTACTTTTGGCGTACGAAAATAGTGGTTACGACAACACGCGTCCTGGGCGGCTGCCAGATCTTCTCGACGATTGGTCCGTGCGGCGCCTGGTGGCGGCGGGAGCGGACTGCGTCAAGATTCTGCTTTACTACACTCCTTTTGATCCGCGCGAAGTGAACAACATCAAGCATGCCTGGGTAGAGCGTATCGGAGCGGAATGCGTTGCCTCGGATGTTCCGTTCTTTCTTGAATTCGTCGGGTACGAAGAGGGTGGCGACGAAAAGGGCGCGGCGTATGCCAAGAAGAAGCCGGAGATCGTCACGCGCAGCATGGAGGAATTTTCGAAGCCGCAATATGGAGTCGATGTGCTGAAGGTCGAGGTGCCGGTGAACATGGCTTTCGTTGCCGGCTCCAAGGCTTGCAAAGGCGAATCCGCCTACACGCGCGACCAAGCGAAGGACTATTTCCGCAAGGCTGCTGCGGTTGCGAAGAAGCCATTCATCTATCTTTCTGCCGGAGTGAACAACGACGTTTTCGCAGAGACGCTGGAGCTTGCTGCGGAATCGGGCGTGAACTTCTCGGGCGTCCTGTGCGGGCGCGCCACCTGGAAGGAAGGCATACCGATTTATGCCAAGCAAGGAGCGAAAGCTCTGGAAGACTGGCTGCAGGATCAGGGCGTGAAGAACATCAACAATGTGAACTCGAAGTTGTCGGCGGCGAAACCATGGTTCAGCTTTTACGGTGCGACTTCAGCAGCAGCTTTATCGTAAGGATGGGTTATTCGCCAAGCAAAGAGTGATGGTCTCGTCTTTAGCATTGCAACTTCGCGATTTTGAGGTGTACGGAGAGTGTTTGCGGAACGCGCGGGTTTCCGTTAGAATCGTTGTTTAAACGGATGCGCGCGGAGCTGCTGTATCGCTGCCCGTAATTCCCGGCCTTCTTGGCTCCCGGACACCCAGAGGTAATGGCGGAAGACAACCACAGTAGCCAACTCGTATTTGACGCAGCTGATGAGTATCGTCCGGAAGCGCCCCCGCCACCTGAAATTCCCGCTTGGAAAGACGGCAGCACCCGCGTCGGAATCCATACTTCGATTGCCGGAGATCTTTCCGCCGCGCTCGAA
>Ga0302325_10007136_pt1 | contig 24907 bp, 19 predicted proteins | sample Palsa_T0_2_FD_201948 | JGI IMG/M metagenome (GOLD analysis project Ga0302325, IMG submission 201948) | Peat permafrost microbial communities from Stordalen Mire near Abisko, Sweden - Palsa_T0_2 | ecosystem: Environmental > Terrestrial > Soil > Palsa > Peat permafrost | place: Sweden: Abisko... | reverse complement strand
CGTCTTCGAGCGCATCGGCAATCCCTACCTGCGCCACGGGCTCGGCATGCTGATCGTCGGCGTCCTCATCTATGTGCTGCTTCGCACCACCGGGCACTATTATGTCGAGGGCGTCGGCTACGCCACAATTCAGGCCATTCTCACGGGCGGACTCGCAGTGCCGGCTCTGCTCGCCGTGCTGGGGGTGGCGAAGCTTTTTGCCACGTCGATCAGTCTCGGCTCGGGCGCGTCGGGCGGCATTTTTTCGCCGTCGCTCTTCATGGGCGCAACCGCCGGCGGGGCGTTCGGCGCGGTGGTCACCGCGATCCACCCGGTGGAAGGCGTCGGGGTCGCGACCTGCGCCATGATCGGCATGGCGGCCATGGTCGGCGGCGGCACCGGCGCGGCCATGACCGCGGTCACCATGACCTTCGAGATGACCCGCGACTACGATCTGGTCATGCCGATCATCGTCGCGGTCGCCCTGGCGATCGGAGTCCGGCGCCTGCTGTCCGAGGAGAACATCTACACCGTCAAGCTCGTGGCCCGAGGGCATAACGTGCCGAAGGCCCTGCACGCCGACATGTTCCTGGTCCGCCACGCCGGCGAAGTGATGGCGCGGGACGTGATCTTGCTGCGCGCGGAGGCGGACTTCGACGCGTTCTTGCGGCGGCCGGAGCATGCTGGCGGCTTCAGGCATGTCGTGGTGACGCGTGGCGATCGCATCAGCGGTGTGGTCCGCGTAAACACCGCCCTGCGGCGCGGCCTCGAGGATGCCTACACAGGCGTCACGCTGGGAGATGTCGCGCAGCGGCATTTCACCGTCGCACGCGAGGACGACATCATGTTCGACGTCATCACGCGCATGGCGCGGCATGGCGCCAGCATGGTGGTGGTCACAAAGGGCCGCGGCCGGCCGCGGGCCGCGGATGTCGCCGGCATCATCTCTAAGGAACACATCGCCGACTCCGTCGCCGAGAGCATCGAGCCCTATGGCAAATGACGGCCGCAGCGTGCGGTCGAGAAGAAATCCCGACGGTTCGCCCAAGCCCAGAAATTGTGTTGCATTTGCTTGAGCGGCACGTGGAATGAGGCGGGGCGAGCCCCGCTGGGACGCGCCGCAACGGAGACTCGATGAAAAAAGAGTTGGAACGCAGAACCGCGGCGCTTTCGGTCGCCGAATTGGAAGCGTTCCTTCGCGCAGAATTTCCCCAGGTGTTCCATGACGGGAGTGGCGTCGCCATCGAGGACGCCTGGCATGGCGGCGCCCGGGTGCGCCAAGCCTGGCGCGACGCCTTTGCCCGTCCGGGTGGCACCATGTCCGGCCCGACCATGATGGCGCTCGCCGATTTTGCGATGTATGTCGCGGTCCTGGCCTCGATCGGCCCGGTGGGGCTTGCCGTCACCACCAGCCTCAACATCAATTTCCTGCGCAAGCCGTCCCGTGGCGACCTCATCGCCGAGGCGAAATTGATGAAGCTCGGCAAGCGCCTGGCGGTAGGGGAGGTGGCGCTGTGGTCGGCCGGGAGCGACGATCTCGTCGCCCATGTCACCTCGACTTATTCCATTCCCGCTCCGCGGCCTGGCTCGTAAACGCATGAAAAGATTGAACTGTAGCCCGGGTTGAGCGCAGCGAAACCCGGGGGCGGCTTCCCCGGATGTCCGCTCCGCTCCCATCCGGGCTACGGCGCATTGCCTTCGCAAGGTCCATTGGTTGGCTGATGGCATTATAATACCAATTAAATAACCGAATGAAAAGATTGAGCAATAGATGGATGCGTCGGCGTTGACCTGGGCAGCCCGCTCCGCTACATCAGCGCCTTCCAATGAGGCCGGGCACGCAAGGCCCGGCCGTGTGTTTCCAGGGGATTTCCCATGAAGACCTATTCGGCCAAACCCGCCGAAGTCGAAAAGAAGTGGGTGATGATCGATGGCACCGGCCTCGTCGTCGGCCGGCTCGCGACCATCGTCGCCATGCGGCTGCGCGGCAAGCACAAGGCCACCTACACGCCCCATGTGGACGACGGCGACAACGTCATCGTCATCAATGCGGAGAAAGTGGTGCTCACCGGCCGCAAGCTGCAGAACAAGGTGTATTACCATCACACCGGCTTCATCGGCGGGATCAAGGAGCGCACCGCGCGGTCGATCCTCGAAGGGCGTTTTCCCGAGCGTATCGTCGAAAAGGCGGTCGAGCGCATGTTGCCGCGCGGCCCGCTGGGCCGCCGCCAATTCGGCAATCTCCGCGTCTACAAGGGCCCCGATCATCCCCATGCCGCGCAAACCCCCGAACCCCTGGATATCGCATCGATGAACCGCAAGAACGTGAGGAGCGCCTGACCATGGCCGAGACGATCCAGTCGCTCGATCAGTTGTCGACCCTCAAGCCGGCCGCGCCGGAAGCGCCGAAATACGTCCAGAAGCTCGACAAGTACGGCCGCGCCTATGCGACCGGCAAGCGCAAGGACGCCGTCGCCCGGGTCTGGCTCAAGCGCGGCGCCGGCAAGATCGTGGTCAACGACCGCGAAATCGAAATCTATTTCGCCCGCCCGGTGCTGCGGATGATGATCCAGCAGCCGCTCACGGTCGCCAACCGCAACGGCCAGTACGACATCATCTGCCGGGTGTCGGGCGGCGGGCTGTCGGGCCAGGCCGGCGCGGTGCGGCACGGCCTGTCCAAGGCGCTCACGCATTTCGAGCCGGAGCTGCGCGGCGTGCTCAAGCATGGCGGCTTCCTCACCCGGGACTCCCGCGTGGTCGAGCGCAAGAAGTACGGCAAGGCCAAGGCCCGGCGTTCGTTCCAGTTCTCGAAACGCTGATCGGGCTTTATCGGATCGCTGCGAAAAGCGGGGGCGCAACGCCCCCGTTTTTATTGGGGCGGGCAGATCGCGTTCAATGGCGCGTTTCTTGCCGGAGGCCGAAGGCAAATGGCCAAGGGCATGCCGTCAAAGCCGTCCAAGCCGGCGGCTCCAAAGGGAGCGAAGCGCAAGCCGGCCGGCGCGGGAACGCGCGGGCGCCGCATCCGTCCCCCGCGCCTCTATCTCTATTTCGATGCGGTGGTTCGCCACGGCTCGATCCGCCGCGCCGCGGAAGCGCTGCGGATCGCCTCCTCGGCGCTCAATCGGCGTGTCCTTGATCTCGAAGAGGAGATCGGCACGATCCTCTTTGACAGGCTCCAAGGCGGAGTCCGCCTGACCGCCGCCGGCGAAACCTTCGCTGCCCATGTGCGGCGCACCTTGAGCGATCTGGAACGGGCCGGCGACCAGATCCAGGCCCTGCAGGGCCTGATGCGCGGCCATGTCGCGATCGGCACCGCGGAATCCGCCGCGGTCGATCTCGTGCCCAACGCGGTGGTCGCATTTCAGCGCGAGCATCCCGGCGTCCGCTTCAGCGTGGCGGTGGGCAATCCGCACACCATGATCGCCGACCTCCTGGAGGACCGCGTCGACCTCATCCTGACCCACGAACAGCCTGCCCATCACGACGTCCTCGTGCTCGCGTCGGCGCCCAAGAGCTTCTGCGCGCTGATGCGGACCGATCATCCGCTCGCGACCCGTCCGCGGCTGCACCTGCGCGACTGCCAGGAATTTCCCATCGTGCTCGCCGACGACATGCTGGCGGGACGCTCGCTGATCGAATCCACCCTGGCGAAGAGCTCGTTCGCGCTCGAGCCGGTGCTGGTGACCAACATGGTGGAAGTGATGAAGCGATACGTGCGCGCGAGCAACGCGATCTGCTTCCAGTTCCGGGTCGGACAGGCGGCCGAGCTCGCCAGCGGCGAACTCGTGGCCGTTCCGCTCGCCGAGCCGGAGTTCTCCCACGCCCAATTGCTGCTGGCGACGCGGCGGGGACGGGTGCTGCCGCCGAGCGCGGCCGCGTTCTGCGAGAACCTGCGTGCGCTCCTGAAGGAGACGGCATCGCTCTGATTTCGGCATCATCGCGCACTTTTTTTTGCGCTATCCGGCCGCCCTCGCGATGGCACATCGTGGGATGCCGTCATAGAGCAAGGAGTGCTCATCATGCGATCCCTCAGCAAAGTCCTGTTGTCCATCGGTCTCCTGATGTCGGGGACGGTGCTCGCGCCGGCCGCGGAAGCGGTGACCGTGCGGCTGAAATGGCTGCACCAGGCCCAGTTCGCCGGCTTCTATGTGGCCAAAGACAAGGGTTATTACGACGCCGCCGGGCTCGATGTTTCGATCCAGCCGGGCGGCTCCGACTTTCCGGCCATCCAGATGGTGGCCGGCGGCAGCGAGCAGTTCGGCGTCACCGGCGCCGACCAGATCCTGATCGCCCGCAGCAAGGGCGTGCCGGTGGTCGCGATCGCCGTGATCTATCGAGAAAATCCGTTCGTGCTGTTCGCGCTGAAGAAGTCGGGCATCACCAAGGCCGCCCAATTCGCCGGCAAGAACATCGGCCTCAAGATCGGCGGCAGCGAGGAGTTGATCTACCGCGCCGTGCTCGCCAGCGCCGGGGTCGACAAGAAGACGCTGCACGAGATGCCGGTGAAGTTCGACTTGTCGCCGCTCCTCACGGGACAGGTCGACGTGTGGCCGGGCTACCTGATCAACGAGGTGATCGCGGCGCAGGAGAAGGGCTTCGACGTCAACGTCATTCGGCCCGCCGATTACGGCGTCGCCATGTATGCCGACACGCTGTTCACCACCGAGCGCATGCTCAAGGAGAAGCCGGACGTGGTCAAGAAATTCGTGGCCGCCACGATCCACGGCTGGTCCGATGCCGTCGCCGACCCGGAAGGCGCGGCGCACACCACGGTCAAGTTCGGCAACAAGCTCGAATACCCCCACGAGCTGGCGATGATGAAGGCGAGCATCGCCCTCATCAAGCCGGACAAGGACCCGATCGGCGCATCGAAGGCGGCCGAATGGGAGGAGCTGCAGACCAAGCTGGTCAATGCCGAGTTCCAGAAGGCCAAGGTCGACGTGAGCAAGGCCTTCACCAACGCCGAACTGCCGCAATGAACATGCGTGCCGTGCTACGCGAGGCTGCGGGCACGCAGGTAGAGTCGATGCTGGTTCATGCCGACGCGCTTCGGCTTCGCTACGGCGAGGTCGAAGCCGTCGGCGGCGTCTCGCTCGCGATCGAGAGCGGCGAATTCGTCTCCCTCCTCGGGCCGAGCGGCTGCGGCAAATCCAGCATCCTGCGGGCGATCGCCGGCCTGGTGCCGGTCGCCGGCGGCGAACTCAGGATTGCCGGCGGGCCGCCGGGGGAGGGCGCGGGGCTGCAGATCGGCATGATGTTCCAGAAACCGCTGCTGCTGCCATGGCGGACCACGCTGGAGAACGTGCAATTGCCGGTCGAGATCGCCATGCACAGCGGCAGCCATGTGGGCCGGGTCGAGCGCCAGCTTGCCATGGACCTCCTGCGGATCGTCGGTCTTGCCGATTTTGCCGACGCCTATCCGCACCAGCTTTCCGGCGGGATGCAGCAGCGCGCCGCGCTGGCGCGCACCCTGATGTCGGATCCCGACATCCTGCTGTTGGACGAGCCGTTCGGGGCGCTCGACGAGTTCACCCGCGAGACCTTGAACGAAGAGCTGCTTTCGATCTGGCGTTCCGGCCGCACGCGCCTGAAGGCCATCGTCATGGTCACCCATTCGATTCCGGAAGCGGTGGCGATGTCGGACCGCATCATCGTGCTCGGTCCGCGCCCGGCGCGGCTCCTCGATGTCGTCGCGGTCCGGCTCCCGCATCCGCGCGATCCCGCCGATCCCGGCTTCGCCCGCATGCTCGGCCAGGTTCGAACCGCCGCGAGGCCCAAGTCATGAGCATCGTCATGAGCCGCGCCCTGAACCGCGCCTGGGCGATCCCGCTGGCTTTCGTCATCGGCGTGCTCGCGCTGTGGCAGGGGCTTGTGGTGGGGTTGGCGATTCCGGAATACCTGCTGCCGGCGCCGCTCGTCATCGTCGAGACGCTCGACCGCTCCCTGCTGACCGAGATCGCGTATACCGCGGGGGAGGCGCTGTGCGGCTTCGTGATCGCGAGCGGCCTTGCGTTCGCCGCGGCGATCGCCTTCGTGCGGTTCCGGACCATCGAGCAGGGCCTTTTCCCGTTCGCCATCACCCTGAAAACCACCCCGATCGTCGCGATCGCGCCGCTCTTGGTGCTGTGGCTCGGGACCGGCTGGTGGTCGAAGGTCGCGGCCGCCGTCCTGATCTCGTTCTTTCCGGTGCTGGTGAATACCGTCAAGGGGCTCAAGGCGCCCGAGGCGGACTTCCAGGACCCGTTCCGGACCATGCGGGCCGATCCGGCGCAGATCTTCCGCAAGCTGCGGATTCCCTATTGCCTGCCGTATTTCTTTTCGGCGCTGAAGATATCGTCCTCGCTGGCGATCGTCGGCGCCATCGTCGGCGAGTTCGTGGGCGCCGAGCACGGGCTCGGCTACCTGATCGTGATATCGTCGGCCCATCTGGAGACGCCGACCGTGTTCCAGGCGATCGGCGCCGCGGCCCTGATCGGCATCGCGATGTTCTACCTGCTCGAATGGGTGGAAAAGCGCGTCGTGTTCTGGGCCCAAGTCGAGTTGGAGTGAGCCGAGCTGGAGTGACCCATGCCTTATCGCACCGATACCTTCCGCATCGCCATGGCGGGACCGGCCGATCTTTCGCGAATGACCGCGCTGATCGAGGACGGTGCGCTCGATCCCACCGAGATCGTGGCGATCCTGGTCAAGACCGAAGGCAATGGCGGCGTCAACGATTTCACCCGGGAGTACACCTGCACGACCATCGCGGCGACGCTCGCACCCTATCTGCGTGCCACCAATGCCGAGGTGGAGCGGCGCATCGCCATGGTGGTGTCCGGCGGCACCGAGGGCGTGCTGAGCCCCCATGCCACCATCTTCGCGCGGGTGCCGACACCCGCCAATCGTACCAACGGCCATGGCATCAATGGCAACGGCATCAACGGCCACGGCGTCAACGGCCACGGGAAAGGCAAGCGGCTCGCCATCGGGATCGCGGCGACGCGGGACTTCCTGCCCCACGAGGTCGGGCGTGGCCCGCAGATCGAGGCGACCGCGCAAGCCGTCAGGGAGGCCATGCAGGACGCCGGGATTTCCCGCGTCGAGGACGTGCATTGGGTCCAGGTGAAATGTCCGCTGCTCACCGCGGAGCGGGTGCAGGCGGCAGTGCGCGCCGGCCACAGCCCGGTGACGGAGATCGCCTACAAGTCGATGGCCTATTCGCGCGGCGCCTCCGCGCTGGGCGTCGGCGTTGCCATGGGCGAGATCGCGGCGCCGGTATCCGACGAGTGCGTGCTGTCGGACTGGTCGCTCGCGTCCGGCGTCGCTTCGGCTTCGGCGGGGATCGAATTGAAGAACAACATCGTCATCGTGCTCGGGAACGCCGAGGAGGCGACCGGGGATTGCGTCATCGCCCATGCGGTGATGCAGGATGCGATCGACGCCTCCGCGGTCATCGCGGCGCTCCGCAGCTCCGGGATTTCCGCCGCCGATGGCGCGGCCATCGAGGCGTCCCGCATCGTCAACGTGCTGGCGAAGGCCGATCCGTCGCCGGACGGCATGCTGCGGGGATGGCGCCACACCATGCTCGACGACACCGACATCTCCGCCACCCGCCACGCCCGCGCCGCCGTCGGCGGCGTGATCGCAGGATTGACGGGCTGTCCGGCGGTGTTCGTCTCCGGCGGCGCCGAGCACCAGGGCCCCCCCGGCGGCGGGCCGGTCGCGGTGATTGCGAGAGTGTAGGGCCGTCATTCCGGCGCCGTGCGAAGCACCGATCCCGGAATCCAGCGCTGGACGCCGAGAACCTGGATTCCGGGTTCCGGCCTGCGGCCTGCCCCGGAATGACATGCGCCGCACACACAAAAAAGCGGGCACCCGGAAGGTGCCCGCGAGTTGGGATCGGCTGCTCGATCCTGGGAGGAACCGTGCCTCAGCTCGAGTAATACATTTCGTATTCGACGGGGTGCGGAGTGTGCTCGAAGCGGATGACTTCGGTCATCTTGAGGTCGACGTAGGAGTCGATGAAGTCGTCATCGAATACGCCGCCGGCCTTGAGGAAGCCGCGGTCGGCATTGAGGCTGTCGAGCGCCTCACGGAGCGAGCCGCACACGGTGGGGATCTGCTTCAATTCGGCGGGCGGCAGATCGTAGAGGTCCTTGTCCATGGCCGGGCCGGGATCGAGCTTGTTCTTGATGCCGTCGAGGCCCGCCATCAGCATGGCGGCGAAGCCGAGATAGGGATTGGCGAGCGGATCGGGGAAGCGCACCTCGACGCGCTTGGCCTTGGGGTTGTTGGTCCACGGGATGCGGCACGAGGCGGAGCGGTTGCGGGCGGAATAGGCGAGCAGGACCGGCGCTTCGAAGCCCGGCACCAGGCGCTTGTAGGAGTTGGTGCCGGGGTTGGTGAAGGCGTTGATCGCCTTGGCGTGCTTGATGACGCCGGCGATGTAGGACAAGCAGGTCTCCGACAGGTCGGCATATTTGTTGCCGGCGAACACCGGCTTGCCGTCCTTCCAGATCGACTGGTGGCAGTGCATGCCGGAGCCGTTGTCGCCGTAGACCGGCTTGGGCATGAAGGTCGCGGTCTTGCCGTAGATGTTGGCGACCTGGTGGATGCAGTATTTGTAGATCTGCAGCTGGTCGGCCATCGACACCATGGGGCCGAACTTCATGCCGAGCTCATGCTGGGCGGAGGCGACCTCGTGGTGGTGCTTCTCGACCTTGACGCCCATCTTGGCCATGGCGGCGAGCATCTCGGAGCGCATGTCCTGCACCGAGTCCTGGGGCGGCACCGGGAAATAGCCGGCCTTGGTGCGGATGCGGTGGCCGAGATTACCGCCCTCGTATTCGGTCCACGAGTTGATCGGCAGCTCGATCTGGTCGACCTTGTAGCCGGTATTGTAGGGCTCGGCGGAGTAGCGCACGTCGTCGAACACGAAGAACTCGGCCTCGGGGCCGAAGAAGATGGTGTCGCCGATCCCCATCGACTTCACCATCGCCTCGGCCTTGCGGGCGATGCCGCGGGGGTCGCGGTTGTAGGGCTCCCCGGTGGTGGGCTCGAGCACGTCGCACACCAGCACCAGGGTGGTCTCGGCGAAGAACGGATCGATACAGGCCGAGTTGGGATCGGGCATCAGGCACATGTCGGACTCGTTGATCGCCTTCCACCCGGCGATCGAAGAGCCGTCGAACATCTGGCCTTCCGAGAACGTCTCCTCCTCGATCATGCTGATGTCGAAGGTCACGTGCTGCCACTTGCCGCGCGGGTCGGTGAACCGGAAATCTGCGTATTTTACGTCATTGTCCTTGATCAGCTTGAGGACGTCATGGGCCGTCGTCATTGAAGGGGTTCCCTCGTTCGAATATTTGCCGGCTCAACCGGCCGGTGTTTCGAGTTCATATGGCATCCAGCCCCGATGGCAAGATGCCGAGGGTACCAGCCGCTATCCCGATTTCAGATGGCATCCAGCCCGGATTCCCCGGTACGGATCCGGATCGCTTCCTCGATCTTGGAGACGAAGATTTTTCCGTCGCCGATCCGGCCCGTCTGGGCGGCGCGGCGGATCGCATCGACGGCCTTGTCGACCATTTCGTCGCTCAGCACGACCTCGATCTTCACCTTGGGCAGGAAATCGACGACATATTCGGCGCCGCGATAGAGCTCGGTATGACCCTTCTGGCGCCCGAACCCCTTCGCCTCCGTGACCGTAATGCCCTGAAGCCCCACCTCCTGAAGAGCCTCCTTCACTTCGTCCAGCTTGAAGGGCTTGATGATGGCCTCGATTTTTTTCATTGCATTTCGTCCTTCGCCCGCGCAACGCGAGCATTCCCAGGGGCGCGCCGCTGGTTAGCAGGGTCCATGCCAAACTCCGCGGAGGCGGCAAAAGACCTTTGGTCTCAGCCATCTAATACCCGATTGTCGGGGGCATCCCCGGTAACCCCCGGTGGGGCTGATTAAGATAGCACCACTCTGCCCAATAGCTATGCAAACCACAAACGGGCAACAGGGCGGCCGGGCTAACTGAACATCATTTAGGCGTCGTTTGCCGCCGGAGGCACCCATTTGTTGCCGGGAGCGCCGGCGACGCAGTAGCCTGCGGGGATGATCGAGCTTCTGACCAATGCCGAGATGGGGGAGGCGGACCGTCGAACCATCGCCTCCGGGGTTCCCGGCGCGGAACTCATGGAGAATGCGGGCGCGGCGGTCGCCGAAGCCGTCATCCGACGTCATCCGCCCGGCAGCAAGGTGGCCGTCGTCGCCGGCCCGGGCAACAATGGCGGCGATGGCTTCGTCGCGGCACGTCATCTGGCGGCGGCCGGCTTTCGCGTCCGGGTTTGCCTGATCGGGGCGCCGGACAGACTCAAGGGCGATGCGGCATGGGCGGCCGGCCGATGGGGCGGAGCGGTCGCGTCGGCACCCGACCTCGCCGATGCCGCCGTCATCATCGATGCCTTGTTCGGCGCCGGCCTCGATCGTCCGGTGAGCGGGGACGCCCTCGCAGCGATCGAGGCCATGAACGCTGTCGGATGCCCTATCGTCGCGGTCGATCTCGCCAGCGGAATAAACGGCACCACTGGGGCGGTGATGGGCGCCGCGGTCAGGGCGAGCGAAAGCGTGACCTTCTTTCGTAAGAAACCCGGCCATCTCCTTCTACCGGGACGCATTTATTGCGGACCGGTCAGTGTCGTGGAGATCGGAATCGGGGCCGATGTCCTAGCCGCGATCAAACCCGCGACGTTCGAGAACACCATGGAGCTTTGGCGCGGCCGGTTTCCGGTGCCGGGGGTCGAAGGGCATAAATACAGCCGAGGGCATGCCGTTGTCGTGTCCGGCGGCATGTCCCATACCGGCGCCGCACGCCTTGCGGCCATGGCGGCGCTGCGTGGCGGCGCCGGGCTCGTCACCATCGCTTCGCCCCGGGCTGCGCTCGCCGTCAATGCGGCCGGCAGCCTGGCGGTCATGGTGCGGCCCGTCGACGGCGCGGCGGAGTTCGAGATGCTGCTTTCGGACAAGCGCTTCAATGCGGTGGCGATCGGGCCGGGGGCAGGCGTCGGCGCCGCCACCCGCGAAATGGTCATGGCGTCGCTGCGCGGCGAACGGACCGTCGTCATCGATGCCGACGGCCTCACGAGCTTTGCCCCGGGGGCGGAGGAAGGGGGACAGGGCGGGGCCGACAACGACCGCGACGAGCTGTTTGCCGCATTGGCGGCCAACGGCAAAGTCGTGTTGACCCCCCATGCCGGGGAGTTCCACCGGCTGTTCGACGGCACAATTCCGGCCGGTGCGAAAACAGACCAGGCGCGCGCCGCCGCGCGCCGGTCCGGCGCGGTGGTCGTCTTCAAGGGCGCCGACACCGTCATCGCGGCGCCGGACGGCCGCGCCGCAATCAATGCCAATGCGCCGCCCTGGCTCGCCACCGCCGGCACCGGCGACGTGCTGGCCGGGCTCACCGCCGGCCTGCTCGCCCAGGGCATGCCGCCATTCGAAGCCGCCTGTGCCGCGGTATGGATTCATGGCGAAGCCGCCAACTCAGCCGGCCCCGGCATGATCTCGGAGGACCTCGCGCCGCGGATTCCCGAGGTCTACGCGCGCTTGCTTGAGGCGTAACGCGTGGCGCGGATTAAGCAGAATGGAACGCTCTGGCCAACGGACACTCCCCTCGCAGAGCATGTCCGGACCCGGCGAACGGAGACATCCGCGCAGTGGACCGTGAGGCGGCTAACGACCCATTTCACACATGGCTGAGCGAGAAAATAGCCCGACAAAGGCGCGCGACTGCTGCGGCGCCGCCGACGCGCTCGGTCGAGGCCTGATCACTCGCCGCGCCTGGCCGCGGTCAGAATGCCGCGCCAGCTCCCGCAAAGCCGAGCAATACGCAGCAATGCCGAAACAGCGAAATATATTCAAAGCACCCATATCGCGATTGACACAATTGATAGAAGGCAGAAATGGACCCGGCACGTATGCTGGCGGGCTTTCCGGCACCCTGGACTGTAGTCGAAACCACCGGCGAATTCACCGTTAAGGACGCAAGCGGTCGAGCCCTGGCTTACTTCTATTGGTGGGGCGACGGAACGACGACGCTTCTCACACGGGACGAGGCGAGGTGCTTGGCGGAGAAATTTGCCAAGATGCCGAGCTTTATGGTGGTGCGGGGGCGCGAAGGCGGGGAGGTCACGCCGCCATCTCGGCTCTGATCCGCTGCACCGTGCCGGTGCCGACACCGAAACGGGCCGCGCACCCCTACTGGCGAAAGCCGACGCAGCATCGCAGTCTAACGTTGGTCAATCCAACGAAACTTGCCCCTACAGGAACCCGATCGACAGCCAGGGAAACAGCGCCACTACGATGAGGGCGAGCAGCACCGCGCCGAGATAGGGCCACACCCGGCCCATGGCCTCATCCGGGGCGACCCGCCCGATCGCGCAGGCCGCATAGAAGCCAACGCCGAATGGCGGCGCGAACAGGCCGATGCCCATGGCGAGGATCACCACCATGGCATAATGCACGTCGTGGACCCCGAGTTCGCGAGCGGCGGGGAACAGCAGCGGGCCGAACAGCACGATGGCGGGAATGCCTTCCAGCAGGCTGCCGAGGATAGCGAAGACCACGATGGTCACCGCGAGGAAGCCGAGCTGCCCGCCGGGCACCCGCTCCATCATCGCCACCAGCTGGCGCGAGAAGCCGGACTGGGTCAGCGCCCAGGCCATGGCGGTCGCGGTGCCGATGATGAGCAGGATCGCACCGGACAGCGAGGCGGTCTCGATCAGCATGGGATAAAGCCGCCGCCAATCGAACTGGCGATAGATGAAGAGGCCGGCCGCGATGGTGTAGACCACGCCGACCGTCGAGACTTCGGTCGCGGTGGCGACGCCCTCGATCACGGCGGTGCGGATGAGGAACGGCAGCGCCAAGGCGGGCAGGGCGACGAGGAAGGTCCGCAGCACTTCGCGCGGCGGGGCGCGCTCGACCCCGGCGAGGCTCTCGTCGCGGGAACGATAGCGGCACACGATGACCAGGGCGACGGCCGCTACCAGCGCCGGCAGCAGGCCGCCGGTGAACAGTCCTGCGATCGAGACCCCTGTCACCGACCCGATGGTGATCAGCACCAGGCTCGGCGGGATGGTCTCCGACATCGCGCCCGAGGCGGCGAGCAGCGCGACCAATTCGCCGGGGCTCGCCCCGCGCTTGCGCATTTCCGGAAACAGCACCGGCGCAACCGCGGCCATGTCGGCGGCCTTGGAGCCTGAAATGCCGGACACCAGGTACATGGCGCCGAGCAGCACATAGGACAGTCCGCCGCGGACGTGGCCGATCAGCGCCGCCATGAAGTCGACCAGCACGCGGGCGAGCCCCGCCATTTCGATCAACAGGCCGAGGAAGACGAACAGCGGCACCGACAAGAGGATCAGGCTGGAGGTGCCTTCATCGATCCGGCTCGCCATGATGGTGAGCGGAACCCGTGTCGTCAGCGCCAGATAGGAAAGCGTGGAAATCCCGAATGCGAAGGCGATCGGCACGCCCAGGGCGACGCATAGCCCGACCATCCCCACGAAGAAGATCGCCAGGTTGAAATTGCCGATCTCCGCCAGCAGCGGCCGCGCCAGCCACAGCCCGAACCCGATCGCGAGCACGGCGGCGAGCGCGGCCGCGGCGCCCGCGAGGCTGGCGCGTTCGATCAGCCGCGCCACCACGATCGCCAGCATGAGCACGGCGCCGACCTCGATCGCCGCGACCCGGTAGCCGTCGCGGATTTCCAGCGCCGGCGTGGTGATGAACCACTGAATCTCCACATATTCGCGCGCCGGAGCGATCATCATGACCAGGAAGGCGGCGACCACCATGGTGGCGAAGGTCTCGAGCCGGTGCCGCCAGCGCGGCGGCGCCAGCCCGACCAGGAAGGCGAGCCGCATGTGCTCGGCGCGGCGCAGCGCGATGACCGAGCCGAGCATGGCGAGCCACAGGAACAGGGTCGAGGCGAGCTCATCCGACCAAGTCAGCGGGGAATTGAAGACGTAGCGCGAGACGACGCCGATCAGCAGCACCAGGATTTCCACGCCCACCAGCGCCGCCGCCGGAACCTCCGTCGCCCAGGCGAGCGCCCGCTCCAGGCGCGCGAACCTGATGGGCGCGCCGGGACGGCCCGCGGCGAGCGCATGCTCCGAGGCGGAAACGAGCCCGGCGCCGTCACCGCCCTCGACCATGGCTTCAGCTCAAGGTGCCGACCTGCTTCTCCAGCGCAGCCCACGCCTGCGGTCCGTATTTCTGCTTCCAGTCGGCATAGAATCCGGCACTGCGCAGCACCGCGCGGAATTTCTCCGTATCGGTCGGGTTGAAGATCATGCCCTTCTTGGTCAACTCGCCCTGCATGGACTCGTTGAGCTGGCGCACGTCCTCACGCTCCTTCAGGGCGGCGCCGTTGATGTTGCGCGCCACGATCACCTGGAGGTCCTTCGGCAGCTCCGCCCATGCCCGCGCATTGGCCAGCGTCCAGAACCCGTCCCACATGTGATTGGTGAGGGAGACGTATTTCTGCACTTCGTAGAACTTGAAGAGGTCGATGAGGGACAAGGGGTTCTCCTGGCCCTCCACGATCTTGGTCTGGAGCGCGGAATAGACCTCGTTGATGTTGATGCTGGTGGGCGAAGCGCCGAGCGCCTTGAACATCGAGGTCCACAGCGGGCTGACCGGCACCCGGATCTTGAACCCTTTGAGATCGTCCGGCGCATTGATGGGGTGGGTGCTGCTGGTGACCTGGCGATAGCCGTTGTCCCACATGTTGTCGAAGGCGTAGAGCCCGGCCTTTCCGATGGCCCCCCGGATATAGGCGCCGAGCGGGCCGTCCATCGCGGTCCACACCTGCGGGTAATCCTTGAAGGCGAAGCCGATGCCGTTGATGGCTGCAACCGGCACATAGGTCGCGAGGATGAGGCCGGACAGGTTGAACATCTGGATCGCACCGGTGCGTAGCTGCGACAGCATGTCCGTGTCGCCGCCGAGCTGGCTGTTGGGAAACAGCTGAATCTCCATGCGGCCGCCGGACTCCTTTCTGATCTGTTCGACCGCTTCCCGCAGCCGGACGTTCATGGGGTGCGCCACGACGTTGTTGTTGGCGTAGCGGAACACGAACTCGGCGGCATCGCCGCGCCGTGTGAGAATGCCGAAGGCCGCGACGCCCGTGGCGGCGCCGGTCGTCCGCAGCAGGGTGCGGCGTGTCAGTCTCATCATCGGCGTATCCCCATCGGCTTTTTTGTTGATCCGCCGCCAGATTAGTTTAGGTCCGGCTGTTGTGCCAGCGCTCGTGTTACGATGTGTCCGACTCGCACAAGATCGTCATCGCCGGGCTTGGGCGATCTCGATCAGCGGGCACCGCCGTTCCACACCGGCGTCGTGTCGCGATAGTCGAGATGACCGGGACAAGCCCGGTCATGACGGCGTGGATGGTGAGAAGCGTGATTGGCCTTAGAGGAGGTCCGGGGATCGCCGGCCGATGAAACAACCGCACTCGCAGAAAGCACCGGCTCCAGCGGCGAAAGGCAAGCCGTTCGGCAAGTTCAGCCACGGCGTCGCGGCGATGGGTCAGCGCGCCGCCGCGGAATTCAAGCGGGACGAGCAATACGAGGCCTCGCCCGGCGTGACCGAGGCGCTCGCGGCGGTCGACGCCGGCGCGCCGGCCATCCTCGTCGTCGGGCGGGCCGGAACCGGCAAGACGCGGCTCGTCCAATATCTCAAGGCGAGGCCCGGCGGCGAGCTGCAGGCGACGGTGGCGCCCACCGGCATTGCCGCCCTGAACGCGCAGGCGCAGACGATTCACTCATTCTTCCGGTTCGAGCCGACCGTGCTCGACGCCGCCAACCTCTCCGACGGCGGCAAGTTCGGCAACGTCTATCGCCGCATGAAACGTCTCATCATCGACGAGATTTCCATGGTCCGCGCCGACCTCATCGACGCCATGGATGCCCGGCTGCGCAGGGTCCGCGCCGACCAGCGCCGGTTCGGCGGCGTGCAGGTCGTCATGGTCGGCGATTTCCTGCAGCTTCCTCCGGTCATCCAGCAGAACGACTGGCCGATGCTGGAGGCGCTCGGATATCGCGGGCCGTTCGCCTTCAACGCCCATGCGCTGGCGGACCTGCCGGTAAAGACCGTGACGCTCGACCGGGTGTGGCGCCAGGACGAGCAGGACTTCATCGAAATCCTCGGCCACATAAGATCCGGCAATGCGATCGGTGTGGCGCTGGAACGGCTGAACGAGCGCTGCGTCGGCCCGCACCGGGCCGGCGTCGCGCCGCTGCTGCTCACGGCGACGCGCGCCGCGGCCGACGGCTACAACAAGCGCGGCCTGAACGCCTTGGGCGGCGAGCGCGCCGGCTTTCAAGCCAAGATCGATCGCGAGTTCACGCTTGCCGCGGCGAGCCTGCCGGTTCCCGAATACATCGAGCTTGCGGTCGGCGCCCGCGTCATGGCGGTCAAGAACGACGCCCAGGGCAGGTGGGTCAACGGCTCGCTGGGAACGGTGACGGGCTTTAGCGGCGACGGCGCCAATGTGGTGTTCGATCGCCGGCGCGAAGAGCACCTGGTGTCGCCGGTGGCCTGGGAAAAGGTGCGCCAGCAGTGGAACGAGACCACCAAGCGGATCGAGACCGAGGTCGTCGCGGCGTACCGGCAGATTCCTCTCATTCACGCCTGGGCGGTGACGATCCACAAGGCGCAGGGCCTCACCCTCGACGATGTCCGCATCGACCTCGGCTCCGGCGCCTTTGCGCCCGGCCAGGTCTATGTGGCGATTTCCCGGGTGCGGAGCCTGTCGGGACTGTCGTTCGCGCGGCCGCTGCGATCGGCCGACATCCAGGTCGATGCGATGCTGGTGGAGTTCATGCGGTGGGTCCAGTTCGAGGATTCCCCGGGACCGCAGCCGATCGTGTTGGAGTAGGGGTCTTCGGAATGTAAATTGCAAGCGTTCCGAACTCCGAGGGAACACCATGACGCTGGACCGCCGTCAATTTCTGCATCTGGCAGCGGCGGCAGCCGCCGTGCCGGCGGGATCGCGGATCGCACGGGCGCAATCCTATCCGACGCGGCCGGTGCGCATGATCGTTCCGTATCCGCCGGGCGGCGTGAGCGATATCATCGGCCGCTTGATCGGACAATCGTTGTCGGAACGGCTGGGCCAGGCGTTCATCATCGAGAATCGGGCGGGCGCCGGCAGCAGCCTCGGCACCGAGGCGGCCGTGAATGCGCCTCCCGATGGTTACACGCTGCTGTTGGCGGGTTCGTCGAATTCGATCAATGCCACGTTCTATCCAAAACTGAGTTACAATTTCATCCGCGATCTGGCACCGGTCGCGACCATCATACGCGCGCCGCAGATCCTGGAGGTCAACCCGTCGGTTCCGGCGCACACGGTTCCCGAGCTCATCGCCTACGCGAAGGCCAATCCGGGCAAGCTCAACTTTGCATCTGCGGGCAACGGCGGGCTTTCGCACCTGGCCGGCGAATTGTTCAAGATGATGGCCGGCGTCGACATGGTGCACGTGCCCTATCGCGGCGCGGCGTTGGCGGTGACCGACATGCTCGGGGGACAGGTACAGCTCATGTTCGACATCGCGCCGTCTTCGATCGAACACATCCGCGCCGGCCGGCTGCGCGCGCTGGCGGTGACGAGCCCGACGCGCTCCGAGGTGCTGCCGGACCTGCCGGCCGTGGCCGAGTTCGTGCCTGGGTACGAGGCGACGAGCGTGAACGGTCTCGTCGCGCCCCGGAAAACGCCCGCCGATATCGTCGACACCCTCAACAGGGAGATCAACGCCTGCCTTGCCGATCCCAAAATGCAGGCACGGCTCGCCGACCTCGGCGGCACGGTCCTTGCCGGCTTGCCCGCCAACTATGGCGCGATCATTGCCGACGAGACCGAGAAATGGGGCAAGGTCGTCAAGTTCGCCGCCGTCAAGCCGGAGTGAATCGCTACTCATTTCTGCGATATCATCCTGAGAGCTCGTGAGCCATTTCAAGGACCTCGTCCTGAGCCTGAAAGGCGCGTCTCAAAGCATGGCCACGGGCAACTCCATCGCACCGAGTTGCACACGCCGTGCGCGCGGCCATCCTTCGAGACGCGCGCAAAAGCGCGCTCCTCAAGGACGAGGTCGTTGGAATCAGGTTGAGGTTCGCAAATTAGCGGTTTCGCGGCGCGCCGGCCACATATTGCCATGAAGTTCGTGCGAACTGGCCTGGGTACAAAACACGGGGAAACGTCATGAGTTGTCGCGTAGCGTTTATTGCGTTCGGCGTGATGCTGGCTGCAGGGCAGATGGGGCAAGCGGTGGGGCAGGCGGCCGAGCCGGCGGCCCTGATCGGGACGGCGATCGAAAAGCTCGGCGGCCAGGCAAAGCTCGAGGCCATCTCGACGATCTCGATCTTTGCCAGGCACAAGCACTGGGATCCGCAGGAGACCTTGGTGCCCGATGTCGGGACCCGCCTCGGTGGCACCGCGCGCTTCACGCTGACCCAGGACATCGTGGGCAATCGCGCCCGCTACGACTGGGTGCGCTTCCGGGTCGCGCCGATGGTGCGCACCTTCATCTACACCGAGGTGTTTGCCGGCGGCGTCGGCTATGTGCTTGGCGAAGACAACATCGTTCTCTCGAAGCAGGCGAAGGAAACCGTCCCGTCGCTCCACACCATGAGCGCGTCACGGGTGATCGCCCATCAGCGCGAATTGCACCGCCAGTCGCCCCGCCTCCTGGTCGAGATGCTGAGCCATCCCGACCGGCTGGCAGCGCTTGCCGACGAGACCATCGACGGCAAGACCTTCCCGGTCGTCTCCTACAAGGGCGACGATGCCACCTGGTACGTGCTGTTCGGGGCCGACGGCCTGCCGGCGCGCATCCGCACCATCGACTCCGACGGCGTGTGGGGCGACAGCAATTACGACCTCATCCTCGGCGACTGGCACGATGTCGGCGGCGTCAAGTTCGCGTTCGACCAGTCGTTCACCCTCAACGGCCACGAAGTGCAGCACACCTATGTCGATGAGATCGTCCTCAATCCCAGGCTTTACGACGATCTCTTCCGGATCCCAAAAATCGTGGCGGAGACGGCGGCCAAGCAGAAGGCGCCGGCGCAAGTCAACATCCAATGGATGCTGCGGCGTGCCAACTGGGGTTCGTTCATCGATTCAGACCAGCTCGCCTATGATCCCGCCGTCGTCCCCGGCAATGTCTGGACCGAGATCAAGCCCGGCATCTGGCACATTACCGGCGGCAGCCACAATTCCCTGGTGGTCGAGATGAAGGACTACCTCGTCGCGTTCGACGCGCCGATCGGCAACGAGATGTCGCGGATGACGATCGCCGAAGCGGAGCGGCGCTTTCCTGGCAAGCCGTTCAAGTACCTGGTGCTCACCCACCACCACATGGACCACGTCAACGGCGCGCGCGCGTTCGCGGCCGAGGGCGCCGACCTCGTGTTCGGCCCCGGCGACCGCGAATGGTTTGCGCATCAGATGCAGGCGCCCAATCGCATCCGGAATGACGAACTGTGGCAGAAGCCGCGCAATGTCGGCCTCACCGAGGTCAAGGACAAGCTCACGCTCACGGACGGGCAACGCAAGATCGACCTCTACGTGATCGACAATTCCCATGCCAAGGGCATGCTCGTCGCTCATATCCCGGATGCCGATTTCGGCTGGGCGGTGGACATCTGGAGCCCGACCCGGGACATTCCGGGACAACTCGCCTCCCACAAGGAGTTCGTCGCGGGGCTGCGCAAGATCGGCATAATGCCGACGACCTGGGCGGGCGGCCACGGCACCGGTCCGGCGCCGATCAAGCCGCTGGTCGAGGCCCTCGACAAGATGCCGGCGGGAAATTGAGCGGCGCGCAGCGCGCGCAGGTTCATTGCGTAACTACATTTGGCGGTCATTCCGGGGCGGTGCCAACGGGTCCGGCCCTGCAGTCCCGCGCCGCAGCCTGAATTCCGGGTTCACGCGAAGGCGCGTGCCCCGGAATGACAGTTTACGGGACCGTCACAACTTCTGCGTAAGGGCGACGTAAAAGCCGCGCCGGGGACCGTATTGCGGGGCAAAGACGCCGATGCCGCTGCCGTCCCGAAGCTCGTAGATGGTGTCGAAGAGGTTGACGACATCGAATCGCACGACGGTGGCTTTCATGTCCGGCGCCAGGTAGAAATCGTGGGAGACGCCGATATTGAACTGGGCGTAGGGCGGCACGTGCCCCGTGTTTGCGAAGTCATCCCGCAGGCCGCTCCCATAGATCATGTCCATGCTGAACAGCGTCGCCTTGTCCCACCGATAGGACGCGCCGGCCGACCCGGTCAGGTACTGCATGTCGTCGGTGTAGTGCCAATTGTTGAGGAGATAATCATAGGTCGGACCGTCGATGAGATACTGGTTCGATACGACGTCGATGGCCTTGGTGTTGTTCGCCGACAGATTGCCGTAAGCCTTGAAGTCGCCGTTTTGATACTTGGCCTTGAATTCTATTCCTTCGCTGTAGCCCTTGGCATAGTTGAACTGGGTCAGGATCACGGCCTGGCCGAACTGCCCGTCGTCGATCATGTCGGTCGCGATCTTGTAATAGGCGTCGACGCCAACGGTGAGGCCGGGGAGCAGCCTCTGGTCCATGCCGATATCGAAATAGTGAGATCGTTCCGGCAGCACCGGATTGTCGAGCGGGATGTCCGGCTGATTCGTCGTATTGGTGACGAGCGACAAATTCGCCGGAACCGCCTGGGCCTGCATCGGCGGGGTGAAATAGCGGGCATAGCCCGCATGGATGGTGGTCGCTTCGATCGGCTTGTAGACGAAGCCGATGCGCGGGCTGAACTGGTTGGCATCGACGAACTGGTACAATTGATCGAACCGCAACCCGGTATTCAGGGTGAACTGGTCGGTGATCTTCCACTCGTCCTGGACGTAGCCGCCGATGTTCCAGCCGATCAGCGAATTCCTGTCCTCGACGGTGAACGGGTTGGGCAGCACGGCGCCGCTCGGAGTGACGGGCAACACGGTCTGGATATTGCTGACGTTGGTGCCCTCGGCGCTTACGGCGAACCCGGCCCGCAGCGTGTGCTGGTCATTGAGCCTGTCGCTGGCGTCGAATTGCACGCCGTTGAGAAAGCTTTCGCGGGTGACGTTGGCGGCGACGTCGTTGAAGACGAGGTCGCCATAGATGTCGGGCACAAAGTGCACATTGGCGTAGCGCGAGTAGGAGGAGAGCTGCGTGTCGATGCTGTCGCCATGGGTCTGCACCGCCACGATGTTATAGTAATATTTGTCGTATTCGCGCTCGTTGAGCAGCGTCGAGGGGTAGGTCTGGCTGCCGTAATCTCCGGTCGGCGACTGGCCCGGATTGTTCGGGATCTGGAACTTGGCGATCGATGCGCCGGAGATGATGCTCAGGCGCGTCGAAGGGTCGAGCAGGGTCGACATGTAGCCGAAGAATTTTCCCTGCTCGGTGTTGTCGTGCAGCGCGTTGTAGCTCGATATCGGATTTTCGATGCCGACGCCGTTGGACAGGTTGCGGCCGGCGACGAAATACTGCGTGTCGTTTACGACACCGCCGTAATTGAAGCTCTGGGTGAACGTGTCGTGGCTGCCGCCATAGAGGCTGACGCTTCCTCCCGAATTGAAGAAGCTGCGCGTCGTCATATCGAACACGCCCGCCGTGCGCAGCCCATATTGCGCCGGCAATGCGCCGGTGAGTAGGGTGAGACTGCCGACGAAGCTGCTCTCCAGGATCGGGCCGAGGCCGGAGACGCCCTCGGGGAGCAGAATGCCGTTTATCCGGGTCTGGGTGTTCGCGTATTCGTTGCGCACGTGAAAGTTGGGATTGCTGGCGGCCGAATCGTAGGAAACGCCGGGCATCTGCAGGATGACCTTATCTACCGGCGTGTTGTCGCCTTGCGGAAGCGATTCGATGGCCTCGCGGCTCATGGTGTAGGTCGAGGCGCCGATCTTCGGCTGCAGGTTTTCCCGCGCCCGGTCGAGCGAGAGCGTCGTACGCTCGAAAGCGGTCGGGTTGGCGGTCGGCCCTTCGTCGCTCGTGGTCTGGGTCTGCACCTGGGGCTGGGCCTGCGCGGCAGTCGGCGCCTGATATCGCGGTGGTGGCCCCGACTTGCGCGCCGCCGGCTTTGCGGCGGCCCGCTTGGCGGCCGTCACGTTGATTGCAGGAATTTCATGTTCCCGCCTGGTTGCCGCCGGCGGCGGCGTTTCCGCCGGGACCGCGGCCGGTGCCGGCGGCTCGGTCGGCGCTGCATCCTGGGCGATCGCATAGATGACACCGGCGAGGCAAAGCGCGCCGGCCGCGACCCCGGTGGCGAGCGCGCTGTTGCGGTGCCGTGCCATCCGCGATTTCGAACCGCAGGGCCCGCGCGTAATCGACTGTGGCGAAAAGAGTTCTCCTCGACGGTACTGTGCCAGCACACGTTCGAGATCACGCAAAGCGCAGTCTACATTCGGCCCCACCACCCACCCCTGATCAATCAATACCGCTGTTTAGAACGATACTAAACTACTGAATTCGTTGACATAATCGTGTAGCACCGGGCGCCCTCCGGATCAACCAAAACGGTCGAAAAACACCTTAGAATAAGATTAAACGAGCCTGAGTTGTTTACCGGCCACGTTTTGGGCCCGATATATTCGGTCGAGCGGCGGGAAAGTCTTAGAATGCTTCAAAGGAAAGCGGCGCGCTCCGGCGGAGTTTCGGCACTGCGGGCTGCCATGGTACCCAAGTCGCAGCGTCGCGGGGGCGGGGTGGCAAGACGGTTCCGCCCGCAAGAAGATCGGCGGCCTCCCATAGCTCTCGAACACGGCCGATAGCGTAGTGGAGTATAGATTTGACACCGCCCCGAATATAAGCGCCCGCACGACCTTCATTCATCGTCACGGTCATCCCCCGGAAGCTAATTGTGCTTCTAAATACATTTCTCATCACCGGTTTGATGATTGCGTCCCCACTTGGATGATATATGGTCGGCGACGTTGTTTGCGGCCAGGGGACCAAAGTGGGGCCTAGACGGGCTTCAGGCGCCAACGGTTTCGTGGCGTCGCATTGTTGGGCGCCCAATCGGCACCCCTGTGCGTGATCTACCAATCTGACCGAGAAGCGCCTGTATCTCTATGGCGCCGACCGTGCCTCGATCCTGGAGTCGATCACGAAGGGGCGTCATGGCGTCATGCCGGCCTTCGAGGGCGTCCTCAAGCCAGAAGAGATCAAGGCGGTGTCGGTCTACGTCGTCTCCCGCGCCCGCCGGTGAGAGCGGGTACCGAGGGGGCTTGCGCCGCGCCAGGATTTGCCCGGGTTCGTCGACACGACCGACGGCCGATCGATCCGATGCGCAAGGTTGGTCGCATCGGCAGCCGAGCCCGCGGCGCGGCGGTCTACTTCAGATAGGATCGCACCACGTCGATCAGCTCTTCGGCGGCATGGGCCGCTTCGGCGGTGGGATGCGTCGCGGGATCGATCAGATGCATGCGGATGTGATCTTCGATCACTTCGCCCATCAGGCCATTGATCGCGCCCCGGGCCGCCGTGATGAGCTGCAGCACATCGGCGCACCCGATCTCCTGGTCGAGCGCGCGCTCGACAGCCTCGATCTGCCCGCGAATGCGCCGAACGCGGTTCAGGAGCTTGGTTTTCTCTCGGATGGTATGGGACACGGGCGAACTCCGACTTTGGAGCAGTCTAGCAGAAGCGCTGGCCGCGCAACCATTAAATTCGCACGACGAAAATGGCCGAACTGTGGGAGTTCCCCTGCAATCGCAGAAGCTTGCGGGAGCCTCTGGAGGGCATGAGCAACCAGCCCGATCGTGGTGCTGTATAGTGTAGTGGAGTATGTATTCTACCCGGATTGAATATAAGCTCGATGCATACAAGTTCTAATCAAAATATGCATGTAGTAAAATTACTACAATGCTTCTAAATTCAGTCTCACCTTCTGTTCTAGCATTGCGCTCACACGTTTCACCTGCATATCGTTAAAAAACGGTTGATGGGGAACCGGCGGGGGCGAAGCGGTGCGCAGACGAATTTCAGAGCGACGGCATGTTCTGCTCGGCGCTACGGCAATTTCGTTGTGTTGCCTGAGCAGCGAGCTGGCTTCTCAGCCCGCGCCCACGCCGGACGCTCAACCGGCGCCACAGCCTGCACCGCCCGCAAGCGCGACCCCGGCGCCTCCTCCGGCCATTGAAGCACCGGCCGTCCCAGCGGACACCGGCAAGCCGCTTCCGACCATCGCCGTGACCACGGAGCACCCCAAGCAGCGGGCGGCAACCCCTGCCAGACCGACCGCGGGGACAAGCCGTCCCACGGCTGGACCACCTACACCGGCCGCACCGGCGCCGCCGGCACTGTCGGCGGCACAGCAGGCCTACGAGACCGGCGCTCCCAACGTGGGCGGCGGCAACCCGGTGGTGCCGCAGCTCGCGAGCCAGATGACGGTTTCCGGCGCGGACGTCAACGCTCGACCGATGACGCGCCCCGGCGAGGTCGTCGAGGTGGCGCCCGGCTTGATGGCGATCGATCATTCCGACGGCGGGAAAGCCAACCAGTATTACCTGCGCGGCTGGAATCTCGACCACGGCACCGACCTCGCCACCTTCGTGGACGACGTGCCGATCAATATGCCGAGCCATGTGCACGGGCAGGGCTACACCGACCTCAACTGGCTCATTCCGGAAGCCGTCGGGGGTGTGGAACTTCGCAAGGGTCCGTATTTCGCCGATGTGGGAGACTTCGCAAACGCCGGCGACCTGCATATTTCGTTTCGGGACGCCGTCGACAAGAACATCGAGCAGGTCACCGTCGGCAGTTTCGGCTACGACAGGTTTCTCGCCCTGGGCTCGACCAAGCTCGACGGCGGCTCGCTGCTCTATGCCGGCGCTTTCAATACCTACAACGGTCCCTGGACCAATCCCGACAACGTGCGC
>Ga0302325_10007135_pt1 | contig 24910 bp, 24 predicted proteins | sample Palsa_T0_2_FD_201948 | JGI IMG/M metagenome (GOLD analysis project Ga0302325, IMG submission 201948) | Peat permafrost microbial communities from Stordalen Mire near Abisko, Sweden - Palsa_T0_2 | ecosystem: Environmental > Terrestrial > Soil > Palsa > Peat permafrost | place: Sweden: Abisko... | reverse complement strand
GCAGCTGCAGATCACCGCCACCTTCAACCCCGACTCCACCAACACCAACGCCCCTACTCTCACCAACTGGCAGGTTACCTACGACTGCCTGAGCTCAGAATGAACATCGTGAACGCGGGCCAGCTTGGCCACGTTCAGCAGGCTCAAGGCGGCTGTGGAATCCCCATGCAGTCCGAAGGCGTCTGGGCGTTCTCGAGCGCGTTGCAGTCAAGCGTCGGCGGCGTGTAGTCGGCAACGCAGGTCTGCACGGCGTCCGCCGAGGTCTGCGATATCTCGTTGCACGTCGCCCCGGCGCAGCAGCCCGCGTTGAAGTTCTCGACGCAGTCGATGGGCTCCTGTTGAGCACACATGGCGTACGCCATGCACAGGGCCGCGCCGATCGTCGCGCACTGATCGCCGACGGTCTCGGTGCCCGCGTCGGATCCGGCGTCCGACGCGGTCGGGGACAGCGTACAGGCCGTGGTGCCGACGCTGGCCACGGCAGCCGTGCAGGCTGCCGCGGCGGCGAAGGCGATGGCCCGCCGGTTCATGGATTCGATTGCGACTCGCGCAGGATCCGCAGGCGCTCGAGCGACACTTCGCGGTGCAGGTCGAGGACCTTGGGCAGGCTCGGCCCCAGCGTCTTGAAGAACTCGCCGATCGAGTCGAGCTCCGTCTGCCACTCGTCGAGGTTGACCGACGTGGCCTCGTCGACCTGGTCGTGCGGGATGTCGATACCGGACAGATCGAGGTCGCCCGCCTTGGGCACCCACCCGAACGGCGTCTCCTGCCCGCCGACCCGGAGGCGTGCGCGGTCGACGACCCACTTGAGCACGCGCATGTTCTCGCCGTAGCCCGGCCAGAGGAACTTGCCGTCGGTCCCTTTGCGGAACCAGTTCACGAGGAACATCTTCGGCGGATTGGCCATCTTGGCCTGCATCGAGAGCCAGTGCGCGAAGTACTGGCCCATGTTGTATCCGCAGAACGGCAGCATCGCGAACGGGTCGCGCCGCACGATGCCGACCTTGCCCGTGGCCGCCGCCGTCGTCTCGCTGCCGAGCGTGGCGCCGAAGAAGACGCCGTTCATCCAGTTGAACGCCTGCATGACGAGCGGCACGGTGGTGGCGCGACGGCCGCCGAAGATGATGGCGCTGATGGGCACGCCCTCCGGATCCTCGGAGAACTTGCTGAGCGCCGGGTTGTTGCTGGCTGGCGACGTGAACCGCGAGTTCGGATGCGCGGCCTTCTCCGTCGACCCCTTTTTCCAGGCCTTGCCCGTCCAGTCGGTGAGCTCCTCCGGGACGTCGCCGTCCATGCCCTCCCACCACACGGTGCTGTCCTTGGTGAGGGCCACGTTGGTGAAGATCGTGTCGTGCGAGACCGTCTTCATCGCGTTGGGGTTCGTCGTCCCGTTGGTGCCCGGCGCGACGCCGAAGTAACCGGCCTCCGGGTTGATCGCGTAGAGGCGCCCGTCGGCGCCCACGCGCATCCACGCGATATCGTCGCCCACTGTCCAGATCTTCCAGCCCTTGAAGCGCTTGGGGGGGATCATCATGGCGAAGTTCGTCTTGCCGCAGGCGCTCGGGAAGGCGGCGGCCACGTACGTCATCTCGCCCTCGGGCGACTCGACGCCGAGGATCAGCATGTGCTCGGCGAGCCACCCCTCGCTCTTGCCGAGGTAGCTGCCGACGCGCAAGGCCAGGCACTTTTTTCCGAGCAGCACGTTGCCGCCGTAGCCGCTTCCCACGCTCCAGATCGTGTTGTCCTGCGGGAAGTGGCAGATGAAGCGGCGCTCCGGGTTGATGTCGAGCGTGCTGTGCAAGCCGCGGTTGAAGTCGTTGGACTCGCCGAGCATGTTGAGGGCCTGACGGCCCATGCGCGTCATGATGCGCATGTTGAGGACGACGTACGCGCTGTCCGTCAGCTCGACGCCGACCTTGGAGTGCTTGGACCCGATCGGTCCCATGACATACGGGATGACGTACATCGTGCGGCCCTTCATCGAGCCGTCGAACAGCGCGCCGAGCTTCTTGTAGGCCTCGTCCGGCGCCATCCAGTTGTTCGTGGGACCCGCCTGGTCCTTCGTGGGCGTGCAGATGAAGGTGAGCTGCTCGACGCGCGCGACGTCGTTCGGGTTGCTGCGGTGCAAGAAGGAGTTGGGCAGCTTCTGCTGGTTCAAGGGCAAGAGGACGCCCTTGGCCACGCTCTCCTCGGTGAGCCGGTGCTTTTCCTCGTCGGAGCCGTCGCACCAGACGATGCGCTCGGGCTTCGTCATGCGGGCCATCTCGTCGACCCACTGGAGCAGGTGCTGGTTCTTGGTCACGGGCTTACCAGAGGCATCCGTCGGGGGCTGCATTCGTTTCAGGCTCCTTTAGTCTCAATATTCCGGTGTAACTCCATTCGCAGGTAGGTGCACGCCTCTCTTGTAGGCACACCATGCGAATGGCCTTGGGCTAACGTTCCTTCGGCCTCGTGTCTTTCCGAAGCCCGCAGACTTTCTCGGCTCTCGTGGCCTTCGTGATGGCCGCGAGCGGCTGCGCGTCGCCGGCAAGGCCCCGGCCGGCGTCTGCACCGGCCGGCGGGCCGGCGCCATCCTCGCCACCGGCACCCGTTACGCCAGCCGCGCCGCCCAAGGACGACGGCACATCGGCAGCCGGTGGAAAGGCAGGGATCGAGCACGCGGCCGCGCTGGAGCAGCTCAAGACCGCCCATCTCGGCTGGGCTTTCGATCGCCAGGGGAGCCTGCGGGTGCTCCTGCCGGACCTGGGGCACTGGCTGCGGGTGAAGTTCTGGGGAATGAAGAGCCTCGTTGGCTTTCGCTACGGCAGGGATCACCACGCCGTCGTGGGCGCCATCGTCCTTCCGGCGCCAGCGGACGGGTCGCCGCAGGGGACCGCGGACGAGGCCGCGCCGGGAGCGTGCGGCAAGGCGTTCGAGGCCTGGGCGCAGCCTTACGTGGACGCCTTCGAGGTCGACGTCGAGCACGAGCCGCCGCGCGCCGCGGTCTGGCACGGCAAGATCGCCGAGATCGACACGCTCGTGGCCAAGACCGCAACCCTCGGCATCCATGACGAATACGCCGTCGCGTACGGAACCTACCCAGCCTGGCCCGGCCAGTGCCTCATCCTGGGCATCGCCGTCCCCGCGCGCGACGAGCTCGAACGCGCCAAGGCCGTCCGTGATCGCTTCGCCGCCGAGGTCCTGCCCAAGATCCTCGTCACGTCGAAGACAGCGCCCAAAGAAGAGTACTGACGCCACCGAGGACTACGGAGCGTGGCGCGCGAGCTCGCGCAGCGCCGCGATCACCTGATCGGGCTGGGGGACGCTGGCCCGCTCGAGCGAGTCGGCGAGGCCGATGCCCGGGACGTGCGCGCCCGCGAGCAGCTTGGGGGGCGCTTCGAGCTCGTAAAACAGCTCTTCGATCGTCCGGCGCACGAGGTGCTCGCCGAAGTTGGTCACCTCGGTGTCCTCGTTCAGGAAGAGCACGCGTCGCGTCTTTCGGATGCTCGCTTCGATGGCCGGCCAGTCATAGGGCGCGAGCGACCGCAGATCGACGACCTCGACATCGATGCGCTCGGGCCGCAGCGCCTCGGCCGCCTGCATGGCCACCGCCACCGTGCGGCCATACGTCACGACCGTGACGTCTTTGCCCGTGCGGCACGTGCGCGCCTGGCCGATCGGAATCAGCACGTCCTTCACGTCCGGCCACTCCGGCCGCCATTTGGATCGATCGCCGAGCGGCGCGTCGATCATCTTGGAGAGCACCCGGTCGTCGTCGGGCTCTCCCGGGATCCGCTCGAAGTGCGGGGCCTTGGCGCGGAGCAGCGCCTTCGGCGCGAGGTACATGACGGGGTTCGGATCGAGGATGGCCGACAGCATCAGGCCGTACGCGTCGAGCGGCGTGCTGGGCATGACGATCTTCCACCCGGGGATGCGCGTGGCCTGCGCATCGAACGAGTGCGAGTGGTAGATGCTGCCGCGGATGCCGCTGCCGACGGGGGTCATCACCACCATCGGGCAGTTCCAGTCCCCCGCCGACGACCAGCAGATTCCGCCCGCGAGCTTGAGGAGATCCACCATGTTGAACGCGTAGTCGCAGAACTGGATCTCCGCGACCGGGCGCTGCCCCGCCAGCGCCAGGCCGATCGCGGCGCCCACGATGCCGCGCTCGTCGAGGGGCGTGTTCCACGCGCTGCGCAAGCCCTGCGTCTGCGTGAAGACGCCGCCAAGGGGCGGACCGACGTCTTGACCGAAGATATCGGTGACACCGAACCGCTCCTCGCCGACATGAAGCGCGAGGCGGATGGCCTGAACGATGGTGGCCATCTAGTGCGTCCCGTTGCGCGTGCCCGACCGGGGCGGCGGCGCCTGGGGCGCCCCCTCGTGGACCAAGTCGCTGTCCGCGAATACGTGCCTCCAGATTTCTTCGCCGCGCGGCTGCGGCTCTTCGCGCACGCGCTTGCTCGCTTCGAGCAGCTGCTGCGTGTACCTGGCGCGGAGCTCGTCCATCGCGGATCGCGCGAGCACGCGTCGCTCCTCGAGCCGCTTCTCGAAGAGCAACAAGCAATCCGGCTCGTCCGGGACGAAGTTGGCGCCAGAAGCGGAGGAGTGCCCGTAGAGCCGCGAGACCATCGCCTCGATCAAGAACGGCCGGCGCTCGCGGCGCACGTAGTCCATCGCGCTCGCGAGACCGCGGTAGCAGGCCTCCGGGTCGTTGCCGTCGATGACGGCGCTCTGGATGCCGAACGGCGCGGCTCGATCGGCGATGTGCCGCTCGGCGTGCATCTCGGAGGCGGCGGTAGAGATGCCCCAGCGGTTGTTCGTGACGATCATCAGGCACGGGAGCTCGAACGACGGCCTGGAGCACCACACGAGGCAGCTGGAGAAATCGCCCTCGGCCGTCCCCGCGTCGCCCCCTTGGACGATCGTGATCCCCGTTCCCCCGGCGCGGCGCTGCGCGATGGCCGTGCCGATGGCCATCGAGAACTGCACTTCGATCGGCGACGACACCGGCACCACGTTCCACTTGCGCACCGAGTAGTGGTTGCAAAAGTTCCGCCCCGCCGAGTACGGATCCGTCGCCGTGTTCTTCATCTGCCGGAGCGTGTCGATGGGTTCGGCCCCCATTGCGAGGAGCGTGGCGGTGGATCGATAGTGGAGGTGCAGGTAGTCGAACGCCGGCCCCTGCCCTTTCTGCACCAAGAGGCCAAGCGCCACATTGAAGGCCTCTTCGCCCGGCCCACCTACCCAGAAGAAGCCATCGCCCTGCTTGTTCATCCGGATCAGGCGCTCCTCCAGGCATCGCGATAGGAGCATCCGGTCGTGCAGGCGCACGAGCAGATCCGGTGAGAGCGCGCTCTCTTCAGCGCCTCCGGGCTCGCGAGGGAGGGTCGAGATCACGGACAGTTCCCACTCTTAGCGCGGCCCCGCCGTCATCGGAAGGCATCAGAAGGGAGATGCATGCGCTTCCGGCGGAGGGCATCTCTCCCTATCGCAACGCGTCGCGCCGCGGCAAGGACAAGCCGGACACGACGGGTGGGCTCGGTGCGTCATGGCGAACGGGGCGAACGGGAAGAGGCAGCTGGCGAACGCAGCAAAAGCCAGAAAATCTGCGGCGAACGGGTCGCGCATGCGAGCGAAACCGTGCATAGTTAATACTGAGGACAAATGCCAGAGTCGGGGGAACACAAGCCAAGGTGGTCGCGTGCTCCACGTGATCTGCGAATGGACAGCTCGCCGCCTGCCGCGCCGGACGAAGTGGCGCTCCCTTCGGCACCGACGACGCGGCCCGTCGCACCCGTCCGACCCGGATCGCGGCCGTCGGGTCGCCCGGCGGCCGGCTCACGTCCCTCGCTCCGGCCGGGGGCCCCGGGGCGTCCATCCTCCCGACCGGCCTTCGACCGCTCGGTCATGCTGGAAGCCGAGATCGAACGCCTGAAGGCCGCGCGCGCCGAGGACGCCGACGTGACGGCTGCCATGCTGGTACGCATCGCGGAGGCGGAGCGGCTCCGCGCAGCGGCGCAGGGGCGCTGCGCCGAGGTCGAGGCGGAGCTCGTGGAAATTCGCCAGCGCGCGGCGGCGGCCGAAGCGCGCCTCGAGGGCACCCGCACGACGATGCAGTCCGCCCTCGCGATGCTCGACGAGCTGGAGCGTCGCGAAGAGATGGCAGGGTCGCTCCGCACCCGGACGCTCGGCCAGGCGCGCGCGGCGCTGCAGGGTCAAGGCCGCACCGCGCCGCCACCGCCCGAGTCGCCGTTCGACTCCGGCTGGGAGCTACCGTCGGGCGACGATGACCCCCGACGCACGCGATCGAGTTAGATCACCTCGAAGGGCTCGCGATCCGCGCGGCTGATCGACACGCCGACGTCCGTTAGACGCGCCGTCAACGCCGCCGCGAGGGCAGTGAGCGCGGGGCGTTCGCTGGCCGAGTGCAACGCGCAGACGACGATCAGGCCCTCATGAACGGCGCGCAGCGCGTCGTGGTGGCGGAGCTCGCCCGTCAGCATCAGGTCCACCTTCGCGTCGATCGCGTCCGGTACGAGATCGCCGCCGCTGCCAGCGCATACGGCGACGCGCGACACCACGCGCTCCCGATTGCCCGCGGCCAGCACGTGCTTCACGCCGAGCTCGCGCTTGATGCGATCGACCAGCGCGCTCGCGTCGACCGGCAAGACCGAGCCCACGCGCCCCACGCCCCTGCCCGCCTGCGGGCCGAGGCCGGCGGGGGGCGCCTCGAGCGGGATTAGATCGAACGCGGGTTCTTCGTACGGGTGCGTCGAGCGCAACGAGCGAACGACGGCCGCGCTTCGCGATGCGGGCACCACCATCTCCAAGCGCACTTCGGGTGCTTCCTCCAGGCGCCCGGCCTTGCCGACCGCCGGGTCGGCGCCCTCTGCGCCGAAGAACGTCCCAGTCCCTGGAGAGCGGAAACTGCACGACGAATAGCGTCCGATGACGCCCGCGCCGGCGGCAAAGAGGGCTTCGCTCAGCGACGCGACGCGGTCCGCCGGGACGAACGTCACGAGCTTGAGCGCTCGATCCGGTTGCAAGAAGCGAAGCGGCCGCCGATCCGTCATCCCGACGGCGTCCGCCAGCACGTCGTTCGTTCCGCCGTCGGCGACGTCGAGGGCCGTATGCGGCGTGTAGATCGCGATCCCGGCGCGCGCCGCCGCGTACGCGACGGAGCCGGCCAGGCAGCGCTTCTGCGGCGCGAAGATCGGCGGATGGTAGGCGACGATCGCGTCGTGCTGTTCGGCGCGAGCTTCGTCGACCACGGCGGGCGTGCAATCGATCGCAAGCAAGATGCGCGTCAACGGGCTGGCCGGGTCGCCCACGAGCAACCCGACGTTGTCCCACTCCGCGGCGAAGCGCGTCGGCGCGATGTCTTCCATGGCGCGCACGAGGTCGGCGACGATCATGACCGCGGCACTCTATCGCGACACGACGTAGACTGTCGGCCGTGACGTCGAGCGGCGCCCTCGATCGGCTCTACCTCGACCACGTGGCCGACCTGGAGCGACGTTACGCGGCCGTGATGGAGAAGAGGGGCCTCGACGCTCTCGTCATCCACTCGGGATCGCCGGCGAGGCGCAGCGCTTTCGACGATCAGTATTGGCCGCTTCGACCGGTACCGCACTGGCAGCACTGGCTGCCGCTGGCCGAGGCCGACTGCGTTCTCGTCGTTCGTCCGGGGGCTCGGGTGACCTTGCTCCGGAAGGTGGAGCAAAACTTCTGGGAGAAGGCACCCGAGCCCGAGACCCGCGCGTTCGAAGACGCGTTTGACATGCAGCGGTTCCGAGACGTGGCGGAGGCCCGGAGCCTGGTCGCGCTGCTCACCGGTGGCGCGAGCGATCGATTGGCGCTCGTGGGCGACGGGCCCGGCTTGTCGGCGTGGGTCGTCGAGCCGGCCTCCGTGAACGACCCGGCGCTTCTCGCGGCGCTCGACGCGCTTCGCGTGACCAAGACGCCGTACGAGGTGGCTTGCCTGGTGGAGGCCAACCGGCGCGCGCGGGCGGGACACGAGGCCCTCCGCGATCTATTTCGCGACGGGGACGTCTCGGAGCTCGACTTGCATCTCGCCTACTTGCGCGTGACGGCGCAAGACGACTGGGAGACGCCCTACAAGAACATCGTCGCCCTCGGGCCGCACGCGGCCACGCTGCACCACGTCTCGTACGGGCGCCTCGCGGCCAGGCGAGCGGCCGAGTCGTTGCTCGTCGACGCGGGCGCGACGTGCCGGGGCTACTGCGCCGACGTGACGCGCACTTGGCTCAAGGGCCGCGGCGCCGCGGCCAGCGCGTTCGAGCAGGTCGTCGCCAGCGTCGAGGAGATGCAGCAGCGTCTTTGCTCCGCCGTGAGTGTCGGCATGCGCTACGAGGACCTCCACGACGAGGCGCACCGGCAGGCGGCCGCAATCCTTCACGAGACCGGGATCGCGACGACATCGCCCGAGGAGACCGTGGCGCGCGGGGTCACGCGCGCGTTCTTTCCGCACGGCCTCGGGCACTCGCTGGGGTTGCAGACGCACGACGTGGGGTGCGCGACTCGCGCGCCCCGTGCCGACAACCCGTTCTTGCGCAACACCACGGACGTGGTCGTGGGGCAAGTGTTCACGATCGAGCCGGGTATCTACTTCATCCCCGATCTGCTCGAGCCGCTGCGGGCGACCCCGCGCGGCGCGGGAGTGAATTGGGCGCTCGTCGACACGCTCGCCCCGCTCGGGGGCGTGCGGATCGAGGACGACGTACAGATCGAGGGGGGAGCTACCGTCCTTCGCAACCTGACGCGCGAGCACCTGCCGATCGGCGGCGGGCGCGTCGCCTGACCTATCGCTGTCCGTCCGTCTCGGCCACGTCGCGGAGGATCTCCGCGACCGCCTCGTAGAGGGCCTCCGGGATCGCGTCCCCGATCGAGAGCTCCAGGAGGGCGCGCGCGAGGGGGACGTCGCGCACGATCGGCACGCCATAGGCGCGCGCCGCCTGCAGGATGCGCGCGGCCAGCTCTCCCTCCCCGCTGGCGATGACGACGGGGGCTTCGTCGGCCGCCTCGTCGTCGTTGCCGGTGGCGTAGCGAAGGGCGCACGCGAGGTGCGTCGGATTGACGATGACGACGCTCGCTCGCCTGACGCTGGCAATCGCGGATTGGGCGAGTAGCTCGCGATAGGCGCGCTCGCGGGCAGCCTTGAGCGTGGGATCGCCTTCGGCGTCCCGATGGTCGCGGCGCACCTCGGCCTTCGTCATCTTCAACCCATCGAGCCACGATCGGCGCACGAAAGCCACGTCCACGACGGCCAGGGCCATCCCGAGGAGGGCGCCGCGCCAGGCCAGCCGTTCTACCGACTGGGATGCAAGGATGCCGGCCCATCCGAGCCGACCTGCAGTCCTGGCAACGTCCACCGCGCGCGCGTCGAGCTCCTGGTACGCGAGGAACGCGAGCAAGCTCCCCGCGATCAGCGCCCGCGCCACCGCGAACAGGCGCGCGCCCGACACGAGCCTCGCGAACCCGGCCCACGGATCGATGCGGTCGAGCCGCAGCGCGACCCTCGAAGCGGCGACGACGCCGCCCGTCTGAACCATGTGCGCGACACCACCCGCGAAGCCCGCTCCGGCGAGGAGCGGTGCGGCAAGCGCCAGCGTTTCGGTCGCCACGCTCAGAGGATCGAAGTGCGCCGCGACGAGGGTCCATCCGCCCCGATGCGCGGCGTGCCCGAGGGCAGTCTGCATCTGGGCCGACGCGTGGGTCACCAGCGCGCCGACCGCGGCGGGCGCGATCGCGACGGCTGCCACGAACGCCGCCGCCTGGGCCGCGTAGGCGCTCGCTCCGCTGTTTCCTTCCGCGCGAGCTCGCCGCAGGCGTCGCGGGGTGGGCTGCTCGGTCTTGTCGCTCACGGCTTTTTCACGAGGGAATAGAGGGCAAGCACGATCTCGCGCACCCCGTCGCCCGTCGCCGCCGAGACGAGCTTCAGGTCGATCTTGCGCCGCGCGAACTTTTTCTTCGCCTTGGCCCAGGCCTCGCGCACCTCGGGCAGGTCGCCCTTGCTCATCGCGACGACCTGGGGTCGAGCGGCGAGCTCGGGGTCGAAGGCGCGCAGCTCGGCGTTGAGGGCGTCGAAGTCGGCGACGACGTCGCGCCCCTCGCCCGCGTCGAGCGTCACGAGGTGAAGCAGGGCGCGCGTGCGTTCGACATGCTTGAGAAAGCGTATGCCGAGGCCAGCGCCCGACGCGGCACCGGGGATCAGGCCGGGGATGTCGGCGACAACGAAGCTCGCGCCGATGTGCTGACCGCGGCGTATCGACGTGGCCGGTCCGCCATCGGAGTCGATCCCGACGACGCCGAGGTGAGGCACCAGCGTGGTGAACGGGTAGTCGGCGACCTTCGGCCGAGCGCGCGAGATCGCGCGGATGAAGGTGCTCTTGCCCACGTTCGGGAACCCGAGCAGGCCCACGTCGGCCATCACCTTCAGCTCGAGGCGAAGCTGGATCTGCTGCCCCGGCTCGCCAGGCTCGGCCCTCCGCGGCGCGCGGTCGAACGACGACGCGAAGTGGATGTTCCCGCGCCCGCCCCGCCCGCCGCGCGCGATGACGACCTGCTTGTCGGCGGCGTCGACGTCGAAGAGCAGCGCGCTCGTCTCGGCGTCGAATCCCTGCGTGCCGACGGGGACCTGCACGACGAGGTCGGGGCCACCCTTGCCGTATTGGTCTTTACCGCGTCCGGGCTCGCCGCCCTCGGCGGCCAGGCGGCGCGTCAGCTGCACGTCGAGCAGCGTCGTCTTGCCGGGATCGCCCACGAAGACGACATCGCCGCCCTTGCCGCCATCGCCGCCCGCGGGGCCGCCGTGCGGGATGTACTTCTCGCGGCGGAACGCGACGCACCCGTTGCCCCCGTCGCCGGCGAGCACCTTCACCTCGCACGAATCGACGAACTTCACGCGGATTGCTTGCGGACTATCACCGGCGTGGCCTCGTGCGAAGGGGTCTATCACACTCGATCGCGGCCGTGAGATAGTCCGATGCTCGGAGCCCCATGCCTTTTGCGATCGGTCCCGGAAAGACCCGCATTCACTACGAGACGTACGGCACCGAGGGGTCCTGGGTGGTGCTCATCCAGGGCCTCGGCTTGTCGTCGCGCTTCTGGTTCGACGTCCCGAGCGAGCTCACCGAGGGGCCCGCCCCTTGGCGGGTGGTCACCCTCGACAACCGCGGGGTCGGCAAAAGCGACCGCCCGTACCTGCCGCGGTACTTCATGGGGACGATGGCGGACGACGTCGCCGCCGTGCTCGATCACGCGAAGATTGCGCGGGCGTACGTCGTGGGCATCTCTCTCGGGGGAATGATCGCGCAGCACGTGGCGCTAAGGCACCCGTCCAAGGTCGCCGGCCTGGTGCTCATCGCCACGAGCGCGGGGTTTCCTTTCATGCGCATGCCGCTCGCGCGGGATCTTCTGGCGTTCATGGCGTTGCCGTTCAACGGGGGCCTGCGCCCGCAGGGTGCCGTCGGCGCCGCGTTTGCTCGCCTTCTGCTCTCGGGAAAGGACGTCGCGCGGTCGAAGGAGCTATTGGCCGGCTGGCCCCAGGCTCTTCACGACCATCCGACGCCGATGCGCATCTACCTCGCCCACTTCGGCTCGATCTTGAGCCACAACGCGGGCTGGCGCCTCGGCCGAGTCACATGCCCGACGGTGATCCTGGCGGGCGACGACGACACGCTGCTCCCGCTCGACAACGCCCGGGCGCTGGCCAGGCGGATGCCGGGGTCCCACCTCGAGGTGGTCCCCGGCGGCCATATCCTGCACGCGAACAACCCCGAAAGCGTCCGCCGCGCCCTGGAACGGGTGCGCGCCGACGCTCGGGACGGGTCGTGAGCCCGCGAGGACTATACGACGTTTGCTCTAGATGCTGAGAGCGCCCGTGCGGAGCAGGTACGCGAGGCGGGTGCGCTGCTCGGGCTCGAGCAGGGCGTGGATGCGCCCGAGGGCACGGACCACCGCTTGCTGCACGCGCTCGTTGCTCTTCGTCCGCTCGTCGGCGGCGCCCTTGGCCTTGGCCTCGTCGAAGGCGTCGGCCGCGACCGAATCGGCGAGCGTCGACGTGGTGCGGCGCTGGTCGACCGCGGTCTGCGCGCGCTCGGTCTTCAGCTCGCTGAGGACCGTTGCGAGCTCACCGACCTGCTTCTCGCTCAGATCGAGCTTGAAGGCGAGAAAGCGCAGCGGGCGCCGGACCCCGAAGCCGCCGCCGAATTCGTCGCCACCGCCACCGCCTCCTTGGTGAAACGGGTGGTCCGGCCCGTGGTGGCCATGACCGTGGCCGCCACGCCAACCGCCACCACCGCCGGGGCCGAACGAGGCGGGACCGCCTTCGCCGTCCTCGCCGTAACCATAACTAGCACCGCACGCGCCGCGCCTGCGGGCGTGCCACCACGCGAACATTCCAGGATGCATTTGTACGAACCTCCTCGCCGAGGCTCTCTCGCTCCCGGCGGGTGCTTCCGAGCGCGGCGAAAGTGCCGTGACCCGGGCGCGGGGAACCCCCTCGCGCACCCGAAACATGGGACGCGCTCACGCGCATGTCAACCGCGCGGCCAACCTCAACCGATGGCGTCGACGCGCAGCTTGGTCGCGGCGTCCGGGAAGCCCGCGTTCGCGTAGAGGCGCGAGAGCAGCGCGATGCACGCGCCGACTGCCTTGGGCTCGTTGGTCTCGCGTGCGCAGGCGAGCGCGTCGAGGGCGTCGAGGAGCGCCTCTTCCGGCCGCCCTGCGATCGACAGCGCCATCGCGAGCGCAAGCGCGATCTGGCACCGCGACGCCGCGGGCCCCTCGGCCGCCTGGCTCCGCGCCTTGCGCAGATCGGTCAGCGCAACCACCGGGTCGCTGCCCTGGTCGCGAATGGACAGGGCACGCACCCGGTCGGCGAGCGTGGGGCCGGGCGGCCTCGAGCTTGCCCCTTCGCCGATGCGCGGCCCGGACGGCGCGCCGGCCGCCTCGATGATCTCCAGCACCTGCGCCGTCGAGACCTCTTCGATGAAGCTCGCCGAGATGCGCTCTTCGCCGCCTGCCCCGACGACGCTGGCGGCCACGGCGCGGTTCGCGGCGTCGACCCACTCGCCATCCGCGGAGCCGCGCTTCCAGGGACGATCCAGGTCGAGGCGCCAACCGCGCACGCGGCGGCCCGCGTCGGTGGACGATCGTGCCCCGATGAGCGCGAGCTGGCCCGCGCGCAGCGCTCGCACGTCGCCATCGACCAGCACCTCCCCCGCTCGGGCGACCCGCGCGAGACCGGTCGCGGCGAGCAGCGCCTCGCCCCACGCGAGGTGCATTCGCTGGCCGTCGGGCGCCAGCGGCTCGAGCTCGCCCTCGGCGATCCCGCCCGACCACGCGCGCTCGGCAGAAGGCGCGAGCTCCCCTACCGTCGCGGCGAGCGTCACGGCCTCCTCGATCGCGTCGTCATCGAACGCGATGCCAAGAGCGCCCGCGCTCCACGCGACAAGCCGACCGCCGAGCGCCTCCCCACGCGAGCACATCGACCGCGCGCGCGAGAGATACCCACCCTCGGGCCCGGGGGTCATCCCGGCCGGGGGCATACGAAAGGCAACGACGATGTGTCGCTGGAAGGGTTGCACGGCGCCCGGCTACTGGACGCGGATGCGCTTTTTGAGGGCGGCGAGGTCGTCGTCGACTTCGTTGGTCGTGCCGGCCTGGCGCTCGAGTTGACGGAACTTGGCCTCGAGGTCGTCGTTCTTCGCCCCCTTGCCGAGAGCGTCTTCCACCTCGGCCATGGCGGACCCTTCGGCCTCCTTGCCTTCGATCTTCTCCTCCATCCGCCTGAAGTTCTCGAACGCGCTCGATCCGCCGCGGGCGCCGAGTTGCTCGGCCCCCGAGCCAGAGCGGGCCTGCGTCGCGCGCGCCACGAGCGTCCCGCGCTTCATCTTCAGCTCCGCGAGCTTGTCGCGCATGCGCTCCAGGTCGCCCTTCATCCGGGACGCGAGATCCGCCTGCTCGGTCCGCGCGCGGTTCGCCGCATCGAGCTCGCCGGACGCGCGTCGTTTTTGCTTGAGGGCCTCGCGCGCAAGCGCCTCGTCGCCGCCTTTGAGCGCGAGCTCGGCTCGCTTGTCCCAGCGCTCCACGTCGGCCTGGAGCTCACCGGCGCGCTTTTGGAGCTGCTTCTCCGCGCCGAGCGCCTGCACGACCTCGCGCTGGCCGCTTTTGATCTGCTCGTCCATCTCGTCCAGGTTGAGGTCGACGAGCTTCCGATCGTCCTCGGTCTTGTCGAGGAGCGCATTGAGGTTGCTCTGAATCACCTTCCCCATCCGATCGAAGATGCCCATGATCGCTTCCCGCGCTCGCTTTCGGCCGACCCGTCGAATCTACCATGCGCTCGATTCCGCGACCGCGCAGCTCTAGAATGATGGGCTGTGCGTGCGGCAGGCCGCACCGAAACCAGGGAGCCCGGGATGCCGATCTGCAAATCGTGCGGCGAGGAGGCGGACGCGCTCGTCAGCCTGAAGGTCGCCGGAAAGACGAAGAAGCTTTGCGAGGACTGCGCGGACCGCGCGCGCGAAGAGGCCGAAGTCGCCGAGCAGAGCGAAGCGGTCGTTCAGAACATGATGGGCTTCAAGGGCCGACGATAGCGCCGGAGACCCGCGCCTCTCAGCCCGGCAGCTGCGAAGCGAACCGGGTGATCGTGCGGTAGGCGGGCTTGGCCCGCGGCAGCACGCCGGCCAGGAGCGGAAACACGTGAGGCATGTAGCGGTAGACGTGGAGCTCGGCCTTCACCCCCACCGCCAGCGCATTGCCGAGAACCCTCCGCGCGTCGTCGACGAAGAGCTCTCCCGAACCGGCGAAGATCAGCATGGGCGGGAAGCCCTTGAGATCCGCGTGGACAGGCGACACCTCGGGGTTACGCGGATCGCAAGCGCGGGTCAAAAAGGCGCCCGTCGCGCGCACGTCGATCGCGCGGAACATCGCCTCGCTGTGGACGTTTCGCTGGTAGCTCGGGCTGCCGCAAGCGAGATCGCCCCATGGCGAGAACAGGATCAATCCACCCGGCAATGCCTGCTTCTCGCTCCGCAAGCGATGCGTCACGGCGAGCGCCATGTTGCCGCCCGCCGAATCGCCCGACAGGATGATGCTGGCCGGCGCGATGCCCTGATCCACGAGCCACCGAAACGCGGCGACGCCGTCCTCGATCCACGCGGGGAACGCGTGGTCGGGCGCGTGCCTGTACCGGATCGCGAGAACGCGCCGGCCCGTGGCACGCGAGATTCGCCAGGTCCCCGCCCGGTGCGTCGCGGGCGATCCCATGACGAAGCCGCCCCCGTGGAAGAAGAGGACGACGCCCTGGTCGGGGTCCGAGCTGGTGGAGACCCACTCGCCGCGGACCGCGGGCACGTCGACCGGCTGAATGGTGACGAACGGCGGCACGGGCGCGCGGCCCACCCCATGCTCGAAGGCGGCCGCCGAGCGGCGAAGTGCCTCGGCGGTGACGACACCCGGCTTGCCCCGGTGCTTCATCCGGTAGCGAAGGACGGCACCGACGACGACGGTGCGAAGATCCGGGATCCGGGAGCCGATGAGGTGCTCGGTCACGACTGCGCTCCGCCGGGGGTGCTCGCACGCGCAACGGTGGAAGCCGCGCGCGCGGCCGGCTTGCGCGCCGCCCCGGGCCGGGCCCGCGGCGCCGTCGAGAGCACGTACTCGGCGGGGTCGAAGCGCTGAACGCGTCGGCGGTAGCGCCAGGTCGCGTCGGGCCAGAGCGTAGAGTTGCGACCGGTCTTGTCGATGTACCAGCTCGCGCAGCCACCCGTGTTCCAGACCGTGGGACCGAGCCGCCGGTCGACGTCGGCGAGGAACGCGGCCTGCGCCTCGGGCTTGGGCTCGACCGCGGTGACGCCGTGTTTTTTCATGTAGAGCACGGCGCCTATCACGTGCTCGATCTGGCTCTCGATCATGTACACGACCGACGTGTGCCCAAGACCGGTGTTGGGCCCCAGGATGAGGAAGAAGTTGGGGTACCCCGCGACCGACGTACCGAGGTGCGCGCGGGGGCTGCCGTCCCACGTCTCGCCGAGCGTTTTGCCGCCGCGGCCCCGCACGGCGTTGGAGAACGGCGTGTTGGTGACCTCGAAGCCGGTGCCGAAAATGATGGTATTGCAGGCACGCTCGCGGCCATCGGCGGTGACGATGCCTCCCGCGGTGATCTCGCGGATGCCGTCGGTGACCACCTCGACGTTGGGCTGCGTGAGGGCGCGGTAGTACTTGGTCGAGAAGAGGATGCGCTTGCAGCCGAGCGTGAAATTCGGCGTCAGCTTGGCGCGCAGCACCGGGTCGCGCACCTCGCGTTCGATGTAGCCGAGCGCCAGTTTTTGCAGGGGCTTCATGAGCGCGGGGTGCCGGAAGCCCAGGCCGAAGAGCTCCGTGGTCGCGTAGATGGTGCCGCGCGTCGCGAGCTGGGCCGCCGGGAACGAGCGGAACATCGATTTGACGCCCTCGCCGACGGGCCCATTGGCGCGCGGCAAGATCCACGACGGCGTGCGCTGGTACGTGACCATCCGGCCCACCGCGGGCTGGATCTCGGGGACGAACTGGATCGCGGACGCGCCGTTGCCGATGACCGCGACGTCGCGACCCGTGAGGTCGACGCCGTGATCCCACGTCGCCGAGTGGAAGACTTTGCCCTCGAAGCGATCGAGCCCCTGCAGCCGCGGGATCGACGGCGTGCTCAGGCCGCCCGCCGCGCCCACCAGCACGTCGGCCGTGAACGGCCCTTTGACCGTCTCGATCCGCCAGCGTTGCTCGGTCTCGTCCCACGCGGTGCCGAGGACGGCGTGCCCGAGCCGAACATGGGGAAGGATGCCGTAACGCGCCGCGACGCCCCTCAGGTACTCGAGGATCTCCGGCTGCGGGGAGAAGCGGCGGCTCCACCCCGGGTTGGGGGCGAACGAGAACGAGTAGAGGTGCGACGGCACGTCGCAGGCGCACCCGGGATACGTGTTGTCCCGCCACGTCCCCCCGACGTCGTCCGCCCGCTCGAGGAGCACGAAGTCGTGGATCCCCTCCTGCTTCAGGCGAATCGCGGTCCCGAGACCGCCGAAACCAGTGCCGACGATGGCGACGTGAACGTGCGTGGGGGCGACGTCAGACACGGAGAGCCTCCTGGATGGACTGCCAAAGATGGTCCGATCCGCCCGTGGAATGAGCGGTACCGGCCGGTACCAAGGGAGTGTGGTACCATGCAGTACCAAATGCAAGCCCCTTCGAGCGCCGACCCGATTGCGGTCCGGACCGCGGCCGAGATCCTGGGGGGCGAGCCGGCCGAGACGCACCGGATCCGCATCCTCGAGGCGATGGCGTCCGTCCTCGCCGCCAAGGGGTATCAGGCGGCCACGATCGCGGACATCGCCAAGCACGCGCGTGTCTCCAAGCGCACGTTTTACGAGCACTTCGCCGACAAGGAGGCGTGCTTCATCGCCTGCTACGCGGCGGCGAGCGAGTTCTTGATCCAGACGATCATGAACGCCGCGGCCGCCCACGACGTGCCCTGGGACAAGCGCGTCCGCGCGGCGACCCACGCCTACCTGTTCGCGCTCGAGTCGCGGCCGGAGCTGACGCGCGCGCTCATGATGGACATCTATGCGGCGGGGCCGGCCGCCATGCGGGTGCGGCGCGTCGGGCAGAAGCGGTTCGCCGACCAGCTGCGGCGCCTGGTCGACGCGGGGCGCAAGGACAAACAAGCCTGGCGAAAGCTCTCGTCCGCGATGGCCGCCGCCGTCATCGGCGGCATCAACGAGCTGGTGCTCCTCGCGGTCGAGGAGGGGCGCGCGCAGTCGTTGACCGAGCTCGCGGATACCGCCGACGATTTGCTCCGTGCCGTCTTGGCGTGAGCGAAGCGCGTCCCGCCCGCGGCTCCGTCAGCGATTCATCACGTGAATCGCGTGGCCCAGGCCATTCTGGCTGGCTTCCATCATGCCCTCGCCCAGGGTCGGGTGCGGGTGGATGGTGAGCCCGACGTCCTCGAGAAACGCGTGCATCTCGAGGGCGAGGGCGCCTTCGCTGATCAGGTCCGTGGCCGAGGGGCCGACGATATGCACCCCCAGCAGCTCTTTCGTGTCCTTGTTGGCGACCACCTTGATGAAGCCGTCGGTCTCGTTGACGGCCATCGCGCGCCCGAGCGCCGCGAAAGGGAACTTGCCGATGCGGACGTTGATGCCCTTGTCCTTCGCCTCTTGCTCGCCGAGCCCCACGGTGGCGATCTCGGGGTCGGTGAAGATCGCCGCGGGGATGGCGACCCAGTCCTTGGCCGCCTTGTGGCCGGCGATCACCTCGGCGACGATCTCGCCCTCCTTGGTGGCCTTGTGGGCCAGCATGGGCAAGCTCGAACAGTCGCCGATGGCGTAGATCCCCGGCACGTTCGTCTGCCCCATCGCGTCGGTCGGCACGAAGCCGCGCTCGACCTTCACGCCCAGCTCCTCGAGCCCGACGCCCGCACCGTTGGGGCGCATGCCCACGGCGACGAGGACGACGTCGGTCACGATCGTCTGCGGTGTGCCGGCCACGTCGACCCGAACGGCGATCGAGCCGTCGGTCTGCTTTTCGTAGCCGAGCGCCTTGGCGCCCTTGATGACCTTCGCCCCGCGCTTGACGTAGCTGCGCTCGACCACCGCGGCGACGTCGGGGTCGACGCCCGTCAGCACCGTGGGCAGGGCCTCGACCACCGTGAGCTCGCTGCCCAGGTTCTGGTAGGCGCCGCCGAGCTCCATGCCGATGATCCCGCCGCCGATGACGAGGAGGCGCTTGGGGACCGCGCGGAGGCTGACGGCCTCCTTGGCGCCGATGATCTGCTTTCCGTCGAACCTGAAGCTGGGGATCTCGATCGTGGACGAGCCCGTGGCGACCACGATGGCCTTGGTCGCCGCGATGGTCTCGGTCGCCCCTTCGCGCGTCCGCACGGTGACCGTCTTGGGGCCCGAGATGCGCGCCTCGCCGTAGAGCAGCTCGACGCCGTTGCCCTTGAACAGGCCGCGCACGCCCGTCGTCAGCTTCTTGACGATGCCGTCTTTCCAGTCCTGCAGCTTGTCGGCATCGATGCGCGGGTTGTCGGTGAGCAGGCCGAAGGTGGCGCCGTGGCGGACCTTCTCGAACGTGTGGCTCGTCGCGATGATCGCCTTGCTCGGGACGCAGCCCCAGTTGAGGCACACGCCGCCGACCTCCTCTTTCTCGATGCAGAGGACTTTTTGCTTCAGCTGGCCGAGGCGAATCGCGCACGGGTAGCCGCCCGGTCCTCCACCGATGACGATCACGTCGTACGTCTTGTCCGCCATCTTCGTCGTCCTTTCAGGCGATCTCTCACGTAGGCGGCGCGCCGATTTTTTTCAAGCTCTCGAGCTGTTCGCGAAGGTGCCAGGGCATCTCGGCGTACACGTCGGCGAAGAGCGATTCACGCTCGGGCGGCGCGAGCCGCTCGACGTCGTCGATGACCGCCCCGAGCTCCGCTCCGAGCTCGTGGTGCAGGGCTTCGTCGCCCGCGGGCGTGCAGAGCCCTCGCCCGACCAGGTGCTTTCGCAGGCGCGCGAGCGGGTCTTTGCGCGCCCCTGCGTCGACTTCGGCCTCGGGGCGATAGCGCGCCATATCGTCGCTCGTCGAGTGGGGCCCCACGCGGTACGTGACGGCCTCGATGAACGTCGCGCCGCCGCCGGATCGCGCGCGGGCAAGCGCCTCGGAGACGACCTTGAAGATCGCGAGCACGTCGCTGCCGTCGACGCGCACGCCCGGGAGCCCATACGCGCGAGCCTTGACGGCCAGCGTCCGCGACGCCGTCTGCCGGTCGGTGGGCACCCGGATCGCTCCGTGGTCGTTCTGGCAGATGAGGACACACGGGACCTTCCACACGCCCGCGAAGTTCATCGCGGCGTGGAAGTCGCCCTGGCTCGTGGCGGCATGGCCCAGGAAGGCGACGGCAACGGCGCTCGTCTTGCGCGCGCGCATCGCCCAGGCCGCGCCCACGGCTTGGGGTAGCTGCGACCCGATGCACGACGACGAGCTGACCTGGTGCCCCGCGCGGCCCGAAGGGTGGCTCGGCGTCTGGCGGCCCTTGAGGACGTCGCCCGCATTGCCGAAGAGCTGCGCGACGAACGCGCGCAGCGGAAAGCCGCGCACCAGCATGACGCTCTGCTCGCGCAGGGCGGGGAACACCCAGTCCGCCTCGTCGCCGTTCTGCAGCGCGAGGGCGGTTCCGATGGGCACCGCCTCCAGCCCCTCGCACGCGCCGTAAGAGCCCACGCGCCCCTGGCGCTGCAAGGCCGTCATGCGCGCGTCGAGCAGGCGAAGTCGCAGGAGCTCGCGGTAGGCACGCCGCAGCACGTGGTCGGGCATGCGCGGATCGGTCGCCGGGTCGGCCGCGCCGTCGTCGTCGAGGACGCGCAGCAGGGCGATGTCGGGGTCGTCGTCGCGCAGCTCCATTCTCGATGGCTCCGTCGTGGCGGGTCGCGCCGAGCCGACGCGAGGGAGAGCCCCCCTCGGTCAATCCGCGCCAGCGTCAGCGTACGCCGCATCGCCCGGCCCGGGGCCCGCATCGCTGGTCGCCATGAAGGTCTCGCTGCCGTCGGACGCGTCGGCCGCTGCCTCGAGCACCGAAGCGTCGGCCATCGCAGCGTCGGTGAACGGCGGGTACACCGTGGCGGCATCGACGTCGAAGGTGGCGCGCTGGCCGCAGAAGAGCGGGACGACGGCGTCGTAGAAGTCCTTGAACGCGGCGCTGTCGCAGACGCTGGCGGGGCTGCCGTCGAGCCCCTGGTCGCACGACGCCATCGCGGCGTACGACGCGCACCCGGCGCCGTCGGCCGCCTGCGCGCACTCGTAGTACGCGTCGAGCGAGGCGGAGCTGCTCACGGGGCAATTGGCCTGACAGGCCTGGAGCTCGCAGCCCGTCAGCGCCTGCACCGCGGTGGCGCAAGGCAGCCCGCCCGGCTCGACGAGCTCGATGCAGCCCGCGGTGTTCTTCCCGACGAAGCCGCCGTAGTCGATGATGGGGCCGAGGCGCGATGCCGCGACGGGGGTCAGGATGCACGCGGCGCAGGCGGCCGTCGCGGCCGACATCGTCTTGAACGCGGTGCACGCGGCGGGCGTCGCGCCGTCGCCAAAGCACGCGTCGTAGTACTGGCCGATGAGGTCTTGCCCATCATCGACACACACGCCCTGCCATACGCCCGTCGCGGGTTGGTATGTCGCCGGTACGTAGGTCGACACGACCCCCGGCTGGCACGCGCCCGCGTTCCCTGCCGCCCCCACGACGTTGGCGCTCCCCGTGGCGGCGTCCCCGGCGCCGCTCGCGGCGCCGCCCGACGGCGCCGTGACGGTGCCGCAGCCCACGGCCGAGCCGAGCGCCGCCGCGGCAGCGACCATCGTTGCCCGCAACACCCGCGTTGCGCGCCGCGAACGGGAGCACGGAGCGCACGAAACCGCATCGAAACCACCGGAAGCCAAGTGGCTATACTATGCCACGGCGCGCGCGGCCCCGCCGCTCGCGGCTCAGGGCACGCAGTCCGGGCCGGCCACCGTCCCCGCGGTGCACGTGGAGCCGGCGGGGCACTGGAAGCCAGCTCCCGCATCGGGCGCGAGCGCCGCATCGAGCGACTCCGCGTCGTCGGCGCCCCCATCGACCACACCGCCATCGACCACGACGAGCGCGCTCTGCACGGCCTCCGACGCCGGGCACGCCGGCAGGCACATGCCCGCGAGACCGGGGTTTTGCGTGGTGAGGGTGAGGCTGCCGTTCCCGATCATGAGCACGGCGGGTATGCCCGTATCGCAGACCCATCCCACCGGGCAGGGCGTGCCGCCGACGACGCACGTCGTGATGCAGAACCCCGTCCCCGAGCTGGGATCGGGGTCGCAATTGCAGTTGCCCGCCTGGTAGTCGTCGAAGGTGCACGCGTCGCCGATGGCGAGCGACCGGGTGACGGGCTGCGTGGTGCAGATGCCGACGTCGGTCTCGCAGGTGGCCGCGACGCCCGACTGCGGGGGACAATCGGCGTCCTTCTGGCACGTCCCCTGGCAGAAGCCGTAGCCGACGATCGCGCCACTGTCCGACGGCTGGTAGATGACCGGCGTGCAGGTGTCCGGCGCGAGGCAGCCGACGGCCGCGGACCCGTCCGTCGCAAACGTGCACTTCGGCATGCACGTGCCCATGCCCGACATGGGGCTTGTCGGGTTGTCGGCCAGGCAAATGCCTGGCGAGCTGGGGTCGTCGGGGCCGTCGCAGAAGTGCATGTCCTGGCCGAACGGATCGCTCGCGGGCGCCGGGTCGCAGTTGTCCGATTCGGGCGACTGCATGCACACGGGTTGGGGGAGCGCCTGGCCGATGACGCCCGCCGCGGTGACCGGGTAGTCGCTGCTGCACGTGTCGCCGTCGGCGGAAGTGCACTCCGAGTCGCTCGTGCAGGCCTTACCCGTCGTGCCGACGATCGTCTCCTCGTCGGAGCCACCCTCGCCCTGGGTCTGCGCGTCGCCGCCGCCCGACCCGCGCCCGAGGGACCCGCCGCCGTCGGCCCCCCCCATCCCCTTGGCGCCCACGACTTCGCCGTTCGAACAGCCGAGGGCGAGCGCGAGCCCGAGAACGGACGACCCGCCCACCGCGCGCCAGCCGACGTGCCGGCGCGGCGACCTGCTGCTCTTGGGTTTTTCCGTGCGGTGGATCACGTGGCCTCGCTCGTCTCGGTGAAAGGAGTCGCACCCGGCTCGGTCAGGGCCGCGAGCGCTTCGTCGAGAAGCCCGGCGTCGACCGACGTTCCAAGAGCTTGTAGCAGAGGGCGCGCCTCCGCCAGCTTCGCGCGGCCCGCCGCCACGACCGCCGCCTCGCGCGTCGCGCGCCGCCAGGATCCAAGGTCTGTGAGGATCTCGGCGCATGCTCTCGGGTGCTTCATCCTCGCGAGGGCGATGCGCGCCCACCACGCGCCTTGTGCCCCGTGCCCCGCTCCCCACGAAAAGAGCGAGCGGACCGCGCGCCGCGTGCCCCAGACGCGCTGTTCGAGCGAGGGAATCGCGCCGCGAAGCTGGAGGCGTCCGGCGATCTCGATGCACGCCTGCTCGTCCTCGAACTCCGGTGTGCGTCGTCGATCGGCGACGACGTCGAGAACGACGGCACGCGCCTCGGCGTGGCCCAACCGCGCGAGGTAGAGGGCTGCCACGACCGCGACCGCGGCATCTTCCGACCGCAGCCGTCGCTCGGCTGCCGCGACGAGCGCGGGATCCCGCATCGATTCGCCCCCGACCGGGCGCTCTTCGGCGACGCGCATCGCGATGTAGCGGACGGCCGGGTCGACGTCGTCGAGCGCACGCGCGAGCGCCGCGACCACGGCCGGCGCGTCGTCCGCGGCGACCCTCGCGTAGGCGATGACCGCCTGGTAGCGAACCTCGGGCCGCGCATCGCGCAAGGCGCGCTCGAGCCGCGGCGCGGCGCGCGCATCGCCGATCTCGCCGAGGGCGGTCAGCGCCATCTGGCGTACGTGCGGGTTGTCGTCCTCGACGGCGACGAGCAGGCTGGGAAGGGCCTCGCGCCCGTCGACATCGGCGAGCGCGACCGCGGCGGCGGAGCGGACGCGCGGGTCCGTGTCGCGCTGGAGCGCGTGCTCGAGCGCGGGGATCGCGCGCGCCCGCGCCGCGTCGTTGCGCCGCGCGTGGCTGACCACGTCGCGAACGGCCTCGGCCCGCACGGGCGCCTTGTCGGACGCGAGATCGCGGAACGACGCCTCCAGGTTGCGCGGCAGCGGCGGCGGCGCGAACATCGCGCTGTCTCTAGCACGCGAAGCGCGGGCGTAAGGACCTCGCGCCGGCCCCGAGAGCGCGAGCGCTCAACCCCGCGCGCCGCGCGCGGCGCGCCCTGCCATGAGCAAGGCCGCGCTGGCCGCGAAGACCGCCGCGGCGCCGACGACGAGCACGTGCGGCGCGCGCAGCATCGCGACGACGCCCTGATCGAGGACGCCGCCGAGCGAGACGCCGTCGCGCGGTCCGAGCCCGACGAACGCGAGCGCCGCTTCGCTCACGACGACCGCCGCCGCCGTGGAGCCAAGCTGCACGGCCACGATCCCCAGAAGATTCGGCACGACGTGGCGCACGAGGATGCTCGCCCGGCCCCGCCCGAGCGCGACCGCTGCCTCGACGAAGGCGGCCCCGCGCAGCACCCGCGTCTGCGCGAGCGCGAGCCGCGCGAAGGGCGCCCACGCGGTCAGCGCGAAGACTGCGCCGATATGCAGGCGCGACGGCGAGCGCACCGCGCTGAGCACCGCGAGCGCCAAGATGAACGTCGGAAAGGCCTGCACCAGATCGCACGCGCGGGCGACCCCTCGCTCGATCCGGCCGCGCGCGAACGCCGCCGCGGCGCCGAGCGGAGTCCCGATCGCGAAGCCGACGAGCGCGACCGCGACCGCCAGGACCAGCGCGCGCAGCTCCGCCACCGAGACGAGCGACGTCAGATCGACGCCCGCCTCGCCGCAACCGAGCCATCGCTCCATCGAAGGCGCACACCACGCTCGGGCGGGCGCGAGCCGGCCGGGCAGCTCCGTGGTCGTCGACGCACCGACCGCGCTCGCGACCACCAGCAGCGCCAGCGGCACGACGTCCATGGCGCGTCGTCCACCCTTCACGGAGCCTCCGCCCGCGCGCGCGGATCGATCGCCACCTCGATCGCCGTGCTGAGGGCCTGCGCCGCCACGAAGAGCAGGCCCGCCGCGACGACGGCGCCTTCGAGCACCGGAAGATCGCGCGACGCGTACGCTTCGAGGATCAACGTCCCGAGCCCGCGTCGCTCGAACATCCGCTCGATCACCACGGCGCCGCCGAGAAGCGCCCCGAGCTGGGTGGCCACGACCGTCACGATGGGACCGACGACGGTGGGCAGCGCGTGCAGCCACCACACCCGCGCGGGGCCGGCGCCCTTGGCCGCGGC
>Ga0302325_10007133_pt1 | contig 24912 bp, 24 predicted proteins | sample Palsa_T0_2_FD_201948 | JGI IMG/M metagenome (GOLD analysis project Ga0302325, IMG submission 201948) | Peat permafrost microbial communities from Stordalen Mire near Abisko, Sweden - Palsa_T0_2 | ecosystem: Environmental > Terrestrial > Soil > Palsa > Peat permafrost | place: Sweden: Abisko... | reverse complement strand
CGTGGCTGATCGCGTTGCGGGTCGTCTCGTTGCCGGCGACCGCCAGCAGGATGAAAAACGACGCGACCTCGGCCGAGGTCAACCGCTCCCCGTCGACCTCGGCCTCCACCAGACTGGTCGTCAGATCGTCGTGGTGATTGACGCGGCGATCCTCCGCCAACGCGTTGGCGTATGCGCCGATCTCCATCGAAACCCGGAGGAAATCGTCGAAATCGGTCGTCAGATCGGGATCGCCGAAGCCGAGAATGACGTTGGTCCAGTGGAATATCTGCTGATGGTCCGTCTCGGGGATGCCCATCATGTCGCAGATGACCTGCAACGGCAGCGGCCCGGCAAGCTCGCTGACTGCCTCGCCCTGGCCGTCGGGATGCGCCGCGATCATCGACGCGACCAATCGGTGGGCTCGCTCGCGCACCGACGTCTCGATGCGGGCCACCACTTTCGGGGTGAAGGCCCTGCTGACGATCGATCGCAGCCGTTGGTGCCGCGGGTCGTCGAGCACGATCATCGAGCCGAAGTACTCGGATACCTCCGGCGTCTGGTCATTGATGGTGATGTTGGGGCTGGAGCTGAAGATCTCGGGGTGGCGGCTGGCGTAGAACACGTCGTCGAGTCCGGTCAGCGCCCAATGTCCGACGCCTTGGTGAAAGCCTTCCTGCACGGGCTCCGGCCAGAACGAGATCGGCGCCTCGCGCCGCAGCGTGGTGAACGCCCCGTCGCGCAGATCGTCGTCGAGGGCCCAGAAGTCCCATGTGCCGAGTTCGATGTCGGCGAGCGAAACCTCGGGTGGCGCCGTGCCGTTCACTCGAGCTGCAAGGCCCATGTCGACCGTCCTCGTCATTGAGCGGGCTACGAGCGCGAGCCTAAAGGGCCCGCGGCCTCCTGCGAAGGCGAGTCGAGGAACTGTTGAACGACTTCGGTCAGGATGCGGCCACCCCGGGTGTTGAGGTGAATGCCGTCGATATGAAACTCCCAGCCATTTTGTTGTGAGATCTCGTCGAAGCTGCGTCGCAGAATCATTTCGCGGAACAGGTAGTCGCGGTAGAACCCGGCGAAGGAGAACCGGGTGAACGGTTTGTCGATCGGTGAGCGGTCGAGTTGGTCCCGGAAGCGTTCGTAAAAAGGGATGTAGTACGCGCCGCTGCTGCGCGAGACGTCACGGATGACGCCGTTGTAGGCGGAAACGAGCTCGTTGAGCCGCGACTGCACGGCATCGTTCGATCGAAGGGATTCGCCGATGGGCGCCAGCGAACTCACCGCGATCATGGCGGAGGTTTCCTGCTGCAGTCGCTGGGTGATGGCTTCGAGGTTGGCCTTGAAATGGATCGGCGAGGGTTCCTGAGCTGGCCGCTTCCAGACGCGGGTAAATCGTCGGAAGCTAGGAAAGGCGCTCGCCAAGATGTCGTTGGTCCCGATCAGAACGATGACCCGATCCGGTGCCGTCCGCAGCACTGGGCCGAGCCGACCGGCCAGGTCGAAAGACAGGTCACCGCCTACGCCGAAGTTGACGAATCGGAAGCGGCTGTTTTGCGGTCGCTTTGCCAGTTCATCGATCCACTTATAGGTGCCCTTGGCGGCAGTGGTACTCGAGCCCAAGCAGGCGACGGTCTCGAGGGTTTCCAGGGGCACCGGCACATACTACGCTTGCCGTAATACGTAGTACGTACTAGCGTTGACGGCCATGGCGCGCGGTTCGAAAGCAGCCCGGAAGCTGGGCAGACGAAATGACCCGGGTCTGCTGATCATGACCAGCCTGGCCTCCGGCGCCAAGCACGGCTACGCGCTGGCGCGCGATATCGAAACATTCGCCGGGGTGACGCTCGGACCGGGAACGCTGTACGGAGCGATCACCGCGTTGGAGGGACACGGCCTGATCGAACCGGCCGGCGAGGACGAGCGGCGGCGCCCGTACAAGTTGACCGCCGCGGGACGGGCCGAACTGACGACGGCGGTACGCAGCCTCGGCGCGATCGCGGCCGAGGGCGCTCGCCGGCTCGGGATCGCATTGCACGGTCCCAATCTGGGGTGGGCGCGGTGAATCCCCGCGACGCCAAGCGCATCCTGCGGTGGTACCCGGCGGGTTGGCGCCGCCGCTACGGCGAGGAGTTGATCGCCATGCTGGACGACACCCACGGCGAAGGTGAGCTTCCGCTGCGCGTCCGGATATCACTCGTCCGAGCGGGCTGCTTAGAGCGAATCCGCCGGCTGCACAACAGACCCCGCACCTACACCACCTACAGCATCGGCTGCGCGGTCGTCTGGGCTGTCATCATGGCGACGGTGTTCACGCACGCCGACAATGCCACCTGGCACACGTTTGCGGTGTTCTTCGGCGGGTGGGCTATCGGCTGGCTTTCGGCGAGCATCGCACGCGTGGTCTATCCACCACCGAAACCACGCGCACCGGTTGACGCCGGTTCCTGAATTGCCGGCGACGCTCGAAATGTCAGTGCGAGCACACGGTGCGAGCCGGCGCCCCGTTAGCGGTCGCTTGGTTGACCACCTGGCCGTCGAGCAGGATCGTGCAGGTGATCGAGCCGGGGCTTTGCGCGCTGATGACGAGCACTCTGCTGCCGAGGACGCTGAAGTGCGTCGTCCATGGCAACTGCACGTGGGCCTGCTGCGTTTGCCCTGAATCGGTCTCATAGGAGACGTAGTCGGCCACCGGGGCGCTACCGCTCAACTGGTAGGTCACCTGTGTACCCGCTGCGTGCGCCGGCCCGCTGAGCCCGACGGGTGTCACGACCGCGGCGAGGGTCGCAAGAACGATCGATCGGCTGGTCATGGTCATCACCCCGCGACATCGTGTCACCACGACGAGTCGCGCGGGTCGGTTTCGGAGTCTTTCCCCAAAAGCAGTTCCGGTGTGCCGCAATTGAACCGATGCCCAACAATGGTCGTGGGAGACAATGAAACGCCGTATCCGATGAGCATCCGGGGAGCCGATATATGACCGAACCGTCCGAGAGCCCGGGACGATGGGGCACAGCGCGTCCCGGGCGGCGCGATGTCCTGCGCGGCGCCGCCGCGGTGGGGGCCTTCCTAGCTACCGACGCGGCTGCGTTGCTGACCGCGAACAACTGGATCGGTCCGCCGCGGCTGACGCCGCGGGCCTTCCTTGACGGTTTCAACAAGGATTTCGGCCGGCATCCCGGATTCCGCACCAACCACGCCAAGGGGGTGGCCATTGCCGGCTGGTTCGACAGCAACGGCAACGCCAAAGAGTTGTCGACGGCGGCGGTGTTTGCGTCGGGCCGCACCCCGGTGCTCGGTCGATTCTCGGCAGCCGGCGGCAACCCACACACCGCCGACGCGGCTTCGGCGGGGCGTGGGCTCGGCCTGGCATTCGGATTTCCGGGCAGCCAGCAGTGGCGGACGGCGATGCTGAATCTTCCTGTTTTCCCTGATAATTCGCCGCAGAGCTTCTACGACCGGCTGACCGCCCAAGCCGTGGTCCCAGGCACCGGCAAGCCCGATGCGTCGGCGATGACGCGGTTCTACGCCACCCACCCGGAAGCAGCGCGCGCCGCGAAGATCCTCAAGCAACATCCGCCGACACCCGGTTTCGCCGACAGCGTCTACCGGGGTTTGAACGCGTTCTATCTCGTCAACGAATCCGGCGTGCGAGTGCCGGTGCGGTGGTCGCTGACCCCGCTGCAGCAAGCGCTACCGCCGTCTTCGGGGCCCAACGCGCTGTTCGACCCGCTCGTGCGGCAGCTGCGGGCGGGCCCGCTGCGCTGGCGGTTGGTGCTGACGATCGGTACGGGCGAGGATCCGACGCACGACGCGACCCTGCCGTGGCCTGCTGATCGCCGCACCGTCGACGCGGGAGTGCTCACCCTCAACTCGGTCGACACCGAAGCCAAAGGCAACGCGCGCGACATCAACTTCGATCCGCTGGTGTTGCCGCCAGGCATCGAACCGTCCGACGACCCGTTGCTCAGCGCCCGGTCGGCCGTCTACGCAGCGTCGTACCGACGCCGCACGGGGGAGATCACGCTGTGACCGAAGTGACCGAGATCAACAAGTTCAGCGGGCTGAGCAGAATCCTGCACTGGCTGACCGCTGTTTTGGTGTTCGCTGCTTTGTTCATCGGCTTCGTCATGGTCAACACGGTCAGCGGCCACGGCGCGCTGGTCATGGTGCACAAGTCGCTGGGCTCGCTCATCCTGCTGGTGATGGTGGTCCGGGTGATCAACCGGCTGACCCATCACCCGCCCGCATGGCCGCCGACAATCGGCGCGCTGGAAGGCAAAGTCGTGGTGCTGTCCGAAAAGTTGTTGTACGCGCTGCTGCTGCTCCAGCCACTGGTCGGTTGGGCGATGCTCTCGGCGGCAGGGGGACCGGTCGTCGTGTTCGGCGCGCTTCGGCTGCCGCGGATCGCGCCGTTCGACGCCCAGGTGTTTTGGATTCTGCGCCAATCGCATTCGGTGATCGCATACACGTTGATGGTGGTGATCGCCGCGCACATCTCCGCCGTGCTGTGGCACACCGTGGCGTTGCGCGACCGACTGATCGAGCGGATGACGTTCAGGTTGAGCCGCAAGCGCTGATTTCTCCCGATCGCCGGTCCGGCGCGCCTAGGGTGAACCGCATGGCTAAACGGGTTGTGGTGTGGGGTACTGGCTTCGTCGGCAAGATGGTGATCGCCGAGATCGTCAAGCACCCGGAGTTCGAACTGGTCGGCGTCGGCGTCAGCAACCCGAAGAAAGTCGGTCGCGACGTCGGCGAGATCTGTGGGCTCGCCGAACCGGTCGGCGTCACCGCCACCGACGATGTCGACGCGCTGATCGCCCTTAAGCCCGACGCGTTGGTCCATTACGGCCCGACCGCCGCGCACGCCGACGAGAACATCGCCTTGATGACGCGATTCCTGCGCGCGGGCATTGATGTGTGCTCGACCGCGATGACGCCGTGGGTCTGGCCGACGATGCACCTCAACCCGCCCAATTGGATCCAGCCGATCACCGAGGCGTGCGAGTTAGGCGAGTCGTCCTGCTTCACGACCGGAATCGACCCCGGCTTCGCCAACGACCTGTTCCCGATGACGCTGATGGGACTGTGCTCGGAGGTGCGCACGGTCCGGGCATCCGAGCTGCTGGACTACACCAACTACGAAGGCGACTACGAAGTCGAGATGGGTATCGGACGTGAGCCCGAGTTCCGCCCGATGCTGGAAAACCGTGACGTGCTGATCTTCGCCTGGGGCGGCACCGTCCCGATGATCGCCCACGCCGCCGGCATCGTGCTCGACGAGATCACCACGACATGGGACAAGTGGGTGACTCCCGATGAGCGCAAGACGGCCAAGGGCGTGATTCTGCCGGGACACGTAGCCGCGGTCCGATTCACCATCAACGGTGTCTACCAAGGTAAGACCCGCATCCAGCTCGAGCATGTCAACCGCATCGGTCTGGACGCGGCACCGGACTGGCCGGCCGGCACCAAGGATGACGTCTATCGCGTCGACATCGAGGGCACGCCGAGCATCTCCCAGGAGACCGCGTTCCGGTTCACCGACGGGTCTGGAAGGGACGCGGCCGCCGCCGGATGCCTGGCCACCGGAATGCGGGCGCTCAACGCGGTCCCGGCCGTCAACGATCTGCCCCCGGGCTGGGTCACTCCGCTCGATCTGCCGCTGATCGCAGGGGTTGGCACGATTCGTTGATGCCCAGCCGGTGACGATAAATTGGTGGCCGATGCGCGGGATCAGGAGACATGGCTGACGGAGAACGGTTGGCGTTGGGCCTCTCCATAGGGGCCACCAACCTGGCGGCGGTGACCGCTGATCGGGCGGTGACCCGTAAGCCGGTGTTGACGCTGTATCGCCAGCGCCCACCCGAAGTTGGCGTGCCGTCGGAGAACCTAAAGCTCAACGAGCCCGGGCTGGTGGTCACCGATTTCGTGAATCGGGTAGGAGATCCGGCCGGCATCACGGCCGCCGACGGCACCACGCATCGCAGCGAAACGCTGGTTGCCGACGCACTGCGGGCGCTGGCGTACACCGCTACCGACGGGGTAGCACTGCCGGATGCGGTCGCCGTCACCCATCCCGCGCACTGGGGCCCGGCAGCGATCGACGCAGTGCGGGCCGCAATGAGCCGGGTGTCCGAATGGTCGCGTGGGCGATTGGCTGTGCTGCCGGACTCAACGGCAGCGCTGATCGCATTGCGGGCGAACCCTGGAGTACCGCGCCGCGGAATCGTCGCCGTCTGCGATTTCGGCGGCTCTGGAACCACTCTCACCCTGGTCGATGCCGCGAACGACTACCAGGCCATCGCACCTGCCGCGCGGCACGCCGAATTCTCCGGCGACCGGATCGACCAGGCGCTGCTGAACCACGTCGTCTCCGATCTGTCGTCGGCGAGTTCGTTCGACACGGCCGCAACGTCGGCGATCGGCTCCTTGACGCGGCTGCGCAGCGCGTGCCGGTACGCCAAAGAGCAGCTCTCATCGACCATCGCGACCGAGCTGACCGCCGATGTGCCCGGTCACCGTGGTGAGATCCGGCTGACCCGGGGCGACCTCGACGACGCTATCCGCCAGCCGCTGGACGGCTTCGTCAATTTTTTCCACAACATGTTGCAGCGCAACGGAATTGGTCTGGAAGACTTGGCGGCGGTCGCGTCGGTAGGTGGGGGCGCCAGTGTCCCACTGATTACGCAGACCTTGTCGGAACAGTCGGGCGCCTTGGTCATCACCGCACCGCGGCCGCACCTGACCGCCGCGGTTGGCGCGGCGCTGCGGGCCGCCCGCGGCCCAGGCGACAGCGAGACGGCGTTGGCGCCCACCGTGGCCAGATCGATCGCGGACGTGACGACGAAGTCGGACGTGGCTGCCGGCGCCCCACCGGCGGCGCTGGCCTGGTCGGAGGCGGGTGACGACTCCGGGATCTTGCCGCTCCGCGCCGGGGAGTACTCGGACGAAGTGGTGCCTTCCGTGCGCCCGCAAGCCGGTGCGGATCTCGCCTCCCCGCCGGGGTTGACCGCCGCCGACGCGTGGTATCGCCGCCCCGTAGTGGTGGCAGTCGGCACGGCGCTTGCGGTGCTGACCGTCGGCGCCGGAATCATGATCACGTTGCGGCACAACGCTGGCAGCGCGCCGACCACGCCAACACCCAGCGTCAGTACCACACTGGCGCCCACGAACCAGAACTCCGGTTCATCCGGCACCACGGACACCGGTACGCTGACCGGCAATCCAACGTCATCGACCGAGTCGGACACCGGAACGCCCTCGTCGACAACCAGCGAAACGCCGGCGACGACTACCACCACCAGCGCAGCCCCCACCACGACGACGACCAGCCAAGCGACCACCACTACGCAGGCGCCGGAGCCACCGGACCGCCGGCGATTTCCGCGGGAGCCGGTCGGGCCGAGGGTCTTCCCGCAGCCCGGACCCGGCTACCGTTAGTCGGCGTCTTCCCGTTGCTTTTCTTTGCCGAATTTCGGGTTGCCGTCGTCGTCTAGCCACTCGTTGACCGCGACACCGGTGATGGTCCCGTTGGTGCCGGGCAGGACCGCGGTGGGCCGCTCATCGTCGTAGACCGCCTGCATCTTGCGGACCTGCTCCCTGCCTTCCTCGCTCAATTCAAGCGTGTGGGAGGCCGATTGCCCGTCGTCGCTGCTGTCGGTCTTCGTTTGACCCTTTTCGTGCGCGCTCATAACTCTCCGTCCCGGTGACATTGCGGTCACCACTTGGCGCTCTTGGGTGACTACCCGCGTCGTAGGCGGATCCAAACTGCGTTGCGCCTTCGCCCGGGTCGGGTGGGGTAGTTGATACCGGTCAGTTGCTCGGAGATTTCCCACAGTCGCCGGCCGTCAGCATCGTCTCGGGCCCGTGCGGGCACCGTTTTACTGTGCGCTTCGCGGCCGGCGATGACACACTGCACAGGTGAGCGGCGAAAGGCCCGCGAAATTCTCGCGCACTATTGCCATCTTGTTGATGGTCGTGGCGGTCCCGGGCTTCATTGCCACCTTGGTGCTCAACGCGTTCTTCCTCGACGACTATGACGCGTACGGGGAGGTGCCGATACCCGGCTCGGCCAGTCTGCACCTGCCCCAAGGCGAGGTGACCATCAGCTTTCACACCGTGGTGATGGGCGGCCCGAACGGGGGTGGCCTGCCCGTCCCGCAGCTGAGCGTCGGGTTCGACCCGCCCGACGGTGTTGCGCAGCCGGTGGTGACGGAAAACAGCGGCAGCACAACGACGGTCAACAACGACGCGCATGTGCGGGTCTGGACAGCCCAGGTTCCCGCCGACGGAACCTACAACATCACCACCGACGGCAAAGTCAACGGTTACATCGACCCGCGACTCGCGTTCGGCCACTCGAGTCAGGTCGGCTTTCTGGTGTGGGTGTTCGTCGGCATGTTCGCTGTGGGCCTGATCGGAACGATCTTGGCGTCGACGTGGTTGGGCCGCGTCCGCCGCAAGGCGGCGCCCGCGGGGGTGCCGGACTACGGGTTTTCGGTTCGGCCGGTTCCGCCGGTCATCAGGCCCACGGTGCCCAACGTGGCGCATGAGCCCAACGACGAGGGTGTTCGGTTGGAGCGGCTCGAAACGCTTGCAGCGCTGCGGGATTCCGGAGCGCTGACCGAAGCCGAGTTCGAGGCCGAGAAACGCAGAATCCTCGGAGGCGGGTAGCGCCCTTACGGATGATCAGTGGCTCTCTAGTGCCCCCGGGCGGCCCATTCGTCGTAGTGCACGATCTCATCACCGATGTTGGTGGTGTCGCCGTGACCGGTGTAGACGACGGTGTCGGCGGGGAGGGCGCCCAGTCGGCCTGAGATGGACTGCAAGATGGTCGGGAAGTCGGAGAACGATCGCCCGGTGGCACCCGGTCCGCCGGAGAACAGGGTGTCTCCGCTGAAGACGGCACCCAATTCCGGGGCGTACCAGCACACCGAGCCGGGAGAGTGGCCAGGGGTGTGCAACGCGCGCAATTCGGTGCCGGCGACACTGAGCGTTTCTTCATCCGATATGGCGCGAAAGGTCTTGTCCGGGTGAGTCATCCGCCACAGCACATCGTCGGCGGGATGTAGCAGTACCGGCGCGTCGAGCGTGTCGCCGAGTTCGGGAGCCACGGTCACGTGGTCGTTATGGCCGTGTGTGCACACCACCGCCACCACGTTGCGCCCGCCGACGGCCGCCACGATCGGCTCCGCCGTGTGCGCGGCGTCGAAAACGACGACGTCGGAGTCGTCGCCGACCAGCCAGATGTTGTTGTCGACTTCCCAACTGCCACCGTCGAGTTCGAAGCTGCCGTGGGTGACGATGCGTTGGATGTTGCCCATCACAGCATCACCACCGAGCGCAGCACCTTGCCGTCGTGCATTTTGCGGAACGCCTCCTCGACGTCGTCGAGGCCGATGCGTTCGGAGACGAACTTCTCCAGCGGCAACCGCCCCTGCAGGTAGAGGTCGACCAGGGTGGGGAAGTCGCGTTCGGGCAGGCAGTCGCCGTACCAGGACGACTTCAGCGCGCCGCCGCGGGAGAAGAAGTCGATCAGCGGCATGTCGAGGCGCATGTCCGGTGTCGGAACGCCCACCAGCACAACGGTTCCGGCGAGGTCGCGGGCGTAGAACGCCTGCTTCCAGGTTTCCGGGCGTCCGACCGCGTCGATGACCACGTTGGCGCCGAAGCCGTCCGTCAGGTCCTGAATGGCCTTGACGACATCCAGTTCGCGAGCGTTGACGGTGTGGGTGGCGCCGAATTTGCGGGCCCAGTCCAGTTTGGTGTTGTCGGTGTCGACGGCGATGATCCGCTTGGCGCCGACCAGTGCCGCCCCCGCGATCGCCGCATCGCCCACGCCGCCGCAACCGATCACCGCGACCGTGTCGTCACGATTCACCGCACCGGTGTTGATCGCCGCACCCAGGCCTGCCATCACCCCGCAGCCCAGCAGGCCGGCCACTGCCGGGTCGGCCGCGGCGTCGACCTTGGTGCACTGGCCGGCGTGCACCAGCGTCTTCTCGGCGAACGCCCCGATCCCGAGCGCCGGAGTCAATTCGGTGCCGTCGGTGAGCGTCATCTTCTGCTCGGCGTTGAAGGTGTCGAAGCAGTATTGCGGGCGCCCGCGTTTGCAGGCCCGGCACTGGCCGCACACCGCGCGCCAGTTCAGGACGACGAAATCGCCCGGTTCGACTGCGGTCACGTGTGCCCCGACGGCTTCCACTGTGCCCGCGGCCTCGTGGCCGAGCAGGAAGGGGAATTCGTCGTTGATTCCGCCGTCGCGGTAGGTCAGGTCGGTATGGCACACGCCGCACGCGATGATGTCGACCACGACTTCGCCCGGGCCGGGATCGGGGATGACGACGTCAACCAACTCGACTGGTTCGCCCTTTTTTCGTGAAATTACGCCGCGCACCAACTGACTCATGCCCACCAACCTAGTGCTTGGTCGGTAGGCTCCTGCGCGATGGCCGCACTTGATGCACTCGACGACTGGCCGGTACCGGCTGCGGCCGCCGCGGTGATCGGACCCTCGGGCCTATTGGCCAGCCACGGCAATACCGAACGGCCGTTCGCACTCGCGTCGGTGACCAAGCTCCTGGTGGCGCGGGCCGCCCAGATCGCGGTCGAAGAAGGCGCGGTGGAGCTCGATACCGCTGCCGGACCGCCCGGTTCGACGGTCCGGCATCTGCTGGCGCATGCCTCGGGATTGGCGATGCACTCCGAACAGACACTCGCCAAGCCCGGCACCCGCCGGATGTATTCCAACTACGGCTTCGCGGTTTTGGCCGATACCGTGCAGCAGGCGTCCGGGATCGAGTTCGGCCGCTACCTCACCGAGGCGGTGCTCGAACCGCTGGGGATGACCGCCACTCGCCTCGACGGCGGCGCGCAGGCTGCCGGTTTCGGGGCGACGTCGACGGTTACGGATCTGGCGGCCTTCGCCGGCGACCTGCTGAGCCCGGCGACGGTGTCGGTTGCGATGCACGCCGAGGCGACCTCCGTGCAGTTTCCCGGCCTTGACGGCGTTTTGCCTGGGTACGGGGTGCAGCGACCCAACGATTGGGGCCTCGGCTTCGAGATCAGGGACGCCAAATCACCGCATTGGACCGGCGCACACAACTCGCCGCGCAGCTACGGCCATTTCGGCCAGTCGGGCACGTTGATCTGGGCCGATCCGCAGGCGAAGCTGGCGCTGGTGGTGCTCACCGACCGCGATTTCGGCGATTGGGCGCTGCCGATGTGGCCGGCGCTTTCGGACAGTGTGCTGGCTGCTCACAACTCGCACTAGCGCAACATAGGTCTCACGAGGCACAATAGACACGCAAGGCACAACATTTCTGCTCGTCGGATACACCAGGCCGTTGGGGAAGACGTCCCTCGTGGAGCCGAAGGAGCAACAGATGCGTGCGTCGAACCAATGCACTGACGTTACGACAGGCGTGGTCTACATCCATGCCTCGCCCGCCGCGGTATGTCCGCATGTCGAGTGGGCGTTGTCGTCGACCTTGGCTGCCCAGCCCAACCTGAAGTGGACCCCGCAACCGGCGATGCCCGGGCAGTTACGGGCGGTCACCAATTGGGTCGGCCCGGTAGGCACCGGCGCCCGGTTGGCGAACGCCTTGCGTTCCTGGACGGTGCTGCGGTTTGAAGTCACCGAGGATCCCAGCACCGGCGTCGACGGACACCGTTTCAGCCACACGCCGCAGCTGGGGCTGTGGGGTGCGGCGATGAGCGCCAACGGCGATGTGATGATCGGGGAGATGCGGTTGCGGTCGATGATGGCCGCCGGTGCTGACGCGCTGGCCGCCGAGCTGGATTCGGCGCTGGGGACGGCCTGGGACGAGGCGCTCGAGGCCTACCGCGACGGCGGTGACGGCGCCGAGGTTTCCTGGCTCAGCCGGGGAGTGGGTTAGTCGTGGTGATCGCAAGCGCGGCGTAGCCGGGCGCAGCGGGTCACCACCATCAAACCGGGCGCAACAGGTGCAGCGCGCCTCGCACCGCGGATATCTGGGCGGGCAGCGCGCACGCGTAGTCGCCGTCGGCATAGACGTTGATGCCCGGCGATTCCACGTCGACCGTCGTCGCTCGTGCCGTTGTCACCTCGTCGAGATTGACGTGGGTGCCTTTGTAGACGGTCGGGAAGAGGCGGATCAGCCGGGTCCGCGACGCCGAATGCACCATGGTGATGTCGAGTTGGCCGTCGGTGTGATCGGCATTGGGGCAGATCAGCATTCCGCCGCCGTAGCTGCGGGTGTTGCCGAACGCGGCAAGCGTCAGGTCGGTGACGATCTCGTCGCGGCCGTCGAGCACCAGCCGGAAGGGCAGCAGCCGCAGCGCTGAGAGTTCGGCGAGCATGGCGAGGTTGTAGCGCATCCGCCCACGCGGCCAACGCATCCGGTTGGCCCTGTCGGTGACCAGCGAATCGAATCCCGCGGCTGCGACGGTGCCGAACCACTTGGTTGCGCCGTTGCGGTCGCGGATCCGGCCCAGGTCGACGGTGTCGGTCCAGCCGTCGGCGACGACGTCTGCGGCGGCGACGGGATCCTTTGTCGGCAAGCCGAATTCGCGTGCGTGATCGTTGCCGGTGCCGGCTGGAATGATTCCCAGCGGGGTATCGGTGCCCGCCACAGCTTGCAGTGCGTCGGCGATCACCCCGTCACCGCCGACGACGACCAGTGCGTCGGTGCCGCGTTCGACCGCGTTACGCAGCAGTCGGCGCGCGTGTTCGGCGTCGCTGCCGACGATTGCCACCACATCGACGCCACGCTGTTGCAGGCGCGAGATCGCCCTTCCGGCGGCATGTGGTGCGTTTCCGTGTCCCGACGCCGGATTGGTCAGCACCGTCACCCGGCCAATCTGGCGCGTGGTCACGGGATCAGCTTGCCGGGGTTGAGAATTCCCGCGGGGTCCAGTGTCGCTTTGACCGCCCGCAACACCTGCACGCCCAGCTCGCCGACCTCGTCGCGCATCCAGGCCCGGTGGTCGGCGCCGACCGCGTGGTGATGGGTGATCGTCGCGCCGGAGGACACAATCGCGTTGCACGCAGCAGTTTTCGCGGCGCGCCATTGCTCGATCGGGTTGCCGCGTTGCCCGGCGACGACGGTGAAGTACAGCGAGGCGCCGGTGGCATACACATGCGAAATGTGGCACAGCACCAGCGCCGGTGTCCCGGATTCGGCGAGCGCGTCCGTCAGCGCATCGGTGACGGCGGCCTTCAGCGCGGGGACGTTGGACCAGTCGGTGGCCGTCTCCAGGGTTTCGCAGAGCGCGCCGCCGGCCAGCAGCGCGTCGCGCAGATACGGCGCGCCGAACCGCCCGCGCTCCCAGGCCCGCGCCGGGGCTTCGCCCAGCGACGTGCCGCCGTGGGTGGCCATCAGCGCCGCGGTTTCGGCGTGCCTGCTCTCGGCATGTGCCGGTGTGCCTTCGAAGACGGTGATCGCCAGGCAGCCGCCGGTGATCTGGTTCCCGCCGATGGACTCGGTGGTGGCCAAGTTGACGCCGGTCTCGGCTTCGTCGGAAAGCCGGATCACGGTGGGACCGGCGCCGGTCTGGGTGACGGCGCGCAACGCCGCAGTGCCGGTGGCGAAGTCGGGGAACGACCACGCCTCGTAACGGGTGGCTTGCGGTGCGGGGTGCACGCGCAACCGCACCCGGGTGATGATGCCGAAGACGCCCTCCGAACCGATGACGAGCTGGCGTAAATCGGGGCCGGCCGCCGACTGCGGCGCACGGCCCAGGTCCAGCACGCCGGCGGGCGTGATCGCACGCAGCCCGCGAATCATGTCGTCGAACCGGCCGTAGCCCGCCGAATCCTGGCCCGACGATCGGGTCGCGGCATAGCCGCCCAGACTGGCGAATTCGAAGCTCTGCGGAAAATGCCCGAGCGAAAATCCGCGCTCGCCAAGCAGTTGTTCGGCCTGTGGCCCCGTGACACCGGCACCGAATTCGGCCTCGCCGGATACCTCGTCGAAGGCGAGCAGTTGGTCCAAGCGTCGCAGATCCAGCGACACCGCCGCGCTGAATTCACCGCGGAGGGGATCGAGTCCGCCGACCACACTGGTTCCGCCGCCGAACGGGACGACGGCGACCCCGTGCTGCGAGCAGTACCGCAGGATCTCGGCAACCTCGTCCTCGGTGCCGGGCAGCAACACCGCGTCGGGAGCGTCCTGAGCGCCGGAGCTTTTGCGTCGCAGCAGATCCAGCGTGGACTTGCCGCCGGCGTGCAACAGCCGGTCTCGGTCGCCGACGCGGCAGTGGTCCGGCCCCACGATGGCGGCCAGTGCCTCGCGGTGGGGGCTCGGCAGGTCCGACGGTCGCAGCTGCACCTGGCCGGCGTCGAGTTCCGCCTCGGGCGATTCCGTGACGCCTAGGGCCTGCGCCAACAGCGAGCGGATGCCCTCCGAGAGGGGCTTGGCTTGACCGGGATCGCCCCAGGCATTCCATTTCATCGGTGGCAACAAGTCGGCAGACATGCGTTACAGTATTACATATGTTGTCAATCAGTAATGCCGCGGTGGATGTCGGTGATCGAATACTTGCCGCGGCGGCGAGCTGCGTGATCGATTTCGGGGTCGAGCGCGTGACGCTGGCGGAGATCGCGCGGCGTGCCGGGGTGAGCCGTCCGACCGTCTATCGCCGTTGGCCAGACACCCGCTCGGTACTGGCCGCGCTGCTGACCAGGCACATCACCGCCGCGCTGAGTGAGGTGCCTGCGCGCGAAAGCGGCCGTGAGGCGCTGGTTGATCGGGTGGTCGCGGTCGCCGAGCGGCTCAGGAACGACGACCTGGTGATGGCGGTGCTGCGCTCCGAGTTGGCCCTGGTCTACATCGCCCAGCGGCTTGGCAGTAGCCAGCAGATGCTGATCAGCGCCCTCGCCGACGAGGTGCGGGCCGCCCAACGCGACGGCAGCGTGCGGTACGGCGACCCCCGTCAACTGGCCGCGATGGTGCTGCTCATCACCCAGTCGACGATCCAGTCCGCCCAGATCGTCCGCCCGATTCTGGATGCTGATGCGCTGGCGGCCGAACTCGCCTACTCACTGAACGGCTACCTGTCATGACGTCGACTGCGCTGGACGCTGCGCGCCGTGACGCCGACCTGGCCGCATTGGCCGAGGGCGCCCCGACCGACGTCGTCGTGATCGGCGGCGGCATCACCGGCGCCGGCATCGCGCTGGACGCAGCCTCTCGAGGATTGCGGGTGGCGCTGGTGGAAAAGCACGACCTGGCATTTGGTACCAGCCGATGGAGCTCCAAGCTGGTACACGGCGGGCTGCGCTATCTGGCCACGGGCAATGTCGGGATCGCTCGGCGCAGCGCCGTCGAGCGTGGAATCCTGATGGCGCGCAACGCTCCTCATCTAGTTCGGGCCATGCCGCAGTTGGTCCCGCTGCTGCCGTCGATGGGCCGCGTGGAGCGGGCATTGGTGCGGGCCGGGTTCCTTGCCGGCGATGTGTTGCGTAAGACAGCCGGCACACCAGGGTCCATTTTGCCCGGTTCACAACGTGTTTCGGCGCAGCGTGCCATCGAGATGGCGCCGGCCGTTCGGCGCGGTGGTCTCGACGGTGGCCTGCTGGCCTACGACGGGCAACTGATCGATGACGCCCGGCTCGTCGTTGCCGTCGCGCGTACCGCGGCGCAGCAGGGTTCCCGGATCTTGACGTACACGGCGGCCTCCGATGTCACCGGGACGTCGCTGCGATTGACCGATCAGCGGACCGGCGAATCGTTCGACATGTCCGCCGTCGCCGTCATCAACGCCACGGGGGTGTGGGCCGGTGAGATCGACCCGTCGCTCACGTTGCGTCCCAGCCGTGGCACCCATCTCGTTTTCGATGCCAAGGCCTTTGGCAATCCCACTGCGGCGCTGACGATTCCGATCCCGGGTGAGCTCAACCGTTTCGTCTTCGCCATGCCCGAACAGTTGGGCCGGGTCTACCTTGGGCTCACCGACGAGGAGGCGCCCGGGCCGATTCCCGATGTGCCACAACCCACGTCGGGGGAGACGAAGTTCCTGCTCGACGTGGTGAACACTGCGCTGGACATCACGCTGGACAGTGCCGATGTGATCGGCAGCTACGCCGGGTTGCGCCCGCTCATCGACACCGGAACAGGCCGCACCGCCGACGTGTCCCGCGACCATGCCGTCGTCGAGTCGCCGTCGGGGGTGATCAGCGTGATCGGCGGCAAGCTCACCGAGTACCGGTACATGGCCGAGGACGTGCTCGACCGGGCGATCGCGTTGCGAGGTCTCGGCGCCGGCACGTGCCGGACCCGAAATCTGCCGTTGGTCGGCGCCCCGGCAAACCCGGGATCTCCGCCGGCAGTAACGGGGCCGCCGATGGCCGGCCTGCCGGAGTCGCTGGTCCAGCGCTACGGGGCCGAGGCAGTCAACGTGATCGCCGCTGCCACCTGCGAGCGACCCGCCGATCCAGTGGCCGACGACATCGACGTGATCCGAGCGGAGTTCGAGTACGCCGTCACCCACGAGGGTGCGCTGACCGTCGGCGACATCGTGGACCGCCGCACCCGGATCGGTCTAGTGACCGCCGACCGGGAGCGGGTCAACGGCGTGGCCGAAGAGTTTCTGTCGCGGTTCGGCCGAGGCGAGCGCGATACCATGGGACGGAACTAATCCGTATCGACTAAGGGTGGACCAATGGAACAGGCGGCGAGCATCCCGCGTCCGGCACGAAGCCCGGGACGCCTCGATCGGTCATTGGACGCAGCCATCCTCGAGGCGGCCCTGGCCGGCGTGGCGGAACTGGGTTATGACCGGTTGAGCATGGACGATGTCGCATCCCGCGCCGGCGTCGGTAAGGCTGCGATATATCGTCGTTGGCCATCGAAGGCCGTGGTGGTGGCCGATGCGATAGCCCACTGGAGACGACGACTCGGACCCGTCCAGCCGCCCAACACCGGCAGCCTTCGCGGCGACATAGAGGCGCTGATTGCAGCCGTACCTGACCTAAATGACGCTGATGTCAGCACAATTCAGGTCATTGTCGGGGTTGCGACAGCAGCGATGCATAATCCCGTCCTGGCGGCTGCCCTGGACGACCTTGTGCTTTCCACTCCGCGGCAGGTGGTCCGAGCCGTGCTCGACCATGCGGTGGCCCGCGGAGAGATCTCGGCCGTCCGCGATCTGAGTCTTATCCCCGACGTGGCCCTGGGTCTCAACGTGCTGCGGGTGATGACGGGACGACCGATCGACCGGGTCTACGTCCGGCGCGTGCTCGAGGACGTGATCTTGCCACTTGCCGGCGCATAGGCGCCGTAACGGTTGCGCGTTTCGCCCGAAGGTGCCACATTGGTTTGGACGGAACTGATTAGTTCCGCTTCGGAAGGGATTGCGATGGATGTCAAGCATGTCCCGGTGCTGATCGTCGGCGCCGGCGCCGGGGGTTTGGCTACCTCGGCTCTGCTCGCTAAACACGGCGTGCGCTCATTGCTGGTGGAAAAGCGGCGCGAGATCTTCATCTACCCGAAGGCGCGCAATCTCAGCTTTCGCAGCCTGGAGATCCTCCGCAGTCTGGGCTTGGCCGACGAGGTCCACGCAGTTGCCGACCGAGTTTCAGACTTGGTCGTCAAGCCGACGCTGAACAGTGCGGAAGAAAAGCTGGCCATCGACATCGACGCGGTTTTCGCCGGCCTCGATCAGCTGAGCCCCGAGCCCACCGTGCAGTACTGCCCGCAGAGCAGCCTCGAGCCGATGCTGCTCGCCGACACCCGTCGGCGTGGCAACGACGTGCGCTACGGGACGGAATTGAGTTCGTTCGAGCAGGACGATTCCGGCGTGACCGTGGTGCTTCGCGACCTGCAAACCGGTGAGTCCGAAACGGTCCGGGCCGACTATCTGATCGCCGCGGACGGCGTGCACAGCAGGATCAGGGAATCGCTCGGCGTCACAACGACTGGCTACGGAGCACTGCCGATCTTCGTCGTGTTCATCTACTTCCGTGCCCCCTGGCGGAGATTCGTGCCGCACCTGAGCGATGGCGATGGCGTGCAGATCAAAAATCCAGACGTGGACGGCATATTCCTGGTGGCCAAGGATGACCTTGGCATGTTCATCACCACCTACTTCCCCGGCGAAGGGGAGACCGCGGCGCAATTCACTCCGCAGTACTGCGGCGACGTGCTCACCAAGGCCGTCGGCGAGCAGATCGATCTCGAGATCATCGAGGCTGCGGCGTGGCAGCCTTATGAGCAAGTGGCCGACCAATTTCAATGCGGGCGAGTATTTCTCGTCGGAGATTGCGGACACACCATGCCGCCGTTCAAGGCCGGAGGGGCGAACACCGCAATTCAAAGCGCGCATAACCTCGCTTGGAAGCTGGCCGCGGTCTTGAAGGGATGGGCGGGCGCGGCACTACTCGCCAGCTACCACGCCGAGCGGCATCCCGTCGGGCGGTTCGCCGCTCGCCAGTCGCTCACTGGGCCGACAGTGGGATTGCTGCGGCTCCAGGAGCAAGGTCCGGGATTGCCGCCGGAGGAGGAGGCGTCGATGTTCTCGTTGCTGGTCGGCTACCAGTACCGTTCGGCTGCTGTTGTTTCCGGTCAGTCCGCGGCCACTGACCCAGACGCTGTGTCGTTGGTAGACGAACTGCGTGGCCAACCCGGTACCCGGGTCCCGCATGCCTGGTTGCACCACGGCGGCAGGAGGGTGTCGACGCTTGATCTGATCGGCCCCGGTTTCACATTGCTCACCGGAGACGACGGTGCCCCATGGATCGGGACCGCCGCGGCGGCGTCGGCGGCCCTCGGCGTTGCGATCACGGTTCACCGCATCGGGTCCGCAGGCGATGCCCTCGACCCGGATGGGGCGTGGGCGCAGGTCACAGGGCTCGGGCCAGGCGGAGCTCTGCTGGTCCGGCCGGACGATTTCGTCGGCTGGCGCACAGACCGGTTTCCTGCCGAACCCGAACGCGAGCTTTGCCGGGCGCTTTCGGTCATCCTCGCCAGAAAGTGACAAGCCGCGGCTATCTGCCTCTTGATGACTGTTGACCGATATCGTATTCTGGTCACGTGGAAAGTGCCCGGGTGGATCGGCGGCAACGGGCCGATCGAATCCTTGACACTGCTCGAGAGTTGTTGCTTGCCTGGGGTTATCGGCGAGTCACCATTGATGAACTAGCCCGCCGCGCCGGTGTGGGCAAGGGCACCATATACCTGCACTGGCGGTCTCGCGAGGAAGTGTTCCACGCGGTCAGCACCCGCGAGGCAGCGCAGATGGCAGACGCGATTGTTCAGGCAGTCCTCGACGATCCGGCCGAGGTCGCGTTGCACCGCCACCTGCGTCTACTGTTCGTCGAGGCGATGAACCGGCCGGTATTGCGCGCACTGTATACCCGCGACGCCGATACCCTCGACACGTTCCTCGCCTCGGCGAATCACCAACACCTCGAAGAAAGCAAGCTCGGCGTCAACCGCGACTATCTGGATGTGCTCGCCGCCGAGGACATGCTGCGGTCGGACCTGAACTTGAAAGATCTCGATTACACCTTGCCCACCATCGTGTTCGGTTTCTTTGCGGCGGAGCCGTTTCTACCGTCGTCTCTCGGGCTGACTCTGGAGCAGAAAGCCGGCCAACTAGCCGATACGGTGCGCCGGGCTTTCGAGCCAACCGCCGCACCAAGCAGGGCCACAGCGAAACGCGCTGCAGCGAAGGCCATCCCGATCTTGGAGCGAATTGCCCGAGACCACCGCACGGCTACCTATGGAGGCGACCACGATGACCAAGTTGGCAACTGAACTCACCCGCCCGCGCGGGAGCTATGGAGTCGACGGTGACTACCGGCTGATTCCAGCACCGGTCGTTTTCGGCTGCTACCTGTTGTTGTGCCTCACCACAGCGGTTTTCGCTGGTCACTTGCTGGCGACCGACAGAACGCCATCGGGTCTCGGCACCGCCGCGGTGGCCGTCTCGATGATCGCTGTGGGCGTCAGCGTCCGGCGGTTCAGTCGGCGAGGAAAGTTCGAAGTCTGGGCTCGCCTGCTAACCGCGGTAGGCCTGCGAGGCGACGAACGTGTGCTCGACCTCGGTTGCGGACGTGGCGCGGTCCTGTTGACCGCGGCCAAGCTGGTGCCGCGGGGAAGTGCTGTGGGGGTGGATATCTGGCGGGCCGACCAGACCGGCAACTCCGCGGAGGCGACGCTGGCGAATGCCAAAGCCGAGGGTGTCGACGACCGAGTCGAACTGTGCACTTGCGACATCACCCATCTTTCGTTCCCCGACGATTCGTTCGATCTTGTGGTCAGTAACCTCGCGATCCACAATCTGCCGGGCAATCCCGCGCGGCGGTCCGCCATCGACGAAGCCGTGCGCGTTCTGCGGCCCGGTGGTCATGTGGTGATCGCCGACCTTGGCTTAACACGGCAGTATGGGACCTGGCTGACAGAATGCGGCATGGCGAACGTCAGGCGGCAAGATCTTGGCTGGCGGGCCTGGTGGGGGCTTCCGTTCTTCCGCACGCATGCCGTCACCGCGACCAAGCCGAGGCCGAAATAATGCCCGCACCAACGGTTTCGCGTGTGGTGGCGTTGGAAGAGGCATTCCTGCACCCGCGGGTGTGGGATGTGTTTCCCGAGCCGTTGCAGCGCAAGTATCAGCCCGTCCGGGCCCGGCTCAGCGACGTCGGCGCCGAGCGTATTCGTCTGATGGACGCCGCAGGGATTGACGTGCAGGTGCTCTCGCACGTTCAGCCGGGCGTCCAACTGCTCGCCGACGACCAGGCCGAGTTGGCGATCGCGGTCTGCCAGGAAGTCAACGACTGGTTGGCGGAAGCGGTCGCCGCACACCCGGCCCGGTTCGCCGGCTTTGCCATGCTGCCTACCCAGTCACCGGATCGCGCGGCCGACGAACTGCGTCGCGCCGTGGTCGACCTCGGCTTCAAAGGCGCCCTGATCAACGGCCACACCAACGGGCGCTACCTCGACGACCCGTCGTTCGAGGTGCTTCTCGCCCAAGCGGAGTCGTTGGGCGTCCCCATCTACGTCCATCCCACCGACCCGCCCCAGCAGGTGACCGATGTCTACTACGCGCCTTACGATTCGGCGCTGGTGCCGACCTGGGGCTGGCCCGTGGAGACGGGAACGCACCTACTCAGGATGATCTGCGCCGGCGCGTTCGACCGTCATCCGAAGCTGAAGATCATCGTCGGGCACATGGGTGAGCTGATTCCGTTCTGCTTCACCAGGCTCAACGTCGGCCTGACGATGGCCGGGTGGTTGGGTGGTGCGACCGAATCCGAAGCGACGCCGATGCACAACAACGTCGGCTACTACTTGCGTGAAAACGTTTTCATCACCAGCAGTGGGGTTTTCGACGTCCCGGTGTTCGACTGTGCCCGCGCAATGCTGGGTCTGGACAATTTGATGTTCTCAGTCGACTACCCGTTCCAGGACAACTTCGCGGCGATGGAATTCCTGCAGCGATGCGACCTTTCGCCGCAGGACAAGGAGCGCTTCGCGCACGGTAACGCGGACGAATTGCTGAGGCTTGCTGATCGTCCCCGCCATACCGGCATCACGAGTGGTGGCCTCGGCGATAGGTGGTACCGGTTGCGAAGCCGCGCCACGTCCCGAATTGGCAGAACGCTGATTTCAGCCCTCGTCAGATAGCGCGTCGGCGTATAGTCCGGTTCGGTTCCTCGTGGGCCCTAGACCGGGACGGAGACGTTCACATGCATTGGGCTATCACCGGCGGAACCGGATTTCTCGGGACGCACATTCTGCGCGAACTCCTCCGCGGACCTGGAACGTTCACCCTACTGACCCGGCCGCAGTCGGAGCCGATCGCTCGCATCCAGAAGGCGCTCGCTCTCGCCGGCACTGGTGGAAAAGTGTGGACCGAAGAGCACCTGCGGGAACGGTTAGCCGTGGTGCCGGTCGACTTCGCCCAACCCAACCTCGGGCTGCCGCCTCAGCAATTCCAGGCACTTGCCGACAGCGTCGACGCAATCTTGCACTGCGCCGGGAGTGTCGAGCTGGACGGCGATATAGCTCGCCTTCGCCGCACCAACGTCGACGGGACCGCACGGATCCTGGAACTCGCCCAGGCCGGCTCGAGGGCCCCGGACCTGTTTCATGTGTCGACTGCATTTGTCGCCGGCCGCCGCCGGACCGGCATCGTCTCGGAAACAGAATTCGGGGACGACGCCGGCTTCGAGAACACCTACGAGAGGTCCAAATTCGAGGCCGAGACGCTGGTACGGGACTGGGCACACCGCACCGGACGCCGGGTGGTGATGCTTCGGCCGAGCATCTTGGTCACCGATCGGCCGCCACATCCGGACTTTCCATTGCATCCGCTTTCCTCCTTTTCGAAGTCGGCCGAGGCGGCGATGCGCCTGCTCTCCATATCCAGACAGCCCGTCGACACCAGCCTGCGGGTACGACTCAGAGGTGATCCCAGCGGGCACTTGAACTTCATGCCGGTCGACGAAGCCGCCCAGGCGATGGTTCGGCTGCTACGGCTTGCTTCAGATGGCCTGAGTACCTACCACGTCGTTCACCACCACGATGTCGCAGTGCAAACCGTGATGGACCTGTTCAACGCAGTGTCGCCGGTTCGCTTTTCGCTGGTGGACTATCCGATCGAGGACCCGAACGTGTTGGAAAGGCGGCTGCGGTGGGCCAAGGGTTTTTTCCCCTACCTGCATCACAGTCGGGCTTACGACGCGACCGGCGTGCGGGCATTGCTTGGTGAGCCCAGCAGTCAGACTGTCGTCGACTTGGACTATCTGCTCGGCGGCATAGGGCGCTACAAACGAACCTTCGCCATCGAGCAGCGACAGCAGGAAACCAGGAAGTCGGCGCTGTCGGCTCAACCCGTGGCACGTGTCGGGCCGCAATTCGACCCTGCGGTGCGCAACGGCCATGCAGTCAGCCCGGTGAGGGGGTTGACGTTCATCGTCACTGTCGGGAGAAGTGGATCGAGCGTGCTGTCGCGAGTCCTCAACGGTCACCGGGATGTGCTCAGCCTCAACGAGTTCTACCTTGCGGTGCGAACCTCGCTTGCGGTCGACCAACCACTTTCAGGCGAGGAGTTTTGGCGCGTCCTTGCCGAGCCGCACTCGATCTTCGACGCGATGGTCCGGGGTGGCGCCGGAATGCCGGAGTTCATCTATCCCCTCCTGCAGGGAACCCGGTTCGATGCGAACACGACCGGGATTCCGGCGATCTCGATGATGACGCTGCCGCATCTGTCGCCGGACCCCGACGGTGTTTTCGACGCCCTTGCCGCGCAGGTTCCGATGTGGCCGCAACAAACCGCTCGCATGCACTACGAGAGGCTCTTCGGTTGGCTGGCAGCACATTTCGGTGGGACCGTCGCGGTGGAGCGGTCGGGCATGTCGTTGAGCAGTGTCTCGTGGCTGCGCGAAATGTTCCCGGACGCGAAGTTCGTACATCTCTACCGGCACGGTCCGGACACAGCGGTCTCGATGAGCGAACACACCGGCTTTCGCCTGATGGCGCTCATTCAGGACGCACTGGCACTGCTCGACCTCCCGGAGGAGAGCCGAAACCCGGGTCTGCGACTGGATCCGGCGGCTATACCGTCCGAACTCGCACCCCTGCTCGGTGATCGCTGCGACTTCGACTACCTCATGAGTCAGGACCTTCCCGTCGCCCGATTCGCCCGGATGTGGAGCGAGTTGATCGCCGTCGGCGTGGCAGCGCTCGCCGACCTGTCAACAGACCGATACTTGCCGTTGTCGTATTCAGACCTCGTCGCACACCCCAGGTCGTGCCTGACGCGGCTCGCGGCATTCCTGGATGTCGACGCCGATCCGAAGTGGCTCGATTTCGGTGCCAGCGTTATCGACCCGAGCTTCGCGGGCGTATCCGATCGGCTGTCCAGCGAGGATCTCCAGGCAGTCGTTGAAGGCTGCGCGGCCGGCGAAGCCCTACTCCGGGACCATGCAATGGCCCTTACGCAGTTCGCGCCAATCCCCTGAAGCCTCTCTCCTGAGATGTGATGGGATTGCGAATGTCCCGGCCGATGAAGGCGATTGGCGCAGCGGCAGCAGGGGGCATCTTCGGCCGACTGGGCGATTATCTCGTGCGGTGGCCGCTGGTTTTCATCGGGCTCTGGGTTGCGCTCGCGGCCGGCCTATTGGTGACAGTCCCGTCGCTGACCCAGATGGTGCGCGAACGGCCGGTCGCTATCCTGCCGTGGAACGCCCCGGCGTTGGTCGCGACCCAACAGATGACAGAGGCTTTTCACGAATCGGGGTCACAAACAATCCTCTTGGTGGTCCTGACCGACGACAAGGGGCTTGGACCGGCCGACGAAGGCGTCTACCGCACGCTTGTCGACGAGCTGCGCGGGAACACCGAAAGTGTCGTGATGCTGCAGGAATTCCTCACTGCACCGCCGCTGCGCGACGTCATGACCAGCAAGGATCACCGGGCCTGGTACCTGCCGATCGGACTCGCTGGCGAGTTGGGCTCACCCCAGTTGCACGAGGCGTACGGCCGGGTCGCTGGCATCGTCAAAGACGCCGTCGCGGGATCCACGCTGACCGCGAGCCTGGCCGGCCCCCCGGCCACCGATGCCGACCTCACCGACCTCGGTTTGCGAAATCTAACTCTGATCGTGGCCGCGACTGCACTGATGGTGTTCATCATCTTGCTGACCATTTACCGGAACGTGATCACGACGTTGTTGCCGTTGATGACAACCGGCATAGCTCTCGTGACTGCGCAGTCCAGTGTGGCTGGGTTCTGCCAATTGGGCCTACGCATTTCCAACCTGGCTGTTGTTCTGATGACCGGCATTATGTGCGGCGCGGCAACAGGTTACGCTGTCTTTCTCATCAGCCTTTATCACGACTATGTGCGCCTGGGTGCGGATTCAGACCAAGCGGTCAAGAAGGCGATGACGTCCGTCGGCAAAGTGATCACGGTGTCCGCCGCGACTGTGGCTGTCACTTTTCTCGGGATGGTG
>Ga0302325_10007131_pt1 | contig 24913 bp, 20 predicted proteins | sample Palsa_T0_2_FD_201948 | JGI IMG/M metagenome (GOLD analysis project Ga0302325, IMG submission 201948) | Peat permafrost microbial communities from Stordalen Mire near Abisko, Sweden - Palsa_T0_2 | ecosystem: Environmental > Terrestrial > Soil > Palsa > Peat permafrost | place: Sweden: Abisko... | reverse complement strand
CCCGGCGCCGGCTGTTTGATTGCGGGCGAAGGCTCGCTCCACGCTTCCATCGAGTCGCAGATTCAGGCGTGCGGGTTGACGCAATCCGTTCGGCTTATGGGTTTTCGTTCCGATGTGCCTGACCTGTTGTGCGCCGCCGATCTGTTCGTGCTGCCGGCCCTCGCCGAGCCGTTTGGACTGTCCATCGTCGAAGCGATGGCGTTCGGTCTGCCGGTGATTGCCACGAACGCCGGTGGTCCGCGCGAGATCGTCGAGGCGAACGCGTCCGGTCTGTTCGTCAAACCCGGCTCGGCTTCCGACACGGCGCGGGCCATCATCGGATTGCTGGGCGACTCCCGCCGCCGCGCCGAGATGGGCCAAAAGGCGCGGCGCAGATATCAGGAGAATTTCTCGCTGGAACGAATGGCGACGCAAACCGCGCTCATCTACCAGAAAGCGCTCTCCACCGCGGCGGGGGCCGGTGGAGAATCGGAAGCGCGTGCCGCCGAACTTACCCGGGGGATCGCATGAATCATTCCGTGCAACAACGCTTGCGCGTGCTGCTGATTTCGCACACCTGCCAATCGGCGGCGGAGGGACAGCCCAAATGCCTGGAGCTCGCGCGTCTGGGCATTGACCTCTGCGTCGTCGTTCCGGACCGCTGGCGCAATTACGGCGCGTGGCGCTCGCCCGATGTGCCCAAAGATCCGCCTTACCGGCTTCACGTCGGAAAAATCCGCCTTCCGTGGCTGGGGCCGGCACAATGGTATCTGCACCACTACGCGAGCCTGGGCAAGGTGATCGCGGAGTTCAAGCCCGATATCATCGACGTGTGGGAAGAACCATACGGGGCGGTGAGCTTTCAAGCCGCCTACCTCCGCCGCGAATACGCGCCGCGGGCAAAGCTCATCTGCGAAACAGAGCAGAACCTGGACAAGAGGCTGCCCCCGCCATTTGAATTCTTTCGCTCTTACGCATTGGCTCAGGCTGATTTCGTCGTCGGGCGAAATCGGGAAGCAATTGGCGTCGTTCGAAACCATGGATATCGCGGGCCCGCGGAGGTCGTCGGAAACGCGGTCGATCCCGAGCTGTTTCGCCCGCTGGACCAGGGGGAATGCCGCGCGGAAGTCGGACAGAATGGATTTCTGGTGGGATACATTGGCCGGCTCGTGGAGGAAAAAGGGCTTCTTGATCTCGTCGATGCTTTGGAGTTTTGTCCGCCCCGCGTGAAGGCCCTGTTCATCGGCTCCGGCGAACTGGCGCATGTCATCCCGGCCCGCGCGGCGGCCCGCGGCATGGGATCACGCGTGAAGGTTATCCCGGCGCAGTCGCTTTCGCAGCTTCCCCGTTGGATGAATGCGCTGGACGTATTGGTCCTACCCTCCCGCACGACTTCCCGCTGGAAGGAGCAGTTCGGCCGCGTGATCATTGAGGCGCAGGCCTGCGGGAAACCGGTCATCGGGTCGTCCAGCGGGGCGATACCCGATGTCGTCGGTGACGGCGGAATCGTCGTCCCGGAACGCCAGCCCGCCGCCTTGGCGCAAGCCATTAACCGGCTCGCCGCCGAACCGGACCTCCTGCGCCGCATGGCGGATGCCGGCGCGCGGCACGTGGCTCAGAATTACACCTGGCAAGCCGTCGCCAGCCGCATGTGCGCCATCTACCAGCGCATCGCCCGGGAGCCGTCGGTCGCCAGCGAACCCTCGACCGCGTCTCGCGCCCCCGCTCCGGCGCAAGCGCTCGTATAACACCGTCAAATGTCCACCGCACTTTCCACTGATCTCGTTCCTATCGACGCGCTCAGGCCCGTCAGGGTGCTTTTCATCGACCACACCGCCGCCCTGGGCGGGGGTGAGATCGCGATGCTCAATCTCGTGCAACATCTGGATCGCAGCCGCTATGAGCCTGAGGTGCTGCTGTTTTCCGACGGTCCGCTTTGTTCCCGATTGCGCAATGCCGGCATTCCCGTCCATGTGTCTCCTCTCTCTGAAACCGTTGTCTCGGCTCGAAAAGACTCGCTGGGCCTGCGATCCATTTTTCGCATGGGGGATGTCGCGCGCACCCTTCGTCAAATCCTTCAGGTTCGCCGGTTCATTCGCTCGGGCCAATATGCGCTGGTTCATACCAATTCGCTGAAGGCGGACATCATCGGCGGAATCGCCGGGCGACTGGCGCGTAAACCGGTCATCTGGCACGTCCGGGATCGGATCGCCGACGATTATCTTCCGCCGCTGGTGGTTCGGGTTTTCCGTCGTCTGGCGCGGCTGCTGCCGAATCATCTGATCGCCAATTCCAGCGCCACGCTTTCAACGGTCGGTCGACGTCCCAACAGCAGCGTGGTATCTTCCGGGGTGGTGCTGGACGATCGGGCCAGCGTCGTTCACGACGGCACGATCACCGAGACGTCCTCGCAGAGATCCGCCCAGAATTCATTCGTTCAGCGGGTGGGAATTGTCGGACGCCTCACGCCCTGGAAAGGGCAGCATATCTTTATTCGCGCCGCCGCCGCTTTGGCCCCGCGATTTCCGCACGCCCGCTTTCTGATCGTCGGTTCCGCGCTGTTTGGCGAGACGGCTTACGAATCCCAACTTCGCGACCTTGTCAAAAAGCTTGATCTTTCGCATCGGGTCAAATTCACCGGCTTTCGGCCCAACGTGGCCGCGATCATGGAGACCCTTGATATTGCCGTTCACGCCTCAACGGTCGCCGAGCCGTTCGGGCAGGTCATCATCGAGGCGATGGCCGCTTGCAAACCGGTCATCGCCACCAACGGAGGCGGAGTCCCCGAAATCATGCTCCATGGTCGAACCGGCCTGATGGTTCCAATGAACGATCCCGATGCGATGGCCGAGGCGCTGTCCCGATTGCTGTCGAATCCGAAACTCGCCCATGAAATGGGCCAGCACGGCCGGCGGCACGTCGAGAAATATTTCACCATTCAACACACATCCGCCAAGGTCATGCGCTGCTATGACCAGGTCCTCGCCCGCTCAGGCTCCCGCTCAATCCCCTCCCCTCCCGATTCCGCCTCTCCCCTGCCGGCCTGAGCAAACCTCGCGCTCACCCGCCGGCTCTGCCAATTCACATCTCGCCGCCACTGCAAAATCGATAGTTAAATGCATTCCCCCAAGGTCCAAAGAACCGTCACGCGGTTCGCGCGCACGCTCGTCAGCCCTTTGTCGGCGCGGCGGCAGGTGAATTCATTCGCGGTGCGGGACCGACGGTGACAGCGTACGTTCCGCCGTTGTTCGAAGGCGAGAGCCAGCCCGGACGAATGGCAAACCGCAGAATGTAATCGCCCGGAATCGCCGGAGGCCGCAGCGCGACCGTTCGATGGAATTCGTGTTGCAGCGTGCTGCCCGCAATCACGTCACAAGCTCCCTGGCAAATGCCTTCTTGTCCCTTAAAGAAATAATAGGTGATCACCGGAGACAGTTCCGTAATTTTTTTGAAGGTTATTGGATGATCGTAGTGATTGATGAGGGTGACGGGAACTTCGACGGGCGTGTCGGACGCGCAATGAAACGGACTGTCGCCGGTGAGTCGTATCTCGACCTTTGAGTACGTCTGGAAATCGTCCACGAAGCGATACCGGATTTCCGACCCATTCCGCGCGTGCGTGGTCTTGAACTGATCGAGGGACGTGCCGCTCACGATCATCGCGCGTCTGCCTCGGAAGCTTTCCTCGATGGGCCACAGGTCCTGCTGACTGTTCTGGTACCAGAATGCGTTGTAAGACTGGGCCATTTCACCCGTGTAGTAGCTGTACTTTCCGGCGCTGGCATAATCGTCGAGGAACACGACGCATCGCCCATCGGCCAGTCGGCGGACGTCTTGCGCCCACAGGTCCCATCCATGCACGATCTCCATTTTTCGATCGATGAAAGCCGGCAGGAAATCCCACGCGAGGTAAATTCGCACGGGTACGAATACCGCGACCGTCGCGATGGCGAGCTGCACAAAAATCGTCCTCAGTTTCGCGCGATCGTGGATATACGGAATGCCCAGGGCCAGCACCGGGATGAGGGCAACGCTCGTCCAGTGCATGTGGATGCGGACGCCCGTGGATGCAAAAAGAAAGAACGCGAGAATCCCGAAGAGGTTGTACTTCAACGCTTTTTCAAAGCGATTGTGTGCTTTGGCGACCAGGGCCGCGGGGAGCAGCAGCACGCCAATGGCCGGCCCGAACACGAAAGGCTGCATGATCAAATAACCGATGACGTTCTTCCAACTGAAGCCTGCGTCCGCTCGGCCCCCGAGGTGATAGCGAATCGTCACAAAATCGTGCGAGTAGAGCCAAATGACATGCGGGAGCAGGAGAGCGGACGAGAGCAAGGCCATTAACCAGAAGGACGGGCGTCGGAGCAGCACGGGATTGGAAAGGACGGTCAGGACAACCACAAGGATGCCGTGGTATTTGCTCAGGAGCATCCCCGCGATGGCGATCGGCAGCAGCGCGACGGCAACGCGGTCTCGCCCTTCGAGGTATTCCCTGTAATAGTAGAAGAACACCGTCGCGAAAAAGAGCAGGGGCACGTCCGTCTTGATGAGGAAGCTGCCCGCCTGCATCAACACAAGCCCGGAAACGGCGGCGATGTATACGGAAATCTGCCTGGGTTCCAGAAGACGTGATCCGATCCAAACCGTTGCGGTGCTCAGGACCACCATCATGATCCGCGGTCCCAGATAGCCGGGGAAAACGAGCATGCCGAGGCGGACAAAAAAAGCGAGCGCGGGTGGATGGTCGAAGTATCCCCACGCGAGATTCTTGGCAAACATGGCGTAGTACGCTTCTTCGCCATCCAGGTTGGTGAAGATCGACTGAAGCACGCCGGCAACGAACCAGATGGCCAGGAACGCCCATAGTCGCCGTTCATTGGTGGATAGAATTCGCCCAAGCGCGTTATGGTGGCCGGGAGATCGCGGATCACGATCGTTCCGACGCTGGGTTTGGGTTTGGAGAGAGGCGCGCACTGGATTGTGTGCCGGAACCACGGTGCTTTTCATCGGTATTGACGGCATCGGTGCGGGTTCCATGGCCGCAGCAAATCCCCCACACCAGTCACGCGCCAATGGAATCGGCGCGAGGTCGGGACGATATTGTAAATTAGCCGGCCCGGAATGACCAGCCTGAGGCAGCCGCGCTCGATCCTGAATGCGTCCGGGTCAATCACTCCATCTGATATTTCAGTTCAAGTTGCGGGCCGATGATCCGGACGATCAGTTGATTGGCCGTCGCGTAATGCCGCGGCTCGGCGGTGGCGCTTCCCCAGGCGAGTGCGAACTGCTCGAGTTGAGTCTCGCCGTGCAAATACTCGCTGACGCCCAGAACCACCTCTTTGGCGTGGAGGTCTCGAGCGGTTGTCGCGATGGCGTAGAGAGGATTGTTGGTCGGGAGAACGACGGGGTAGACCTGTTTGCCGACGCGCTCGGCGACGGTCACGATCCGGGTGAGAAGCTCGCGGTCTCCGTCATCCATTGAAAGTTCCTGATCCGTAACGCCCAGCGTTCTGGCGGGCAGGACCTTGCAGGTGACAACGACGATGTCCTGCCTGTCGGTGTTCACTTCCTGGAGGATTTTTTCCAGGACAGGAAGACTGCGCGGGCCGCGGGCCGCAACCAGAACGGGGAAAGAATGTTTAAGCCCGAGTGCCTCGATTGTGACGCTGTCGCTGCTTTTTTCGTTGAATTGTTCGAGGTGCTCGTGCTGGCCGCCATCTCGCCGATGTGAGATCTGTTCGACGATCACAAAACCGAGCAGGAAAAACGCGGTAAATCCGACCCCCCAGATCGTCGCGGTCTCCTTCGTCAGAAGGTTCACCAGCGCGGTGCTGAGCAGAACCAGGAAAACGGCGAAGATCCCGATCGGAATGTTGATCTGGCCGGTATGTGTTGGTTTGGTGACGTTGAACGGCACGTTGTATCGGCGCGGCGAGCGGTCTTTGAATCGCAGCACCGTCATCGCAAGCGACATGAAGACGAACGACCAGACGACGCCGAACGCATAAGCTTCGCCCAGCGTGTTGACATCGCCCAGGCTCGCGATAATCACCACAACCTGGGCAATCCCAACGAGGTTGATGATTCGGTTGGTGGTTCCATATCGCTTATGTGGCCGCTGAAACCAGGGCGTGAGTACGCCGTCTTCCGCCAGACGGTTCAGCACGCCGTTGGATCCGACGAGGCTCGTGTTCACCGCGCCCGCCAGAATCAGGAATCCCACGATCACGACGAAACATTCCATCGCAATCCTGATCGATGGCGGCCCAATCAGATAATGGACCAGCCCGTTGATGAGGTTGTCGCGGTAGCCGCCGTTGTCCCGCTCGACGTGCTGCCATTGACGATCCACGACGATCTGATGATTGGTCTTGGCGAGGATTTCACGTCCGTGAGCGTCGGTGGTGCGGAGCATGAGATATCCCCAGTCCGCGGGATGCAGCGCATCGGCCGGGCGGAGATAGTCCACTTCCCACCATGTCCTGCCTCGCGCGCCGTCGGTGGTTCTCGTGCCGTTGTTCACGACCTGGGTGATGACCCGTTTTCCGTCGGGAATGATCAACACCGCCAGAAAGCTCATCGCGCCGGTCAGGCAGATCGCATAAATTGCGATGACGCGTCCGGCGCGGAGGAGATTCTTCAGTTTCGGCGCTTCGATTTCCCGATTGACCTGGGCAAGCGATTCCTCGCCGCTCATTGCCAGCAGCGAGTGGCCGAACGCCACCAGTATTCCGATCGTCCCCAAGATGCGCGGGAAATGCTCCAGCCAACCGCTGGACGCCTGCTTCGTGGGATCGAGGCTGGTCTGGGTGAATATCGGATGAAACGGCGGCATGCGGACCGTGCCATGCGGCATGACCCAGAGCGTGATCGCGCTCCAGAGAAAAATGAGCAGGCCCATCACGGTGGTCAACTGCATGATGCGCAAAGCCCGCTCGCTGGATTCGTGAATGCCGATGATGTTGGTGCGCCAGAAATAGAGCGTGATGCCGGTGGCGATCAGCATCGTGAGGAAGTTGATCAGATCCGGGTGGGTGGTGGCGTCAAATACAATTGGATGGACGGCGTGCCCCGTGGCCAGGTTCAGCATGTCGCCGAAGAGCCCGACCAGATACTGCCCGGCGGCGACGGAGCTGATCGGGCCGGTGAGGATGTAATCGAACATCAACGCGCTGACGGAGAGCTTGGCCAGTCCTCCGCCGACAGCGCCTTTGACGACCTTGTAAACCCCGCCGCGGGTGAAGAGCGTGCAGCTTTCCATGTACACGGCCGTCACCGGATACACGAACACCATCACGGCGAGAATAAACCACGGCGCCGCTTTTCCGACGGCCTGCTCGCTGATTCCACCGATGTAATAGGCGGTGCTGGCGAGGTCGCAAAGCACGATGGCCGCGGCGCGCCAGAAGCTCATGAACGCGAGCGCAACACTGGTCACAACCAGTACGTTGACTTTATGTCGATGGCTGGCGTCAGGAAGCTGGGCGACGTCGAATATGGACGGCGAATCTCTAGCCTGCACCGACGGTCTCCGCAGATTGGTGCGACGGATCAGCAACTGAAAGCAACCGGAAAACCTTCCTGACGGCGCGGGCTACGGTCCGATGGCCTTGCCGCCCTTCTCGCCGGTGCGAATGCGATAACACTCTTCCAAAGGCAGCACAAAAATCTTCCCGTCACCAATTTTCCCGCCTTCTGAGCGAGCGGTCTTGAGGATCGCCTGCACGGTCGGCTCCACATAGGCTTCGTTGACGGCGATCTCCAGCTTTATCTTTGACAGCAGGCGGATGACGCCCTTATTTCCACGGAATGATTCGGAGTACCCACGCTGGCTTCCGCAGCCGCGAACGTCGGAAGCGGTCATCAGATGGACCTCCTGTTTGTCGAGTGCATCCTGCACTTCTTCAAGCTTTTCGGGACGAATGATGGCAATGATCAATTTCATGTTTAGCTCCAAATCCAAATTTTCCCGGCAAGACCGGCGGGATGGACCAATCTGTCCATCCCACGGGTCGGGCCATGCGTACGAATTCGCTTACTTCTTTATGCCCACAAGTTCTCCACCAGACTCTTGATCGATGTCAGTGGAATGCGGCCAATGGCCGACGATGTCCTTGGGCGTACCACGCGGCGCCGCCAGGGCGGAGATGACATACTCGGGGTAAGCGGGGGCGCCATGCTCGTGAAGGTCCAGGCCTTCGAGTTCGCCTTCCTTGGAGATGCGAAGCCTGCCGAACATGGTCAATACGCCAAACACAATCATGGCGACGGTGAACGTGGCGCCGTGAATACAGGCGACACCGATGCATTGAGCCTCGAAAACCTTCCAGCCGCCACCATAGAAAAGGCCGGTAAGCGCCCAACCGGGCGTTCCGTCCGTCACGGGGATGCCACTCGGGCTGCTTCCGCCGGCGCAGTACTGGCCGCAGGCGAACAAGCCCAGAGAAAGCGTGCCCCACATGCCGTTGAGAGCATGCACTGGCCATGCGCCGATCGGATCGTCGATCCGCAGGAATTCAAGCAGATCGATGCCGAGAACAACGAGAACGCCGGCGACGGCGCCCAAGGCGCACGCTCCGGTCGGGCTTACCCAATAACAGGGGCAGGTGATAGCCACCAGTCCAGCGAGGAAACCATTGGTAATGATGGCGCAATCCCACTTCTTCGTGCGGAAGTATATGAAGAATTCCGCCGCCAGCCCGCCGGTGCAGGCTGCGAGTGTGGTGTTCGCGGAGATACGGCCGATGCCGCCGTAGTCCATCGCTGACAGCGACGATCCGGGGTTGAAGCCGTACCAGCCGAACCAGAGGAGGAATCCGCCGATGACGCCGACGGTGAGATCGTGCGGGAGCATCGGAGCGCCGCCATCACGTTTGAATTTGCGCCCGATTCTGGGCCCGAGCATGATACCGCCGGCCAAGGCGATCCAACCGCCGATCGAGTGCACGACGGTCGAACCGGCGAAGTCATGGAAGTTCATCCCGAAGTTCGGGAGGAAGTGAGTGAACGCATTGGGCGTTGCGCTTTGGCCCATGTTGGCCAGGAACCCATCCGGTCCCCAGGCCCAGTGGCCGATGATTGGATAGATGAATCCGGACACGCAGACGGAGTAAAGAACGTCGCCGATGAAATCAGTGCGTCCGATCATTGTGCCGGAGCAGATGGTCGAGGCGCAGTCCGCGAAGGCAAACTGGAAGACCCAGTGAGCCAGCACGGGAACACCGGTGCCGGCGTACAAGGTCGTGGCGGTTATCCCCTGCAGGAAGAACCAGCTATGAACCGGACCACCGGGGACGTCATTCGGATCATGCCAGCCGATGAAGCCGTTGCCCTGCCCGAACATGAACGCGTATCCCCAGGTGTAGTACAAAAATCCGCACAGGCAGGTGTCGAATATGCACTCAACGAGTACGTTGACGGTTTCGCGCGATCGGCAGAAGCCGGCTTCGAGCATCGTGAAACCGGCCTGCATGCAGAAGACGAGGAAAGCCGCGACGAGGGTCCATGCGGTGTTGATCGGATTGATCGTCGGATTCTTTGTCGAGTCCCCAAGATCGGCGATCATCGCCGGGGACGGTGCCGTGGATGCCTGGCCAAAGGCGGATGATCCAGTCAATGCGTGCAGGACCGCCGGGCCGATCACTATGAGACCGAGCAACAGCAGGATGCCGAGGGCCTTTCCTGCAATGATGGCTTTGAAGTAGCGACGCCATTGCGCATCCCGCATTCGATTCCGGAGGCGGGATATCTTCTCCGGATACGAAAGCCTCATCATGTCTTTCACTTTCACGTCAGTGCTCATAGAGAAGCTCCTTGCATAGTCGCCACCGAAAGCCGAGAGGCGCACCCAGAGCGGGACCGAACACTCGGCCCTCTGGCGCCACGGTTAAGCAATCAAGAATTGAGAAGCGTCCGCTGGAGGCTGCACGCTCTCACTTCAATGTGAACCACTTGGCAAAGGCAGTGCCATCGGCGAACAAATCTGAATCGTCTCACGAATGCGCTCGCGTCCGTCAGTTGGCGGGAAATCCGCGATGCGATGCGCGCCTCTTACGCACCAGCGCGGGGCGATGGCTGTGCGACGCGATTGAAGTCGTCGATTCATCCTCGAGCGTGTCCACCCGTTTGGGGCTTTTGACGTTGCTCAGTCAATAGTTCGGTACGCCCGACTTGACCTGCGCAAAATCCAGGTCGAGACCAACAAGCGACCGAGCAAATGCGCTTTCGCCGACATTACAAAAATGATTGATTGCTTAACTAATCATCGCCAGCGCCTAATTTTTAGGAGCCAGTTCCCAAAAAGATGACTTTGCGCAAACGCCTATAAAACCAGAGTTAACGAAAACTCGCCTCGGTATCTTTTCCGCAAATTCAGGCAGAATTCGACACGAAACTATCTAATCGCCTCTTTAACGCGCATCTGTCGAACGGGGTACGCCGCTCCCTGCATCTAACGCACATAATCTGGACGGTATTCGTTTTGCGACACCCTTTGGATCATCGTCCGGATGTCACGCGCCTAACATTGGCTGACCACGAAAATGTCCGAAACACGATTGGATTCAAAAGCGATCCGCATCCTCGTCATCGACGATGAGGAAAATATCCGGTTTGCACTCACGATGTGCCTTGAATCCGACGGGCATAAAGTTAGCGCCGTCGGAACCATTGAGGGCGCACTCGAGGAGACCGCACGGCAGGCCTTCGATCTCATCTTCCTGGACGTTCGCCTCGGAACGCAAAACGGCCTGGATTACATCAGGCCGCTCCTGGAGGAAAACCCCTGGGCGAGGATCATCGTCATCACGGCCTACGCATCCATCGACACGGCGGTGGAGGCGATGAAAAGAGGCGCCACCGATTATCTCGCCAAGCCATTCGAGCCGGCGCAGCTCACGCTCCTGACACAGAAGGTTGCCGAGCGGCGACTGCTGGAGCGCCAGGTGGAATCCCTGCAGAAAACGCTCGGATCGATGGACCCCGAGGCGGATTTCGCCACCGCCAGTCCGATCTATCGGGAGTCGATCGAGTTCGCCCATCGGATCGCGACGGCAAGCTCTCCCGTTCTGGTCCGGGGTGAGCCCGGCACGGGAAAGGGACGGCTGGCGCGGGAGATTCATCAGTGGAGCGGGCGCTCCGAAGGCCCGTTCGCCGCGCTCTCATTCGATGGTCCGTCGCTGGAATCGATGGAGGTTGAGCTTTTCGGCGCGGGTCCGGAAATCGGCGGCAGGGTCGGAGCCATCGCCTTCTGTCATGGTGGAACGCTTTTGCTCGATGAGATCAGCCTGATTCCGATGCGGCTTCAGCACAAGCTGCTCAGCGTGATCCGCGACAAGGAATTCGAGCGGCACGATCAATTCATCCGCCGTCCGGCGGACGTGCGGATTGTCGCCACGACCAGCGCCGATCTGCCGCGAATGGTCGGGACGGGAAAATTTCGCGACGATCTGTTCATGGCGATGAATGCCGCGCAGGTGGATATTCCCGCCCTGCGTGAACGGCCGGAAGATGTGCTCCCGCTGTGCGAACGTTACCTGGCATATTTCGGGCGGGAGCATCACAGATCCATCGCCGGGTTCACGCGCGACGCCACGTTCGTGCTGAAAACGCATCTCTGGCCGGGAAATACGCGTGAATTGCGAAACGTGGTCGAGCGCGCGGTGCTGGCGTGCGATTCACAGTACGTCGGGCTTGAACATTTGCCGGTGGATATCAAGAATGCCTCTGCTAAATCCAGGGTTACCGGAATCAACGGATATCAGGTCGGCGATCTGGTTCCACTCGAGGTGATCGAGGAGGCGCACATCCAGCGGGTTTTGGCGTCCGCCAAGACCCTGCGTCGCGCCGCCGTGGTGCTGGGCGTCAACGCCAGCGCCCTGTGCCGCCGATTGAAGCGAATGAAGACGGAGGCCGGAAATGACGAGCTTGCGCAATAGGCTGTGGCTGGGGTTTGGGAGCCTGCTGCTGATTCTGCTGGTCGTCAGTTCGCTGAGCATGATCGTATTCACCCGGTACAGCCACGCGCTGGAGCGCGTGTTCCGGGAAAACTATGACAGCGCCGTCTATTGCGACGCGATGAAGGATTCCCTCGATCAGCTCAACATGCGGGCACAACGATTGATCTGGGAAGAGCCGGCCGCACGCAAGATCGATTTTCTTGAAATCGAAACTCGATTCGACGGCAATCTGGCCGCGCAGTTGGGTAACTGCACGCTCCCCGGCGAGCGGGAGGCGAGCGCGCATCTCGCCAGCTTGTGGTGGCAATACCGGGCCCACTATCAGACGTTCAATGACGTTGAGACCGGACGGTCGGATCTTTACAAACAAGACCTCCTGCCGCGCTATGATGAACTGAAGCAAGTCGCCCAGCATGTGGCCGACATGAACATGTCCAACATGGTCTCCGTCGACGGGCAGGCCAAGCGAACGTTGCTGGACGTGCGAAATGCCCTGTTGATTCTTGTGATCGCCGGCACACTTCTGGCGGGCGTCGTGGTTTGGACCGCCGGCGCCGGCATCCTTCGCCCGCTCAGAGATTTCACCCAATCGGCCCGCCAGATCGAAGCGGGCAACCTGGAATTGAGTCTAAAGCCCAGATCCAACGATGAAATCGGCGAACTGACCGACGCGTTCAATTCCATGACCTCGCGTCTGCGCGAATTCAAGCGCATCGATCACGACCGGCTCATGCGCAGTCAGCAAACCACCCAACTTGCGATCGACAGCTTGCCCGATGGCGTGTTCGTCATCGGACCCGACGACACCATCGAGATTTCCAACAACGCCGCCCGAACCTATTTCGGCATCGAGCCGGGCCATGAGGTATCCAGCCTCGGCCTCAATTGGCTTCCCCCCCTGTACCGGGAAGTCAAAACTCACAACCGGCCCGTCGAACCGCGCGGTTACAAGTCCGCCATTCAGCTTTTCGTCGATGGCAAGGAACGATTCCTTCTGCCTCGGGCCGTTCCGATGTTAAGCCCCGATCATCGGCAACTGGGCGTCACGGTTATTCTCGCGGATGTAACTCAACTTCGGCAGGTGGATGAGGCCAAGAGCAGCCTGGTTTCAACGGTTTCCCACGAATTGAGGACGCCGTTGACCTCGCAACAGTTGCTGCTGGGACTTCTGCTCGCCGGCGCCGGCCCCACCCTGTCCCCCAGCCACAAACGAATGCTGGAAGTCGTCAAGGGCGACAGCGATCGGCTCTACCGCACAATCGAAGAGTTGCTGAGCCTGAGCCGGATGGAATCCGGCCGCGCCCAGTTTCAATTCCGTGACATTTCCGCTCGCGAAACCATTCTGTCCGCGGTAGAACCCCTCAAGCAGCTTTTTGTGGACAAAAATCTCCGCTTGAGCGTGACTGTTCCCGATGATCTGCCCTCCGTCAAGGCTGATCCCATGGCCATTCATTCGGCACTCACGAATCTGCTGTCCAATGCGCTGAAATTCACGCCTCCCGGCGGTGAAGTCACCGTCGCCGCCAACGCCGACGACGCAACCATCGCATTTACCGTCAAAGACACGGGACCGGGCATCCCCAGCGAATACCGGACTCGCATCTTCGAGAAGTTCTTCCGCGTCCCCACCTCTGCCGGACCTTCGGGTGCCGGACTGGGCCTGTCCATCACAAAAAGCATTATCGAAGCGCACCATGGCCGAATTGACTTCACATGTCCAAGCACGGGCGGCGTCATCTTCCGCTTTCACGTCCCGATTTCTCCCTCGCTGGTGGCCGCCTCCGCCATTTAGAGCGTATCAAATCAGCCCGGTCGCCGGAAATCGGTGAAACTCGCCTTTACGATCCCCGTTCCGACCGGCTCCAGACGCCTCGCGACATCGAGCAAATGCTGCTTCAGTTCGCGACGGAGCTGCCTCTTCGGCGTGATTGCCCAGCCGGCGCAACGCTCGCGCTCAATGCCGTTGATCCGGGAGATTCCAGTCAAGTTAGTGGCAGCGGCTGGAACGATATGTTTCGCCGTCGTGAACTCAACCAATTCCCCCATATCAAGTAACTCGCTTTTGTGGCGAGTTCTGACGCCTACGAGCTAAGCTAAGCTCGGCTGCCGGTTTTCTTGGCTCAGGATGGGCTTTTTTCCGAGTTGTTGGTTGACGGTATTCAAGAGTTTCTCCTCATTGATGGGCTTAGTCAGATAGTCGCTGCATCCGCTGGCAATACATTTCGCGCGGTCTTCTGCCATCGCGTACGCCGTGAGCGCAATGATCGGAATTTTCACTCCCCTGCGACGCAACTCGATCGTAGCGGCATAGCCGTCCATGACAGGCATCTGCATGTCCATCAGGATCAGATCGAAGGGCTGCGTGGTCGCCAGATCGATGGCGATCTGCCCGTTCTCGGCGATCACCACCACCGCGCCCGCTTCGCTTAGTTGCATCCGCAACAGCCGCTGATTGTCGCGTCCGTCCTCGACTAGAAGAATGTGCCCTTGAAGATGGATGGCGGCCTGCACCCCGTGATCCAGCAATGCCGGTAATGTCGCCTCTGTAAGATCCCGCAATATCTCCACCCCGGCGGAGGTCCCGCCGTCGATTTTCAGCGTGAATGTGCTTCCGATCCCGAGCTCGGAGGTGACGCAGATGTCTCCATTCAAGAGCTGGGCGAGCCGCCGGCTAATCGTGAGACCCAATCCGGTTCCACCGTATTTGCGAGTAATCGAATCGTCGCCCTGCGTGAATGGCTGAAAGAGCCGTTCGAGTTGTTCGGGCGTCATGCCGATTCCGCTGTCGATTACGTCGACGCGCAGCACAATGTTCGGGGAGCCAGCGCCCTCGTCCGTAATCCGCACACCGATTTTTCCAGTCTCGGTGAACTTGACGGCGTTTCCGAGCAGATTGACGAGGATCTGCCGCAGTCGCGTCGGATCGGAATGAATCAGATGCGGGATCGGGCCTTGGAATGTGATTTCCAACGTCAACCCCTTATCCACCGCCCTTTGGCGAATGATGGCGATGGTCTCCGATAGAAGCACCGGCAGATCGCAGTCGATGTGCTCAACCTTCATCTCCAATGCTTCGATCTTGGAAATGTCAAGACTTTCGTTGATGAGCTCCAGCAAGTGCATGGCGTTGCGCTGGATGATATTGGCCCATTCGATTCGCGCGGTCTTGCCCTGGTTCTTGTGCAGAACCATGTCCGCAAAGCCGACAATGGCGGTCATCGGGGTTCGAATCTCGTGGCTCATGTTCGCCAGAAATTCGCTCTTGGCGCGGTTGGCGGTCTCTGCGGCTTCCTTGGCTTGTTGCAACTGAGTGTCGAGCAGGTGGCGCTCCGTGACGTCCTGTATCATCCCGGTTGCTTCGATCGCCTTACCATGTGCGTCGCGAGTGATTAATCCGCGAATGTGTAGGAACTGGGCGGCCACGTTCGGGCAGGTGATCCGGCAGTCTTGCGCCACCAGCGTTTGCTCGGACGAATCAAGAATGGTGTTGATTCGTCGTCGGTCATCAGCATGAAGACACGCCAGGAACTGCTGGAAGGTCAAACTGGTACTTCCCGAGGGAAGGCAGCCAAGAATTCGGCACGCTTCATCCGACCAGACCGCGATGTTGGTCCGAAGATCCACATGCCAAGTCCCCAAATGCGCGAGACGCTGAGCATCGGCGAGTTGACGCTCACCCTTTTGCAACTGCCGTTCGGTATGTTCGGCGTTGCGGCGACCCTCCGCATCGTGCAATTCGCGATCTACGGCCGGCAATAACCGCTTGAGGTTTCCCTTGAACAGGTAGTCGTCGGCGCCGGCCTGCATAGCTTGGACGGCGGTTTCCTCGCCGAGCTGCCCCGATACCAGAATGAATGGGATGTCCGCCGAACGTTTGCGCGCCAGGGCCAGTGCCGCCGGTCCACTGAAATACGGCATCGAGTAGTCCGCAACGATCAGATCCCAGGGATGCGCATCCAGTGCGGCAGTCATTCCTTTGGATGTGTCCACACGTTCGTGAACAACTTCCCATCGTCCGCGCCGCAGCTCCCTCAGCAGAAGCGCAGCGTCATCTTCGGAGTCTTCCACGATCAGGACACGTAGCTGACCGGGCAGATTGTCATTGGCGTGATCTATAATGACGGCACCTCGTTGAGCATGAGCCAGTAGAGTCCCAGTTGCCGAACGGCCTCGGTGAATTGATTGAAGTCCACCGGCTTGCGGATGTAACTGTTAGCGCCAAGGTCGTAACTCTTGATCATGTCGTGCTCCTCTTTGGAGCTGGTCAGCACAACCACGGGCATTCGTTTGGTCCGTTCGTCGCCGCGAATGCGCCGAAGCACCTCGAGTCCGTCGATCTTGGGCAGCTTCAAATCAAGCAGGACCAACCCGGGCAGCATCGAGGTGTCTCGTCCGGAGTAAGCGCCGGTTCCGAACAGGTAATCCAGCGCTTCAACTCCGTCGCGCGCGACCTCGAGGTCGTTCGTAACATTGTTTTTCTTCAGCGCCCTGACCGTGAGTTCCTCGTCATCAGCATTGTCTTCCACAAGAAGAATAGTCTTTTCGGCCATGTGAGATCCTTTCTATTGACATCACCCCATAAAATTAAACATTTCCCTCATTCTTATCCTGTTTCATAACGTGAAATGAAACGTAGCACCCTGTTCAACTTTTCCCTCAGCCCATACCCGACCACCCTGGCGCTGTATGATGCGTTGAACGGTTGCCAGTCCAATTCCCGTTCCCGCGAAATCTTTCGCCGCGTGGAGGCGCTGAAACGCCCCGAACAACTTGCCGGCGTACGCCTGGTCGAAACCGGCGCCGTTGTCTCGCATGAAGTATTCCGTATTGCCGTTCTCTCCAGTAGACCCAAATTCAATGCGACCATGCGGTTGTTTGGCGGTGAACTTCCAGGCATTGCCGAACAAGTTTGTCAGCACGATCCGCAGCAGGCGCGGGTCCGTTTGAGCAACGAGACCATCGGCCACCACGAATTCGGCATCGCGCTCGGGCGCGGTGGCTCGCAATTCGTCAGCCACTTCATGAGCCATCTTGCTCACATCGACCAGCTCTCGGCTCATCTCACCGCGGGAGACGCGCGACAAGTTCAAAAGGTCGTCTATCAGTTGTCCCATCCGCTGGCTGCCGGCGCGAATGCGGCGGAGATAGTCGTGGCCTTGGGCATCCAGCTTTTCCGAGCAGTCCTCCAAAAGGGCCTGGCTGAATCCGTCGAGACTACGGAGCGGCGTACGCAGATCGTGCGAAACCGAGTAGCAGAAGGCTTCCAATTCCTTGTTGGCGGTTTGCAGTTGCGCCGTCCGCTCGACAACCCTTTGCTCCAAGTCGGTGGTGAGTTGACGAATCACGGCCGCGGCCCGCTTACGCTCGGCATTATCGGTGCCAATCAACAAATAGCCGATGATCGCATCCTGTGCGTCGCGCAGCGCTGTAACGGAGACTACCGCCGGGAACCGGCTGCCGTCCTTCCGGATATAAGTCAGCTCGTAGATGTCCTCGATCCCGCGCGAAGCCTTGAACACCAAGGCCTCAAACCCTGGCGTAATCGGGGTTCCGAGTTCGAGGCTCAATGCTTGGGCGCGCGCTATCAATTCCGCCGGATCGGAGATATCGGCAGGTGTAATCTTGTTCATTACTTCGGTGGCCGTGTAGCCCAGCATGCGCTCGGCGCCAACGTTGAAGATCTGAATAACGCCCTTCGCGTCGGTGGCGATACTCGAAAAATTGGCGCTGTCGAAAATCGCCCGCTGCAGGGCTCCGGCCTTGAGCAACGCATCTTCCGCCTGCTTGCGGTCGGTGATATCGCGCGTCAGCTTGGAAAATCCACGTAGATTCCCGGCGTTGTCCTTCAAGGCGGTGATCAGCACATTCGCCCAGAATCGTGTCCCGTCGGCCCGAATACGCCAACCTTCGTCCTCCCATCGTCCCTGTTTCGCCGCCGCTTTCAGCTCCATCGTCGGCTTGCCCGCGGCCACGTCCTCCGGCGGGTAGAACACCGAGAACGATCGCCCGATGACCTCGTCGGCTTTGAATCCCTTGAGCCGCTCGGCGCCTGCGTTCCAACTGACGACCTTACCCTCGAGGTCGAGCAGGATGATCGCATACTCGTGAACCCCTTCCACAAGCAGGCGGAACCGCTCCTCGCTCTCACGCAGTTCATTCTCGATCTGCTTGCGCCCGCTGATATCTCGCGCCACTTTGGAAGCGCCGATAACCCTGCCATGTGAATCCTTGATCGGTGAAACTGTAACCGAGATAGAGATCAGACCTCCATCCTTTCTCAATCGCTGCGTCTCGAAATGTTCAACTCGTTCACCACGCTTGATCTTGGACAGAATCTCTTCTTCCTCGTTCTGGTGGCCTGTCGGGATGATGAGCGTGATCGGCCGCCCCACCATCTCATCCGCCGAATACCCGAACATCCTCTCCGCGGCAGCATTCCAACTGGTGATGATGCTGTTCAAATCCTTTCCGATGACGGCATCGGTGGAGGATTCCACAATCGCGGCGAGCAGCAAGGCGGCCGATTCTGCCTGTTGGCGTTCGGTAATGTCGCTGAAAGTGACTACCGCCATCACCGGCTTGCCGCCCGCGTCGTGGGCCAGAGTACCGCTGAAACTGTAGAGACGTTCCCAGCCGGCGCCGATTCGCCGCATGCGCGCTTCCAAATCGTGCAGCTTTTCGCCGCGCAGAATGCGGGCCAGCGGCCACTGGTCCACGGGCCACGCCGCGCCGTCAATACCCGAGAGTTCAAACGTGTCGGCGAGTTCGCCAAAGTGGCGGCGGCCTTCCTCCAGGCTGGCATACCCGAGCAGGTCCAGCGCGGCATGGTTGAAATGCAGCAACCGTCCGTTGAGATCGGAAACGACTACGGCCTCGCTGATGTTGTCGACAATCGTCTGAAGCTGGGCCTCGCTCTTACGCAGAGCGTCGTCCACCTGCTTGCGCGCGGTGTTGTCAGTGCCGATCAGGAGATAGCCGATGATCGTGTTCTGCGGATCTCGGAGCGACGTGACTGATAACATCGCCGGGTATCGGGTGTGGTCCTTGCGGATCCTGGTCAACTCGTAGATGTCTTCGATTCCCCGCGAGGCCTTGAAGACTAATGCTTCAAAGCCCGGCGCGATGGGGGTTCCAAATTCGACGCTGAGCGCCTGGGCACGCGCGACCAATTCAAGTGGATCAGAAAAATCGGCTGGGGTGAGCTTATTGAGCACTTCAACCGCCGTGTAGCCCAACATGCGCTCGGCGCCGACGTTGAAAATTTGGATCACACCTTTCTCGTCAGTTGCAATACTCGAAAAACTCACGCTATTGAAAATGGCCCGCTGTAGAGCCTCCGCCTCGACCAGGGCTAAACCTGCTTGAGGGCTTTCCAGAATCCCAGCGCGCCGTCACCGGTGGCCAGCCTCGGGGATTCCGTCAGCCCCCGACTCCTGGCGTCCAGCAGCAACTCCAGCCAACTCTGCTCGCTTTCACGCTGACCGTCGATCATGGCGATCAATTCCTTGGTCCCATCTGCCGTTGCACCCATTAAAACCAGCACACAGGGCCGGTCGTCGGTCAGTCGGATGTTGAAGTAGATGCCATCGGCCCACAGGTAAACGTATCGCTTGCCTTCCAGCGACCGACGGCAGAAGTTCTCGTATTCACCTTGCCAGACTTCTTTCATTCGAACGATGGTGGTCGGCGACAGGCCCGAGCCATCGAGGCCCAGGCAACCCAGGGCTTCGGGAAAATCGCTGGTGGAAATCCCTTTCAGATAGAGCCACGGCACCAGTTCCTCGATGGCCTTGGTCTTCCGCAAATACGGAGGAAGAATCTTGGAAGTGAAGCGGATGCGGTTGCCCTGCTCATCGACCCGCCTATCGTTCACCCGCGGCTGATGCACCTCGATCGGCCCGTTGCCCGACTGAATCTTCCGCGCCGGATGGTGGCCGTTGCGGACGACCAGGCGATGGCCGGCCGAATCCACCTGCTGGCGGTTGCGGTCGACATAGTCGTCGACCTCCCGCTCGATGGCCGACTGCAATGCCCGGCGAGCGCCGTCGCGAAGAATGTCATCGATCACCGGCACCGTTGCCAGATGCATCTGAAATGAGTTAGAGTCCATGAGGCGTATCCTTTCTGTCCCGCGTGGGACGCTGGTGAACCGTTTGGTACGACTCACCGAAGGTACGCCGCTTTTATTCAGCCGCCAACCATCCACGACTTTCGGTTATAGCTCAGTTTCTGAGTGTTAACCCTACTAAGCGATCTTTCCTACGTTTGTAGCGGTCAACTGAGTTTCCACCGCCATTCTCGGTGATGGGGCGCCTGAGAACCGCAACAGATTTGGGTAAGACCGCTTAGCTTGCCTACGAGAAGGACAATCGTGTTACGACTGGCGTCGCCAGCGATGGTTTGGTAGCCTTTGCATATGGCATTTAGAGTAATACCGATCACAGACAAAACGGTTCCTAGACTGCCTTATGGGTTGAAATGAGGTTCAATTCCCCTCGGCTCCATCCGTAAATGCTCGGTGGTCATCTTGGGCTTCGCCCCATTGCTAATGGTCCGGATCTACTTCATCGCTTTCCTGCACCGGCTTTCCCGTGTACGGATCGAACTTGTACGCAGTTGAGGGCGAGGGCAACGCAACATGATCGTTCCTTCCGATTGTCGGCTGTCGGCTAGCCTGTATCACATCCTCCTCGATCCCCGCCAATCCTTTTTTGAACTCAACAATCCCTTTTCCAAGACTGCGGCCGACCTCCGGAAGGCGCTTCCCAAATAGCAACAGCGCAATCCCTCCGATGAGTAACCAGTTCTCCGGAGCGAACATCAAATTGGCAAGCGGAAGATTCATTGGACACATCCTTTTCTTCGGTTTAACTCGGGTTCTTTCCAGTAAGCTGTTTGATCATTAGCAGGACGCGTATTGAGGAGTCCGGCATATCCCTTTGAAACTCGACTTCGTAGGCGGTTGTTCCAAACCATGTGATGCACACCCGACCCATTTCGCCGCGATGCAATCCCAACTCCGGTATGTCCTGTGTCAACTGCACCTGCTCATCAACTTTTATCTCTGTCATTTCCTGACCTCACACTTTTTCCAAGCGTTCGTGCCGTCACTGCGTTCGTTCTACGACGCTGGAGCCCGCATCGGGCACGGCATGATCGATCGCCGAAGCGGCCGTTGTGCGCTCCACAACTATGCGTCTTTCGGCCAACAGACGAGGACAACCCCATCTGAAGTTTGAACAGGCGGCGCGGCAACCAGACGATTGACACGCGTCAGCCCTTTCCAAAACCGATAAAACGCCATGTCCGCTTTCCGAGTTCATAAACACTCCAAGCATGCGCTCACCATGTCCAAAACAAACGCATCATTCAGTCTTGTCTATGGCTGAGTTGCCGGGACGTCATCGGCGAGGGTCGAATCCGTTGTCGCCAGCATGCCAGTGTGCTCCACATAGTCCACTCGTGTCAGTCCGAGATAGCTTCGCAGTTTTTCCGCCGCGATGTTCTTCATCGGGCCAGGTGACACAGCGGTGCCGGGCGCCGGCTGCGGGAACGCGGTTGACCGCGCCGTGTGGAATGTAATGTTCCCTTCCACTTTCTGAAGGATTTGGTGGATGTGGCCATTGAGAACACTGACCGATCCGAATCGCTTCAGATATCCCAGGGCCTGGGCCGCATCTTGGGTTCCCCAGCCCCATTGTTCGTAGATCGTCCAAAGCGGCACATGCGCAAAGACCACGATCGGTGTGCTGCCGGCCAGGCTGGCGACATCCTTCTCCATCCACTCCAACTGCTCATTTCCCAGAACTCCAAGCGCGGTGTTCCCATTGGAGATATTGGCGACGTTCACCAGACCAATGAAGTGAACGCCCTCGTAATCAAAGCTTTGGTATCCCGTTCCGATCGTGCCTTTGCCGAAGCGCTCAAGGTAGCGATTGCCATTATCGACGAAGTAATCGTGCTCGCCCGGGACGAAGAATGACCGCTGCGTGTTGATCGACTTCATCACCTCCGCGACGGTGTCAAACTCCTTGGGCTTAGACAAATGCGTCAGATCGCCGGTATGCAAAACCAGCGACGGCGGCGTGGGCAGCGCATTGATCCGCGAAACCGCCGACTGAAACGTCCCCACCACATCGGTGTAGACGCCCTTGTTAAAACCGATGTGGCTGTCGCTCACCTGCACAAAGGTAAAATCGTCGCCGGCGGCGGTCGGGGCATCTTGTCCGAAGGCACGGGCCGTGAGTATGCCGCCCTTCATTGCCCAGACCATTCCCGCTCCAGCCCAAGCCATGCATTTGAGAAACCCGCGGCGGTCAATGCCATCATTGCTCGCATCTTTGTCAATATAGTTCGACATTTAAACTCCTGTAGAAAAAGAGGGAAAGTTATTTCACCACGACAACACCCTGCATGTGCGGGTGAACTTTGCAGTAATAGGCGTATCTGCCAGGTTTGCTGAAGGTGAAGGAGAACTTATCGTCCGTATCCAGCGGTCCGGAATCGAAGACCTGGGGATCATCCTTGCTGGTTGCCGTGTGCGGCACATCGTCGGCGTTCTGCCATGTCACGGTAGTGCCAACGGTGATGCCCATTTCCTTCGGTATAAACGCAAAATTCTCGATCTTCACGGTGATCGTGGGTTGCGTAGCCGGCTGTGTCGCCGGATCAGAAGTTCTCGCCGCGCCCGGCGGTTTGGGATAGGAATTCGCCTCTGCCGACGAAAGTTTAATTGTGATAAGTGTAAATACAATCAATAAGACAGTCGAAACGTGCGTCATGGCTTTCATTTTTTGCTCCTGTAAATGCGGTGGTTTTTCCCACCAGCACATGCCAGACGCGCTGGGGGAATGAATTATTCCATGGAATGAGGAAATTCAGGAACGAGTTGAAGCTGCCTTCTGAGCCTTGAACAGGTCGGCAAATTGTTGCAGGTCCCCCGCATTCAGATCTGAAACCGCCCAGCAGGTCATCCCCTTGCATTCAAAACGGATTAGATTAAACCCTTGTTTGGCATCAACTTCCGGCGTTGTGTCCCCGGGCCAGATGAAGAGGTTGATCACATGCTTGTTACGCCGATAAATCAGCGCCGCGATCTTCTTCTGGTCAAGATAATCCAAGCGGCCACCAATCAGCGGAAATCCCTCTACCGACAAATCGATCACCGGCGGTGAAAATTCGAGTTTTCCCGCAAACCATGGCTTCACCGTATGCTGGTCGGTCGATGCCACGTCCATCAAGTGATTTTCTTCCAACGAGCGTACGTGCGAACCCACCAAATCATCAATCTGTCCGCGCGATGCGTGGGCTGGCAAAAGAAGCATTACGGAGCAAACGATGAGCAGCATCGCCGCCGCCAGGCCGGAAAATGCCATCGGCCGCTTCCACCAGGCCGTAAGGAATCCCGGATGTGGCGCCGTTTCGGTTTCCCTGATTTCGGATCGAATCGCTCGCCTCAATCGACCGCGCAGTTCGGATGACGCCGGGTAATAAACCGCTGGCTGCGCTACCGCGCGCCCGGCGGCGTGCGCGGCCTCCAATTCCTTCTGGCACTTCGGACAGTCCGGCAAATGCGCCTCAATCTGCAATGCCGTCGCAATATCGAGTTCATCGTCGATATAGGCATGCAGAAGTTGGTGGGCTTCATCGCAAGTCATCGCACGCCCTCCTGAACTGACTTACCCGCATTGGGCTGATGCATCTCCGCGAGCATCGCCTGCAATTGCATCCTCGCACGCGCCAAGCGCGACATCACCGTCCCAATCGGCACACCGACGATTTTGCCAATCTCCTTGTAGCTCAGACCTTCCATCTCGCGCAGAATCAGCGTCTCGCGCAATATCTCCGGCAATGCGGCAATCGCCCGGCGGACTAAATCTGTGTCCGCCGCACGAATCGCGATCGCCTGAGGATCATATACTTCGCAGTCGGCGGCAATCTCCGCGCCAGCCTCCAGGCTTTGCTGGGCCGCTGGACCTGAGGAATTCTTTCTACGGCGCAGCCAGGTAAAACTGGTATTGCGAACGATGGCGAGAAACCAGGCCCGAAAGTCTCCTCCCCGAAACGAATCAAACGCGCGTAGCGCATTCATGCAAGATTCCTGAACCACATCTTGCGCATCCTGATCGTTTCGCATTAGCCACCGCGCAAGGTTATGGGCGGCATCCAAATGCTCAAGGACCGCCGACTCGAACTTTGACGCCGCCGCATGCGAACTCAATTAATCTCTCCATCAAGATGCGCCACACAGCGAATTTATTCCACGATTCCCCCAAATGCGGGAAGCCGATTTTATTGGAAGCTATTAAGCGTAGCAATTCGTCTTCCCCACCCAACCGTCAAATTAGCGCACTCTTGATGGAATTTCCTCGTCGGCCCATACGTCTGGTTACTTGCTCGCGTCAGCGTCAGACGCCGGGCATGGAGTAATCTTGAACACCCTTTCTCAACCATCGTTTCCAGCCGGCAGCATTTCCACAATGGCTGTCTTACCAGCGAACACGCATGACTGGCTAGCGCTCTTTGGGCGAACGCACGTCGTCGTGATCCATTTCCCGATCGCCTTGCTGTTGATGGCGGCGCTCGGAGAAGTGTGGGGGCGAATAAGCGGTCGTCCCGCTGGGTGGACTACCGCCACACTAATATGTGGTGCGATGGGAGCGGCAGTTTCCATGGGGCTCGGCTGGATGCTCGTGATTTTCGACGGATACGACGGCAGCGTCACTCTCACCCTGCATCAGTATTTGGGTACAGCGACGGCCATCTCTGCAATTGGAACCGCAGTTGCCCATTGGATGTTTGCCAGAGAAAAGGCCAGATGGTGGACAACGTCGCTCATCATCCTGACCGCAGTGATGGTCGCCGTTACTGGCCACCTCGGGGGAACGCTTGTCCACGGAAACTTGTTTGCGCCATGATTATGGTGAGGAATCCGCGGCAGAGCTTCCAAGGCCAGGGGATTGTCGTTGCGATACGGG
>Ga0302325_10007129_pt1 | contig 24916 bp, 16 predicted proteins | sample Palsa_T0_2_FD_201948 | JGI IMG/M metagenome (GOLD analysis project Ga0302325, IMG submission 201948) | Peat permafrost microbial communities from Stordalen Mire near Abisko, Sweden - Palsa_T0_2 | ecosystem: Environmental > Terrestrial > Soil > Palsa > Peat permafrost | place: Sweden: Abisko... | reverse complement strand
TTCGAGCGCTTCGTTCAGCAAACCGTTCTACTGGGCACCCTTTCAGCTCTACACAGGATCTTGACTTCATCGCAGCCTGGGTTAATTAAGTCTTTGGGACGCGCGATTCGAGATCGCTCAGGGTAGGACATCTAATTCTCTTAGCGGGATGGTTGGCGGGGTGTTTTGAGTGCGGCGCTCAGCCGTTCCAGTCCACCGCGCACGGTTTCTGTGGTTCCGCAAAACCCGATTCGGAAGTGTTGCGGTTGCTCGAAGAATTCTCCGGGCACTACGCTGGTTTCAAACTTCTCGCGCAGCATCGTCACAAAATCATCGGCACGGCCCACCCTGAGCCGCGGAAACACGGTCGTGCCGAAACGGCTTGGCTCACAGTCGAGGGTCGGATGTTTTGCCAGAAACTCGTTCACCAACCCACGATTTGTTTCAAGCAGCGCACGGGCGCGATCGCGTACCCGATCGAGATTGTCGAGGGCAATCACGGCCAGCAGTTCGGCGGGATGCACGGGGCTTCCGTAGGTAAAATCGACGACCTGCCACATGCGTTGTACGAGTTCGGGAGGGGCCAGAATCCATCCACAGCGAATGCCGCTCAGCCCATACGCTTTGGTCAAGCTGCTGGTCACAACGAAATTCGATCCCAGATGAAATGAGGAACGCCAGGGCTGGTCGAACAGCGTCTCAAGATAGACCTCGTCGACCAGGACTCGGGCTCCAACCTTGGCCGCCATTTCACCCGCCTGCCGCATGGTGCTGTCGTCGGTGAGGGCGCTGCTTGGATTGTGCAGGTTGCAGAGAACCACCAGACGCGTTTGGGGTGTAAGTTTGCGCTCGAGTTCTCCGAGCCCCAGCTTGAACCCCTTTTCCGCGAGCCGTTCGAAGCGACATACCTTGGCCCCAATGTGATCGAGAATGGCGAGCAGCGGGTCGTAGGCGGGCCGCTCAATCAGTACTTCATCCCCACGGTGGACGAGTGCGGTCAACGCCACGAAGTTTGCCATCGAGGTGCCCAAGGTATAGACGACGCATTCTTTGGGCACGGCCGCTTTTCGGGCCAACCGCTCCATCAGTGGTTGGTAACCGTACGGACCGGTCCCGCCGATCTCCAGGTCCTCGATGTCGACCGGCAACTCAGCCAGGGGATAGTCCAAGACTCCGCTCGAGGCCAGATTGAAGCGCGCATTGGAGTGCAGCTTGGCCCACGCGAGATAGCGCGAGACCGCTTCCGCCCGCAAACCATCCATGTCCAGCTCTCCTGACTTCAGAAAACGATCGCAGAAACAATAATGAATGATGGCAGAAAAATCCGTTTAGGAGCGAGCGGAAGGCGTTGGCTCGCGCCGGCTCCAGAACCAGTACACGGGAATGCCAGCCAACAGCAGAACGAAACCGATAAGGCTGTTCTCGGGATAGCGGTAAATCGTGTTGGCAACGACCCACCAGCATATCGCGACGAACATTGCCGTCGTCACCGGGTGCCCTGGAATACGATACCCGAGACTGGCGTTCATCTCACCGCGGGTAGCCCGCCGCCGGAACACGAAGATGGTGGTCGCGGTCAGCCCGAAAAACAGAAAATCCATCGCAATGACGTAATTCAAAATCTGCTCATAGCGGCCGGAGAGCGCGATCACCATCGTCCAGACACTCTGCAGGACGATAGCGACTACGGGTACGCGCGTGCGCGGATCGAGCCAGGCTACGGCGCGGAAGAACAGGCCGTCCTCAGCCATGGCAAAGTACACGCGCGGCGCGGTCAAGATCGACTGGCTCAGAAACCCCAGGGTCGAGATCGCGATTGCAGCCGCAATGAACGTCGCACCCCGCTGGCCTAGTGCCAGCCGCATCACCCCGGTGGCAGGGGTGGTGGTTGCAGCCAGCGCCTGCGGGCCGAGCGAGCGGAGGCATACCCAGTTGACGGCGATGTAGAGCACGACTACGCCGAGAACTCCGAGCAGGAGTCCTCGCGGCAGATTTTTCTTTGGCTCCTTTACCTCAGCGGCCAGGAAGTTCGCCGTCTGCCATCCTCCGTAAGCGAATAACACCGGGACCATGGCTGCGCCAAAAGATGTCAGCGACCACTCTCGCTCCGCTGCGGTCGACGCGGCCCCATGCCTCGCGGTCAAGACGAGGCCGGCGATCACGAGCGCGGAGATGGCGACGATTTTCATCACCATGAGAGCGCTCTGCGTCCGTCCGCCGGTCTTAACGCCCAGACAGTTGACGATGGTCAGGGTAGCCAGTGCCGCGGTTGCAACCGTCCAGTCGGGCGAGTGCAGGCCCGTAAGTTCGAGAAAGTAGCGCGCGAAGGTGATCGAAACCGCCGCCATACCTCCGCTCTGGATGACAAGCAGCAGCACCCATCCGTACAGAAAGGCGACCGCCGGGTGATAGGCCTCGCGCAGGTAAGCGTACTGGCCGCCCACTGCGGGCATCGTGGCCGCCAATTCCGACCATATAAAGGCGCCGCCCACTCCAACCACGCCGCCAAAAATCCAGGCTCCCAGGATCAACGCGGGAGTATGAACCTGTTGCGCCACCACGTAGGGATTGATGAATATGCCGGAACCGACGATGCCGCCCATGACCAGCATGGTGGCGTCGAACAGCCCCAGTTGACGGGCCAGACTTGGCTTAGGATCGGATGCGTGATCCGCGTTCGGAAAGTCCGTCACGATGCGTTCAGCCGCCGCACTATTTCCTGTCCTCGTTGCTCGAGTCGTTTCGGTAGACGACGCCATCTTTCATGACGAAGCGGACGCGCTCGAGCACGGAGATATCCTGCAGCGGATCGCCAGGGACTGCGATCACATCCGCGTAGAAGCCGGGCTTGAGCTGGCCGACGAGGTCCTGCTTGCCGAGCAGGCGCGCCCCATGCAACAGGCTGGCACGGAGCACGTCGGCGGCGGGCATCCCGTACTTCACCATCAGCTCAAACTCGCGCGCCTGAGTGCCGTGCGGAAAGGGGCCGACATCCGATCCCACTGCCATCGGAACACCGGCCGCGAGTTGCCGGCGGAATTCCTCGGCATGGAAGGCCAGCAGGGAGCGCTCACGCTCGGCAAGGGCGGGCGAGCCGGCATGGGCAGCGAAGTACTCGGAGATGGCAAAAGTGGGCACGGCATAGATTTGTTTCTCACGCATGACGCGCATGGTCTCGGCGCCGAGCTGGTAGGCATGATCGATCGAGGCGACGCCCGCCTGGACCGCGTAGAGGGCTCCGGGCTCACCGGTGCAATGAACGCCCACGCGCTTGCCGACGCGCGCGGTTTCCTGGACGGCGGCTAACAGCTCGGCCTCGGTGTACTGATAGGGCGTGGTGAATTTGCCATCGGCCAGGCGGTCGGCGCCGGTTTGATAAATCTTGATGAAGTCCGCGCCCTCCTTCAGCTGCTGCCGTATCACGGCGACCAGTTCGCCGGCACTGTTGGCGTAGGTGGCATTCGATGAGATGTGCTCGGCTGGATTGAAGTGAATTGCGTCTTCATGGCCTCCGAGAATGCTGATCGCGTTGCCACTGACGCTCATGCGCGGGCCGGGAATCAGTCCGGAGTCGATGGCATTGCGCACCGCCGAGTCAGCCGAACCCGCGCCCTCGGTTCCCATGTCGCGCTCGGCGGTGAAGCCCGCCATAAGATCGTCGCGGGCCGCGATCTGAGCCAGGATCGTGCGCTCGGGTACGGATTCGACGACGGTTTGCAGATCCTCGGCTCCGGGATGCAGGAAAAGATGGACATGGGCGTCGATCAGCCCGGGCATCAGTGTCGATGAGCCGAGATCGATCACTTTAGCGCCCTCTGGATGGGCGACCGAAGGACCAACTTCAACGATGCGATTGCCGCGTACCAGCATCTGAGCGGGACTGACGAGCGTGCCGTGCTCGACGTCGAGGAAGTGGGCTGCGTGGAGTACGAGCACGAGATTGTCGAGGCTGGCGGCGGGGGGAGATTGAGCTTGAAGTCGAACTCCAGCGACCAGAGCCAGCAGCAACACCAATGCTCGAACCGAGGGACGCGAGGGTCGAAACATGCGCCAAATACTAGCACGCCTGGCGGTCGGCTCCCGTTCCGGCACCGCGCGACCCGCCCTCGCTCAAAGTGCAACCCTCGAAGGGCAACCAGAAGATGCAAGCGCTCCGCCGCCGGGCGTATCATCTCAACCACCCCGCTTTCGGGAGTACAAGTCTTACAGTCACCAAGAGGAAGGAGATTCCCTTGAGATTTAGTTCCGAACTCCGCCGTGTTTTCCGGTTGGCCGGAGTCTTGATTTTCGGGGTCTTGGTTGTTGGAGCGGCAGTGTCCCTTGCCCAACCCGAGACGACACCTGGTTCGACCCCGGGCCAGTCCATCCCCGGAACCGATGGAGTGAGCCCGTTTGCCGGCAGCGTGCCGGCAAAGCTCGTTCCGGGGATTCTGCCGCTTTCGTTGCGGGACGCGATCGATCGCGGATTCAAACAAAATCTCGGACTGCTGCTTTCAAACGCCGACATTCACTCGGCCCGGGGAGAGCGCTGGGAGCAGTTAAGCGCCCTGCTACCGCACGTGACGGCGTCGCCTTATGTGGCCGAGTCGAAGCTCAATATCGACGAGCTCGGATTTGCCGGTTTCACTAGCCTGTTCCATCTCTCGGCCTCGATTGGTCCTTTTTCCTACTTTGACGCGCGCGCCAACCTGACTCAGAAGCTATTCGATTGGAAGTCAATCAACGCCACCCGCGCGGCCAGCCAGAGCTTGAAATCGGCCACCTATACCTTCAAGGACGCCCGCGATCTCGTGGTGCTGGCCGTGGGCTATACCTATTTGCAGGCGATCGCCGACGAGGCCCGCATTGAAACCTCGGAAGCGCAGGTCAAGACCGCCCAGGCGGTCTACGATCAGGCAACAGACCAGGTGAAAGCCGGCACTTCACCGGACATCGATGCCCTGCGCGCCAAGGTCGAGTTCCAGACCCGGCAACAGCAGTTGATCCAGGCGAAGAACAACTTCGCCATCCAGAAGCTGACCGTGGCGCGTGTGATCGGCTTGGCGCCGGGGCAGGAATTCGAATTCACTGACAAGTCGCCCTACCAGCCGTTCGAAGACGTCACCGTGGAGCAGGCTCTGAAGCGCGCATACGCTTCGCGGTCCGATTACCAGGCAGCGATGACCGACGTACGGGCCGCGGAATTTTCCCGGAAAGCGGCTCTAGGCGGCTATCTTCCGTCGCTTTCGCTGGACGCGGATTATGGGCTGGGAGGTGCGCATCCGTCCACGGCTACGCCGGTCGCCGACCTACGCGGCACGCTCACGATTCCGATTTTTCAGGGCGGGAGCGTTCATGGCGATGTTTTGCAGGCCGACGCCAGACTCGAGCAGAGCCGCGAGCGCCTGGAGAATCTGCGAGCGCAAATCGACTCCGACGTGCGCGCGGCGCTGCTGAACCTGCAGTCGTCGGCGGAACTGGTGAACGTGGCGCGCAGCAACATTGATTTGGCGGAAGAGACGCTCACCCAGTCGCGCGATCGTTTCAGCGCCGGGGTCACCGATACCGTGGAAGTGGTGCAATCCGAAGAGGCAGTCGCGAGCGCTCACGAACAGTACATCTCGAGTCTCTACAACTATAATTATGCGAAAATTTCTCTGGTTCGCGCGCTTGGCATTGCCGAGCAGGGCGTCGAGGAATATTTCAAAGGAAAATGAACATGGCGGAAGAAAACCCACCCCGTCCGGCGCCTCCGACGGGCAAAGAACCCCCGGTCGATTCATCGCCCTCGGATCCGTCGCCCTTGACGGCCATGGACTATACGCCGCCCGGGCGCCGGAGCCCCAAGCGCCGCAGAAACATGGTGATTCTGGTCGCGATCGTGGTGCTGCTTGTCGCCGGCGTGTTCTTGTGGCGCTACTTGAGCAGCTACGAATCGACCGACGACGCCCAGGCGGATGTTCACCTCTACCCGGTCAGCGCTCGTGTTTCCGGCTACGTGGTGCGGGTCAACGTAGACGACAACCAGTGGGTGGAAAAGGGTACGGTGCTGGTCGAGATCGACCCGAAAGACTATGAGGTCGCGGTCGCGCAGGCGCAAGCCAATCTCTCGAATGCCGAAGCGACGGCGCAATCTTTGAATATCACGGTCCCAATTACCTCGGTGAACTCTTCAAGCCAACTGAAGTTCACTGCGTCCGGCATCGAAGACGCGAACGCCGGAGTCATCGCCGCCGAGAGACAGCTGACCGCCGCTCACGCCCAACTGGAGTCAGCCGAAGCAAATGATGTGAAAGCGCAAGACGATCTCCAGCGCTACAAGCTGCTGGTCGATAAGCGGGAAGTATCGCAGCAGGTCTACGATCAAGCTTTGGCTGCGGCCAAATCGAGCGCCGCCGCGGTCGATGCAGCCCGCGCCAGTGAATCCGCGGCGCAGCAATTCGTCCACCAGGCCCGCAGCCGTCTGATGCAGGCCGACGCGAACCACCAATCTGCCGAGACCGGGCCGCAGCAAGTGTCGTCGACCCAGGCTCGGGTGCGGGCTGCGATCGCCGATGTCGGGCAAAAGCGCGCTCTACTCGAGCAAGCCCAACTGAATCTCCAATACACCAAGATCCTCGCACCGGTCACCGGTGAAGTGAATAAGACGGTGGTTGTCGGGATGAACGTTCAAGACGGCCAGCAACTGCTCACCGTGGTACCACTCGATGAAGTATGGGTCACCGCCAATTTTAAAGAGACCCAGATTCGACACATGCAGGTTGGACAAAGAGCGGAAATCCATATTGATTCGAGCGGCCGGACTCTAAAAGGCCATGTGGACAGCATTGCGGGAGCGACCGGACCGCTCTTCAGCTTGCTTCCGCCGGAGAATGCCACCGGAAACTACGTGAAAATTGTCCAGAGGATTCCGGTGAAGATCGTGCTTGATCCTGGAGAGAACAAGGATCGACGGCTCCGACCGGGCATGAACGTGGTGCCGGACGTGTACCTCCAGTAAGATCCGCAAAATGAGCTCCGCTGCTCTCACCCTCGAACAGGATGTCTGGCGGCCCAAGTACAATCCTTGGCTGATCGCCGTGGTCGTGGCGCTCGCAGCCTTCATGGAGGTGCTCGACACCAGCATCGCGAACGTGGCCTTGCCGTATATGGCCGGGAATCTGGGCGCAAGCAACGACCAGAGCACTTGGGTGTTGACTTCCTATCTGGTCTCGAATGCCATCATCTTGCCGATCAGCGGCTGGCTCGCAGGTGCCTTGGGGCGGAAGCGCTTTTTCATGGCCTGTTTGAGTATCTTCACGGTGAGTTCCTTGCTTTGCGGGATCGCGCCGAGTCTCGGTTTCCTCCTTTTTTTTCGGGTGTTGCAGGGTGCGGGGGGCGGCGGATTGCAGCCGATGGCGCAGGCGATTCTGGCCGACACGTTTCCACCCCATCAGCGCGGCCTGGCGTTTGCGCTCTACGGCATTACCGCCATCATGGCGCCCACGATCGGCCCAACCCTGGGCGGTTGGATCACCTTCAACTATTCCTGGCGGTGGATTTTCTTTATCAATCTCCCGGTCGGTGTGGCCACATGGTTTCTTCTGCGGCGCTTTGTCGAAGACCCCCCCTATTTGAGCAAGCTCAAATCCGCCGGGGTCAAGTTGGACTACATCGGCATCGCTCTTTTGGCGCTCGGTATCGGGGCGTTGCAGGTACTGCTCGACAAGGGCCAGGAAGATGACTGGTTCGGGTCGCGTTTCATCACGACCTTAATTGTCGTCTCGACCGTATGCCTGATCTCGCTGGTGATTTGGGAGTGGTATCAGAAGGCTCCGATCATCGACGTTCGCATGTTCAAGAGCTTCAACTTCGCCAGTGCGAGCCTGATGATGTTCACCTTGGGAATCATGCTGTTCAGCAGCCTGGTCCTGATGCCGCAGTTCCTGCAGACGCTTCTCGGGTACACCTCGCAGCTCGCTGGACTTGCTCTTTCCGCCGGAGGCCTCGTCTTGCTGTTTGAGATGCCCATCATGGGTCAACTGACAACCAAGATCCAGGCACGCTTCCTGATCGCCTTCGGATGGCTCGCTTTGTCGATCGCGATGTTCTATTCCACCAAACGGATTGACCTGCTGATCAGCTTCAGTGCCGCCACCTGGCTGCGCATCGCCCAAGTGATTGGGTTGGGGTTCTTGTTCGTTCCGATTACGCTCGTGGCCTACATCGGGATTTCGCCCGAAAAGAACAACGCGGTCGCCGGAATCATCAATTTCATGCGCAATATGGGAAGCAGCGTGGGAACGTCGTTGGTCACGACATTAATTGCCCGGCGCTCGCAATTTCATCAGTTAAGGCTGGTGGGGAATGCCAGGATCGACAATCCCAATTTTGTGAATTCGGCGAACGGCCTGGCGCAGCGCCTGGCGAACTCCGGCGTGGGCAAGCACGAGGCGCATATCACGGCCTATGCCATGATCTATCAAACCGTCCAAGCGCAAGCGGCAAGCCTGGCATACGTCGACACCTTTATGGTTCTGGCCGTGGGCGCGGCGATCATGTTCGTGCTGGCTTTTCTTCTGAAGAAAAACGATCCAGGCGGTGGTGGGCCACGGGTAGTCGAGTAAGAATCGAAGTGGTTGAGTGCGGGAGACGAACCAGAGTCAGAGACTCCGATGATCAAAATTGTCACCATTGAACGCGAGTACGGAAGCGGCGGCGGCGAAATCGCCCAACTTCTTGCGAAGCAACTTGGCTGGAAGCTTTGGGATCAAGTGCTGACCGAGGAGATCGCGCGACGGGCTGACTGTCCCAAATCGGTCGTCGCAGTACGAGAAGAACGAACCGACCCCCTTTACTACCGGCTTTTCAAATCATTTTTGCGCGGGAGTTATGAAGGAAGCCTCAATGCGCACAAGCTCGGAGTGGTTGACAGCGAATGTATTTTAAAGTTTACCGAACTGGTTGTTCAGGAGGCGGCGAAAACGGGACACTCTGTCATTGTCGGAAGGGGCTCGCAGCATTTTCTCAGGAATCGCCGGGACACACTGCGGGTGTTTCTTTATGCTCCGCGAGAAGATAAATTGCGGCGCCTGTTGGCCCGCGGCAAGAGTCAAGATGAAGCCGAAGAACTGGTCGACACCGTGGATCGGGATCGCGCCGATTTCATCCAGAAGTATTTCGGTGTCCCATGGCCGGACCGCGCCATCTACCACACCATGATCAATACGGCGATCGGCAATGAGGGGGTTCTTCACACGATTCTGGATTTTATGAAAACTCTCGACCAAAGAGTCACTGCCTGAACGCTCGCAGAATAGACCGGTCACGACGTTGCGATCCGCCATATCCCGCGATCTGCGCAGCCTGCAAGCTGAACGGGCGATCGAGTCCGGGGTGGGCAGGTCCTGAAAACAATCCGGGAGAAGGCGAGCACCGTCATTCTTGATCTTGACGACTGATTTTAACGACCGAGTTCAACAACTAAGTGTAACGACCGCGACGTCCACGCCAGGAGACAACATGTCGATTCGACCGGTAAAGCGAGTCGTTCAATCCAAGCCGACCCTCGAAGGTGCGGGTGTGCATCTGCGCCGCGCATTCGGCTTCGGCAACACCAAGGACTTCGACCCGTTTCTCTTGCTTGACGACTTCCGCAATGATGTCCCGGAGGACTATCTGGCGGGTTTCCCCTGGCATCCCCACCGCGGGATCGAGACCATCACTTACGTGCTTGCGGGAACGGTTGAGCATGGCGACAGCATGGGAAATCGCGGCGCGATCGCTTCGGGCGATGTACAGTGGATGACGGCCGGCAGCGGGATCATCCATCAGGAGATGCCCAAGGGCGATCACGCCGGGCGGATGCACGGGTTCCAGTTATGGGCGAATCTTCCTGCCGCGCTCAAAATGACCGCGCCGCGCTACCAGGAAGTGAAGGCGCTCGATATCCCCGAGATCAACGACGATGACGGCACTCATGTGCGGGTCGTCTGCGGAACGTTCTGGGGAAAGACCGGCCCCGTGGATGGGATTGCCGCCGAACCGATCTACCTCGACGTGTCGGTCTCTCCGGGCAAAAGAAAGACGCTGCCGGTCGAGACGACCCGGCACGCTTTCGCGTACGTTTTCGCCGGGGCCGGGAAGTTCTGCAACGCCAGCGGTCCGCTCGCGGTGCCGACCGAAGCCGTGAAATGGCTGGACACCACGCCTCCCGTGGAGGCCGACAATCGTTCGCTCATCGTGTTTGATCGAGGCGACGAGGTCACAGTGCAAGCGGGCAACGAGGGGATCCGGTTCCTCCTGGTCTCAGGAAAACCGCTTGGGGAGCCAGTGGCGTGGTACGGCCCGATCGTCATGAACACGCAAGAGCAACTGCAGCGAGCATTCACGGAGCTCCAGGAGGGAACTTTCCTGAACAGACGCGGCGCCAGTAACGATTTCAAGTGAGCAGGAAATGGCGACATCATAACCTTAGCTTTGAACAGGACTTGCTTTGAGCAGGAGAGGACATGCCAGATACTGGAGAAGCTCGAGAGATCAAGCGGCGCGTCAACGCCAAAGAAGCAGAAGTCGTATCGGAATCGAAAAAACTGCTGGAGAAAGTAAGGTCAACCGAGCGGGGAGCTCCGGCGGGACCCCGCGGTGCAAAGAAGAAAGGACAGGCGGCCGGCTTACGGTCGCAGAAATCTGGACCTTCGAAGTGACTTGCCATCTACGACCCGACCCATACTTAGGGTGCAGTTGATACCGCCCGGTAGGTTGCGATGGGTCGGGCGCGATTTTGTGGGCGCGTATCAGCGGGTGGTAGACTTCGCGTATGGCCAATAAGAAAACTACGAAGAAGCGCAAAAAACTCAAAAAAACCAGCGCGAGCATCCCCCACAAGCTGTTGGCAAACAGATCAGCCAAAGGGAAGCGTGCCGCGAAGAAAAAGTTGGCAAAGAAAAAGCCGGCCTTGAAAAAGGCTGGGACGAAAAAGGCTGGGTCGAAAAAGGCGATTGGCAAGAAGACAGCCTCCTCGGCGCCGAGATCTGCTGCCCTCAAGAGACGGGTTTCGGCCGAAAGCGGGAGTCTGGACACGGAGCCATTGGAACTCCAAGACCGGAGATCGCGATCGGCGGGACAATCGGGAGATTTGCAGGGATTATCCGACGTCGAATCTGCCGATTCCGAGAGTGTGGACGAGTTGATCGAGGAGGGCAATGCGTTCGAGGCCGAAGTCGTCTCTGGGGTCGAAAGGGCCGGGGACAACGACGAGAAGGAAGTTCGCACGCACGAGGTGCCCGAGGACGATGTTCCCGAAGAATATCTGGATCAAGAGTAAACGCGGATGGTCGGATTGACGTTGTCCGGTTGACCCCGGAATGTGCAACCGAAGATCCAGGGAAGGTGCCTCGTCAAAACAGAGTCGGTCGGAGCAGGTTTTGTGGCAGGTTTTGTGTTTTCATTTTGTGTTTTCACAGGTACCAAACTCATGTCCAAGCAGTTGTCGCTGCCATCGCTGGCTTCTGCGTCGCTGATCCTGCCATTGTTGCTGGCGTTGTTTTGTTCCGTTTTCGCTGGCGCTCAAACCAAAGCCGTGGATGCCGAGGGCCATCCGTGGTGGCAGCATGCCGTTTTCTACGAAATCTATCCGCGCAGTTTTGCGGACAGCGACAACGACGGCGTCGGCGACCTCAACGGCATCACTTCCAAAATGAATTATCTGCATGACCTGGGCGTCGACGCCATCTGGATTACGCCCTGCTACCCCTCGCCCCAGGTCGATTTCGGCTATGACGTTTCCGATTACGAAAACATCGATCCCATGTATGGAACCCTCGCCGATTTCGATCGCATGGTGGCCGAGGGTGAGAAACATCATGTGCGCATCATTATGGATTTCGTGCCCAACCACACCTCCGACCAACACCGGTGGTTTCTGGATTCGAAGTCTTCCCGCAGCGCCGCGCATCGCGACTGGTATATCTGGCGCGATGGCAAATCGCCTGGCCAGCCTCCTAACAACTGGATCTCAATTTTCGGCGGCTCGGCCTGGAAGTTCGATCCCACCACCAGCCAGTACTATTATCATTTCTTCTACGCGCAACAGCCGGACTTGAACTGGCGCAATCCCGCGGTCGAAAAAGTGATGCTCGATACCACGCGCTGGTGGTACAAGCGGGGCGTTGCCGGATTCCGTCTGGATGCTGTGGATACCCTGTTTGAGGATCCCGAACTGCACGACAATCCCGTCCTTGCCGGCACCAACAAGCAAGGCGACCCCATCTTGCAGAACAAATTCAACACCAACTTGCCCGAGGTTCACACCGAGTTGCAGAAGCTGCGCAAAGTGGCCGACGAATCGAACGCCGTGCTCATCGGCGAAACCTGGACCGCGAACGCCGCCGAACTCGACCGCTACTATGGCCAGGGCGGCAATGAACTGCAGATGCCGATGGACTTCATGTTCACCATGGTCAACAAACTTTCTCCGCCGGAATTCCGGCGCCAGATTGCGGCTGTCGATCGCGCCCACGGCTGGCCCGTATTCGTGATCAGCAATCACGACATCGTCCGCTCCTACAACCGCTACGGAGACGGCAAGAACAACGACGCCATTGCCAAGCTGATGGGGGCGTTTTATTTGACGCTGCGCGGCACGCCCATCATGTATTACGGCGAAGAAATCGGCATGGAGAACAACGATCCCACCCGCAAGGAAGACGTGAAAGATCCGATCGGCCGCACCGGTTGGCCGGCAGAAAAGGGCCGCGACGGCGAACGTACGCCCATGCAGTGGAACACCGGGTCGAACGCTGGTTTCAGCAAAAAAGAGCCGTGGCTCTCGGTGCCTGCGAGCTACCAGACGCACAACGTGGCAAGCGAGGCGAAAGATCCCAATTCCGTTCTTAGTCTTTACAAGGAAGTTCTCGCCTTGCGGCACTCGAACGAAGCCTTGCTCGAAGGCAGCTATACGGCGCTCCATGAAGACGATCCCGACGTGATGTCCTACCTCCGCAGTTATAAGGGAAAAGCCGTGCTGGTGGCTTTGAACATGTCGGCCACTCCGCAAAAAGCTGTCTTCGATCTTTCGCGGCAGGGATTCGGCCACGCTACGCTCAAAACTCTGATCGGGTCCCCCGGGGCATCTGCCGAAGGCAATGCAGTGACTCTTCAGCCGTTCGGGTTGCTGATCCTCGATGTAACCAAGGCAGTGAATCAGTGAAGTCGAATCATGGGGCCATGAATCATGGAGCCATGAGTTGAGAGCGAGATTTCGATCCGCGACCGCTCTTCGTGATCGATAGGAAGACTTATGGACAAACCACCGCGCACGTTCTGGCAGATTTGGAACATGAGCTTCGGTTTCCTCGGCATCCAATTCGGCTGGGGATTGCAGATGGCCAACATGAGCGCCATCTACGAATACCTGGGCGCACGGGCCGATCAGATTCCGATTCTCTGGCTCGCCGCGCCGCTCACCGGATTGATCGTGCAGCCCATCATCGGTCACGCGAGCGACCGAACCTGGGGCCCGCTCGGCCGGCGCCGTCCGTACTTCCTGGCCGGAGCGATTCTGAGTTCGATCGCGCTCATCCTGATGCCGCGCAGTTCCACGCTCTGGATGGCAGCGGGCCTCTTATGGATTCTCGACGCCTGCATCAACATCAGCATGGAACCCTTCCGTGCGTTTGTGGCCGACCTGCTGCCGGAATTCCAGCGCACTCGCGGCTTTGCCATGCAGAGCCTGTTCATTGGGCTGGGCGCGGTGATTGCTTCGGCATTGCCTTACCTGCTCACCAATGTTTTTCATGTGGCCGGTAGCAGAAGCGCGGGCACGATTCCGCTCACTGTGCGTCTTTCGTTTTACATTGGCGCCGTAGCCTTCCTGGGCGCTGTTCTGTGGACCATTTTTACAACCAAGGAATATCCGCCCGACAATCTCGCAGAGTTTCGGAGAGAGAAGTCCGAACACAAGGGCATCGTAGCGAGCGCGCGCGAAATCCTGTCGGCAATCCGCGAAATGCCCCGCACCATGCGGCGGCTCGCCTGGGTCCAGATCTGCACCTGGCTGGGATTGTTCTGCATGTGGCTTTACTTCCCGGTGGCGGTGGCGCGCAACGTTTTCGGGGCCTCCGATACGAATTCTCCTCTGTATTCGACGGGTGTGGAGTGGGCCGGCGTTTGTTTCGGAATGTACTCGCTCGTGTGTTTCGGGTTTTCCTTCCTGCTGCCCGCACTAGCGCGGCAGTACGGGCGTAAGGCGACTCACAGTTTCTGCCTGGTATGCGGAGGGCTAGGGTTGCTTTCCGTGGCACTGATTCACAACAAATATCTGCTTTTGTTCTCGATGGCCGGCGTTGGCGTTGCTTGGGCCAGCACGCTCTCCATGCCCTATTCCATTCTGGCCGGGTCGCTCCCTCACGGGAAGACCGGAGTCTACATGGGCATCTTCAACTTCTTCATCGTAATTCCGGAGATCACCGCATCGCTTGGGTTCGGCTGGGTGATGGGCCATCTGTTGAACAACAACCGGATCGCCGCCGTGGTGGCAGGCGGAATCTTCTTCATCCTGGCGGCAATGCTGACGCAGCGTGTGGAGGACTTGTACGACCTGCGCCATCCCAGCGGATCGCTTCCAAGCAATGCGGTTGCGGCAAAATCCTGAACCTCACGATGAAGCGACGGGCGCCCTCGCCCGGCTGCCTTGTGGCCGGGCAAGGCGCCCGGATCTCGAGCATCCAATCATCGCGCGCGCACGGCGACGAGTTCGGTTCCGACCGGCACACCGCGTGCGATCTTCACTCGAACCAGAGCTTCGAAGGGCTTGATCGGCCCCACGCCAGAATCCGGAATCGAGTGGAGCAATCGATCGACCGATTCCTGGCGGCAGACAAACTCCACCGCACCTTGCGTTCCGAACGTGGTTGTTCCCGCCAGAATCATGACGTACCGACCGGAACCGATTCCGGGCACCAGTCCGACGACCGAATAGTCCTCGGTAAGCGGAGCATTCGAGGGACTGGCGAGGTAGGCGCCCGCCTCGCCCGGTTTCGGATGCTTGCTGACGATCGAAAGATCACCTTGCCGCGGTCCCGTCGCCACGCGTTGAAAAACGAACTCCTGCGTTCCGGGAATGTCGAGCAAGGAAAGATTCTCTGAAGGAGAACCAACAAAGATCAGGTTGTTATTCTTCACGTCGTCGAGCGAGAACAAGCTCCCGCGCTTCACCCGGATCTTCCGTCCGAGGGTGCCAAACGCATCATCGAGTGCGTGGATGGCCAGCACCTCCCCCACGCCCGTGTAATGGTCATACACCGCGATCTTCGAATCCTGGCGCGAATTGTAATAGCGCATCCCCGTCTCCGGCCGTCCGACGAAGGCCGCATTGCTGAAGATCACCCATGGCTCCTCGGGTCCGGATGTAAAGGGCCTCCACAAAGCCGCCAGAGAACCTTCGGTCCGCGGTGCGCTGGGCGCCGCCATCGCGGGTTCGGGCAGCTTGCGATTCCAAAGCAGGCTCCCCAAAACAATCAGCGAGGTGGTAAGTCCAGCCAGCAGCAAGATGACGGCAACCCGCCAGCCGATCGGGACGGTAGTGGCCGCACCGCTCGCCGCTGCTTGGCGCGAAGACGCGCTCTGAGCGAGCGCCAGGGGCTCGATCGGTCGCGCCCCGAAGGTTAGGTGATAGCTTCCTTTCGGAATCTTCACCACAATTGGATCCGCCGCTCCCTCCCCGGCATAGTACTCCGCCAGCTTCAGACGAAGACGTCCTGCTTGCACGCGGATGGTTGAGTCCGAGTGCGGATCGAAGTCTGCGGGCCGGCCGTAGACTTCGGTGGCGATCTGATACTCCTTCAAGGGCGCGTCGGGATGATAGAGAGATTGTTTTGCGAGATATTGCAGCAGCTTGCAGAGGGATTCGGAGCCTCGCAGGCTATGACTTTTAATAATGGTATCTATTTGTTGGAAGAATTGCTCCGGGCTAGGGGCGAGAATACGTGTCACAGCCATTTAACACCGACGTAACCGAAGATTGTATGTTGGTGCAACAGCAGGCATTTTACTCCCGTAACCGTTTAAAAACCTAGTGAAACCTAAATCAGAGTCGCTTTGTACCAAAAAGTGCAGGCGTGTGAACCAACGTGTGTAGTGTGCTCCAAACTAAGTCTCCCGACGTCCACGAAGATGTCCCGAAATTGGAGGAAACATGCAGCGAAAATTCTTCTTGGTTCTCGTTCTTCTACCGTGCCTAGCCGGTTTGGCACTTGCCCAGTCGGATACGGCACGCATTGTTGGAACGATCACGGATCCCTCCGGCGCCGTCGTATCGAACGCCACTGTCACGGTGACTGAATCAGCGACCGGACGAGTGGAAACCGCGAAAACGGGCGCTTCGGGCCAGTACACTATCAATGCTTTACCGATCGGAAAATACCACGTCGTGGTGAAGCAGGAAGGCTTTAAGACCGCAGACGCCGACGTGACTCTCGAAGTCGATCAAGTTCTTGAGATCAGCCTCACTTTGGAAACTGGTGCTACCTCCACGACGGTGGACGTGACTGGCGAAGTGCCGCTGGTCGATACGTCTACGTCGAGCACCGGCGAGGTGATTCAGGGACGACAAGTCGTGGAGCTGCCGCTCAACGGACGAAACTTCACCCAACTTGCGCTGTTGACCCCGGGCGTGAGCCGTGGCGCTTACGCGGATAACGCATCCGGCATCGCCTTTGGGAACGCGGCGGCCGAGACTTGGCGAAACTACGAATCCGGCGGCGCCTCACTGGCGGTCAATGGTCTTCGGCCGCAGGCCAACAACTACCTGCTGGATGGGCTCGACAACAACGACTCCATGGTCAACACGCTGATCATCTATCCGGCCGTGGAAGATATCGCAGAATTCAGGACGACAACCAGCGTTGCCCCGGCCGAGTTTGGACGCGCGGGCGGCGCGGTGGTCCAAGTTGCGACCAAGTCCGGGACGAACCAGATTCACGGTTCCGCCTACTGGTTTAACCGCTCCAAGGAGGGTGCCGCGAACGTCTTTGACGAGACGAAGGCTCCTGAGCTGAGCCGTAATCAGTTTGGCGGCTCTCTCGGCGGGCCGATTTGGAAAAACAAGTTGTTCGCCTTCCTCGACTACCAGGGCTGGCGTCAGGACATACCGGCCGGTGTTGCCCTAAACAAGGTACCGACGGCGCTGATGCGCACCGGCAATTTCCAGGAGCTGTGCGGCGCACAGAGTCCCACACTTGGCCCTTGCCAGGGACCGATCGTACAGAATTCGACCGCGACTAGCCTGCCCGACACCGGCGGAACCAACGATCCAGGGCTGCCGGGCTGCGCCGCTGCTCTGGCAGCCCAGCCGAATGCTTTCGCCACTTACGTTTCGAACAATAATACCTATAATTACGGATACGTCTTCAACCCTCAGACATGTCTGCCCTTCGGCTGGAATACGGCCGCCGACATGCCGGGTCCGAACATCAATATCGTTCCTACAGGGAGCCAGAACACCGTTGGATTGGCTTATCTGAACCAATTTCCAAATCCCAATATCGCCGGCGCGAATCCGGCAACGAATAGCAACAACTTCGCTGGACCGCAGCAAAACATCATTCACCAAGACGATTACGATGCGCGAGTGGATTTTAACGCCACCTCGAAAGACACTATTTTCGGCCGCTATAGCCTGGGCGATGATTTCCTGGTCAACACTCCCTTCCTGATAGGTGCCAACAACCCCCAAGGCTTCCTGCCCTCGGGCAGCGGCACCAACCCGCAGCATCCCCGTCAGGTCGCCGTGGGGGAGACTCACATTTTCAGCGCCAACATTCTCAACGAATTTCACTATGGCTACACGCGTCCGATTTACGGGTACCAGCAGCCCGGATTTGGGACTCCGATGGCTTCCGCCATTGGGATCGCCAATGCCAATACTGACCCGTTGCTGGGCGGCTATCCCATCATCGGCGGTTGGTACGGAAACATATCCTACGTGGGTGACGGTGGCCCCTACCTCGTCGTTGAGCCGTCCCATCAGTTTACCGACGCGGTGACTTGGACCAAAGGAAGGCATGTGTTCAAGTTTGGCGCCAGCATTATGCATCGCGACGTAAATTGGACCCAAGGCAATAACGCCAAAGGCTACTTCTGGATCGACGATGGCAGCTTTGGCGCGTACCCCACTAGTACCTCGCACCACGGAACTTTTACCGGCTATGAAGACTCTGAATTGTTGGCTGGTTTCATGGGTGCCTACACGGTGGGTGGATTCCATGGGTTATACAACACGCGGAGCTGGGAGAACGGATTCTTCGCGCAAGACGATTTTCGCGTGAACCGACGGCTGACGTTGAACCTTGGCCTGCGCTACGATCTTTTCACCTGGCCGAGAGAAACACACAACAACATGTCCAACTTCGACCCCACAACGGGGGAACTGGTTGAGGCCGGAACAGCCGCAGCTGCAGCCGGTGGATACAACTCCTCTCTAATCGATAACCCGAAGCATAACCTCGGCCCCCGCATCGGATTTGCCTATGATCTGTTTGGCACGGGCAAAACCGTGCTGCGTGGCGGCTATGGATTGTTCTACTACCTCGACCGCGGCGGCGTCGCCAATGAACTGTCGGAGAACCCCGACTTCAACGGCACCCAGACCTACTATGCTTGTAATAAGACGACTATGGGCGCGATTGATTGTACGGGAGCCGCTGCCAACAGCGGGTACCGCATTACGCTCAGCGGAGCGGCTGCCCTCGGAAGCACCAATCCGGTCGGAGCGACTGGAGCTCTACCGCCTAAAATCGGCATCAGCCCGAACGACGTGACCGCCAGCGACAACGTAGTTTACTGGCCGAAGAACAGTCCGAACTCCCACATCCAGCAATGGAACGTGCAGATCGAACAGGCTGTCGATAGCAAGACGTCGTTCAACCTGGCATACGTTGGGACGCATATGTCAAATATCGCGACGCCCTTCAATGCCAATGAGAACCTTCTCTCACCCTTGTCGGTGGCGGCAACCAATTGGTTCCCATCGTGCCCCCCGCCCGCAGCGGCGTGCAGCCCCAACGTGAACGGCGTTGGCGCCATCGACGAATATGGGATGATCGGCAGCGGGAACTACAACGGTCTGCAGACGAAGCTGACTCGCAGGCTGAGCAATGGACTCACGGGCACGGCGGCTTACACCTGGTCGCACACGCTCGATAACGCCGCCTCCGCGCTTGGTGGTCCCGGCGGCATCGTGGTGGGGCCGAATGGTACGCCGTTGCTGCACTACCAATACGGCAACTCGAACGACGATCAGCGTCAGCTGTTTGCCGGCAGCTTCATCTACGAGCTACCCTTCGGACGGGGAAGACGCTTCGGCGGCGACATGCCGAAGGCGGCTGACTACCTTGTTGGCGGTTGGCAATGGAACAACGTGATTATTAAGACCACAGGAACCCCGATCGACATCAGCGGCTCCTTCGCACCTACCGCGAATGGCCAGAATGGCCGTCCGGATTATCACGGTGGATGCAGGACCGGTGTCTCCGCCTTTGTCTGGCTCGCCTGTTCGCCGGGGGCGTTCACGGCTCCTGCTGGGCTCATCGGCACTCTTCCCAGAAACGCTTTTCCTGGACCCGGAACATTCACCTGGGACACTTCGGTCACCAAGACATTCAGCGTGACCGAACGGGTGAAGGCGGAACTGCGTGCTCAGGTATACAACCTGACCAACACACCCCAGTTCCAGAACCCGGACGGGAACTACAGCAATAGCGACTTCGGCATCTTGACTTCGCCTCGGCTCGCGCCCACGAACCGGGAGCTCGAACTCGCAATGCGCATATCCTTCTAACCCGCAGCGCAGAGGTAGGGATGGCGCTTGAGTGTACTGCTCAAGCGCCTCCCGATGCGCCGGGGGGGGGCAGGATATTCTCTCGGCCCTCCTTTTGCGATCTGGGGGCTCCGCGCTGCTGGTTTGTTTCAAGCTGGGTCCTCGGTAACTGCCATGCATTACAAACGAAAGATCGCGCTGTCGCTGCTTCTGGCATGCCTGTTCACGCTGCCTGCAGGGGCGCAGTCGGAGTCCAGGGCGAGGCAAGCTCCCGCAGTCCACAAAATCGATCCTCCTAACTGGTGGGTGAACTACACGCCCGAACTCACACTGCTGCTCACCGGCGAAAATCTGAATGGCGCCCGGGTAGAGAGCTCTGCGAACGGTGTGACTGCGGTTGGCGCACAAGCTTCTGGCAATGGACATTATTTGTTCGTCCATCTCCGACTGAATTCCAGCCTGCCGTCTGGCAACGTGTCCTTGCGGCTAGTCACTGCGGCGGGATCGACGACCATACAATTCCCGTTCTTAACTCGTGCCGACCCGCGCGGCCACTTTGAAGGCTTTTCCCGCGACGACGTCATCTACCTGATCATGCCCGACCGCTTCGCCGACGGCGATCCGTCGAACGACCGGCCTCCGGGCTCGACCGGCGCGTATGACCGCAGTCAGCCCAGGGCGTACCACGGCGGTGACCTCCGGGGCATTCGGGACCATCTCGGATATTTGCACGATCTCGGAGTAACCACGCTGTGGCTCACTCCCGTCTGGAGGAACACCGACTCCGATTACCACGGCTACCACGTCATCGATTTCTACGCGCTCGACGACCACATGGGTTCCATGCAGGAATACAAGGCGATGGTGGCCGACGCGCACCGTCTGGGCATGAAAGTGCTCATCGACTACGTGGTCAATCACACGGGCCCGAACCATCCCTGGGCGAATGACCCGCCGACGCCCACGTGGTTTCACGGCACGCCCGCTCGCCATCTGGAACCCGCCTATACGTTCAAAGGGCTCGTAGACCCGCACGCCTCGCCGCGCGAGTATCTGAACACCCTCGACGGCTGGTTCGCGAACAGGCTGCCCGATCTGAATCCGGATGATTCCGAGCTTGGCCTCTACCTGGCGCAGAACGCGATGTGGTGGGTAGAGGTCGCGCAGCTCGATGGATTCCGCCTGGATACGTTTCCCTATTCCACGCGCCAGTTCTGGAGCGGTTGGCATGACCGCCTTCACCAGATCTATCCGCAGTTCGTTTATCCGCAAGTCATGGACGTCGGCGAAGTATGGGATGGCGATTCGACCATTACGTCATTTTTCGAAGGCGGACGAAAACAGTTCGATGGCATCGACTCCGGCCTGGCCACGGTCTTCGATTTCCCCCTCTGCTTCGCCCTGCGTGATGTGGTCATCAAGGGCATGCCAATGGAGAAGATTGTCGACGTGCTTCGACACGACGAACTCTATCCGCATCCGGAGACGCTGGTCACCTTTATCGGCAATCACGACAACGCGCGTTTCCTGGGCGAAAAGGGCAGCAACCCGGCCAAGCTCAAAGCCGCGTTCTCCCTGCTGTTGACCTTGCGTGGGATCCCACAAATCTATTACGGCGACGAAATCGCCATGGAGGGCGGCGGCGATCCCGACAACCGGCGCGATTTTCCGGGAGGGTTTCCGGGCGACCCGCGCAACGCCTTCACCGCCGCCGGCCGCACTGCGGAACAACAGGATGTATTCACGCACGTACAGTCGCTGCTCGCGCTGCGTAAGAGTCACCCCGCGCTGCGTACGGGAAGGCAGTGGCACATCGGATGGGACGACAATTACTACGCATTTCTGCGCGAGTCGCCGCAAGATGGAGATAAGCTGCTGGTCGTCTACAACAACGCCGCCAAGAAGCTCGAACTCGATATCCCCGTCGACAACACGCCGCTTGAAGCTGCGCAACAGCTGCAGACCGTATTCGGAAATTTATCCGCCGAAATTGCAGGTGGCAAAGTGCACGTGTCTTTGCCGGCGCAGACCCTCGCCGTGTTCAGCGTGCATTAGGGGAACGAAGCATTGTCAAGTAATATTCTGCAAGCTCGAGATTGGGAATCCTTTGCTCTTTACCTGCCGGATCAAATTCCACTCCTTGCACCACCGGCTGCAGCGCTTGTACGGTTGGCTCCACGCCACGATTCCGCCGGTCCCTGACCTTAGCTCCCCAAAGACAGGCAAGGGCCTGAGAACCGGCACCATCTGCGACCTCCCTGTGGTTTCAAGACCATTGATTTATATCGCTCTGAAGCTAAATCCGCGCAAGCCTCTGCTACATCCCAACTGGGAGGCCCTCCCGCAGATCGCCCGCGCCGATTCGAGAACATCTGCCGCCGCAATTGCTCTCGCGATTGAGCTGACCGTTTGCCTGCTGTCGAGTGTTCCCAGCCTGCCCGCCCAATCCCCGCCGGCCACCTCGGCCTCAGGGCCTGCGGCTCATCCGGCAGCGCAGTCGCGCCGCGCCACTCTCGGCAAAGAAAGTGCGAACACGGTGGCCCCGGCCGCAGCGGCGATCCAATTCGAGAACGTCATCGAACAATCAAAGATCAAGTTCAAACTCAGGAACAGCGTCAGTCCCCAGAGGTACACGTTTGAAACCATGGCTGGCGGGGTAGCGGTCTTCGACTACAACAATGACGGTTTGCTGGACATCTTCTTCACCAACGGCGCAGCCATCCCGTCGCTTGAAAAGAGCGACCCCAGTTACTCAAACCGACTCTTCCGCAACAACGGAGATGGAACCTTTACCGATGTAACCGAGAAAGCCGGCTTGCAGGGGATCGGTTATTCGATGGGAGTGGCCGCGGGTGATTATGACAATGATGGATTTGTCGATCTCTACGTCACCGGCGTCAACCGCAACCAGCTTTTCCATAACAATGGAGACGGCACCTTTACCGATGTCACCGAGAAGGCGGGAGTTGGCGGCATGGTCCCCAAGCTCGGCAAGGCATGGTCTGTAGCTGCGGGATGGTTCGACTACAACAACGACGGGCTGCTCGACCTTTTTGTGGTGAACTACCTCAATTACAGCATCAAGACCGCGGCTCTCTGCGTTCAGCAAGGACATCCGGCCTACTGCTCTCCGGTCGATTTTCTCGGAACGCCGAACATTCTTTATCGCAACAATGGTGACGGCACGTTTACCGACGTCTCCGAGCAGTCCCACATTTCCCGGTACGTTGGCAAAGGGATGGGTGTGGCGTTTGCCGACTATGACAACGATGGCTTTACCGATATCTTCGTCTCGAACGATACCTTCGAGAATTATCTTCTGCACAACAACGGCGATGGAACCTTTACCAACGTCGCGGTGCTCGCCGGAGTTGCGTACAACGCATTCGGCAAAGCCATTGCCGGAATGGGCGTGGATTTCCGCGATCTCGACAACGATGGAAGGCCGGATCTGTTTGAAACTGCGATGTTCGGGGAAGGCTTTCCTCTCTACCGGAATCTGGGAGACGGTCAGTTCCAGGATGTCAGCGGGGTGGCTGGACTGAACGCCCTGACCAGTCGCTCCACCGGTTGGGGAGTGGGGATTTTCGATTTCGACAACGACGGGAATAAGGACCTATTCACCGCCAACGCCGACATCCTGGACAATTCGATGGACATCGCACGCCGGCCTTATCCGCTTCCCGATCGGGTGTTTCGCAATCAAGGCAACCTGACTTTTGCGGACGTGAGTTCCAAGGCTGGAACCTCGTTCTCCGTTCCTGCGGCGCATCGCAGCGCGGCCTTCGGCGACCTCAATAACGATGGCAAAATCGATGCCGTCGTGACGGTTCTGAACGGCCCGCCGGAGATATGGATGAACCGTTCGGGCAACCAAGATGGCGGGAAACGGAACCACTGGATGATTCTGAAACTCGTCGGCGTTCAATCCAACCGCGATGGCCTCGGAACAAAGGTCAAGATAACAACGTCTCTGGGCTCGCAATACAACCAGGCGACAACCGCGGTTAGCTACAACTCTTCGAGCGATAAGCGCGTGCACTTCGGACTGGGATCGGCTGGCGTGGTGGATCGTATCGACCTCACATGGCCGAGCGGCATCAAGCAGGTTTTGAAGAACATCAAAGCGGATCAGATCTTGACGGTGACCGAAAGCGCGCCCTGAGCTGCTCCTCCCTTTCTCTAATCTTTTTCTTTGTCTTTCTCTGCCGCGAAATTGGGCGACAAACGCCGCGCGAGCTCGGTTTGCCCATTGCGATGGAGAAGGTCGATCAGATCTCGCATGAACTCGGGCTTGTTCCTGCCATACGCCGCCGCCGTTTCGGCAGTCAAGTCGGCATCCGATACTCTCCCGGTATGAAAGTAAGAATCGCAAAGCATGTAAAGCAATTCCGGAGTCATGGTTCGGGACTTCGCCAGTTGTTCCGCCGCATCGGACCAGCGCTCCTGGCGGTAGCGGACCTCGCCCATCTCGGCAATGGCGGTCTGATAGTTCGGATCGTTTGCCAGTTCCGCCTTGAACTCACTCTCGGCCCCGCTCAGGTCGCCCAGTTCCAGCCTCAGGATTCCCTCATAGGTATGAGCTCCGCGAACGGTTGCCTGAAGTTCCAGCGCATGATGAAGACAGCGCAGGCCATCTTCCTTTTCTCCTCTCGCAAGATATAGCTTCCCGACAAACACGTACGCGTCCGCTAAAGTGGCGGAGGTTCCCTGGAAGCGTTTTCGATACAGCTGCAACGCATCCTCTTCTCGATGCTCTGCCAACATTTGATCGGCCGGAGCCTGGATGGGGCTTTCGCTACCTTCTCTCTCCACGGCACGGACGAACGTCATCTGTTCGGTCATCAACTGATGCAGTGCCGCCTCGTGTTGCGCCTCGGAGGTCTTCCCCATTCCGACATACGCTCGAGACAGGTAGTAATGCGCCAGTAGCCGCGTGGGAGCCAGCTTTAACACCAATTGCAATTTGTCGACGGCGGCGGGATAGTTCTTCAGTTCCAGTTCGCATTGGCCAAGCCCGAACAGAGAATCGACGTCGTCGGTCTTGAAGGTGAGGATGCGTTCAAACGCACTCCTGGCCTCCTGCCATTTGGCAAGCTTCACATCCGTGCTAGCCAGCAGTTGCAGGGCGGGCACATCGTTGGGCTGGGATTCGACTGCGCG
>Ga0302325_10007128_pt1 | contig 24916 bp, 19 predicted proteins | sample Palsa_T0_2_FD_201948 | JGI IMG/M metagenome (GOLD analysis project Ga0302325, IMG submission 201948) | Peat permafrost microbial communities from Stordalen Mire near Abisko, Sweden - Palsa_T0_2 | ecosystem: Environmental > Terrestrial > Soil > Palsa > Peat permafrost | place: Sweden: Abisko... | reverse complement strand
CGCCATTTCGTCCCACGACTTGCGGTCGCGGTTGCTCTGATGAAACAGCAACACACCGGGACCCGGTTTGGCTGCGGCAAAGTAGCTCGCCTTGAGGATCGTGCCGTCGGTCGCCTTCAGGTCGACCGCACGAGCCGCCGGCAGCGCTTGCGACGGTTGTTCCGGTGGCGCGTACGGGGCGGCGGTCTGTGCCAAAGAAGGCACTGCAAGGATAAGGACTGCAGACAACCAGACGACTCGCGAATCCGCCATCGCAGTACTCCTTCTCCTACATGATGCGTCAAATCTACTACAGTAGACGTTTTCAATGATGAACACTGAGCGGGACGGTGACCTGCCCACATTTTTCTCAATCATTCATAACTGAATCCGGTTCAAAAGCGTTGGCGATCCTGCACGTCTCAAGTACTATTTCGTGGCGTAGATCAAGTTTCCCGCTCGTACGGTATAGATCACTCGCGAAAGGGCCGTAATGTCCACAGCCGGATCCGATTTCAGTACAACCAGATCGGCATCCATGCCTGGGGCGATATAGCCAGAATGCGTGCAGCCGAATCGTCGCGCAGGAGTAGTGGTGAGCGAAGCAAGGATGTCCGCAAAGTTCATTCCGGCCTTCTGCATCAGCGCGTACTCTTCAGCTGTGTCGTAGTGGTCGGTGTAGCCCACATCCGTTCCAAACAGAATCTCCCCGCCTGCCTCGCGAAAAATCTGCAACTGATGCACAGCCAGGTCCATCCACTCCTGGTCCTCCTGCTCGGAAACCTTCGCTTTCTTCGCTTCCACATCGAACATCGTCAACGTCGGCACCAGGCTCATATGCGCTGCCTTCATCCGCTGCACAAGACTCGGGGGCCAAGGCCCTCCCATCAGCGCAACATGCGCCAGGATGTCGACGCCGCTGTCCAGCGAAAGCTCAACGCCCGCCGTCGTCGAAGGATGCGAAAAGACAAGTTTGTGTTCGCCGTGCGCCGCATCCACAATCGCCTTGGCCAGGTCAGGCCGCATCAGCAGCACTCCGTTGTTCTCAATCGAGCCTGCGAAAATCTTGATGCCGTCAGCTCCATCGCGCACCTGCTGATGCACGCGCGCCACCGCCTCCGGAATCGTGTCTACCTCGGCCGAAGGTACATGGTGCTCGGCAAGGAACGGCGCCACGTAAACAGGCGTGCCGCCCTTGCCGTAGAAGGGCTCGCCCACCGTACGAATCGAAGGCCCCACAATTGAACCATCCGCAATGTGCCGGCGAATGTAATTCGTGTTCGAGAGCACCGAAGCCACATCAAACACGGTCGTAAAGCCCCACTGCGTAAACATCTTCTGCATCTCGCCTGTAAGCGAAACCGGCGTCTTGTGTTCGGCGTCCAGAAGCGCATCCGTAAGAATGTGGACGTGGCTGTTCCAGAAACCCGACGTAATCGTCATCCCTGTGCAGTCATATACCGTGACAGCTCGCACAAAATGCGGCCCTTTCACTGAGGACGAAGGACCAACCGCTGTGATCACGCCATTGTGAATAACGACCGTTCCATCTTCAATTGGTGGCACGCCCGGCTCGGTATAAATTCGCGCGTGAACCAGCCTGATATCGGAGGTTCGTGCAGATATGCCGCAGCACACCAGAACGACAATAAGTACAACAGATCGGCGCATGGCAGTAACCGTTCCTCCTCAATATACTTGCTGAACGCATTGCGCTCAGCTTTGAACACGGACAGCCGTGTGTCTTCGAACGGACAGGATTTGCTACCGTTGCCGATTCCCCACTCGGTCGGCCAGCAGGGTTTGTCCCGTGTGCATTCTGCTCAACGGGACATACCGAGCTGCTTGAGATTGTCTTGCGCGCCGTCGCGAATGAGTTTGCGGCGCTCCTCAGTATCGGACCATGACGACGCTGGCGCCGCATGAGAATCCAGAAGGGTCAACACTTTTTCGGCACTCTGCCGCGCCAAATCTTTCTCTCCGTCCGCCAAGTACGCATCGGAGAGACTACCGTATGCGTCGGCCGAGTCCGGATAGGCGTTGACGACGAGCTTCATGATCTCGACCCCTAACCTGGTTTCGCCAACGGCAATATGGTTGTAGCCCATGATGGTAACGACCACCTCCGGGAACAACTGCGCTTTGGGATCTCTGTGTCGCGCATCCTCCAGTTGCTCCGTGACCTGAGCCACGCCTCCGGGCAGCTCGATTTGGCTGAGGATTGACGCAGATGCCAAGGGCTCCGCGGGAGCGTGGCCTGGTGTCTTGATCAGGGTAGCCACAAACCAATCGGCGATGATGCCGGGCAGCTCACGATGAGTCTTAAACAAGTCGGTTCCGTGGTTTCCGGCTGCGGTAGTTCCGGCGTCTTCAAAACCTCTCCAAGGAGCCTTCTTCCCCGCGTAGTGTACGAACCGCTTGCCTGGGCTGGAGCTGACGCCGTAGATCCATTCCATGACTTCTTCGGTGGGGGGGTCTTCATCCTCATCGGCCGCAACGAATAGCTCGGGGAGTTGCGATGCCTGCCGCAGGAATTGCTGGCCACGCAGAAAGGTTTCTCCGGAAAGCAACACCAGCGATTTCACTGCGGTGGAATGGCGGCGCGTCGTTAAGACCGAGTTATCGACACCAAGTAAGCCGGCCCCTCCCAGGCCGATGATGTCTCCGTTGACTCCCGGTTGCGAAGTCAAATATTTCCACGCTGCGTCAATGTCATCCTCCCATATCCGCTTTACAGGTGTGTCCTCGCGCGGCCAGTTTTGATGCTTGCCGCCGCTTTCGCCATATCCGCGCATATCGAGGGTAAGCGTGTTGATTCCCGCCGCCGCCAGTTGCTCAGCGAGATCGTCCCACGAATGGCGCGTCCGGTTGCCTTGATGCAGCAGCAACACACCGGGACCCGGTTTGGCTGCGGCAAAATAGCTGGCTTTCAGAATGGTCCCGTCCGAGGTCTTCAGCTCTACTACACGCGGGGCAGAAAGCTGTTGCGCCTGTTGCGCCTGAGTCGGGCGCCAGTCCGGCGGCATCATGTTGTTGGCGCGACCGACCTCGTTCCACCTATCCAGTGGCTCGGCGGTTCGGGAGCGTGGAGGTATGGGAGCTTGATTCTGCAATTGGCTCTGACCGTAAAGACTGGTTGCGACGGCGGCAAGCAGCGTGAGCACAACCAGGACAGGGGACCACCGCATCGCAGATCGTTTCATCGCAAACTGCTCCAGTGATTTAGCGGTGCCATGCAAAGGGGGCTACCTGGCAACGAAACAGCATGCCGTATGCGCCACAATTCCAAAAACGCCCGCCAGCAGTGCAGCGCTGAAAACCATTGTGAGCAGCGCGCTGGCTGCGAGGCGCGTTGGTTGGGGATGGGGAGCGGTCAACCGGGCAAGGCGATCGCTTAGGAGCGACGAAGCATTGGCGTGCAGCAAAGACGCCCCGTCGGCGTTGGCAAACTTTGCTAAAGCTGATACCAGGTCTCCACCGTAGGCGTTCTGAATCACAGACTCGTCACACGACAGCTCCCGATACAGTGTGAGACGAGAACCGGCGATCCACACCAGCGGATGAAACCACAATCCGCAAAGTCCCACTTCAAATACAAGGCGTATTAAGTTGTCGCGCCGTCTTGCATGGATCAGTTCATGGACGAGCACAGCGTCAAGTTCTGGCGCACTCAACAACCGTCCAATTCCTTTTGGAAGTGAGATATGAGGATGCAGGACGCCATCTACGACGGGAGCTTGCCGAATGCTAGAGAACCTCACCGGAATGCCGTCTACTAGGAAGTTCTCCGCCGGGTCCAGAGCTTCGTGACTCGCGCCGATCTGAGCGCCGCGGCGTTCGGCCTGTATTCGAACGCAGAGACGCGCGAACATTAAGGTCGTACCAAACAACCACACGACGCCAAGCGCCGTTGCAGCCCAACCCCGCGAGATGGTGTTTGCTACCTGGCCGACTGCACCCAGAGGAGACGCCCACGAAAGATGCGTCGCCCAGAGTTTGTCGAGGAGTGCGCCCACGGGTAGAAAAAAATTGAACGCTGTCGCGACCCAGATCCAATATTTCGTGGTGGCGCTGCCACCGTGGATGGACGTCAGAGCCAACGCAACGAACCCGACCATTGAAGCGTAGAGAAGGTGGATTTGAAAGTAGTAAAGCGTCCGCGCGAATTCTTCATGCATGGCGTTTCCCTCCCTGGTCGCGCCTGCTCCTGCTGCTTGATGCAGCGTCTTGCAACGCCTTCAAGTCCCGCAACGTGATCGTGTTCGTTTCGAGGAGATTAGAAACAAGCATGCGAGGAGACCCGCCGAATAAGTCCAGGAGGTCTCGAACCAGCCCGCTCCTGTACTGGCTCTGGTCGATTGCGGGCTCGAATAATTGAGCATTGCCGATCTTCTTCTTTTTTCGCAGAGCGCCTTTCTGTTCGAGCCTGTAAACGAGCGTCTGAACCGTGGTGTACGCAACCCGCTCTTCTTCGGGAAGGCTGTCAAGAATCTCGCGGACAGAGCTCACGCCCAGTTTCCAGAACTGCTCCAGAATTCGTGTCTCTGCTCTTGAAAGACGCGTCCCGCTCCTACTCTCCGACATATTGCGTCAAAACTACTACAGCGTCCGTTTCACCGTCAAGCGAAATCCTTCAGGTCGGCATATAAGCGATCGCCGAGAAGGGAAATCAATCGGCCGCGATCCAATCGGCTGCTATCGGATTGAGCGAACGGACGTCAATGGTTGTATTGCAGCGATATGTGCCTGCCCCAAAATGGGGGCGCCCAATATTGGACGGAGCACCTGTCGGAAATCCGCGAGCTCATCGATCGTGAGCACCTTGACGTCCTGCAAGTTTCAGGAGTCTCCATGCTTCCCCCACGACTGGAGGGAGCGATCAGCTTCGATTCCTGCGCCACCAAACGATCCGCGAGGGACCAGCTGATAGTGAATATCTTCATTTGAATCGCACACTGGTCCGTTAGGATATCGCAATGGATTTTCGTGATCGATCGCGCCACTGGAATGGCGAACCCGGATCGGAAGGGGTGTCGATATGCTGCTAACGCTGGTTCTTGCATCGACTTTATTGCAAGCTCCGCAACCTCGCCAAGGGTCTATCGAGTCTGATCTCGTGGAAGCGATCGACAGGAACTATCTCTATGCGGAAATGGACCCTTGGAAGCAACTGCGCACCAGGCTATTGAAGAGCACACAAGCAACAGTCGCAACGCTGGATAGACAGCTATTGTCCCTTCACGACGGAGATCTTCGCGTCGTCACTTCGGAGCAGATGAAAACGATGCAGGATGAGACTGCGGGGCACGAAAGCGGCATTGGTCTGGTAGATTTTGCGATTACAGTCGAACCGGCTACAGGAGAAGCCAGGGTTGTGACGGCGCTTGTGGACTCCCCTGCATTTCAATCCGGGTTGTTGCCCGGCGACGTGATTGTAGCCGTCGATGGAAAACCGACTCGAGGGCTCATCCATGAAGAGATTATGTCCTTGCTGCGAGGAGATGGCGGGACGTCGCGGCTCATAATCCGCCGCAACGACAGGCAGTTTAAGATGGCAGTGCCCAAGAGATTATGGGATGAGCCGGACGTAGTATTCCGCCACATCGAGGGCGAACAGAATCTGGGATATCTGGCTATTCATCTGTTCACACCAGATGCGGGAAACAAAGTGCGTGAGGCAGTTGCCGCGCTGGCCGCTGATGGAGTGGAGGGTTGTATCGTTGATCTCCGCAGTAACCCTGGCGGATATCTCGATGCGATGGCGGTTGCGGGGAGTGCATTTACGAATGAAGTGCTCGGCTGGAAAGTGAGGCGTGATGGGACGAGAGAACCGATCCAATCTTCGTTTCCGGTACTGAAGCGCATGCGGCTCGCCATCTTGGTGAATGAGGGCACGGCGAGCGCGGCAGAGATTCTGGCAGAGGGCCTGCGGGAGATGATTGGAGCAAGGCTGGTAGGTGCCGACACATTTGGGCGGGGCCAAATACAAACTTACGTTGCCTTGGGCAACGCTGCGGGAATTATTATTCCAGCGGCGAGCGTCCAAAGCATGAAGGGCGAGCAATTCAACAAGAAGTCTGGTCTGAAGCCGGATTTTACCGTTCCTTCAAGCGTGAACTCGGGAGCAAGGGATGCAGCTTATCTGAGAGCAGTGGAGTTACTGAAGCATGGATGACCTATGGTCTTGAACCGCATCTCGAACCTGTTCTGTTGTGCCAAGACGTTGGGGTCTCTGTCAAAGGGTTTGCGGACGGGGCGGCCGGTCTGCCCATCCTGGGGAGCGGTTGGGCAAAATTCCAACCCACAACCTAACCCACAAAAAGATGACGACTTGTAACGACTCGCGGGTATTTCGGCAGTCCCCGTGCGTTTGTAAGTCCTTGTGAAACCTATCCGGGACCGATTGTCACGGCAGAGGCCCATACGGAGCACGATCAGGGCCTTACGCACAGCCGCAAGTTCAGGCAGCCCGGCGAAAACAGATGCGAGCGACGGTCATTTGGCCCGGCCCTATGAGGCTAAATCTTCTTGAGAGATGGTTGGTGGATTCTCATTCGACCGTCATCATCCCACTTGACGACCGCGTCCTCGTCGTTCGCTCGCTCCACTGTGCCGTATTCGCCATTCGGCTTGCCGAAGTTGCCCAGACCCTGGACGCGATCTCCGGGAGTCAGTTCCTGGCCGGTGGCGGCGGGCTCAGAGAGAGGTGGTCTCTTGGCGCGGTCTGAGTCAGCGATCGCCCCAGCGTGTGACAGGGGTGGTTGGGGAGCTTTACGGAGTTTGGGTACGGGCTTATTGGTGCCATGGGTCATAGCGTTCTCTTTTCCACGAGGCCAGAGGATGGCGCTTCGCCACAAATGTTTCATCGGCTCGATAGATACAAGCGTAGGTCCGGGAACATTGGCCCGTCCGGTCCAAATCGCACAGTTCTGAGAATTAAGTTCGCCGAGAACGGGCGGGATCGGATTCGACGCAGCGAGATCGGCACTCTACACAACAAACATCGCTACACCTGCGGCGAACATCGCCACTGTGGTGATCGCTACGACGGTCCATCCCACGCGTGAACTCGGTTGGCCCTGCATCAGCTTCCTGTCGGAGGCAACGACCAGGATTGCGACCAGAAGAAAGGGGGCTAACAATCCATTGATGACCGCCGTCCAGTAGAGTGCTTTCACGGGGTTAATGCCTATGAAGTCCAGTCCGACGCCCAATCCGGTCGAGAGCAAAATGAGAGCGTAAAACGCGCGCGCCTGCTTCAGACCCTTGTCCAAGCCTTGGCGCCACCCCAGTGTTTCCGCGAACGCGTATGCCGTCGATCCCGCCAGCGTCGGGATTGCGAGAAAACCGACACCCACAATGCCGACGGTAAACAGGGTCGCAGCGAACCTGCCGGCAAGCGGTCGGAGGGCTTCGGCTGCCTCGCGAGTGGTCTCGATGTGCGTGGTGCCGTGGCGGTTAAGAGTGATGGCGGTGGTCAGGATGATGAAGAACATGACCAGGTTCGAGAAAAACGCACCCACGCCAACATCAATGTTCCTCAGTTCAAGTTCCTGGAGCGTTGCTCCTCTCCGTTGAGCAAGCGTAACCTGACCTGCCGACTTCTCCTCTTCAACCTCTTCGCTCGCCTGCCAGAAAAACAAGTACGGACTGATCGTGGTGCCGAGAATTGCCACCAGCATCGACCATTCGTCTCTGCTGCGTGGCATCGACGGTATAAGGGTCGCACGAGCCACTTGGCCCCAATCGGCTCCCACCACAAACGCGGTGATCGGGTAGGCGAAGAGCACCAGCACCAGCCACTTGAGGACGTTCGCTATCTGGTGATAATGAAGCCAGATCGTTGCCCACGAAATCAGGAGTGCGAAAAGCACGACCAACAAGCGCGAATTGATCCCCGACAACATTTCGGCGGCATCCGCCATGCCAGCGAGGTCCGCTCCGATATTAATCGTGTTGGCGGCAAGCAGGGCCGTGACCACCACGAGTAGCAACCAATTTGGAAATCGCCGCTTGAAATTCGCAGCCAAGCCCTGTCCCGTCACCTTGCCGATGCGGGCACACATCATTTGAACCGCGGCCATCAGGGGCCACGTCAGGAGCGCGGTCCAGAGCAGCTTGGTTCCAAGCTGTGCGCCTGCAACAGAGTAGGTGGCAATGCCGGAAGGGTCATCATCGGCAGCCCCGGTGATAACGCCGGGGCCAAGCGACTTCAACAGCAATCGCATCCATCGAGCTGGGGCAAACGTCGGCACGAGAGAGTTGGGGCGATAACCGCCTATGAATCATAGCGTGAATCGGCTGACAATCCTTCGAGGCCCGCCGGGTCAATCGAGCGCCAAAGTGGTCTAATCTGACCAGACATCCGTGTTGGCCACTTCTATGATGGTGCGTCGTGGAAGACAAGAGACGATCGTTATAAAGGTCGGTCTGGCTTCCTTTTACAAGTGAGGCACAACGTTATGGAAACTATATTGATCGTTCTGTTGGTGGTGTTCTTGCTCGGCGGTGGCGGTTGGGGATACCGTCGTTGGCGCGGCTAAAGTTGGACGACCGCATTAGCGCGGACATCTATCAGGTAACCACCTCGTAAGCAACGAGCCACGAGAGCGAAACGGCCACGGCTCTCATCGAACTTCCGACAGCAAAAGACCATCCAGGGAGAAGATAATGTCCGATCAAGAAGAGCGCAAATTGCAACATACCGATGAGCAGAAGCCCGGTTTGGAGCAGAAATCTGGAAACCAGCCAAACCGACCCGTACAACCGAAACAGGAGAACCCTAGCGGGCAACCAAAGAGTCCGCAGTCAGAACAAGAGAAACGCGATCAAGGGAAGAAGAAGCCTGCTTAGGCGTCAGGGGGGCTCGATCGCCATCGAGCCGTCATCCTGAACAAACGTCGAACTGGATTTTAATTTTAGTTTCAAAGCCGCCGGCGCATTATGTTGGCGGCTTGTTTGCAACACGGGCGAACAGCCGTCGGATCTGTCGATCCGCCCAGTTGTCCACCCATGTTGGTTTTGGGTGCCTTGTGCGTAACGGGACCGCTTTCATGTCTTATGCTGCTGGACTCTGGATCGGCGTAGATAAAATGTTGGCTACTCAGAGAAACAGTAAAAATCTGAGCTTCACTGCCGTATACCCTCCGCGGACCTTCTGACACTGTTCGTCTTCGATAGTCCAACTCTTGTTCCACGATTAGATGCTACGTTTCGTGGACCGGTATTGACTGTGCATTACTGCTCTATGGGAAGACAATTCTGGAACTGCCAGACAGCACCCAATTGGACGGCTGCCACTCTTGACTGGTGCAGGTATGCATAAGAATGAACCGCAAGAATCCAACCGACCGGTGCTCACTCGCGTCAAATAAAACATGGATGCGCCGCGCATGGCCGAATCCACGCGAGACAAGACCACAGCAGACAACGCGCCATCAATTGGAGATGCTACCGTAAGCTAACGTGGTGAAGAGTCCCGTACTGTCCGCGCGGAGAAAAGCTATCGAGGGAGAAAATAATGGCAAAGCTAACCAAGCCAGCTCGTGATCGAATATCCGCAACTAAGTTCGCTTTCCCCAAGCAACGGAAGGAGCCGCTGGAAAACGCCTCTCACGTGCGTAATGCTGTCGCACGCTTCAATCAGGTGAAGGGCGTCACAGAAGCGGAACGTCGTGCTGCATGGAAGCGCATACGATCCGCCGCCAAGCGCTACGCAGTGGAACTTGAAGAGTCCGACTAGCGCGAATACGCTGCGTTGAACGGCGGCGAAGGAATCTTTGGCTCTGGAGGGACGCGGGCGCGTTGGCTCGCCGAACTTCTCGGCGCACCTCGTCGTACTTCAGACGGGCTTGGGGCTTTTCGTCGCGACCAGGACGGCCAGTATAGTAGCCGTGTTACGAACGCTTCCCGCGATCGTTATGAGCGCTTGTGACACGGGCGGATGTTGCTCAGCGAGTCCTTCGAGACGCGTGCTGACGTTGTGAAGTTGGTCGACCTCGTTCAGGATCGCTTCAAAAACCATGGTTACACCGCTCTCTCGCTGAGAAACCTAAGACGGGAGGACTTCAGATGGACTGGCTTAGGTCAGAGACCTGAAAGAGGAGAAGGTGGTAACCACCCCACCGTCACTGTAAGAGGTTCGAAGATGATTTGCTGGTCCGAATTGACCAGTGATCGGTTCGCACCAGTGACATCGTAGGAACTATGGATCGGAAGAAAACGAAGAAACAACCGGCCGAGGCGGCACTCGCCCAAGCCAAGTTCTAGTCGTGGAGAATAATGTTCAGAAGCGAACTGTGAACTTTCAGGCCACTCCCGCCCTCATACTCGATGAAGCCCAGCTTTCTGAACCTGTTCATGAAAAAACTGACCCGCGACCGCGTCGTGCCGATCATTTCCGCCAGGGTCTCCTGACTCATCTTGGGGATCACAGTCTCCTGCTTACCTTCCTTCCCGAAATGAGCCAGCAACAGCAATACCCGTGCCAGTCTTTTCTCGCTGGAATTGAAAAGCTGGTCAACCAAATCTTCTTCGTATCGTATGTTTCGTGCCAGCAAATATGCCACGAACATGTCGGAAAACGCGTGTTCCCGATGAAGCACTTCCATCATGGACTTCTTGTCGATTTTCATCACGGAGCAATCGGTCATTGCGGTCGCGGAACAAAGGCGAAGAGGCTGCCCCGCAAGGCAGCCTTCTCCGAAGAAATCGCCTTCGTTCAGAATGCCGATTGTGGCTTCCTTGCCGATCTCCGATACGACGGTAAGTCTTACCTTTCCCTTCCGTATATAGAAGACGGCATCGGATGAGTCGCCCTGGGCAAAGATCGCCTTCTTTTTCGGAAAATCTACGATCTTTCTCCCGCCGTTGATGGTCGAAAGGAACGTCCTGGTATCGAATTGGATGAGTTTCTTGGATGCTACCACGAGTGTCATAATTGAGCCCCTCTCAAGAAGTTCAGAATGCGCAGAAAGGCAACTTCCTATCAAGGAAGAAAAAATGCGCAAGGGAGGGCGAAAAACAGCAACAAATGTGCGGGCAAATCTGCGATTCCGCCCGGCAAGCACGATGATTTCATTCTTGGTGTCGAAAGTCAAACCGGTGGCGGTGTCATCTGCTCTCAAGGCAGCTTTGCAGGTCGGCGCGGAATGGTCCGGAGTGGCACATCGGAAGCGGCCGGCCAGCAACCCAACCACGGCGGCCGGAGCACTCGAAATCGCACCTGTACCTACATCGGAAGCCGCAAACGTTGTGGGGCGTGCTCGCAAAGACCGCAATGCACGAGCGCAGCCTTCCGCTGTCTTGCCATCCACATGCATGAGCCGGCTCGGCAGCGCGCACGCGAGCTAGTCGACACGCCAGAGTTCGCCAACGCACAGCGCCAAAGAAAGAAGGTGGAAGCCTTGTTCGCGGAACTCCAGAATCAGATCGGGCTGCGGCGCTTGCGCCTGCGCCGACTGAAGTTCGTGCGGGAGAGTTCTTCCTAGCAGCCGTGGCCCAGAACATCAAGCGACTCGTCCGCTTCCTCAGCCAACCGACCATCCCGGTTCTGCCCGCCACCACTTAATCGAACGGAGAGAAGACAAACTCGCCTGTTTTCAACAGTTGACCGGAAGCGGCCAGTGCGACCATGGCAGGAGTTGCCTTGCGTTGGTATTTGTCTGGCTCCCTTCATGAAGCGTATCCGTAGCGGCGGCAGTCGTTCCTGGAGGGCGAGCTAGTCTTGTCGGCTGGGTCTATCGAAAGTTGCTGATCAGAACCACGTCGCTGGTCTCGCTTCCTCTGGCGACGAACAACTGCTTGCCGTCGCGTGACCAGGAAAAAGCGAAGATACGGCCGGAAGTGAAATCGGTAAACTGATGCGGTTCTCCGCCTGCTAGCGGCTGCTCCCAAACATTGGTGGCGCCTTTGCGAGTCAGCATGTATTGCAACCCCTTACCATCGGGGGACCAGCGCGCCCAGCCGGAACCACTCGGCCGGGGGAAAACATGGAGCGGCGCACCTCCGACGGCCGGAATTACGACGAACTTGGCTTGCGGAACCGGACTGCCTTCCTGGATGTCGTAGGCGATAAACTGGCCGTCGGGAGAGATGCGCGGGTTGCCGCCGCCTCCGGGTGCACTGGCAATTTCGGTTGGACTGCCTCCTTCCACGGGCATACGGTAAAGTTTTGTTCCCGCGTCAGTATTGGTGTCGTAGACGAGCCACTTGCCATCCGGCGAACAATCGTCCTCCCCGATGTACTCGTTGACGAGCCGAGTAGGGTTCGATCCGTCCGCGTCGGTCCGCCAAAGCTCTGACTTTGAACCGTCGTAGGAATCGAACAAGAGGTAACGATCTCCGCAGGCCGACATGGCACCGTAATTCCGGGCCCGCGGCATCACAGTGGTTCTCTGGCTGCCGTCGCCGTTGATCAGATCCAGTTCGCTGTCCCCACTGCGCACCAGCAGCTTGCCGCCGCCTCCGGGCCAGACGTCAAGGTCAGGTGTCGCACCGGAAGTGATCTGTGTTGCCAGCGCGGCTTTTCCGCCCGGCACGCTCCAGATGTTCGAAATCTCTGTGCTATCGACCGCCGCCAGTATCTTCCCATCACGAGTGAGGTCGAGACGCGCGCCGTAGTTGGATAAGTCGTTGGTGAAACGCCGTGCTTCGCCCTTGGGATAGGAAACCTGCCAAAGCTGAGACCGGCGTTCTTTCGGAACGCCCATCGGGATGAGCAGCGAGTCGCCCTCGGGCAGCCAGACCGGCCGGCCCAGGAAATCGGGGTTGGAGTAGAGCGTCGTAACGGTGCCGTCTGCGACGCGGATGACGTCCAGCACCCATTTTGATTCTCTCCCGCTTTGGAGTGCCGCCAGGGCGATGATTTTTCCATCCGGCGACCAGCTCGCCCCCCACATGAAGACCGGATAGATTGGCAGTCGAGCCAGCAGGCGCTCGGCGCTGCCATCGGCCGAAGCGATGCGAAGTTCCACCGTCGCCGCGTCCGGCAGCCCGCGCATGAACACGATCTGTGTTCCGTCGGGCGAGAACCCGACTGGCGCGTCAATGTCCCGAACCAATTGCCTGGGATTTCCGCCCAATACCGGCATCTGGTACAGGTAGCTGAAGGTTTGCGTGGTCTTGTCGGAACGCACGTAGTAAATGAAGTTGCCGTCCGGAGAAAACGTCACGCCCTTGAAGTCCACTCCATCGGGTGGCAGGACCTGTACGTCGCTCTTGGTAGCTACGTGGCGCATCCACAAACTCTGCTGCTCGCCGTCGCGCAGAACGTACACCACGTAGCGTCCGTCGGGCGCGATCGCGACCAGCGTAGCCTTGCCGCTCTCGGTGAGCTTGGCGATCTGCATGTTCTGCAGGTTCAGACCGTGCGTGCGGTTCAGAAGCCTGTAGCCAACGAAAGCGGCAGCCAGCACGATCAACGCGGCAGCCGCAATCGCGATTTTCGCCGGCCCCTTTTTCGCAGCAGGCGCCTGGATTGAAGCAGACCCCAGTTGTGCGGACGACAGCCTTCCCGAGTCTGCGGCCGCAATCGCGCCTGATCCGCTCTCGATGGGCACATGCCCCGAACTGGTGTCCCGTTTGACGCGCTTCAGGTCGGCCCGCATCTCCGCGGCGCTCTGGTAGCGCAAGTCGCGATCCTTTTCGAGTGCCTTGTTGATAATCTCTTCCAACTTGGGTGGCACGTCGGGATTCAGCCGCACCGCGGGTACAGGGGCGCGGTTCACAATCGCCTCGCAGATCATCGCCGAACTTTCGCCACGGAAGGGCAACGCGCCAGTCGCCATCTCGTAGAGTACGGCCCCGAAGGAGAACAGATCGGTCCGCCCATCAAGTTCTTTGGCGCGCACCTGCTCCGGCGACATGTAGGACACGGTTCCCACCGTCGTTCCCGGACTGGTCAAATGCTGTTCGTCCACCGTATGCGTCTGCGTGTTCGCCGACCCCATCGGGCTCGACGAACCGCCCCCCAGCGCGACCTTCGCTAATCCAAAATCAAGAATCTTTGCGTGGCCACGTTTGGTGACGAACAAATTCGCGGGTTTGATATCTCGATGTACGATGCCTTCGGTGTGCGCGGCATCGAGGGCATCAGCGATCTCGATGGCAAGGGAGAGAATCTCCTCGATCTCCATGGGACGACCGCTGATCCGGTGCTTGAGCGTGACGCCATCCAGATACTCCATGGCGATGAACGCCTGACCGTGAGCCTCGTCGATTTCGTGAATGGTACAGATGTTGGGGTGATTGAGAGCCGACGCGGCCTGTGCCTCACGTTGAAAGCGGGCCAATGCCTGAGGGTCTTTGGCCACGTCATCCGGCAGAAACTTCAGGGCCACAAAGCGATGCAGCTTTACATCCTCGGCCTTGTAGACCACACCCATTCCGCCTCCACCGAGTTTTTCGACGACGCGGTAGTGCGAGATAGTCTGGTCGATCATGTGCTGCGAATCTTACCCGGGGCGAAAGGGGCAAGTCAATGAAAGCGGCGACATGAAAGCGGCGCACTTGCAGGCATTTCAGAGCGACTGGTTGGCGAACAATATTTACTTGCACTTCGCAAGTTAAATGTGAATACTGTTCGCCAGTGGAATGGCTGCATCAAAGAAGCCGGATCGTCTCACGATCCCCGCTGAAAGGGGAAATCAATGGGCCGAAGGACATCCGAGATAATCGGATTCGCTAGCTCCGTGCTTGCCGTCGCGCTGGGTGCGAGCTCGCAAATGCAAGCACAATCCAAAACCCCGTATTCCAGCATGGCCACGCTGAACGAGTACCTGATGCCGGATCGAAATGCCGAAATAGCCTTGGCGCGAAGTGCGGCTCCGGACTCCATATCCCACGATGCAAAGGTTCTGGTTCTTGGGCCGCATGGCTATGAAACTGCCGTCGAGGGCAAGAATGGCTGGGTATGCGTCGTGGAGCGAGGGTGGATGGGACCATTCGACGGGGAATTGTCTGCCAATTTTTGGAACCCTAAAATTCGAGGTCCGCTCTGCTTCAATCCGCCTGCGGCCCGCTCCATCCTGCCGATGACCTATAAAAGAACGGAGATGGTGTTGGCCGGTCAGTCCAAAGCTCAGGTCATCGACGGCATCAAGACATTCATAAAGCAAGAACTGCCGCCCCTGGAGCCTGGAGCCATGTCCTACATGATGTCGAAGGACCAGTACCTTACGGACAACGGTCGCCACAACTGGATGGCTCACCTGATGTTTTACACTCCGCTCATGGACGGTGCTGTTTGGGGTGCAGATCTGTCCAAGTCTCCCGTCATGCTGAATCCACAGTTCAGTGGTGCTCCGGAACCAATCGACGTATTCATGGTTCCCGCGGGCTGGTGGTCAGATGGAACGGCCGACCCACAAGTTCCGTAGGAACACCACAATGCCAGAGTAGCGAAACCGGCAAACGGTGGGATGGCGGCCCGAGTGCCGCCATCCCTCCTGCAAGCTTTGGAGAACGTCGAAGCTGGATCGCATCAATCGCGATCAGCTTCCGACGCTTCTTTTCCTGCGAGCTTAACTCCAGGCGTGGGATACGGTTTGTCGTCTCCCATAATTCCCCGCCATAGAATGCGATTGAACGAGTCGGCATTGACCATGTCAGGGTGATTGAAGTTGAAGCCTTTGGTTGCTTGCGCCCACCATTTCCCGTCGTGCAGCGGTTTGATCGCGGCGGTGACGGGCCGCGTTCCCGGGTTGTGGCATTCGGGTACCAAGGTCGGATCCACGGGGGGCTGGCACAGGATACCCGGGATGGGCGCGACATACGGCTGCAGGTTGGGTTCCTTGACGAACACGTCAGACATGGGAAGGGCGTTAGCGTCATTGAGACCAAGGTAATTGACTCCGAGAATGTCCTCGATGGTCCGAAGTACACTGGTGGAGTTATAGATCGTGTGAACGACCGCGCCGCTATTGGTGTAAGGGGAAATAACGAACACTGTCGAGCGATGGGCATCCACGTGGTCGGGCCCATTCTGCGCGTCGTCTTCCACGACAAAGATCGCCGTATCCTTCCAATAGGGCGAGTTGCTGACGGCCTCGACTAAACGGCCGACAGCGTAGTCGTTGCTAGCCATCTGGGCGAGTGGATTTTCCAAACCTGCGGCGTTCGATGAGAAGTTGCCGAAATGGTCCTCCATAAAATCCACCATTTCAAAGTTGGGTAGATTGCCATTTGTCACATACTTGTTGAACTCACGATTCCACTCTTCGAAGCGGTACTGATCGGGAGTGTTGAGGTCCCAGCCGCGATAGTAAAGATCGGTGCGACCGGCGAGAGATTTGCGCACCGGAACCGCCTGTACCACCTTCTGGGCGAAAGCGTCGCGGACGATTGGTATGTACAACGGCGGCCCCGCCGACGGCACGACATAGTAATTCTCATCGGCGTAAAGCCCGTAATGGCGGACGGTCAGGCCGGCGCGCAGCACACTATCCCAGATATAACCGCCCAGGGCGTCTGGGTCCAGATCATCGGCGCCTTCAGACGCCGTGATGTCCTTCGATCCAGGCTCAATCGAGGAGTTCCCTGTGGGATCGAACAGCGTGGTAATGCGCACCGTGCTCGGGCTGGGTGTCCCGCTGGTCTCATCGGGCAAGGCGATGCCGATGTTGCGGGGATTCCCGTTCCAGTCGAAGGGAATATTGAAGTTCGCATTGCCATAGCCGACGAGCACGTTCTTGACCGTGGCGTCATTGGTGTGACCCTGCGTATCCCAATTCCAGCCGTCGCCGCTCACATCACCCGCGTCGTAGTAATTGTCGAGCAGCGCAAACCTTTGCGCGAGCAGGTGCTCGTTGGGCGAGATCGGCTGTGGAAACTGCACCCGCTTGGGATCGCCATTGCCTTGCGGAAGATCGCCAAGCACCTGGTCATAGGTACGGTTCTCCTTCTGAATATAGATCACATGTTTGATGTGATCGTGCAGGAACGCCATCATAGGATCGTGCCGGGGGTTGTTGAAGCCGTTGTTGGCATCCACCAGGTTCGATAGATAAAGAAGCGTGTCTGCATCTGGAATGGGAATGGTGAGAAAACCGGCCTTCAATAGAGCCAGAATGTATTCGTTGCGGGAGGTCGGATTCGGTGGTGGGCAAAGAAGCTGCGAATACTGCGGCGGGATCGCCGTGCCGGGGCAGTCGACGCGGTATTCCAGGTTAGGACCGGCATTGGACTTCATATTCACGACGAACAGGCGAGTGCCGTCGGCGCTGACCGTCACCGAACTTGGGTACCATCCGGTGGGGATGCGGCCGAGCAGCTTTTGCGACGCTACATCGATGACAGCCACCGCATTCTCTCCCCCCAAAGTTGCAAACAGGGTCTTGCCGTCAGGGCTTAGCGCAAGCGAATTTGGGTTGGAGCCTTTGTAGTTGTATCCGGGGCGAGCGACGGAGATTCGGCTTGCCACCACGTCTTTCGTGGTATCGATCACCTCGATCTCGTCGAGATCGCCATTGGCAACGTACAGGTGAAGCTGATCAGCGGAAAGCAGCATGCGGTTGGGTTCGCCATGGACAGAGATTAATTTGATCTTCCCCGAAGGACTTATCGAGAGCACCTGGCCGTCGCGCTGACTGCTGACGTAGGTCTTCGCTGTCCCTCCCTGCGCATTCGAGAGCACGACCGGCCAGTAAGGCATTTCGCCAATCGCCGTCCGTTGTCCGGGAACGAAGAAGTGAATCTCGTCGGTCACAGTGCGGGTTGCGGTATTCAAGATCGACAGCGAATCGTTCTGGTAATTGGCGACGTACAACGTGGTGCCATCAGGAGTAATAGCCAATCCCGCCGCGAGGGCGCTGAAGGGCATGAACATATCCAGCGCAATGGGGTTCGTGTCGATAGGCGTCGTGACGAACAGACCACCCGTCGGGAACTCCTGTACAGGCACGTCGGCCGGCTGGTTGTGATTCAGGAGTACGAAGGGAGCATCCGGCACATAGTTCCCGTCGGCACTGGCTCCGCTTTTGGAATTCTTAAACACCTCAACGCGATCGTCGATGCCTCCGGCCACGTAGAACCGAGTGCCCGAGGGATCCCATACCAAGCCGGCATAAGTGTTGGGAATGTTAATCAGCTGCTTCTGCACGGGGTGCGTCCCGCGAACATCGAAAACGAAAACCCACTCCGCGTTCGGCGTGGTAGTTGATGTCGGCAGGCCTGTCTTTGGGTCAAGCGCATTCCACACAATGGGAGTGCCGCTGGAGTCCTGGGTGTCGAAGCCTGTGTTATAGCCGGTGGTCAAGATGAGCAACGCTGAGCCGTCGGGACTGAGCGCAGTATTGACCGCACCATCGGCGTCGGCAGAGCCGTCCCGACGCAATCCGGTTCGCAGTCGAAGGAAAATAGAGCCGGGCGCTGCAGTTGGCGTGATGTAAAAGCCGTCGGGTAGAAGGTTGCCACCTACCTGAGCTGGCGACTTTTGCGCACTCACCAACGCGGTTGCGAACAGGTAGAAAAAAACCGCCAAAATCGAGCAAATGGTGGAGCTGCTCTTTTGTCGCATATGCCCCCTTAGGTTGTTTTCGTGGTTGAAGTGTTCCGCCCTGAAAACTGTAGGTTCTTTCTTGGCTTCCGAAATGGCAGCCATTCTACACCTGCGCGTCCGTTTTGAGACGCCCTATCCGAGAAATCCGGATCGACGATTCGTGCCGTGGGGAAGGAAAGAGAATTCGTGAACTTCCGCGCGGTGTACATGCAGCCGCCGCACACCAATCCTTGTCTAACGCGCAGATCGCCGGGATGCTCTCCGACCTGATCGACCGGAAGATCAACTTCGTCAACGTGGCGTCCGAGCAGTTGAAGCAGGCGCTGCTCTCCGGCGGAGTTCCGGAGTGGAACGCGAATGCCCATGGGGGAGCGGCGATAGCCCGCGACCCTGCTTAAGGTAACGGCAGCACGCACGTGCGTCGACTTTTCGGCCCCCTCGTCCGCGCCTCAGGACTTTGTCAGCGCTGGAGTCGACTACCAACAGGGATTCTCCACCGGAGCCCAGGTAGATGCGTACATCGACAATGCTGCTCAGGTGCTCTATGCGAACAACTCGCAATACAATCCCCTCCATTCGCCGAGCGCGTCTCTTACTTTGACACAGCCCCTGCTACGCGGTCGCGGGCGGGAGGTTAACCTTCGTTTCATCCGCATTGCCAGGCTCGACCAGAAAGTGTCGCGGCTGCTCTTTGAGCAGCAACTGCTGGAGACGATCTACGGTGTGTCGCGCCTGTACTATGACCTCGTCTCGCTGGGCGAAAACATCGGCGTCAAGGAAGAGTCGCTCGCCGCGGCTCAAAAACTTTACGACGACGACAAAAATCAAGTCGACGAGGGTACGCTTGCTCCGATTGAACTGACACGGACGCAAGCCCTGTTGTCTTCCAGCCGGCTCGATCTCATTCAAGCGCAGGGTTTGTATCGTCAGCAGGAGGTCATCCTGCGACAGCAGTTACTGCGCAGGCTTGGCGATCCAACCTTGAATTTCGCTTCCATCATTGCCACGGATCGCATTGTCGTTCCCGATAATCCACCGGCGCTCGACGTCGCTGCGATCACGCAGGACGCGCTTGCTAACCGACCCGACCTGGCACAAGCGGTGCTGCAGGTGCAGGCGGATGAGATTTCCGCTAAAGCAGCCCGCAACAATGTAAAACCGCAACTCAATATATATGCGAACGTCCAAACCCGCGGCGCATCCCTCACCCCTTATGAGACGATCGGTTCACCCGGCACAGGAATCGTAGTGCCGCCTCCGGAATTGACCCAGGGCGGCCTCGGCGTCTCGACCATATACCAGGGAGGAATACAGCTCAGCATGCCGCTTCGCAACCGGATCGCGCAAGCCGATGCAGCTCGCGACGCGCTCCAGTTACGCCAGGCGCAGGGCCGCACTGCAAAACTTGAGAACGATATTCGGCAGCAGATTGAAAATGCCGCCATAGCGGTGGAGAACGCCCACCAGGCATATGGCGCCGCAGTCGAAAGCCGTAACTATCAGCAACAGCTCTTGCAGGCGGAAATCGACAAATTCGCCGTCGGTGCCAGCACCAACTTTATGATCGTGCAGGACGAGGCTTATCTGGCACAGGCCCGTTCGACCGAAGTAGCAGCCCGATCCGATTGGATGAAAGCTCGCCTCTCGCTGGACCGCGCTCTGGGCGATCTGCTGGAAAAGAACAACATCGTCTTCGATGACGCGATCCGGGAGCAGGTAAGGTAGAGGCTGTACAGGACCGTCAAAATGCATTTTCGTTTCCTGCGTCTCCCCTTTGCGCAGCCTTTTTTTCCCGTTATTCAAACCAAGCCACTAACAAAATTGCGTACTTCCCACTTTCTCGAGTCCGCGTTAATTTAGACTTCGCAGCCGGGCCGACCGAATTCTTCCCAACGAAGGCGCTCCGTTGCGGCAGGAAGTCACTCGTATCCCGCGAGTGGATTCTATTTCTATGCGTGTTCCGCCACGAGCTCTAATGCATTATTTTCTTCAGGAATGGCAGACCTTCAAACGCTACGCTCTCAGGAGTGGGGGCCAGATCGCGCCAGATCGCCGCCGCGGCGGCGAGTTCCTTGTGGCTGTAACCGAAGCTTTCGATGGTGATCCAACCTTCGTACCTTATCTCTTTTAACGCCGCCGCGATGCCCACAAAGTCTACATGTCCGGTTCCGGGGACGCCTCGGTCGTTCTCGCAGGCGTGCACATGCTTCAACCTTTTCCCGGTCGTGCGAAAGGCCGCTGCCACATCTTTCTCTTCTATGTTCGTGTGGAACGTGTCTAGAAGGACTCCAATGCTGGAATCGTTGATAGCTTCGCAGAACTTAATGGCGTCGGCAGCGGTATTCAGAAAATAAGTCTCGAAGCGGTTCAGCGGTTCCAACGCCAAGTCAATCTGGTGAGACTGCAAGATTTCTCCCAACGACTGAAAGCACTCGACCGCCCATTGCCATTCATCGGACGTGCGGCGGCGGCCGGGCAGGTATCCGACCGGAGAATATACGGGGCCAGCCACGAGGTTGCTGCCGAGGTCGGCGGCCAACTTGATGGTGTCTGCCAGATGCTGCCGGCTCTGGCGCCGAATTTCGGCGCCTTCGCTGGTTGGGTTCATTCCCTTGGGCAGGATGGCGCAGACGGTGCATTCCAGATCGTTCTCGGCCAAGGCACGGCGGATGGAGCCGGCCTGAAGCTTTGCCGGCTCAAATACGGGGACTTCAAATCCGTCGAAGCCCTGGGCGCGGAGACGGGGCAAGAGAGAGAAGCTGCGGCGGTCGAATTCAGTGGTCCAGATCAGGGCGTTCGCGGCGAATTTCATTGCCAGGTCCTCACGCTACTTTAACTTGGGGCTTCCAAACCGGGCGACTGCCGTCCAGCGCACAGTGGTAGTGAAGCGCTTCGATGATTCTGGGATGCGAGCCATCAGCCTGCATGACCCATACCGGACGTTTGTCGGCTTTTTTTTCCCGGTACACATAATCTTTGGAATCCGGAAAATTCCAATAGTCGTAATCCGTGAGCCGGAAGGTAATGAAGCGCATATCGGGAGACCACGCCGAGGAAGCGGCGAACTGTTCGAGGTGAGTGAGTTGTTTTTGATTGCCGCCGGCGGCGTCGCAAATGAACAATTCGAGTTTGGCTCCGACCTGTTCGCTGTAGAGCAGCCTTTCTCCATCGGGCGACCAGGCGGGAGTGACGGCGCCGATCTCGTTTTCGTGGGTTGTGAGCTGGCGAATGTGGCTTCCGTCCGCATTCATGGCGAAGAGGCAATAGCCGAGGCCCGTATGCTGGGTGAAGGCAATGGTCCGGCCATCCGGTGATATCGCGGGATCGCGTCCGGGCCCGACCACGGAGAAGGCCGATCCATCGGGTCGCACGCAAGCGATGAGTGCTTCTTTGCCGTTGGCCGGAGCGTAACCGAAATAAATTAAATCGCGGGTCCAGGTCGGAAAGTAGCAGATACCTTGCTCGGCCACGTCGGTGAGGCGCTCGACGTTTTGGCCGTCGGCGGCCATCCCGTAAAGATTCCAAGTCAGGGGTACGTCGCGGTCGGAAGTGAAAACTACTTTGGAGCCATCGGGCGACCAGATCGGATAGCGATTCTCCGATTGCGGACTGCGAGTAAGGTTCCGCATATCGCCGAAGACGAGATCGACGGCGAAAACTTCGGTGTTGCCGGTGCGAAGGCTGGTGATGAGAAGCTCGCTTCCGGCAGAAAATTGGGGAAGCGTCGCGTCAACCCTGGGGAATGTGCCGTTGGGCATGATTTTCTCCCGCGCTTCAGTGGAACGCTGGCAACTTCACGATTTCACCGCCGCGCATAGCGGAGTCGTGAGCGCAGATTCCGGCGCAGGTCCAGTTTACCGACTGGAAGACATCGGGAAATGAGGGTCGATTCTCGGCTATGCCGTTCACGAATTCATCGACCAGGTGGGGATGCGAGCCGCCGTGCCCGCCGCCTTGAATGAAGGAAAGATGAGCGTGCTGTTCGTCGTAGACACCCTTGGTGGTAAAACGCTGGATCGGCTCGGGCAGCAGGCGGGCAAAATCCGGAACGGTGATGCGCTGGGGCTGTTCGCCGAGGTGAATCGTGCAATTCTCGTTCTCGATTCTGGTCCACTCAAACGATTGCTTCTCTGCGTAGACATCGAAGCTCTCAATATATTGCCGGGCGGTTTCAAACAACGAACGAGTTACTTCGAACGATAATTGCTGGCCGCGAACCTTGAACAGAGCGCTCTCCACCGCGAAGGGAGAGCCGTATTTGTCAGCCAGACGCGTGGCTATGCTGCCGGAGCCGAAGCACGCAACATAATCGGCCTCTCCCTTGACCAGGGCCAAGCACGGACTCACGGCGTGGGTGGCGTAGTGCATGGGGGGAAGCCCTTCCCAATAGCCCGGCCAGCCCGCCATTTCCTGCTGGTGGCAGCCGCGCATGAACTGGATGCGCCCGAGTTTCCCGGTATCGCGAAGATCGCGAATGAAGAGGAACTCGCGAGTATAGATAGAGGTTTCCATCATCATATAGTTCTTGCCGCTGCGCCGCGCAGCCTCGACGATCCCGGCGCATTCTTCGATCGTGGTGGCCGAAGGTACGGTGCAAGCTACGTGCTTGCCGGCGTTGAGAGCGGCAATGCTCTGGGAGGCATGAAGATGAATGGGGGAGTTGATATGGACCGCATCCACCTCAGGATCGCGAAGCAGAGCCTCGAAATCGGAATAGCGCTTCTGCACGCCAAATTGGGCGCCGACTTCGTCGAGCCGCGCTGGCGTGCGCTGGCAGATGGCATACATGTTGGCAAGGGGATGGTGCTGATAGATCGGAATAAACTCTTTGCCGAATCCAAGTCCCACGATCGCCACATTGATTTTCCGTGGGGGCACGTTTTCCTCCTTCGCCACAACTATGGAACCAACCACCCCCACGGGGGAGGACCGCCATCGCGATTGAGATCCCTAGCGACGGCAACCTGAGAGCGTATCTTTTAATCGCGCCACCTTCTGTAAGGAAGGGCATCGTTTTTCTGACAAAACTATCGTGTCCATGGCAGGTCAACGCACCGCGCTTTTTTGAAGGAGTGAACTCCTCATCTGCTGGGCCGCCTGATTCGTGGGATCTTGTTTCAGCAATCGGTCAATTTCTCGCAGGGCTTCTTCCGGCTGGTGATTTTTGTAGAGCGCTTCGGTGAGCATAAGTCGGGCCTCTGGATTCACGCCGCGCAAAGCATCCAACCGGCGAAGCGCGGCGATGGCCTTGGGGAAGTTGTTTTCGACTATGTAGGACGCTCCGATGCCAAGTCGCGCATCGGCCAGCAGAGGATCAATCTGCTGCGCCTGCAGAAACTCGTTACGCGCGCCGCTGGCCTGCTTTTGCCGCAACAGAATGCGGCCCAGCAGAACGTGGCCGGATGAGGATTTACCTTCCAGAGAAAGAAAGTGCCGGACGTCGGACCCTGCTTCCTCGATCTGCCCGGTTTCGACATGGCACCGGCCCAACTCGAGCCAGGCCTGGGAAACTTCGGGATGGTCGTCCACGAGGTGCCTGTAAGATACTGCGGCTTCGGCAAAGTGCTTGTTCACCATCGAGGCGTGCGCCTCTTGCAGCACAGAAGCGATCTGATTGTTGGCGGCCTTCTGCGCAATGGCTTCATTCGATAGCCGTTCGGCTTGTGCTGCGTAATGCTGGGCCTCTTCGGTCCTGCCCTGGGCTTGGGAAACCTTGGCGAGCAGGTTTAGGGCCTGGATTTTTTTGCCTTCATCGGTCACGCAAATCAGAAGGTCCCGTTCGGCAGGTTCCCATTGCTTCAGGCGCGTCAGGCTCCGGGCGCGCCCCATGCGTGCGTCCGCGGAATCGGGGTCGACTTCGAAGGCGCGGTCATATTGGACGACGCTTTCGGCATTGTTTTCGTGGTCTTGCAGAAAGTCGGCGAAACGCAGATTCACCATTGCGTCGGGATGCGTCGCGTTTCGGTTGAGCACGGAGGCGCGCTCGAAATCGCGTGCGGCCCCGGCATCGTCCCCCAGCAGGCTCTTGGCTGCGGCCAGGCCAGACAAGGCATGGGCGTCGTCGGGATTCAATTCCAAGGCGCGCTCAAACGCGTTCTTGGCTTCCTTCCGTCCCCAACGAAGATAGAAGTCTCCCAACTCATTCCAGCTTGGGATCTGCCGGGGATGGTATTTTGTAACCTGGGTAAAGTACCCCTCGGCTGAATTGGTTTCCTTCAAACCTTCTGCAACATGGGCGGCCGCGTTCAGCGCCGCGGAAGAATGTGGCTGCACCGCCAGAACCCGGTCGAGGACGTCGACCGCGTCCATTAAAGGGCCCAGGTGCATCATGATTTCGGCCTGCAGGACGGCGCCGTCAGCGGAGTTCGGCCGCTCCCGCCGGTAAACCTCGATCTCCCGGGCGGCCTCAGCCCATTGTTTCTTCGCGGCAAGCTCGCCTGC
>Ga0302325_10007127_pt1 | contig 24917 bp, 21 predicted proteins | sample Palsa_T0_2_FD_201948 | JGI IMG/M metagenome (GOLD analysis project Ga0302325, IMG submission 201948) | Peat permafrost microbial communities from Stordalen Mire near Abisko, Sweden - Palsa_T0_2 | ecosystem: Environmental > Terrestrial > Soil > Palsa > Peat permafrost | place: Sweden: Abisko... | reverse complement strand
CATCATCCAGCAGATGGACCGCAAGACGCAGGAAGTTGAAATTGAAGCCCGCGTGGTCGCGGCCACTCGCAGTTTCGCGCGTGACATCGGTGTGCAGATCGGCTTGGGCTGGGGCAACGGCACAACCGGTGTGGGCGGCATAAACAACGTGGGAGTCTCGCCCATTACGGTCGGTTCCCAGGTCAATCCGCTCTATCCCGTCCTCGGCACGACCAGCACCGGAACTCAGGTTCCGCTGTTTTCGAACCTGGGTGCAACCGGACCGACCAGCGGTCTGCAATTTGTGAACGCCAGCAACAACATGCGGGTCGACCTTCTGCTTACGATGGCCGAGTCCCGCGGGTTGCTCAAAGTTCTTTCCCGCCCGCGGGTCGTGACCCAGAACAACATTCAGGCGGTGGTGAAACAAGGTGTCCGCGTTCCGATCGTGACCCAGGCCCAGTTGGGTGGTCCTCCGACGGTCACCTACGTGGATGCTTTCCTCCGGCTGACAGTCACTCCGCAGATTACATCGGAAGGAACCATCTTCCTGAATGTGGATGTGGAGAACACGCTGCCTGACTACAGTAATGAAATTCAGGGCAACCCGGCCCTCAATACGCAGCAGGCCACTACGCAGGTGCTGGTGACCGATGGCGGCACAGTGGTGATTGGCGGCGTGATCCAGACGCAGAACTCGCTGAGCGTCTCGCAGGTGCCTCTGCTCGGAGACATCCCGTACCTCGGCAACCTGTTCAAGCATCGCACGGTGACCACCACCAACCAGGAGCTGATTTTCTTCATCACTCCGCGCATCATTCAGACGTAAGCGCGAAGTCAGTAGAGCTCAAGCCGCCGGCTTTCTCGGAGAACCTGCCGAGAGCCGGCGGTTTTTGTTTGAGCTCTCAACTTCAGCTCTCAGCTTCGTTTGATCGTCGACATTTTCTTTGGTTGCCTGCGGCAGTTCGGGTGCTGAAGGCTGAGAGCTGACAGCTGACAGCTTCCTCTTGCTACACTCCCTCTATGGATCACTCTGGCCGCCTGAGTCGTCTACGATCTGAGCTCGAAGAGCATGATCTGGACTCGCTGCTGGTGACGCATCTTCCGAATATCCGCTATCTCTGCGGTTTTACTGGCAGTGCAGCGGCCTTGCTGGTCTCGGATCGTGGCGCAATCCTCTTTACCGACGGCCGCTACCGTACGCAGGCAAAAGAGGAAATTAAGGGTGCGAAGGTCAAGGATCTCAACATTGTCATCGCTCCCAAGTCGCCGCTGGTGGCGGCTGCGGAGTGGCTCGCCGAGCGCCGGCGAAGCTCGACGCCAGCATCAGTAGGCATCGAAGCGGAGTCGCTCACCGCTGGCATGCGCGACCGGTTAGCCGCGATGCTGAAAGGGAAGCTGCGCCTGCATTCCGCCCCGCCGCTGGTGGAGCGTGCCCGCGTGGTGAAGGACGCGGTCGAGCTCCTGCGCATCCGGCGGGCGGTGGAACTCGGCGCCAGTCTGTTTGCGATTGCCCGCAAGACAATTCGACCAGGGGTCCGAGAGGTGGAAGTTGCCGCCGCCATGGAATACAAGGCTCGGCGTGCCGGTGCCGAGGGAATGTCCTTTCCCACCATAATCGCTTCCGGACCCCGCTCGGCGATCGTTCACGGCCGCGCCTCGAGCGCGCGCATCCCCCGTCGCGGGTTCGTTGTCTGCGATTTTGGTGTTATACTCGCCGGTTATTGTTCGGATCGCACGCGCACTGTGCACGTGGGGCGGCCTTCGGTAGAGGCTCGCCGAGTTTATGAAGCGGTGCTGGAAGCGCAGGAGGCCGCGATTGCGGCGGTTGCTCCCGGCGTGACCGCTGCCGATGTCGATGCCGCGGCGCGGCGGGTGCTGCGCCGGCGGAAATTAGTCCGGTATTTCACTCACTCGACCGGGCATGGTTTAGGATTGGAGATACACGAGGCGCCCCGGCTGGCAGTCGAGCAAACTCAGAAACTGATGCCGGGAATGGTCATTACCATTGAGCCTGGCGCGTACGTTCCTGGGAAGTGGGGCGTGCGCATCGAAGATGTGGTAGTCGTTACCTCTTCGGGCTGCGAAGTGCTGATGCCCACAGATAAGGAACTGGCTGTTATCTAGCCGCTGATTACAGATTGAAGAACATAGATCAGAGCAGAACCCGCCGCATACATGAATCTAAAAGAGCTGAAAGAACTCATCGAGTTCTTAATCGAAAAGGACATCGCCGAATTTGAATTGGAGCGCGGCGATGTCAAGGTCAAAATCAGGCGCGCCGCCGAACTAGCGCCCGCGGCATTGCCGGATTCCCGTTACATCGCCGTGCACCCGGTGCCGTTAGCGGTTGCGGCGCCCGCGCCTGCCCGGGTTGATCCGGCCGCCAGTTCCGCTGCGCCCGAACCCGCGGAAGATCTGCACATTGTGAAGTCGCCGATCGTGGGCACCTTTTACGAGTCGCCGTCGCCCGGGTCGCCACCCTTTGTGAAAATCGGCGACTCCCTGGAAGTGGGACAGGTGTTATGCATTGTTGAAGCGATGAAGCTGATGAACGAAATCGAATGCGACGTGGCCGGAGAGCTGGTCAGGAAGCTCGTCGCCAACGGCCAGCCGATCGAGTACGGCCAGGAGTTGTTCGCCCTCCGGCCGGCAAAATAAGCTCTCAATTCTCAGCTCGCAGCTCTCAGGAAAATCCTGACTGCACTGGATTTCCCTGAGAGCTGCGAGCTGACGGCTGAGAGCTTTCACATCATGTTCAAGAAAATTCTAGTAGCAAATCGCGGCGAGATTGCGCTGCGCGTCATTTGCGCATGTAAGGAGCTTGGCATCCGCTCGGTCGCGATCTACAGCGAGGCGGACCGGAATTCCCTCCACGTGCGCTTTGCCGATGAGGCCATCTGCATTGGGCCGCCACAACTGGCGCAGAGCTATCTCAACATTCCCGCCGTCATCAGCGCAGCCGAAATCGCGAACGTCGACGCCATCCATCCCGGTTACGGCCTGCTCTCGGAAAACGCCAACTTTGCGGAAGTCTGCCAGGCGTGTCACATCAAATTTATTGGGCCGACCCCAGAAGTCATCCGGCTCATGGGCGAAAAAGAAAAAGCTCGCGCCGCCATGAAGGAGTATGGGGTGCCCATCCTTCCCGGATCGGATGGAGTGGTCGCGTCAGAAGAAGAAGCGCTCGAGTGGGCGCGGAAGGTTGAATTCCCCGTCATCCTCAAAGCGACCGCCGGCGGCGGCGGGCGAGGCATGCGCATTGTGCGCAATGAAGATGAATTGCCTGGGCTCTACCGTGCGGCGCAGTCGGAGGCCTCTGCCGCCTTCGGCAACGGCGACCTTTATCTGGAACGCTATGTCGAGAATCCGCGGCACATTGAGTTTCAGGTGCTGGCCGACGAGCACGGCAACGTCGTCAGCCTGGGGGAACGCGAATGTTCGATTCAGCGTCGCCACCAGAAGCTGCTCGAAGAATCGCCATCGGTGCGAGTCACGCCTGAGCTGCGCAAGGAAATCGGCGAAGTGCTCGGCAAAACGCTCAGCCAAGTCGGCTACCACAATGCCGGCACCATTGAATTTCTCATGGACCAGCAGCAACGGCTCTACTTCATCGAGATGAACACGCGCATCCAGGTGGAGCATCCTGTCACCGAAATGGTCACTGACGTGGACCTGGTGAAGAGTCAGATCATGATCGCCGCGGGTGCTAAGCTGAGCGACGTGTTGCAAGGCCCCATCGTGCATCGCGGACACGCCATCGAGTGCCGCATCAATGCCGAGCATCCAGAAAAATTCACACCCTCGGCGGGAAAAATCACGACCTTCAATCCGCCGGGAGGGACGGGCGTGCGCATCGACACTGCCGCTTATGCCGAAGGCACCATTCCTCCATATTACGATTCGCTCATTGCCAAACTGATCGTACGTGGCAAGGATCGCAGCGAAGCTATCTCCCGCATGAGCCGCGCCCTGGGAATGTTCATCGTGGAAGGGATCTACACGACAATCCCGCTGCACCGCCGAATTTTGGCTGACCCGGATTTCCGCGCTGGTAATTTTGATACGGGATTTATCGAGAGATTCCTGGCGAAGCCGAAGTAAGTTGTTGGCAAAATCTCGATAACTACCTCGCTCCCGCCTAATAGATCGCGGTGATTCGAAAACGCACAGTTTACAAAAGCGCACCATGCTCCTTCCTCGCCTATACCCGATTCTCGATGCCGGCTGTTTCCCCGACGCCAATGCCATGCTTGCCGCCGCCGAGGAACTCGCCGCCGCCGGCTGCGCCCTGCTGCAGTACCGCAACAAGCAGGGAACTGCCCGGCAAATGCTCGAAGAGGCGCGCGAACTAAGAGCGCGCCTCGGAGTAAGCGTCAAGCTAATCATGAATGACCGCGCCGACCTCTGCCTGGCCGCCGGCTTCGACGGGCTGCATCTTGGGCAAGACGATCTGCTGCCCAAATCCGCAAGACGCATCCTCGGACCAGATCGCTGGCTAGGAGTATCGACGCACAATCCCGAGCAACTCGCGGAAGCGGACAAAGCTTCCGCCGACTACCTGGCCATCGGCCCCATCTTTGCTACGACCAGCAAAGCCAATCCCGATCCGGTCGTGGGACTCGAAGGCCTCCGCCGGGCAAGGGAACTGACGCGCAAGCCGCTGGTAGCGATCGGCGGAATCACCCGCGCCAACGCCCGCTCCGTAATCGACGCCGGAGCCGATGCGGTGGCGGTGATATCCGACTTGTTACGGGATCCACGCAAATCAGCTGAGGAATTCTTGAGGGTTCTGGGGTAAAGTGGATTTCGCTAAATTTTGTCATCCCGAGCGAAGCGAGGGATCTGCATTGGGCGGCTAACCGCAGATCCCTCGCTCCGCTCGGGATGACAATTCGTAAAGGATTCTTTCGAAACGTGATTCCCTAGGAGGTTCGTGAGCACGAACGTTCCACCCCCAGCTCCCACTTCGAAAATCGCCCCGAACGGCAGCGATTGGGAGCGCCACACCCATCAGGACAAAGATCTGGTCAAAGGTCTGGGCCTCACCAGCGCCACCATGCTGGTCATGGGCTCCATGATCGGCTCGGGTATTTTCATCGTCTCCGCCGAAATTTCTCGCGAGACCGCTTCTCCCGCGCTCCTGATTGGCGCATGGCTCATCACCGGCTTCCTCACCATTGTCGGCGCGCTCACCTACGGCGAACTTGCGGCTATGATGCCGCGCGCGGGCGGGCAGTATGTCTACCTGCGCGAGTCGCTCGGCCCACTCTGGGGTTTTCTCTACGGATGGACTTTATTTCTCGTGATTCAAACGGGGACGATCGCCGCCGTGGGCGTGGCTTTCGGCAAGTTTCTCGGCATCTTCTGGCCGGCCATTTCTTCGAGTAATTGGATTCTCCACATCTGGAAAGTACCCAAGTTCACCGTCGGCCCCATGACCCTCGGCGGCATGGATGTTGGACTGAACACGCAGAATCTCGTCGCCATCCTCATCGTGATCGTGCTCTCCATCGTCAATATCTTCGGCGTAAAGACGGGCGCAGTCATCCAGAATATTTTCACGACCGCGAAAGTTGCAGCGCTGCTCGGGTTGGTTATCTTGGGAGTCTTCCTGGGGCGGAACGGGCAGGCGCTGGCCGCCAACTTTGGCGCAAGCTTTTGGCACAATTCAAGCCTCGGCACTTTGCATGACCTCGGCGCGGGCGTGCTGGTCTCAACGCTCACAGTGCTGGCCATTGCGCAGGTCGGATCGCTCTTCTCTGCCGATGCCTGGAACAACGTTACCTTCACCGCCGGTGAGGTGAAGAATCCCAGCCGCAATCTTCCATTGTCGCTGGCGGTCGGTACCGGCGTGGTGATCGCGCTTTATATCGCGTGCAACTTTATCTACCTTGGGGCGCTGCCGCTGGTCGGAAGTCCGACCGGAACCTCGCTGCTGGAACGCGGTATCCAGTATGCCCGCGAGGATCGAGTCGCCACTGCCGTCATGACCCAAATGTTCGGTTCCGCTGGCGGTGCCCTGATGGCCGTAGCCATAATGATTTCCGGCTTCGGCTGCTGCAACGGTCTGATTCTCTCCGGAGCCCGCGTTTACTACGCGATGGCGAAGGATCGTCTGTTTTTTCGCAGCGTGGCCCGGCTCCATCCCGCCTACAAGACGCCCGCCGTTTCGCTGATGGTGCAGATGGTTTGGACCTGCGTCCTCTGCATCTCCGGCAGCTACGGCCAGCTTCTCGACTACATTATTTTTGCGGTGCTCCTTTTCTACGTGCTCACCATCGTCGGTCTGTTCGTCCTGCGCCGCACGCATCCCGAGGCCGAGCGTCCGTATAAGGCCATCGGATACCCGATTCTGCCCGCCATCTACATCGTGATGGCTTTGTTTATTGACGTGGTGCTGTTACGCTACAAGCCGCAATACACCTGGCCGGGATTATTCATCGTCCTGCTGGGCATTCCGGTCTACTACCTCTGGCGGCCGCGCAGTGCGAACGCTTAGCCTCTGAAGTGCGAACGCTTACGTTCTAAGGAGAGATCCGCAAAAATGGCCAATCTACTGGCTACCAAGCCACTCGAAATGATCCTGGAAGAGTCCACCGAAGGTGGCGAACATTCGCTGAAGCGGGCGTTGGGCGCGACCAACCTGATTACGCTTGGCATCGGCGCCATCATCGGGGCGGGCATCTTTGTCCTGACCGGAGCGGCCGCCGCGCAGTATGCCGGACCCGCCATCGTGCTCTCCTTTATTCTAGCCGGCATCGCCTGCGCTTTTGCCGGGCTTTGCTACTCCGAGTTTGCAGCCCTGATTCCGATCGCCGGTTCCGCCTACACCTATGGCTATGCCACCCTGGGCGAGATTTTTGCCTGGATCATCGGATGGGACTTGATCCTCGAATACGCCTTTGGCGCCGCCACGGTTGCCTCTGGCTGGAGCGGCTACGTAAACAGCTTTCTTCAGGACTACGGAATTCATCTGCCCCCGTCGCTCACCGCAACTCCCGGTACGGACATGGTGATGTACAACAACCGATGGGAGCGGCTGACCACGATATTGCCCACTCTGCAAGCCCACGGTGTCGATCCGCTCTCCCTGGTGCATGCCCAGGGGTCGTTCAACCTGATTGCTTTCATTGGTATCGTTCTTGTGACCGTGATTCTCGTCATCGGCATTCAGGAATCGGCGAACTTCAACTCCGTAATCGTCATCGTTAAAGTAGCCATCGTGCTCACCTTTCTTGCGATTGCGGGTGGCTTCCTGCTCAACCACCCGGAAGTCGCCGCCCAGAACTGGCACCCGTTCATCCCCCCGAATACCGGGGAATTCGGACATTACGGTTGGTCCGGAATCGTTCGCGGAGCCGGAGTTATTTTCTTTGCCTACATTGGATTTGACGCCGTCTCCACCGCTGCCCAGGAAGCCAAAAACCCGCAGCGCGATATGCCAATCGGCATTCTCGGTTCACTGGTGATTTGCACCATCCTCTATATTCTCGTTTCCGGAGTGCTCACCGGAATTGTTTCCTACACTACCTTGAACGTCCCGGATCCAGTTGCGGTTGGTATTGATCGCGCCGGCGTCCGCTGGGGAAGCGTCCTGGTGAAACTGGGTGCGATTGCCGGCTTGGGCAGCGTGATGCTGGTCATGTTGCTCGGGCAATCCCGCGTGTTCTTCTCCATGTCGCGCGATGGCCTTCTCCCCAAGTGGGCCGGTGCGGTGCACTCCCGCTTCCGCACTCCGTGGATCTCCAGCATCACGGTGGGAATCTTCGTGGCCATTTTCGCGTCCCTGATTCCAATCGGAATTCTGGGCGAGCTGGTGAGCATCGGCACGCTGCTGGCGTTTGTCATCGTGTGCGCGGGCGTCTGGATTCTGCGTGTACGTCGCCCCGAACTGCCTCGCCCTTTTAAAACGCCATGGGTGCCATTTGTGCCGATTATGGGAATACTGGTGGCCGGGCTCATGATGGTGAGCTTGCCGCTTTCTACCTGGCTGCGGCTGATTATCTGGCTTGCGATCGGTATGCTGATCTACTTTGGCTACGGTCGCAATCACAGCCGTGTACAGGCTGCGGTCGCCGCGCGCAAGATCAAGTGATCTTTCTGCAAAGGCGCGGCTCGCCGCGTCTCGGCGCGAAAGGTCAGGCTGTTCAAAAAGGAGAGAACACATTATGCGAATGTTACTGAGAGTTTCAATTCCAGTGGAAAACGGAAATGCGGCGGTGCGCGCCGGAAGCCTGGGGAAAACCATCCAGCGTATTCTCGCGGACCTCAAACCGGAAGCGGCATATTTTTCCGAGGAAAATGGGGAGCGCACCGGCCTCATCGTTTTCGATATGCAGGAATCGTCGCAATTGACGGCCATCGCCGAGCCGTGGTTTCTCGCATTCAACGCCAGGATCACGGTTCGTCCAGCCATGAATCTGGAGGATCTCGCCGCCGGTGGCGGTGGCATGGAACGCGCGGTGAAAGACTACGGCAAGTTAGCGGCCGCCTAGTCGAACCAAAGGGTGGCTCGTCGGAGCTCCGCTTGGGCGGGCCGCGGGGTGGCGCTTGGGCGAGGCCAACTATTTTTCCTGCAGTTTCCTCGCCATTGCCGCCACCAGTCGCCGTGGCGCAAAGCGCACCGATTGTGCCACCAGCCAATTCTTAAATCCGGAGATCGCTACCGGCTTGCCGCTCATCAATGCGCGATAGCCGTCCTCCGCGACCGTGCGGGCGTCCATGACTCCATAGTTGGCGAGCCGAATGCCCGTCATGTGCGCGCGCTCCTGGAACTCCGTAGCCGTCGGTCCCGGGCACAGGCAGGTCACGGTAACGCCCGTCCCTTGGACTTCATTGGCCAGCGCTTCTGAAAGATGCAGCACGTAGGCTTTGGTGGCGTAATACACCGCCATTAATGGCCCCGGCTGAAACGCCGCGGTGGACGCCACATTCAGGATGCGCCCACTTTTTCGTTCGATCATTCCCGGCAGATACAGGCGCGTCAGGTGAGTGAGAGTCGTCACGTTGAGTTGGATCTGCCGCAGACATTCTTCCAGATCGTTCTCGGCGAAAAAACCATACTGTCCGAAGCCGGCATTATTCACCAGCACGTCCACCCGAATATCTGCGCGGATGGTCTGATCGATCACGTAAGCGGCAGCGCCAGGCTCGGTCAGGTCGGTCGCGAGAATCAGCGAACGCGTATTGTGCGCCTTCTCCAGTTCGGATGCGAGGTGACGGAGTTTATCCGCGCTGCGCGCGACCAGAACCAGGTTGTAGCCTTCGCGGGCGAAGACCTGGGCAAGTTCCAATCCAATGCCGAATGAGGCGCCGGTAATGAGAGCGGTTTGGCGGTCGGGAACAAGCATTCAGCACTCAGCAGTCAGCGAGGGTGCCCCGTCCAAACTCTGCTTGGGCGGGCAAGGCTGGGGAGAATCGATTCCATCTATACGTGGGCTAGCTATACGTGGGCGAGCGCCGGTTCCACACCGTAAATCGAGTACCAACTGGTTGCCGCTTTCAGGCGATCGTTTACGTTATTGATGTTCTTGACTCCTTCCGTATCCAGCCACTTCCGGAAAGCGCCGGCGCCTTGTTTCGCATAGATGGGGATACCATCTTTCCAGGTAGCGCGTCCGCAAAGCACGCCGTTAAATTTCACGCCCGATTCGGCCGCCAGTTCCAGCGACTCGGTGAACTCGGCGTTGCTCACTCCCGCCGACAGAAAGATGAAAGGCTTGGTGGCGACCGCGGACGCATCAAGGAACAGTTTCATCGCTTCCTGTTTCGTGTAGGCCTTTTCACCCTTGTAGCATTTCGTCCCTTCCACATACTTCATGTTGATCGGAACCTCAACCTTCATTACGTCGACGCCGTAGCGGTCTTTAGTGAACTCGCGCATGCTTCCGATGACCGCCTGCGGCTTTTTCTTCGAGAAGTCGAAGCCCTTCTCGTCCACGCCTTCCTCGTAAGTGACAAACTCCAGGAAGAACGGAATGTCATTGGCGCGGCACTCATCCCCCAGCCGCTCCACCCAGGCGTGCTTCTGGTCGTTAACGTCTTTTGGATCAAACGGCGTGTAGTAGAGCAGAATCTTGATGCAATCCGCGCCTGCTTCTTTCAAGCGCCGCACCGACCAGTGATTCAGCAGATCGCCCAGACGTCCCGGTCCCGTCTTGTCATATCCCGTCTTTTCATAGGCCAGCAGCAGCCCAGAATTCTTCGCGCGCCGCTTCGAAGCGGGCAATCCCCACTCCGGATCGAGCAGGATAGCGCTGGCATGTGGCGTCAGCACCTCGGTAACGAGGATCTTGAATTCCTCCATCATCTCGTCAGAAATCGCCGCGCCTTTTTCCTTGGCGAGAGATTTCTGCAGCGAGCCGCGCTGATCCATGGCAGCCGCAGCGATCACCCCACGTTCATTCGATACAGCCTTCATTCCCGCAAGTTTGCCAGGACTAAGCTTCATAGATCCTCCGAACAGTGCATTACGACAGGCCATTCTAAACCACGCCGCTAGCCTCGGGACATAATGAGATTACGGTAGCATGTGGTGACGGGTCGCAGCCCCGTCGCCCCACAAAGCCTCACTGCCGCAGCGCCAGGGTTCCGAGCAGTGTCTGCTGTTTGGCAATCAGAGACTGAACCCCTTGCCGTGCGAACGAAATCATCTTCGCCAGTTGCGCGTCGTCGAACACCTGGTGCTCGGCGGTCGCCTGCAGTTCGACCATTTTGTTGCCTGCTGTCATAACGAAATTCATGTCGACGTCGGCGCGCGAGTCTTCTTCGTAGTTCAGATCGAGAAGAACTTCTCCGTCCACAATGCCGACGCTGATGGCCGCCACAAAATCCTTGATCGGAGCCGTAGTCAGAGTTCCCGCATCGATCAGCCGTTGCAAAGCCAGGCCCAGCGCGACGAACGCTCCGGTGATGGAAGCCGTTCGCGTGCCGCCATCCGCCTGGATCACGTCGCAATCGATCCAGATGGTGCGCTCACCCAGGCGCTTCAAATCGGCAACCGCCCGAAGCGAGCGCCCGATGAGGCGTTGAATTTCCTGTGTTCGGCCACTTTGTTTTCCCCTGGCCGACTCGCGCGCGGTCCGCGTCAGGGTCGACCGTGGCAGCATTCCGTACTCGCAGGATATCCATCCCTTGCCCGAGTTGCGCAAAAACACGGGAACGGACTCTTCGACCGAAGCGGTGCAGATGACGCGGGTGTTGCCGATTTCAATCAGAGCCGAGCCCTCCGCAGTGGAGATGAAGTTGGGAATGATGTTGACAGGACGAACCTGCTCGGGCGTGCGATTATCGCTGCGAAAGATCATGAGAGGGAAATTCTAACAGTGTCGGGAAAGTTAGCTCCGAGGGCATCACTTTTCCGCCAAAAAGTCGATCAACTCCTCGCGCGTGAATCCCGCCTCTCGCAATAGCGACATCGGAGTTCCCTTCGGCAAGCTCCTTAAAGCGAACTCAGTGGCATCATATCGACATGCCAAAAGCGAATCTACGGGTACTCGGATCCCCAGCGGGACCTTTTCATCGAGGGGAATGCTCAGTTTGCAAGGAGAAGTTCTACGTGCCACCCCAAGCGAGCGATTCTAAAGTGGACCTGCTGACGCAGTTCGACGCTCATCTATTCAATCATCATCGCCAGCAGTGGGATGCGCAGCAGAAGATACTACACCGCCGTAAACCCGCTCACTGAGTGAAACGACGATATATAGCGCCAGCAATCTTAGTCCATTCGACTCCCCTCTATTGCGCGCGGGAGCCTGGATTTTGTTCGCAAGCACCTCCACGGATTCATCACATACAGCCAGTGATCACCATCACAGACCCCTGCCTGACGATGCACGAAAATGGAGATTGAACTGGCCACGCCAGAAGTATGTCCGTTTGCACAGACGGAATTCAATGCCAGCAGTCGCTGTCCATTTCGGTGCTCTTTGACAACCGTAAGTCCTTATTCCGGAATATTTTCCATATAAGTATTCTCGAATCAATATTTTGGAGTCCGAAGAGCATCTAACTCTATGATTCCAATAGGCCAGGGGGGGAGGGGGGTACCCCTAACAGGCGCGGATAAATTCCGCCTTGTCTGCCATGCGGAAAGTGGTCCCGAACTGGTCCCGGTCCCGTCGTGAATGGCCGACGATTTGGAACGTCGCCCTCGCTGCAGATCGCCATTAGGGGCAGCGAGTGCATGTACAATTGCTGAGCTCAGAAGCCGCAAGCTCTGGCAAATCCGCAGTCGTACGATCCGCAATGTCCCAGAGGAGAAGATATGGCCATCGCAGTTGTCACTGGATCCAGCACTGGCATCGGCCAAGCGACCGCGATCACGCTTGCCCGTGCCGGACATACCGTATACGCGACGATGCGCAACCCGGAAACGGGGGGAGAAGAATTGCGGGTCGTTGCCGGCAAAGAGAAGCTGCCGCTCCGCCTGGCTGCGCTCGATGTGGATTCGGATCAATCAGTTAAGACCGCCTTCGGCGCAATCCTCAAAGAAGCTGGACGTATCGACGCGCTGGTCAACAACGCCGGCATCGGCAACATGGGCGCGGTTGAGGAAACCCCGATCGACAGTTTTCGTGCCGTGATGGAGACCAATTTCTTTGGGGCATTGCGATGCATGCAAGCGGTTTTGCCGGGAATGAGAGAGCAACGCAGCGGGTGCATCGTCAACGTTACTTCCGTCGCGGGCCGTTTTTCCGCCGCCCCACAGGCACCTTACTCCTCTTCCAAGTTTGCGTTGGAGGCTTTGAGCGAATGCGTCGCACAGGAAATGAAAGCTTTTGGCGTTCGCGTCGCCATCGTGGAGCCAGGCGTGGTCGCGACGCCGATCTTTGGGAAAGTCGGTGAGCCTCCGAGCAGCACCAGATATCCGCAAAGGCGGCGTTTGATGGAACTGTTTCGCGCCTCGCTGGAAAATCCCGTTTCTCCTTACATCGTAGGAGAGAAGATACGGGAGATTATTGATAGCGGGACCTGGCAGTTACGACATCCGGTGGGTCCCGATGCGGCGGGGCTCCTGGCGTGGCGCGCGTCCGTGACCGACGAGCAGTGGGTGGATTGGGGCGCTCAGAGCGATGAAGCCTGGGTGGCGGCAGTGCGGCAGAATTTCGGGCTGGACGTCAAACTTTAAAACCTCGGCGGCTGAAGCCGTATTGAAGGCGGTGGAGTTATCGCAGCGGTGAACCGCTGCGCCACCAAAAAACAAGTTCGCGCCGAGTTTTCCCGCGGCGTGCGTAGCGAGTTCAAGTGCCAGGTCCTTTGCTTCGCTCGAGGATGACAATCTGCAGTCAGATGTTACTGACTGCCCGCCTGCTCCACCGTCGGCACATCGAATGATTCGGACAGGTCGGCGTGTCCTGCGAGGGTGTCGCGCATCTTGCCTTCGACCAGGATGTTGACGCGCAGGATCCCGGGAACGTTGGCCGCCATCGTTTCCACCAGAGAATCCACGGTGAGCTGCTCGCTGAGAATGCCGGAGCGGTGCTGATCGGCGAAGGCGGCATTCAGATCGATGACGGCCGCTCCGGGAGCGACCAAGTAGATGCTGCGAATGTCCGCTGCGGGGGCCATGGGATGGGCCGCTCCGGGCTGCTGATAAATGCGCAGCAGAGCGCGCAACAGCTCTTCGGCCCGTTGCTGGCGTCCCTCGGGGAGCGGAATCTGCGCCGACCGCGCGGTTAACCTGCCAACGGCGTCGTCCGCCACATACAGAGTTACGGTCTCTGTGGGGCCGGAGGGTGGAGGAGCGACGGGCAATGCGATGGCTTCCGCGGACTCCAGTTCGCCTGCCTGCAGCCGCATGTGGCGCAGATAGACTCCCATAGAAACGACCACCAGCAGCAGCGCGGCGACGCTGATCAGAAGATGGCGGGGGATCATCTTTGCACCCTCATGCTGGGACCCTCATGCTAGGACCCTCATGGTTGCGCTCCCAGACGGTCGCGAATGGATACTAGGGCATCGGCGATTGCCGACGCGGCTCGTTGCTGGTAATTGGCAGAGGTCAGGTCCGCGACACCATTCGATCCGGGCGCCAGTTCCACCGCGACGGCCGGCATGAAGACATTATTCAGTGGCCGCAGCGAAGCGGAAGATTCCGCGGCAGGAAATTCTTTTTTCTGCAGCTCGGCGACGATCGCGGCCGACACGATCCGGCTTATGGGCAAAGCCGGCGCCTGGACCGCATTCCATGCATGGAATGCTCCGTTGTTCGTTCCCTCCACCGGAAGCAGCGCGGTGTAAACGCGCGCGCCGGCGCCCTGCGAAGCAGCATGCAGGCTGATGTAGATTTCGGCGCGCGCCACGTTGGCGGACGCGGCGCGCTGATCGAACGTAGAGCTGGTATCGGCGTCGCGCAGCAAGGTGACCGCGAAGCCACGAATTTCAAGTTCGTGCCGCAACAGCCTTGCGAATCCGAGGGTGACATCCTTCTCCGCCAGCTTATCGGTTAAGGCGGCGCCGCGTTCGTCGCCACCGTGCGCGGGATCGACAACGGCCAGAATGCGATGAACATTATTACTGTTGTTATTACTATTGTTATTCGGGGCGATGGTTGCCGTCGATGGCGATGGTGCGGCGGGCGCCGGATTTTGTGGAGCCGCCCCCGGCGTGGCTACCGGGGCATTGGCAGCCACTGCCTGCGGGACGGCCGCAACGATAATGGTTCTTCGGTTGCTTGAGAAGCTGGCCATGAGTGGCTGGCTGGCGGCCACGTCTAATTCGGCGTCGCCGTTGTTCTCGGAGTAATTGGCTTGCGTGATGATCTTGTTGTCAAAGGAAATGGACTGGCTCCCCGGGGAGAGAACAGGGTCCCGCTTGAAGACCATTCGAAGCCTGCCCGGCTCGGTGGAGATGGTCGGATTCACGGCAGCGGAAAAATTCAGCATCAGCCGCGGGGGATTGCCGGCGTCGAGCTGGAAACTGATTTGGGTGCCCACGTCGCCGACGAACAAGCGGCGCGCGCTCTCACGAAAATTGACGGGCGCTCCGAGAAAGCGCGGCAGCAATGTGCTCAGCGAGCTCAGCGGAACCAATCCGCGCGAGTTCTCCAGCAGGAAGGGAGCGACGAGATCAAAATCGCGGCCATGAATCCTGATCCGAGTGTTTCCGGCAAGGAATTCGCCATCGATCGAGTTATATCGAAGTCTCCAGCGGCGAGAATCGGACTGGCTGCTGACGCGTCCCAGCGGTTCCAGAAGTTCGAGCAGGCCGACGTATTCGCGGCCGCCACGCTCCAGAACTGGAAGGGCGTAGAACGCGACCGGAGAGTAAACGGAAATGCGCTTCTCGTCTGTCGGGGGCGCAGAGGGCGCCGCGGCCAGGAAGGTGACAGCGGCCAACAGGATGGCCGTGATCTTTTTCGTCAGCGTCTTACTCGTCAACGGCTGGTTCGTTGTGAGGGGGGGCACTTCAACTCAACCCTATACGGAAGCTCCAACTAATGGAAGGCCGGGCGTGGCGCCCGGCTCTCCATTTGATTGCTTGCTACTCCAGCGCATAAATCGTGAGGCCGCTCAGCAGCTTGGGATAGAAATCGGTGGACTTCTGCGGCATCACTTCGCCGGCAAAAGCGATATCGCGGACCTGCTCGATGCGCACGGGATTCATCAGGAACGCGATTTGCACTTTTCCACTTCGGACCTGCGCCAATGCTTCACCGACCTCGCGACAATAGGAAACATTCTGCTGGTTGCGAATCGCATCCTCCGAAATCTTCAAAACTCCTTCCAGCAGGCTCTTGTGCAACTGGACGACGTCGAGCGCCTGCTGGCGCAGAGAGATGTTCTTGAACATGCCAGTAGCAACATCCTTCGGCGAATGCATCAGAAATGCCTGCCCGCTGGTGACCGCGAGCAATGCTGTGCCTGCGTGTGCGGCCTGCTGCAGAATGACGGTGGCGCGCGCTGCGTCGATTCCGGGATCGACCTCTTCCACATTGAAGAATTTCCGGGCGTCAGTCAGAAATTGCGCGGCCGAGAAGGATGGCAGGCCGAACACGAGCCGGTGTCCCGGAAGAATTACCAGGCCCGGTCGCGCCATATCGACGAAGGTCATCATTACCGAGTCGTAGGGCATGGGAAGGCCCGACCCAGTCTCGGCCGTCGCCCGGCGCTCGTCGCGATAGGTCAGGGCAGTTTCATAGCGATGATGGCCATCGGCGATGATCAGCTTCCGATCCTTCATCTGGTCGCGCACGGAAGCAATGATGGCCTGATCGGAAATCCTCCAGACACGGTGAACGACGTCATCCTCGTCAGTGACCTCGATGTCTGGAGCGATTTCCGGGGCTATTGCCGTATCGAGCAGGGCATCCACCTTGCCGGCCCCGCTATACAACATAAAGAGTTGACCGAAGTGGGCTCGGCTCGCGCGCAGCAGGTCCAGCCGGTCTGCTTTCGGCTTGGCCAGGGTCTGCTCGTGGCGGAACACGATGCCCGCGGAATATTCCTCAATTTTGCCGAGGGCGATAAAGCCGCGCCGCTCCTGTTTCGGCCGGCCTCCGGGAGCGCTTTCCCCGAGGCTGAAAGTCTGGGAGTAGCGGTAGATGGAAGGCTTGTCATCCTGTCGCAAAATGCCCGTCTGACGCCAGTTCTGGAACGACGCCGCCGCACGGTTGTAGACGTTTTCGGCTTTTCCGTCGTCCGGCAGAGGTTTGCCGAGGACAACCCGCACTAGGTTGTACGGACTAGCCTCGTAGTAGCGATCTTGCATGACAGGAGTGATCTTGTCGTAAGGCTGTGTCACAACCTGTTGGATCGCCACGCGATCAGGGTCGTAGCGCCAAGCCCGAAATGGGGAAATAGTTGCCATAAGGGGAACGCAGAAATTGTAGCAGGGGCCGGCCGCCCAAGCGGAGCTTGGACGGGGCACCCTCTTGAATTTCATAGATCAAAACGGAAAAAAGATGCGCAGGGTCAGCTACCTTCTGACTATCTGACGAATCTAAAGTTCGTTTTTTACGAAAAGGTGACAACACTTTTTCAATCTTGTGCTAGTATCCGGCTCAGTAGCGGTTGTTGTGGCCCGCTCCTCGACGCGGGTCCCCTCCAAGGCGCGGATTTGGCAGGGTCTATGTCGTGCTGCAAAGAGTTCTCGGCTCGCGTCTCCCTCGCATTGTTTTTGATGATTGCTGTGTGCGGCTCACTCCCGCTTTATGCGCAGAATTCGAGTGAGGACGTACACATCCAGCCGCGCGTCCAGCCACCGGCTCCGAAAGAGCCCGAAATTGATCCGGCGTTCAAGACCCACACCAAGCCCATGAAGGTAGACGTGGACATGGTGCTGGTGCCGGTCACTATCACCGATCCCCTGAACCGGCTTGTGACCGGCCTCGACCGCGAGAACTTCAACCTTTTTGAAGGCAAAGACCAGCAGGAGATCAAGACTTTCTCCAGCGAAGACGCTCCGGTTTCGATCGGCGTGATCTTTGACATGAGCGGCAGCATGGGGAGCAAGATCGAGCGCGCCCGCGAGGCGGTGATTGAGTTTTTCAAGACCGCCAACCCGCAGGACGAGTTCTTTATGATCACCTTCGCCGATAAGCCGGAGGAGATTGCCGATTTCACGAGTTCGGTGGATGACATTCAGGGCCGGCTCATCTACGCGGTTCCCCGGGGACGCACGGCGCTGCTGGACGCCATTTACCTTGGCGTCAGCAAAATGCGCCAGGCCAAGTATCCGAAGAAAGCCCTGCTGATCATCTCCGATGGCGGCGACAACCATAGCCGCTATACGGAAGGCGAAATCCGGTCCATGGTCAAAGAGGCCGACATCCTCATTTACGCGATCGGCATCTACGACCATTACTTCCCGACCGAAGAAGAGCGCCTCGGACCTGCCCTGCTGAGCGACGTGACGGAACTGACAGGTGGCCGAGCGTTTACGATTGATAACCCGAACGACCTGGCGGACGTTTCCACAAAGATTGGCATCGAGTTGCGCAATCAGTATGTGATCGGATACCGTCCTAAGAATCCAATGCGCGATGGCAAATGGCGTAAGATAAGAGTGAAACTCTTGCCGCCAAAAGGATTGCCGCCGCTCAAGGTTTACGCCAAGACGGGTTACTATGCTCCGACGGAATAATGCTAGTCTACTGATTCTCTTCCTGCTGACAGCATTGCTCCGAAACACATCGCAAGCCCAAGAGGGAGCGTCGAACCAACCTACGTCGAACCAGTCGGCGGCGGTTCCGTCCTCGCAAGCAACTCCGCCGACATCTCCGGGACAGGCCACTCCACCGAATGCCGCTCAGAATGCGGAGACGCCCGAGGATAGCAGCGTCTTCGTCTTCCGCAAGCAGGTCGAAGAAGTGGTGCTGCATGCCACGGTTGTGGACGACAAGCAGCACATCGTCACCAGCCTCGATAAGGATGACTTCAACGTCTACGAGGATGGGCATCCCCAAACCATCACTTCATTCCGGCACGAAGATATTCCTGTCGCCATGGGCATCGTTGTCGACAATTCCGGTTCGATGCGGGAGAAGCGTGAAAAGGTGAATGCAGCGGCGCTGAATCTGGTACGAGCCTCTAACCCGAACGATGAAGTGTGTATCGTCAACTTTAACGACGAGTACTACCTCGATCAGGATTTCACATCCAGCATCAATAAGCTGAAACAGGGCCTGGAAAAAATCGAAGCTCGTGGAGGCACCGCGCTCTACGATGCGGTCGTAGCCACGGCTGAGCACCTGAAAAAAGGCGCGAAGCTCGAAAAGAAAGTCATTCTTGTGGTTACGGACGGGGACGATAACGAGAGCGCGGAAACCCTGGAACAGGCGGTACGGCGTCTGCAAGGCGAGAACGGACCCACCGTTTACACGATTGGCATCCTGGAGAAGGAAGAGCACCCAAAGCACGCTAAACGTGCGCTGCAAATCATCTCCGATAGAACGGGCGGCATCGCTTTCTTTCCGCAGACGCTGGATGAAGTGGACGCCATCAGTCGCACCGTGGCCCACGATATTCGCACTCAGTACACCATTGGATACAAGCCGACGACGCCGAAGAGTCAGGGCGGCTATCGTCAAGTAAAAGTGGACGCGCGTTCGCACAGCCATGGCAAACTTAGCGTCCGGACGAGAACCGGTTACTACGCCGGACCCGAGCCGGCTTCCGGCGCACAATAGATTCCCAGGTTACCAAATTGCAAATTTACGAAATCCTTGCATTGACGCTTCCCCTTCCCGTTCCTTACTCTGGAGTGTGCCTTCCACAACCTTAACTTCGGGAGCCTCCCGCCTGCGCGTTAGCGACGATATTTCGAAGCTGGTCGGCGAAACGCCGATGCTGCAGATGAAGAAGCTGGCCCCTGCGGGGTCGGCTGAGATTTTCGCCAAGCTCGAATACCTGAACCCGGGGGGGAGCGTGAAGGATCGCGCCGCCATTGGCTTGATTGCGCGCGCCGAGAGCGAAGGCAAGCTGAAGCCGGGTGGCGTGGTCATTGAAGCCACGGCGGGAAACACCGGTATCGGCCTGGCTCTGATCGGGGTGAGTCGCGGGTACAAAGTCCGGCTGTTCGTTCCAGAAAAATTTTCGGAAGAAAAGGTCATCATCATGCGGGCACTCGGCGCCGAGGTGACGCGCACTCCGGAGGCCGAGGGCATGCAAGGCGCCATCCAGCGCGCCCGGGATCTGCTGGCGTCTACACCCGGGGCGTTCCTGGCGGCGCAGTTTGACAACCCCGCGAACACCGATTACCACTACGAAAACACGGCCCGCGAAATTTTTGAGCAGATGGAGGGACGGGTCGACGCCATCACGATCGGATGCGGTACGGCTGGGACCTTTACTGGAGTCGCGCGTTTTCTCAAGGAACGGATCGCGAAGGTGCACGCCGTGGCGGTGGAGACGCAAGGCTCGATCCTCGGCGGCGGAAAGCCCGGTCCACACAAGGTGGAGGGCATCGGCAACACCTTTATTCCTGGAAATTTTGACCGCTCCGTGTGCGACGAAGTGATGATGGTCACCGATGACCAGGCCTTCGGCATGGTGAAGGAACTGGCGGCGCGCGAAGGCGTGCTCGGTGGCTCCAGCGCCGGCGCCAACGTGTACGCGGCGGTTGCCATCGCCCGGCGGCTTGGGGCAGGGAAGCGCGTGGTTACGCTGATTCCCGACTCTGCCGAACGCTATCTATCGAAGAAGATTTTTGAGGGCGGAATTTAGTTTGCTTTGAAAGTCAACAGGTCCTTCGCTTCGCTCAGGATGACAATTTTAGTTGTGTGACAGACACTTGAGTTGCATGACACAGGAGAGTGTTTTGACGAGTAAGCAAGTGGGCTTCGCAACCACAGCCATTCACGTTGGACAGGAGCCCGACCCTCTCACCGGGGCGGTCAGCGCCGCCATCTACCCAACTTCCACTTACGCACAGGAAGAGATCGGCAAGAACAAAGGTTACGAATACGCGCGGGTGTCAAATCCAACTCGCGACCGATTGGAGACGAACCTCGCTGCGCTCGAAGGCGGAACGGCCGCGCGCGTGTTCGGTAGTGGCATGGCGGCGATTAACGCTATTGCTACGATGCTCAAAAGCGGCGACCACATTGTCGCCGGCCACAATCTGTATGGCGGGACGCCGCGCCTCTTCAATCAGGTCCTGGCTAAATTTGGTCTCACATTTACTTATGTCGATACGTCGAACGCCGACAACGTTAAGCGTGCGTTCAAGAAGAACACGCGGTTGTTGTTTCTGGAGACGCCGACCAACCCTCTGATGGAGCTTTGCGACTTGCGCGCCATCAGCGAACTCAGCCACCGGCACGGGGTTGAGGTCGTCGTCGACAACACGTTCATGTCGCCATATTTTCAGCGTCCGATCGAACTCGGCGCCGACATGGTGGTCCACTCCACCACCAAATTTCTCAATGGACATAGCGACGGGCTGGGTGGTGTTGTGGTTTGCACCAAGCCCGAGCAAGCGGAAAAACTCGCTTTTCTTCAGAAATGCGCAGGCGCGATCCTTTCACCCTTCGAGTGCTGGCTGATCCTGCGCGGGGTGAAGACTCTGGCGGTTCGCATGGAACAGCACGACCGCGGCGGCCGCAAGGTTGCGGACTATCTTTTCAAACACAAGAAGGTGCAGAAGGTTTTCTATCCCGGATTACCGGATCATCCGCAGCACGAGCTGGCCAAGCGCCAGATGTCGGGCTTCGGATCGATGATCGCCTTCGAAACCGGATCGCTCGCGAACGCCAACAAGATGCTGCGCAAGGTGCGCATCTGTTGTCTGGCCGAGTCCCTGGGCGGGGTTGAAACCCTGATTTCACATCCCGCAACCATGACGCACGCTGGCATCGGCGAAGAAGGACGCCGCAAAATCGGCATCACCGACGGCATGGTCCGCATCTCCGTCGGCATTGAGGACGTGGACGACATTCTCGCCGACCTCGACCAGGCGCTGGCCGCGATCTAGCGTGCTGGTGTGGTGACGGGGCTGTGACTGTACCATCGGGGTGAAGCCACATAAGCGCTAACTTAAGGCGGAGTTCCCGTCATCCATCCAGGATCGATGCCAAGCGCGAAGATCACTCCTTACAATTGAATCAGGAGATAGAAATGCAAAAACGCAAGCTGGGAAAAAGCAATTTAGAAGTGTCTGCAATCGGCCTTGGCTGCATGGGAATGAGTTTCGGTTACGGTCCGCCGGCGGACAAAAAGAAAATGATTTCTCTGATTCGGAAGGCGGTCGAACTTGGCGTCACGTTCTTCGACACGGCTGAAGTGTACGGCCCGTTTACGAACGAAGAACTCGTCGGTGAGGCCCTGGCTCCCTTCCGCAAGCAAGTGGCGGTCGCCACCAAGTTTGGATTCAAACTTGATCCGGACACCGGGAAACAAGCCGGGCTGGACAGCCGGCCGGAGCACATTAAGGAGGTCGCTGAAGCCTCGCTCCAACGGCTTAAGACCGACGTCATCGACCTGTTTTACCAGCACCGCGTCGATCCGGACGTGCCGATCGAAGATGTAGCCGGAGCGGTGAAGGACCTTATCCGGCAAGGCAAGGTGAAGCATTTCGGGCTCTCGGAAGCGGGTGCACAGACCATCCGCCGCGCGCATGCAGTGCAGCCGGTCACGGCGCTCCAGAGCGAATATTCTCTGTGGTGGAGAGAGCCGGAAGCGGAAATCATTCCCACACTCGAAGCACTCGGAATCGGATTGGTTCCGTTCAGCCCGCTGGGAAAGGGCTTCCTTGCCGGGGCGATCAAGGAAGAAACGAAGTTCGACAAGACTGATTTCCGGAACATCGTTCCCCGTTTCAGCGAAGAGAATCGGAAGGCGAATCAGGGCTTGGTGGATCTGATCGAAAAGTTCGCGAAACAGAGAAAGGCGACACCCGCCCAGATTGCACTCGCTTGGCTGCTGGCCCAGAAGCCGTGGATAGTTCCCATTCCGGGTACAACCAAGCTGCATCGACTCGAAGAAAACACGGGAGCTGCCGCCGTCGACCTTACGCCCGCCGAAGTTCGGGAACTCGAAAGCGCAGTCTCGGAGATCGCGGTGCAAGGCGCCCGGTATCCAGAACAGCTGCAGAAATTAGTCGGCCGCTAGACGAATTCCGTCAACCCACCCTGCTTACGTTAGCGCTGAGGGGAAAGTCCGGTTTCCACGCAAGTCACCCTCAAAGCACCGACTCTCCAATCCACTCCAGATACGGCGCGCTTCCACCGGCGATGGCAATCTCGATACACTCTGGCAATTCGTAGGAATGCAAGTCGGTCAAAGCCTCGCGCAGGCGGCCGACCGCCTCTGCCGTCGTCTTGCTTATGAGCAGCCACTCTCTTGCCGTCTCGACCTTGCCTTGCCAGCGATATACGGATTCAATCTCAGGAACGATGTTTACGCAGGCCGCCAGTTGCCGCTCGACCAGTGCGTGGGCGATTTTGCGGGCTTCTTCGAGCGAGCCGCAGGTGGTTAGAACGAGCCGGTTATCAGTCATAATCAGATGCTCGTATAAAATCTAGAATTCAAGAATCGAGAGTTCAAGAATAAGGTTCGAGCTTCACTCGAAGCATACGGGGCTGCCAATGGCGACGCAAATCAAGTTTGGAACATCGGGATGGCGGGCCGTAATGGCCGAAGAGTTCACGTTCGCCAATGTCCAGAGGGCCGTGCACGGCATCGCGCGCTATGTGTCGTTGCAGAAATCGAATGGAGGCGAAGTCATCGTGGGACGCGATCCGCGGTTTCTGGGCGAAACTTTCTGCGCCATGGCGGCTGATATTTTGTCCTCCTACGGCATTACGCCGCTGGTCATTGCGGAGCCCGCGCCTACGCCCACTATTTCGTACGCGGTGATCAGTTCCAAGGCCGACGGCGCCATCAACTTTACCGCATCGCACAATCCGCCTGAATATAACGGCATCAAGTTCTCAACGCCGGATGGCGCGCCCTCGCTCCCCGAAGCCACAAAGGCCATCGAGTCCGAGATTGCGGCCTTTGACGCAAATCCGCCAACTCGGCAGGCCGCAAAAGCGAACCGATCGCAGTCCCAGCCCCAATCCCAGTCTATCGACCCTCGCCGCATGTATCTTGCGCGTTTGCGCGAAATTGTCGATCTTGATGTCATCAAAAAGTCCGGGATCAAGATTGCCTTCGACCCCATGTGGGGCGCTGCCCGCGGCTATTCGGACGCTTTTTTGCGCGAGGGCGGCGTGACCGTAGCCACCGTCCATGACACTCGCGATGTGCTGTTCGGAGGCCACGCTCCCGAGCCCGACGATCACCTGCTCGAAGACTTGCGTCACAAGATGCGCGAAATCGGCGCGACCATTGGGATTGCAACGGATGGTGATGCCGATCGCTTTGGCGTCGTCGACGATGACGGCACATTTCTGCAACCGAACTACATCATCGCTTTGCTCTTTGACTACCTGGTCGAAACCCGGGGATGGAAAAACGGAGTCGGCAAATCCGTGGCCACGACGAATCTCATCAACGCGCTTGCCGAAAAACACAAAATCGAACTCCACGAAACGCCGGTCGGCTTCAAATATATTGGCGAGCTCATCAAGCAGGATAAGATCCTCATCGGCGGCGAAGAAAGCGCCGGCCTCTCCATCCGGAAACACGTTCCGGAGAAAGACGGCGTGCTCGCCGGCCTGCTGTGTTGCGAGATGGTGGCTCGCCGCGGCTGCTCGCTGGGCAAACAATTGAATGACCTATTTGCCAAAGTTGGTTCCTTCTACCCGCTTCGCGAAAACTTCCGCTTGACGCCGGAAGTCAAAGAGAAGTTTACTAGAAAGTTACGGGTCGATCCGAGCGAGTTTCATGGCATCCGAGTTGCGAGCGTAGTGAGGACCGACGGGCTCAAGCTTGTACTTGCCGACGGATCGTGGGTCTGTTACCGGCTCTCGGGCACGGAGCCGGTGGTGCGCGTGTATAGCGAGGCGCGCAGTAAGGGAGGTCTCGCAAAGTTGAGCGCGGCAGCAAAAGCATGGATCTTCGACTAGGACCATCGCCGAGAAAGCGCATCCTCCCGGGCGCAGAGGCCGGGCTGCGCGCGGTCGTCGGCCCGGTCGTCGGTAAGAGGATCGGCCAGGCGATCGGGCAGGCCGTGGGCCATGTCGTCGTTCAGGTAAAAGACCAAGCCAAAGATCAGGCTCCAAGAGCAGAGGCGGCGGCGGCGCGCTGGGTCGAGCGCACGCGCCCGTTCTGGTCGTGGCTCGCGCTGGAGTGGCGTCGTCTGGGAACCGCGGCCGCCGTGTTTCTTATCGTTGGGTTGCTTCTCCACGCCATGTTCGGAGCCAACGGCATGGTTATTTATCGGGAGAAGCGCGACGAGACGCGATCGCTACAGAGTGAAGTCGAGCGCCTGCAGAAAGAGAACAGTCGGTACGTCGATCAGATCAAGTCGCTCAAATCCGATCCTGCCGCCATCGAGAAGGAGGCGCGCGAGCAACTGCACTACACTCGCCGTGGAGAAGTCGTTTACGT
>Ga0302325_10007126_pt1 | contig 24918 bp, 25 predicted proteins | sample Palsa_T0_2_FD_201948 | JGI IMG/M metagenome (GOLD analysis project Ga0302325, IMG submission 201948) | Peat permafrost microbial communities from Stordalen Mire near Abisko, Sweden - Palsa_T0_2 | ecosystem: Environmental > Terrestrial > Soil > Palsa > Peat permafrost | place: Sweden: Abisko... | reverse complement strand
GGACATCACCGAGAACGTGCGCACCATGCGCAGCGTCCCCCTCCGCATCGCTCACGAGCGCCGTTTGACGTTGCGGGGTGAGGTCGTGATCTACCGCCGGGACCTCGAGTCCCTGAACACCGAGCGTGAGGGACAGGGCCTCGAGCCGTTCGCGAACCCTCGCAACGCCGCCGCCGGCGCGGTGCGGATGCTCGACCCGCGAGAGGTCGCGCGCCGCCCGCTGCGCGCCGTCTTCTACCAGGCCGTGGAGGGCGCAGAGCTCCACGCGACGCAGCACGAGACGCTCGACTGGCTCGAGAAGGCCGGGCTGCCCACCCACCGGCGCCACGCCGTCGTGCCGTGGGAGGGCGTCTGGGAGGAGATCGAGACCATCGACCGCGCGCGCGACGACTACCCCTTCGAGACCGACGGCGCGGTCGTCAAGGTCGACGCGTACCGCCACCAGGACATGCTCGGGATGACGTCCAAGTTCCCGAAGTGGGCCGTCGCCTACAAGTTCCAGGCGGAGCAGGCGCGCACCAAGGTGCTCGACATCGCCGTCCAGGTTGGCCGGACGGGCGCCCTCACGCCCGTGGCCGTGCTCGAGCCGGTCGCGCTCGCGGGTACGACGGTCTCGCGCGCGACGCTCCACAACGCGGGGATGGTCGAGGCGCTCGACCTGAGGATCGGCGACACCGTCTTCATCCAGAAGGCGGGCGAGGTCATCCCGCAGGTCGTCTCCGTCGACCTCGCGGCGAGGGATCGCGAGCACGAGAAGTTCAGGATGCCGACGAAGTGCCCGTCGTGCGGCACCCCGGTGGTGCGCGACCCACGCGACGCCGAAAAGCCGGAGCTCGGCCTCGGCGCGGCGACGCGCTGCCCCAATCGCGACTGCCCCGAGCAGATCCGCCAGCGCATCTTCTACTTTGCGCGCCGGTTCGCGATGGACATCGACCACCTGGGCGTGGCGCTCGTCGACCAGCTCGTGGAGCACGGGATCGTGCACGACGTCGCGGGCCTCTACTCCGTCGGTCCCGAGCGGATCGCGAAGCTCGCGCACATGGGCGAAAAGAGCGCCGAGAACGTCTTTGCATCGATCCAGCGGTCCAAGGAGCGCACGTTCGACAAGGTCTTGTGCGGCCTCGGGATCGCGCAGGTCGGGCAGGTGGCGGCGCGCCAGCTCGCGGAGGAGCTCGGGAGCATGCCGGAGGCGCTCGCGCTCGATCCGCAGGCCCTTCGAGAGCGCGTCGCGTCCATCCACGGCTTCGGGCCCAAGATGGTCGAGAGCGTGGTGGCGTTCTTCCAGGACCGGGCGCAGCGCGCGGTGATGGAGGAGCTCGTCGCGGCCGCCGTGGGCCGGCCCCAGCCGCGCGCCGAGGTGGCGGCGCACGGACCACTCAGCGGATCGAGCTTCTGCGTGACGGGCGTGCTGTCGAAGAAGCGAGAAGAGGTGCACGCCGACATCCGCGCGGCCGGCGGCGAAATACACGACAGCGTCAAGAAGACGACGACCTACCTCGTCGCGGGCGACAAGACCGGCAAGAGCAAGCTCGATCAGGCGAAGAAATTCGGCACGACGGTCGTCACCGAAGAGCAGCTCTATGCGCGAATGAAGGGCGCACCGTAGCCGGCGGCCCCTCTCGTCAATCGAAGAGTTCGCGCAGCTTCTCCATGAACGACTTGTGCTGGGGAAGGACTTCTTCGCGCAGCTCGTGAGCGAGCTCCTCGAGCATCCGGCGCTGCCGCTCGGTGAGCTGGGTCGGGACCTCGATCGCCACCTCGACGCGCTGGTCACCGCGGCCCATCCCGGCGCGCCGCGGGATCCCCTTGCCCTTGATGCGGAGCACCGTCCCGGGCTGCGTGCCGGCGGGGACGCGGAGCTTGCCCCGGCCCTCGAGCGTGGGCACCTCGACCTCGCCGCCGAGGGCGGCCTGGGTGAAGGACACGGGCACGCTGCACACGACGTCGTCTCCCGCCCGGCGAAAGAAGGGGTGCTCGCGCACGGCGATGGTGAGCTCGAGATCGCCGGGGGCCCGGTCGGCGCGGGGCTTGTTGCCGGCGCCGCCCACGAGCTTCGTCGCGCCCGCCTCGACGCCGGCTGGGAGCGTCACGCGGACCGTGTCGGTGACGGTCGTCAGTCCGCTGCCGCGGCACGATGCGCAGGGGTGCTGCACGGTGCGGCCGGTCCCCCGGCATCGGGTGCACGACCGCTCGACGGCGATGGGCAGGATGCCCTGCTGCATGCGTACGCGACCGCGCCCATTGCACGTCGTGCACGCGACCGGCGCGGTGCCAGTAGCTGCCCCCGAGCCGTGGCACGTGACGCAGGCGATGGCGCGATCGTAGTTGACCGTCTTCTCGCAGCCGAACGCGGCTTCCTCGAAGCTCACCTCGACCTGGTGCTTTACGTCGCCCCTGTCGCCCCGGCCGACGCCGAAGACTCCGAGCAGGTCGCCGAGGATGCCGTCGACGGCGATGTCGCTGATGTCGACATAGCCGCCCGCGAAGGGACCGCCGGCGCCGAACGGCGACCCGGGCTCCTCCGCGCGGTGGCCGAGGCGGTCGTACAGCGTGCGGCGATTGTCGTCCGACAGGACCTGGTACGCGAGGTTCAGCTCTTTGAATCGCTCGTGCGCGGTCGGGTCGCTCTGGTTGCGATCCGGATGCCACTGCGCGGCTAGCTTCTTGAAGGCGCTCTTGATTTCCTCGGGTGTAGCGTCGCGTTGGACTCCGAGGACCTCGTAGTGGTCCCGCTGCATGCGTCGGCGGGATTGAGTAGCACACTCGCCCTACCCATGCTTTGGGGTCAAAGCGCCCTCGGCCCCTCCACGGGGCCGCCTTTCCGCGCATCCTGGCCCCCACCGTGCTTGCCGCTCGACCGACGCTGCTTCTCGTGGGCATCGCTCTGGCGGGCTGCAAGGCGGTCCCGTCGGAGACGCCCGACGCCGCGCCCAGCCCCCAGGCAACGGCCGAACCGGCGCTCCTCGCGAACCTGCCGCTCGCGCCGACGACCAACGCTCCGGAGCTCGATGCGGGTCACGCCCCCGAACCTCTCCGCGGCGACGTGGCACTGCCCGCGGACGTTCCCCGAGAGACGTCGCTCCGAGAAGGCGGCGTCAGGGAGGGGGTGCGCGATCCGAAAGGACCGCTCGGTTACACGCTGCAGTCCATCCTTCGGACGGGCGAGGGGCCGCCCCCGCCGCGCGCGCCCGAGGTCAACGTCGCGGCCATCGACTCGGTGCGGCGGCGATCGGAGGCGAGGATGCAGATCGCGATCTCTCAAGGGAGAGCGCGGTTCATCCTGCAAGCTGGAGCGTTCGTCCTCCCGGCGGGCACCGAGCTGCGTTCGCGCTCGGACCGTTACGGCCACCTGCTCTTGCTGCCGGGCGAGGACGTCTATCGCGTCGTCGAACCGGGTTCGATGAGGGCGCTCATCGGCGAGCGCCGGCTCGACGTGGCGCCGCTGTCGCCCGCGGACGTCGCGGCGGGCGGAGACGGCGGCCGCCGCCTCAACATGCGGACGCGGCGGGTCGACGTGTCGACGCGGGCCGCCAAGGCCACCCTCGAGATCGCGACGGTCCATGACGCGGGCGATGGCGGCCCGCTGGTCTGCAGGTTCCTCCTCGATTTGATCAATGCCCCGCCGTCGGCGACCCCGTGCGCGGCGGACGAGGTGCCGTTGCACGCGGAGCTTCGCTGGACAACGCAAGGCAGCCTCGCGTTCGACGTGACGTCGCTGGCGCGCGCAGCGGATCTCGCGCCGCAAGACATGGCGGCTCCCCCGCCCAACTTGTCGTTCACGGCCGCCGCGCCGCCTTTGCCGCCCGCCGAGCTTCTCGTCCCGCGCGCCGAGCTTACGGCCTTCCGGACCGCACCCATCGACCTGCCAGCGCCAGCGTCGGACCCGGCGCGCCCGCCTCCAGAGGCCGGGCTCGCGCTGGTCAACGGGACCGATGAACTGAGAGTGGTGTGGATCGACGGCGTCCCGGCGGCGTGGGTCGGTGCCGGCGAACGGCTGCTTCTGCCCGGGCTGCTGCGCGGGCGGTACGCCGTTCAGTGGCGCACGGTCCTCGGCGACGCGTGGGACCCGGGCGCGATCGTCGCTTGTCCCGGAACGAGCGAGGCAGGGAGCGCCCGCAGCGCGGGACCTTGACCTTCAGCTGCTGCCGACGCGCCGCGGCGAACGCGCGCTCGCCTGAATCTGCGCGTAGATGGAGGGCAGGTCGAGATCGGGGACGGGTTGACCGGCGACCTCGACACCGCCCTCGGAGGCGTCGAACGTCCCGACGCGCACAATCTCGCCGCCGACGAGGCCCATGACCTCCCCCGCGTGCTGGCAGACGATCATCTCGGCCCGTGCCCGACCGATGGAGAGCACCGGCACGATCGCGCCATCGTGCAGCGTGACGCCGAGCAGCAAGGGCGGGCCGCCGGGCACGGGGGTCACTTTTGGCGACGACGAGATACGCACGGCCTCGGTCACGGCCACGAACCTCAGAGCCCCGTCGACCCGTACGACGACACCGCCACGTCGGCCCCGCGCCGCAGGTTGCCCGTTCGCTGCGCTCACGCCGCTCGCCTGCGCACGAGACGTGCCTCGAGGAGCTGGAAGAGGATCTTGCAAGCGTCGAAGCTCGACATGTGACTCTGCTCGATGATCTCGCGCACCGTCCGCTCGCCGTCCACCATCTCGAGGAGCTTCAATTCGGGCTTGGCGAGCCGATCGATCTGCGCGGCGTCGATGGCGACCCGGTCGGCCTGCAGCACGGACTCGAAGCTGCCGAGGCCCGCCTCGACGACGCGCCACTCGTCGACGCGCCGAAAGCCCTCCATGACGACGGAGGCGACCGGGAGCGCGAGCTGCACCGTATGCGCCACGGGGGTCACGTCCTCGCGGCGGAACTCGAAGCGACCGCCCGGCCAGCGCAAGATCTCGTAGACGAGCTCACTCGACTGACGCGCAAGGGCTTCGCGCAGCTGTTCGGGCGTGATGTGGCCCGTCTGCACGAGCAGGTCCCCGAGGAGCTTGCGCGGGCTGGCATCGTCGTGCGCCGACGAGGTGCGGGCGCCGCTCTCCGGAGGCCCGGGCGACGGGCGATGCGCGGGGGCGCGGTCGCGCAGAAGCCGGTCGATCTCGGCGGGGGTGACGAGACCGTGCTCGACGAAGTAGCGGCCCAGTCGGAACTCGCTGCCGGCGCCGCGCGCTTGGACGAGATCGATCAGCCCGTTGCGGACGGCCATGGTGATCTCGGTCTTCCCGTCGGTCACCGAGAGGATGCCGGAGCGCGCCTCGATCTGCAGAAGCTGCAAGACCGCCCCGATCGGGATGACCGACAGGTCCCCCGACAGCGCGACGAGGGGCTTGGTGTCGCCTATCCCAGGGCGAGAAGCCTCCGCGCCGTCGAACTCCTCGCCGTTCGCGGCCTTGTCGGCCTTGGCCTCATCGCGCGCGCGCCACTCCTCGGCGCGACGGATCGCATTCTCGATGACCGCGATGAGGGCCTGCTCCTCGAAGGGCTTGCTGATCGCGTCGATGGCGCCCGTCTGCTGGACGAAGTGGTCGCGAATCCGATCGGACTTCGCACTCATCAGGACGACCGGGGTCGAGCGGAGCGCCTCGTTGTTTCGAATGGCCCTGCAAAGCTGGAAGCCGTTCATCCGAGGCATGACGAAGTCGACGAGGACGACGTCGATCTTGTCGACCTCCCCGGCGTCGTCCTCCCGCGGCCCGACGGCGGATTGCATGAGCTTCTCGAGGGCGGCCTGCCCATCGGCGGCGTGGATCGCGGCGTACCCGTGCCGCTCGAGAACGGCGCTCACGACCTTGCGGATGGTCGGGCTGTCGTCGACGACGAGGACGCGAGTCGGCATGCGCTGTCCTGCCATGGATACTACAGGAAACGGGCTGGCCGCGGTGGGCCGCGTGTGTGAGCCTCAAGGTCCGTGGCGCCGCTCGACACCTTGCTCGAAGGCGGAGTCGTGGTCACGTGCGACGCCCAGGATCGCGTCGTCCGAGGCGACGTCCTCGTGCGCGACGGGCGCATCGCGGCGATCGGGCGCGGGCCTGCCCGGAGCGCCTTGCGCTGTCCGACGCGACTGCTCGACGCGCGGGGGTGCGCCGTCGCCCCCGGCTTCGTGCAGGCGCACGTGCACCTCTGCCAGACGCTGATGCGGGGCATGGCCGACGACATGCCGCTCCTCGAATGGCTGCGGGGGCGCATCTGGCCGCTGGAGGCGGCCCACGACGAACGGTCCTCGGCCGCGAGCGCGGAGCTCGGCTTGCTCGAAGCGATGACCGCGGGCACGACCACCCTGCTCGACATGGGCTCGGTGCGGGCGCACGACGCCGTCATGGAAGCGTGCGTGCGTGCCGGGGTCCGGGCGCTCTCGGGCAAGGCCATGATGGACTGCGGAGAGGGCGTGCCGGCGGGGCTGCGCGAGTCGACGCGCGCGAGCCTCGACGAGAGCGAGCGCATGGCGCGCACCTGGCGCGGGCGCGGCGAGGGGCGGATCGGATACGCGTGGGCGCCGCGGTTCGTCCTTTCGTGTTCGGAGGCGCTCGTGCGAGGCGCCGTCGAGAGGGCTCGGCTCGAAGGGGACCTCGTTCACACGCACGCCGCGGAGCACCCGGAGGAGCGAGAGGCCGTCCGGCGGGCGCTCGGGGATGACGACGTCGCGGTGCTCCGATCCTGGGGCGTCGCGGGCCCAAACGCCGTCCTTGCGCACGGCGTGCAGCTGCGCGACGACGAGGCGCTGTCGCTCGCACGCGACGGGACCAGGGTCGTGCATTGCCCGAGCGCCAACCTCAAGCTCGGCTCCGGGATCGCCCGAGTCGCCGACCTGGATCGCATGGGGGTATCGCTCGCCCTCGGGGCCGACGGCGCGCCGTGCAACAACAACCTCGACCCGTGGACCGAGCTTCGGCACGCGGCGCTCCTCGCCAAGGTACGCTCCGGCGTCCAGGCCCTACCCGCGCGGCGCGCGCTACGCCTGGCGACGATCGACGGCGCCCGTGCGCTCGGACTCGACGCCGAGACGGGCTCCATCGAGGTGGGCAAGAAGGCCGACCTCATGGTCGTTCGCCTCGATGGCCCGCACGCCGAACCGTGGGGCGACGTGCATGCCCGCCTCGTCTACGCCTGCGGGGCTCGCGACGTCCGCCACGTGCTGGTCGACGGGGTCCTCGTCGTCCGAGACGGCGCCCACCAGCTCCTCGACCCCGAGCGCGTCACGGCCGTCGCGCGCAGCGAAGCGCGGCGCCTCTGGAAGCGCGCGGGCCTCGCCTGAGGCACCCCCTCAGGAGCGCCCTTCGGCTTCCTCGATCTGCGCGAGAGCCACGGCGAGGGCGTCCTTCGCGCGCTCGAGAGACTGCCTGTCGGCGGCCCACTTGGCCGACGCCTTGTCGGCGCGGGCCGATTCGGCGGTGAGCCGGTCTTTGGTTCGATCGAGGTCGCCACGGACTGCGGTCAGGTCGCCCTCGAGGACGCCGACGCGCGCCGTCGAGTTCTGGAACTTGGTGGAGAGGTCGTCGCGCACGCCCTCGACCTCGGCAAGGCGCCGCTCGAGTTCGGCGATCCGGGCCTCGCTTGCCGCTTCCCCCGACGCCTTGCTCTCCCGCACGGACTGCAGCTCGCCCCGGACGGCAGCCAGGTCCATCTCGAGCTTGGCCAGCTTGTCGTTGGACTCTCCGAGCTCGCGCGAGGCCTTCGCCTCGAGGGCTGCGATCCGCGCGTCCCGATCGTTCTCGAGGCTTGAGATGCGGGTGTCGCGATCGCTCTCGAGAGTGGAGATGCGAGCGTCGCGATCGCGTTCCAGCGTCTCGACCCGAGACGCGTGCTCCGAGCGGAGCGCGGCGAGGGCCGTCTCATGGCGGCGTTCGGCGTCTCCGCGCTCCTGGGCGAGGCGGTCGTCGGCCGCCTTGGTCGCCGCCGCGAGGGCCGTCTGGTGGCGCTCGTCGGCGTCGCGAGAGGCCTCGGCGGCCTCGGTGCGTACTCTGTCGAGCTCGGCCTGATGCGACTGGCGCACGTCGGCGAGCTCCGCACCGTGTTCCTGGTTGAGCTGCGCGCTCTGCGCGCCGAGCGCGTCACGCTTGGCCTGCTCGGAGCGCTCGCGCGCCTCGGCAAGCGCCGTGTTCTTGTCGCGCTCCGCGTTGGCGACATCGGCGGCGTGCCGGGCTTCCGCCTCGTCGAGCGCACGCGCCTGCGTGGCACGTTCGTTGGCAAGCTCCTGATCCAGATCGGCGCGAGCGGCGGCCAGTTTGGCGTCGCCGGAGGCGCGCTCGTCGGCGTGCTTCGCGCGAAGCTCGATGAGCTGGCGCTCCTTCGTCTCGCTCTCGCCCTTCGCCTTTTCGAGGCGCGTCCGCAGGTCCTCGCTCGCCTTCTTCGCGAGGTCCTTGTCGGTCGCGAGCGCCTCGTTCTTCTCCCTGAGCTCGGCGTCCTCCCGCTCGAGCGTCAGGAGCCGCTCGTCGAGATCGGCCTTTGCCCGCTCGAGCGAGATGCCGATGTCTTGCGCCTCGACGATCTCGCGGTCCTTCTTGGAGATCTGCTCCCTGAGCGACAGGATCTCCTTGTCCTTCTTGTTGAGCGCCTCGCGGAGATCGAGGAAGTCGCGGCTGGAGATGCCACCCGACTTGGCGCCGGCGGCGAGCTTCGCCTTGAGCTCGTCGACCTCGCGGGCGAGGCGCTCGGCGTCGCCTGCCTCGATCCGGAGCTTCTCGATCTCTCGGCGCGCGTCGGCGAACTCGCCGTCGGCGGCCGCCAGGCGCTCGCGAGCGCGGGCGAGGTCGTCGCGGAGCCGCTCGTGTTCGACCGGGTCGACTCCGCCGGCGACGGGCGGCCGGATGCTCTGTGCGCGCGTCGTCGGGGGCGGCACTGACTGGCGCGTCGAAGACGGCCCCCCCGTCCGCGGAGGCGGGGCCTTGGACCGGTGGTCGACCGTCGCAGGCGTGCCGTTGCCTGCGGCGTGGACCTCGGAGGAACCGGGGGCCGTGATGCGACCGAACGCGGACTCGGCGAACGCATCGACGTCGGCGTCCACCTTGTCGATCTTGCGCGACTCGGGGGGCACGCTGGCGCCGACCGTCACCGAGGAGTCGTCGTCTTCGATCAGGTAGTCCGTGCTGCCGACCTCGATCTCGTCGTCGATGACGATGACCCCTTCCGGGTCGGCCGCCGGCGCGCCGAGCGCGACGAAGCTCTGGATGTGCTGGAGGAGCTCTCCGAAGGCGACGGGCTTGTGGACGTAGTCCTCGGCGCGTGTGCGGAGCTTTTTGTGCTGCTCGAACGTTTCTTCGCTCGACTCGCTCGACATGATGATGAGCGGAATGTCCTTGAGCGCGGGATCCTTTTTCAGCTTGTTGCAGACGGAGAACCCGTTCATCCGCGGCAGCTCGATCGACAGCAGGATGAGATCCGGCCTTTCCGACGCCGCCTGCTGCAGGCCGAGGTTGCCGTCCTCGACGACCGTCGTCGCACAGCCGAGGTTCCCGAGCTCGTTCCGGAGCTCGCTCGCGAAGGCAGGATCGCTCTCGAAGACGAGGACTTTGGTCGACATAGGGGCAGGCGTCCTGACAGGCGGGCGAAAATGCGGCGAATTCCCAGCGGATTCGAGGATATGCCGTCGCGAGAAAAGGTGTCAACGCGACTTCTCGCGGCGAGCGCGCCGGCGAGCCGCTCGAGCTCAATGATTCGTCAGCACGTCTTCCGGACGAATACCGACCGACGGCGCCACGGCCCGCAAGGAGTCGACCATGGCGGGCGTACCGACAGAGAAGACCATGGCCGACGCCACGGCTCGTGGGTGCGACGCTGCGAAGGCCTGGAGAACGTCGGGGATACGCCCGTGGACGAAGCGTCCGCGCTCTTCGACCAGGCTCTCCTGCGAAAGGCACACGATGACGGCCACGCCGGCGGACGCCCACGCGTCGAGGTCGTCCTCGAGGGCGCTCTCTTCGCGTTTGCGCAGGGCAACGAAGACGCTCGTGCGCGCGGCGTCCCCTTCGCGAATTCGGTGGCGCAAGAGCGGCCGACCGGCGGCAAGGCCCGATCCGCCGAGGGCGACCACGAGCGCGCGACCGCGCACGCCGTCCATCGGGAAGCCCTCGCCGATCGCCTGAGTCACCTCCAGCGCGTCGCCCGGGCTCATTCGAAGAAGGACGTCGGACGCCCCGCCGCCGGACTTCATCACGAGGTGCCACATCGGCTCGCCCGGCTCGTTGGCCAGAACGAAGTAGCCCGTCTGTCCGTCCGCCCGCACTTCGACGTATTGCCCCGGCGAGTCGTAGGTCCGCACGACCGCGCGGCCCGGGTCGATGGCGAGGAGAGACAACCCGCCCCCGACGCTCTCCGAAGACACCAGGCGCGCCGGGGCGAATCGGGGTTCCGCGAGCGTCGACATCGAGAGGGTCGATAGCAACTCCGGGGGGCAGCGGCCTCCCCCGCCCTCGATCGATCCCTAGAGGGTCCCGCCCATTCCGAGCCCGACGTAGCCTGGCGCGATGACGGGAGCGATGGCCGTGCCGCCCGAGGTGGGAGAGCTGGAACCGACGAAGTGCCAGATGAGGCCTGCAGCTGCGGCCGCGAGGCCGATGCCGCCCACTACGCCGCCGACCGTCTCGGTGCTGCGGCCGCCGTTGCCCTTGTTCGCGACGTCGGTCGGGCAGTTGGACCGCTGCCCGCCACACTCGGACTGCGCGCTCGAGATGGCGCCAGCGCCCACCGCGTAGACGACGATCCCCGTCACGAGGGCGGCGCCTCCGACACCGACGAGAATCCACGGAGCGACGCCCGCGCCGTGTGGGTGCTCGGCGGACGCCGGGGCCTCCGGCGCAACGGTGATGGGCGGGGGCTCGGGAGCCGCGCTCGCGCTCGGCGGCGGCGGTGGTGGCGGCGGAGGGGCGCTGCTGACGGCGGGCGGCGGCGGGGGCGTCTCGCGCGCGATCTGATCCTTCAGATTCCGGATGCGCCGCTCGATGACCTCGCGGTCGGGCGCGTTCGGAGCGCGCCGCGTGTACTCCTCGAGCGCGCGCACCGCCTCGGCCCGGTCCCCGCGGCGCTCGTAAGCCGTCGCGATGATGGGCAGGATCCCGTGTACGCTGCAATCAATGGAGTAGGCGTCATTGAAGTAGCTGATCGCCTTGTCGTAGTTCGATTCGTCGAGATACTGCCGTCCGCTCAGAAACACGGTGTGCGCTCGATCGCTGTCGCTCTTGCTCACCTTCGACGCGTCGCAGGGGGGCGGATACGTCGTCGTCGACGCCGATTGCGCGAGGGTGGGAATTGCGATGACTACGGCGACCAATACGACGCTGGCGAACGGGTGGCGGATGGATCGCATCGGGTTTCCCGAGTGTCCGACCGTAGCATAAGGCCCCGCGGCGGTTGACTAAAGTGGCAGGTCGCGGTCGGGTCGTGGTCGAGAGGAGCGACCTCCGCTCCCCATCCGCTCCCCTCGAGCTCCCCACCGGATTGGGGCTGTGAACTCCGTTTGCGCTCTAGAGGGCAGCGAGGGGACCGTGGGGCATTCGCTCGCCCTGGTTTTTTCGCTGCTGCATCTCGTACTTGCTCGGACACTTGGCGAGGACGTTCGTCGCCTCGAAGGAGTCGTCCGTCTGCAGCTCGCCCTCCACCGTCACGCCGACGTCGGTGTCGGGTACATCGCGGAACGTATCGGGGACGACGCACTGGGGAAAACGAACCGGGAGCTCGACCCCGTTCTTCTCGATCAGAAAGCGGTATTCGCAGGGTAGGTCGCGCTTCACGAGCGACCCGTGGACGAGCAGGCCTTCGGCGCGGACCGGGCGATGCAGGAACTTCGCCTTCTCGGCGAGGAGCTGGTCGACGGGGCGCGAATAGATGGCATTGTCCTGCATGCCCGTCAGGACGAGGGTTGCGGCGGCGGCGGCGATCATCGTGAGCCCGACGGCCATCGCGGGGCCGGCCCATCGCCGGGGTTGCCGCGGAGCGCGCTCTGGCGCGTCGCGCGCGAGCGAAGGCAACTCGTCGGGCATGGCACTCGAGATCGTAGCGTCCTGCCCCGGCACGTCAAACGGCGTCCGCCGGAGGTACCGTCCAGGCTCGGGTCGGGTGTACACTGCCTCCCATCACAGAACCCAAGATATCGGTGCGCCCGCCCGATGACCGACGTACTGTCCCTTCCAGTCCTCGTTCTCAACCGGTATCTCGTCCCCGTCCAGGTGACGACGGTCAAGCGTGCGATCGTCCTTCTCTACGGCGGCGTGGCGCTCGCCCTCGACGAGGGCGGTGATTCGCACGACTTCGACCTCTGGCGCGAGCTCCCGCTGCGCGAACACGATGACGCGATCCCGGTCGTCGGAGGCAAGCTGCGCGTGCCCCGCGTGGTGCACCTCTTGCGGTACGACCGGACGCCGCGCGTGACGGTGCGTCTGACGCGCCGCAACCTCATGTTCCGCGACGCCCACCAGTGTCAGTACTGCGGCAAGCGTCCCCCCCTACGCGAGCTCAACATCGATCATGTCCTGCCGAGGTCGCGGGGCGGCGACGATTCGTGGGAAAACCTGGTGACGGCGTGCCGCGTCTGCAACCTGCGCAAAGGGTGGCGGACGCCGGACGAGGCCAACATGCGGCTCGCGCGGCGGCCATTCCGGCCGAAGTGGACGATGACGGCGCAGATCCTCCTCGGCAGCGGCTGGACGTTCAAGGAGTGGGAGCCCTTCTTGCGCGCCGCGAGCTGACCTGCCCCGCCAAGCCCCCGCGAATCAGCGAAGCTTGGTGAAACCGTTGCGCACGGTGCCCAGCGGGCGCGGGGCCGGCGGCGTGACCGATCGCACGTCGTCGTGCGCTCCGGGCGGAGGCGTGAACGAGTACCCTTCGCCGGTCGGTCGGGCGATCCCCTCTTGCTCGAGCACGTCTCCGTCCGCGCGAGTGCCGTCGGGCGCGGTCGCCGTCACTCGGTGACGTCGGCCCGCGCTGACGGGGAGCTCCAGCGCGACGACGTCTGTGGGCGGGTCGACCGCGCGCACCGGACCGTCGTCGATGACGATGCGCGCACACGCGAACGGGAGGGCGAAGACGACCTTTCGCGTCGCGGGCCCCGGCGCCTCCGGGACCGCGCGTGCTCCCTCCGGTGCCGCCGTCGCGGTCTCGGCGAGCCCAGAGGGCCGCCCGTCGGCCTTTGCACGTGTCGCCAGGAGCCAGAGCGTCGCGGCGGCACCGAGGACGACGCCGGCACTGGCGACCGCGATCGATCGCCAGGGCATGCGCCTCGGGCGAAACTTCGCCAGGACCGCGCGAAGCTCGGTTCCCCGGACGTAGCGTTCGGCGGGCGCGGGGGGCGCAAGCTCGGACGGGAAGTGGGGCGACGCGGACGGCAAAGCTCGCTCGCGCGCCGGGAGGCCCGACTCGCGAAGCAGATCGGCGAGGTCGCTACGGCCGATCGTCGCACGAACTTGCTCCTGCCGGGCCGCCATGCGGTCGCCGAAGACGGCCTCCATGAGGCGGGCGACATCGGCGTGCGTGCCGATCTGCGCAGGGCCAGCGGCCCGCGCGACGGCCTGAGAGAAGAGCAGCGCCGACGCATAGCGGGTGTCGAGGTCGCGCGAGAGGGCGCGCGCGATGACGTCATCGAGCGCCCGGGGGATCTGGGCTCCGATTTCGTGCAGCGTCGGGATGTTGGCGCCGATCACTTCCTGGAGGATGTCGACGGCCTCCTCGCCCCGAAAAAGCCTGCGACCCGCGAAGCACTCCCACAGGACGACGGCCATCGAAAAGACATCGCTCTGGACCGTGCAGATTCGTCGCTTGTCGACGCGCTCGGGCGCGAGGTAGGCGAGCTTGCCTTTGACCTCGTGCGTGCGCGTCGTCTGCACGCGATCCTCGGCCTTGGCGATTCCGAAGTCGGTGATGTACGAGCGGCCGTCGCACCCGAGGAGGATGTTGTGGGGCGACACGTCGCGGTGGATGATCTGCAGAGCCTTGCCCTTGTCGTCACGGAGTTCGTGCGCGGCGTGGAGCCCCGCGAGAGCGTCGAGGGCGATCCGGACGCCGACCCGCACGTCGAGGGCTCGCGACTGCAACGCGAGCTCTCGACGCAGCTCGGCCAGGGACGTCCCCTCGACGTAGTCCATCACGATGAAGGGCAGGCCGCCGTCGAACCCGAGCTCGCGCACCTTGACGACGTGCGGGTCGTCGATCGCGGACGCGAGCCGCGCCTCGTCGACGAGCATCGTGACGAATGTACGGTCCGATGCCAGGTGGCGGTGGGGCCGCTTGATCGCGACGAGGGGCGGACCCTGGCGCTTGTCGGTGGCCCGCGCGAGGTGCACGGTCGCCATTCCGCCCGCCGCGAGCTCCGCGAGGATCTCGTAAGCCCCGAGGCGCTCGGGGCGCGGAGGCTCGACCGGCGGCTGCTGGCCGGCAACGGGAGGCGTCGTCGTGGTGGACACGATTCACCAGTAAGCGAAGCACGCTGGGGGGGCTGCGTCGAGAACGGCCCCGAGCGGATGGACGCGCCCGCGAGCCGTCGATTTGAGAGTACCCTCGAAGGCCATGCAAAACCTGGCTCGCAGCTGCTTGGTCGTCTTTATCGGCGTCGCAGTTCTCGGTTGCGGCGGGGGGGCGCCGCCGGCCGGCGCGGCTTCGGCTGGCTCAGCGCCGCCCGCCGACGGTGGCGTCGGCAAGCCGGACGACTCGACCGCACCGACCACGACCTTGGCCCTCGCTGACGGGGGCGATCTCCAAGGCGCGAAGCTCGTCGAGACGCACACGACCACCCCACCACCGGCCACGCCGCCAGCGGCCGGACCCACGAAGCCGGCCCACGGGCACGACATGGGGAGGACGCCGACGGACATCCGCGTGATCATCCAGGCGCACCGGGACGACGCGCGCGCCTGCTACGACGCTGGCCTCAAGGACCATCCCGGCGTTGAAGGGGACCTCGTCATCACGTGGACGATCGACCCGAAGGGCAACGTCACGCAGGTCTCGCTCGACTCGACCAAGAGCCAGATCGTCGAGCCGGGGATCGTCGCGTGCGTGTCGAACGTCATCCGGAACATTCAGTTCGCGGAGAGTCCGGGAGGCTTCGAGACGCGAGCGTTTTATCCCTTCAACTTTCACCCGCACCACGGGCAGCATCCGGCGCCCTAGTTAACGGGATACCCCCCAAGCGGGAGCGAGAAGAACGCTCCTCTAAAGCGGAAGAACGCTGCTCCAAAGCGTCAGATGTCGACGGCGCAGACCCACCCGTTGGCCGTCCACTGCTGAAACCACTGGCCGACGTTCGCGTCGAAGGTCTCCGCGTCGACCGCGGGGTGGGCCGCCGCTACCGACGCGCATGCCTCGCCGAGACGTGTTCCGTCGAGCAGTGCGCGCATCAATTCTCCCGCGACCGGATCCACCGCCACCGCGTGAAGAAAGCACGCGGCATCACGCCATACGACGGCGTGGGTGGGAGCAGCGAGCGGCCGCTGGCACTTCTCTCCCTTCTTCACGGCCGCGCGAAGCTCGTGCACGGCGTGCCCCGTCACCACTCGGCGCAGCGCGGGCAGAAAGGCGATTCGCGCCTGAGGCCACGCATCGGGCGGAGCCGCGGCGACGACTCGCAGGTCGAGGGGAGGCGCGTCGGGCGCGTCGAAGACTTCCATGAATGCCCAGTCGAGCAGCGCCGCGTCGCCCGCCAGCGGGTCAGCGCTCCAAGGCGCGGACGAAGCGACGAACTCGGGAACGTCGGCCCCCAACCGCTGGAGATTCCAGCCACGGGGCGGGTAGGCCTGGAGGTAGCCGCGGAGAAGCTCGTCGAAAGCACGCTCGCCGACGACCCACCGCAGCGTCGAAAAGTCCTCCGTCAGACTGGCGAGGTGTCGAATCCAGAACTGTTCACGATAGACCTCGAGTCGGCTGGCGCGCGTCATCCCCCGAGCGCTCGGGCGCAGGAGCGCTGACGCGGGTGGCGCAGCGTCGGCATCCAACTGCGCGGGATGCATGACGGCGCCGACGAGGAGCGCCTGTACCTCGTCTAGGCGGAGGCTCCCCACGCCGCCTCCTTCGAAGTCGCGCCGAGCACTTCGTCGCGCACGGACCGCGCGACGGCCGCCTCTCCGGACAACACGTCCCAGCTTGGGATGCTCTCGTCCCACTCGACCAACGTCGACACCGATCCGCAGCGCCGAAGGGCGCGCCGATAGAGGTCCAGCACCTCCGGACGCACGTGGTCCGAGTGCGTGTCGAGCAAGTACAGGCCTTTGTGCGTGTGCCCTGCGAGATGGATCTGCAACACGCGATCGGCCGGGATGGCGTCGACGTACGCCTCGGCGTCGAACCCGTGATTGTACGCGCTGACGAACACGTTGTTGACGTCGAGGAGGATGCCGCAGTCGGCGCGCTCGGAGAGCTCTGCGAGAAACTCGTGCTCGGGCATCGTGCTCGCCTCGAACTCCATGTAAGACGAAGCGTTTTCGAGCGCGAAGGGGACCTGCAACTCGTCTTGAACGCGGCGCACGCGATCGATCACGTGCGACAGCGTCTCCGGGTTGTACGGAAGCGGGAGCAGGTCGTGGACGTCGACCTTGCCCGAGCCCGTCCAGCAAAGGTGATCGCTGCACCACGGCGCGCGAACCCGTGAGACGAGGGCGCGGAGGCGCGCGAGGTAGCCCGGGTCGATCGGATCCGTGCCCCCGATGGAGAGCGACACGCCATGGGGAATCAGGCGGTAGGCGGCCGCCGCGCGCTCCAGGTTGGCGCGCTGGATCCCACCGTCGGCGAAATAGTTCTCGCTGATGATCTCGAACCAATCCATGGGCGGCCCGTCGCGGAGAACGTGGGCCACGTGGGGCGTCCGCAACCCGACGCCGACGCCGAGGTCCGGAATCGCATGCCGTTGGCGGTATCCCATGAGCGATGAAGGCAGCTTAAATGAAAGCGCCAGGCTACCCGCGAGGGGCAGCCTGGCGCCGGGTACACGGCTCAGTACTTCGGAGCCGCGCCGCCCGCTGCGCTACAGGACGACTTCCCGCTGCCCGCGGGGGCGGCGGCGCCGCTGGCGCTGCAAGACGCCTTCCCGCCGGAGGCAGAGGGATCCGAGGGGGGAGGGGTGCTGCCACCGCCACAAGCCACGGTGGAGCCCATGAGCATTCCCGCAACGGCCGACACTGCCAGGGTCTTCGCAAAGTTCATTTCCGGTCTCCTCGCTCCTCCTCGAGGAGCGTCTTGGTTATTCCCAGCGATTCCCCGCCGGGATTCGGTAAAACGTACGCGCGAACGGTATCCCGGTATCGTACGGAGGAGGCACTATTTTGCGTGGCCGCCTCCCCCTCCCGCTGCACGCGGCGGGCACCCTACCACCGGTCGCGGTTCAATGGGCGCACAAAGCGGATCGTGAACGGACGAACGGCGAATGGGCACCCCCCTAACATGGGGAGCGCCCATTCGCCGTCCCTTGGAGCCCGTTCAGCGGGCTAGGTATGGACCCGTCTGGGCCCAAACAACTGCAAGAAAGAACTATTCTTCTCCATCGTCGAGACCATGGCTCGACGTTGGAGCACCGCCAAGCATTGACGGTACCCCTGCCGGTGGAGCGGCCTTCGGGGCACCCTTTGGCGACGCCGTGGGGGTCCTCGCTGCAGACCGAGGCGCCGCCTTTTTCACGGGCTTCTTGGCGGCTGCCCGCTTGGCTGGCTTTTTGGCAGCCTTCCGCTTTGCAGGCTTCTTTGCCGTCTTGGCAGCCTTCTTGGTGGTCTTGGTCTTCTTTCCGCCCTTTTTGGCCTTCTTCGCCTTCTTCGCAGCCATATCCATCCCTCCTTTAGTGGGGTGATACTGATATGACGTATATGGTCACGTACGTTACGTGTCAACGAGAAAGTTGACGTGGGGGCCGTGGTGAGGACGGCCCTAGGCACCCTCGATGACGTGCAGCTCGCTTGACCCTGACGGGACCGCTCGATACTTTCGCCGCGCCTTAAGGGAACCCCAAACGAGGTCACCGATGCAGACTCTGAGACTATCCGTGGGCATGCTGATGGTGGCGTGTCTTGCAGCGTTCGCGGTCGCGGGCTGCGGCCACAGCGAGGACGAATGGCAACAGGCGCAGCGCGAGATCGCGCAGCTCAAAGCGGACCTCGATGCGGCCAACAAGCGCCACGCGGACGATGACAAGAAGTTCGCGGACGCTCAGCAGCAGATCGATGACCTCAAGGCCAAGCTGAAGGGGCTCGGGGTCGATCTCAGCAAGTCCGAGGAAGAGAAGTCGAAGCTCAAGCAGGCCATGTCCGAGTACGAGGCTCGCCTGAAGCAGCTCGACGACATGAAGGCGCGCTTTCGCGACCTCAAGTCCCGCCTCGACAAGCTCACGAGCGTGGGGTTGAAGGTCGTGGTCCGCAACAACCGGATGGTGATTCAGCTCCCGGGCGACGTTCTCTTCGACTCCGGGAAGGACTCGCTGAAACCGGAAGGCAAGAAGGTCATCATGCAGGTGGCCGAGGTCATCAAGGGCGACTCGACGCTGAGCACGCGCTCTTTCCAGATCGCCGGGCACACCGACAAGGAGCCTTACGGCGGCGTCTACTACGACAACTGGGGTCTCAGCGCGATGCGCGCCCGTCAGGTCGTCACGTTCTTGGTCGCCCCGGACAAGGGCCCCGATGCCAAGGGCATCCCGACGGGCGGGGGTCTCGACCCGTCGCACGTCGCGGCGGTCGGCTACGCCCAGTTCGACCCCATCGCGGGCACGATCGAGCAGCAGACGCGCGAGGAAGAGGGCAAAAACCGCCGGGTTGAACTCGTGCTCCAGCCCAACGTCGAAGAGATGCTCAACCTCAAGGACATGGCGAACTAGCCCGCGATCGAGGAGGGGCGACGTTCACCTCTCCTCGAAGTCCCCGTCGAACTGGGGATGCCCTTCTTTCGGGGTTCGTGATGGCACGCGTCGCGGCGATCGACATCGGGACGAATACCGTCCTCCTGCTGGTCGCCGAGCGCGGCGCGAGCGGGCTGCTCGTTCCGCTCGTCGAGCGCGCGACGGTCACGCGCCTGGGTGAAAACGTCGATAAAACGCGGCGGCTTTCCCCCGAAGCCATCACCCGCACCGTCGCGTGTCTCGAGGACTACGCGCGAGAGGTGGCTCGGCTGGGAGGCGTGGATCGCGTCGGCGTCGTCGGCACGAGTGCCATGCGCGACGCGAGCGGCGGAGAGGAGCTACGCGCCCGTGTGCGGACGCTCTTCGCGGTCGAGCCCGAGGTCCTCTCGGGCGAGCGGGAAGCGCGGATGGCGTTTCGTGGATCGATCGCTGGCCTGGAGAGCCTCGAAGGGGCGGACCTTGCCGTATTCGACATCGGCGGTGGCAGCACGGAAGTGGTCCTCGGGCGCACCCACCGCGAAGGTGCCGAGATCGCCTTCGCGTCGAGCTTCGATCTGGGGAGCGTCCGGCTGACCGAGCGCCTCGTCTCGCACGATCCGGTAACCCAGGCCGAGATGGACGCCCTCCTCGGCGCCGCGAGAAGCACCTTCGCCTCGGTGCCGCCGCTCGGGCCCGTGGTGACGCCCATCGGGACGGCAGGCACAATGACGACCCTCGCCGCGGTGGCGCTGCGACTGACCCCGTACGACGGGGCCCGCGTCCACGGTCACGTGCTCCGCATGGAAGACGTGCGGACGGTCGTCACGGAGCTCGCCGCGATGCCGGCGGAAGTGCGCCGCAGCGTCGCGGGGATGGAGCCGAAACGCGCAGACGTGATCGTCGCCGGCGGGTGCATCGCGCTCGCGCTCCTCGAACATTGGGGCGCGGCAAGCGTCCGCGTGTCGGATCGCGGCGTCAGATGGGGTCTCGCCGAGGAATTGGCGCAAAACGCGTGAGCGCCGGTTAGACCACATTGCCAGCTGTGTAGGTGGCGTGCGGCGTTTGACAATGGAGCATGTCACCGCTACAGTGCGCGTGCCTGTCTGCATGACTTCGGGCCGGGATTCTGTAGCCGGTCTGGAATGAATCCCGAAGCTACCTAGTTCCCGCTCAGGCCGCGTGCGTTGACGTCGGACCCTTTGAGAGCCGCCACGCCGTACGGCAGGACACTGTCCCACGTTCCCGCATACGAAGGAGACCCTATGCAAGCTGCTACCGACGTCAAGTTCAAGGTGGGCGACAAGGCGGTCTACCCGGCGCAGGGGGTCGCAGAGGTCATCCGCATCGAGGAAAAAGACATCGCGGGCAGCCGGCAAAAGTTTTACGTCCTGCGGATTCTCGACACCGACCGCAAGATCATGGTCCCCGTCGCAAATGCGGGCGCTGTGGGTCTGCGCGAGGTCATCAGCGAGCAGGAGATCCGTGAGATCTTCGACATCCTCAAAGAGCGGACGATCGCGTTCGACAACCAGACGTGGAACCGCCGTTATCGCGGCTTCATGGACAAGATCAAGACGGGCTCGATCTACGACGTCGCCGAGGTGCTCCGCGATCTGTACCGGCTAAAGACCGACAAGCAGCTCAGCTTCGGCGAGCGCCGGATGCTCGATACTGCGCGGACGCTCATCGTCAAAGAGATCGCCATCGCGCGCAAGCAGACCGAAGATCAGGTCAAAACGGAGATCGAAGCGATCTTCGTCGCAAACTGAGCGACGCCGTCTCTCCGAACGCTACTCTTTGCCTGGCGTCTTCTGGCGTCCTGGCGGTTTCACATCTTCTCGCGCCCGAGCAGCCCTTAGTGGCCGCGGGCGTCGCCTAGGATCCCGAAGTCCCAGCTCTCTTCGGGGTCACGCAAGCCGGCGACGGCCACCTCGACTCGGCGGACCAAGTCGGTGGGCGAAGTGCTGCTGCCACCCCGAACACCGACGGCCACCCGCCCGGGCCATTGCCAGATCCGCGCTTCGAGCACCCCCTCGACGCCGTAGACGAGCTCCAGGGTCCGCCGGAGGCGGGGCGGAAGGTCGGCGCTCGCGGGGTCGTCGGCCATATCGAGGGCGGTACCACGGCGCCGGTCTTCGCTCAAGGCGGCTCCCTGCCGCCTCGCACTGTGCCAGATTGAGCCGAACACGATCGGCGGGTCGCGGTCTGGCCGTCACCATGCGGTGAAAATCTCGGCTTTCCTGTCGCTCCGTGATGGCACACTCAGTGCTGGGCTTGAGCCGTATGGGCCAACGGTGGAAAAGCCGGCGCTGGACCCTCCTCGCCTGCACAGCCCTCGTGGCCGCCGCGACGGGGTGGGTCGGGTGCGATCTCGTGCCGCAGCCCATGCCCCCGCAACAGCTGGGCGGCGGTAGCGTGGCAAGCGGGGGCGACGCCGAGGCGCCGGGCACTACGCAGAACGGCGGAGGCGCTAGCTCGGGAGGCGACGACAGTTTCACCGTCGGCGGCGATGGCGGCCAGGGGGCGCTGGAGGCACGCGACGCTACCTCGACGAGCAGCCCGGCCGGCGATGCCAGCCTGTCGGCCGAAGGCGGGACGGGTGACTCCGCATCCGCAAACGGCACCGACGGAGGCGACGACGCCGGCGTCGGCCGCAACGCAGAGAGCGACGGCGGGGACGCTGCCGTGCAGGACGGCGACGCAAGCGAAGCGGACGCCGACGTCCCGGATTGATCGAGGCCGGCGGCGAGCGCAGCTTATGGCCGCTTCGCGGCGACGTACTCGTCGAGCACGTTGGCCGTGAACTCGGCGAGGATGCCGTCGGTGACGCGGAGCCGGCGCGACAGATCCCGCGCGATGTTCAGGATGAGGAGCGAGTAGGCCTTCAAGTCTGCGCGGTACAGCGCGTCCATGTCCTCGCTCGTCACCTTCAACAGGCGCGACGGAGCGAGCGCGCGCACCGTCGCCGACCGCGTCTGCATGTCGATCATCGACATCTCGCCGAAGAAGTCGTGAGGGCCCAGGATCGCGACGCGGGTATCCCTGCCCCGTCGGCTGCTCTTCGTCACTTCCATCTCGCCGTCGATCACGACGAACATCTCGCGCCCCGCGCCGTCTCCCTCGCGGAATACCGTCTCGCCCGGGGCGACGCGCGTCGTCTTGAGCATCTGCGCGAGCCGATCGAGCACCTCGTCGTTCAGGGCCCCGAAGAGGCCGATCTCACGCAGCGTCGCCGCCGTAATCGGCGCCTCGGCGGCTTCGCGAGCGGACGCGTGTGAAGGGGACGGGCTCATGATCCTCCGAGTATACGCTCCGCCATCCGAACGCGAAGGCCGTCAGGCAAGCCGCTTGTTGAAGACGACGCGGCGCCGGCCCGGACCCGCGTAATCGTCGACTTCGGTCGCCTCCCACCCGAGGGCCACGTGAAAGCGGATGGATCCCTCGTTGCCCGGCGCCGTGATGGCCTTCATCCGGCTGCACCGGGCCTCGCGGCAGTCCTCGGTGAAGCGGTCGTAGAGCAGGCGCCCGACGCCCCGACGCCGGTGGTCCGGATGGATGCCGACGAGGTGCACGTACCCGATCCGCCCGTCGTCGCTCGACCCGGGCCGCTCGCCGGGCGCCAGAAAGCCGAGCAAGAACCCGATCATCTCCGGACCGTTCTCGACGACGAGCGCGTGATCGCCCAGCTCGTAGAAGAAGATCGGATGCGCGAAGGTGCTGATCGGCCCGCCCCACCAGTGATCGATGACCTCGACGATACGGTCGAAGTCGCCCTTCTCGATGCGTCGCACGTTCATGGCTCGTCACGACAAGAGTCGTCCCTTTCGGCACCCCCTGCAACTGATGGAACGGGCCGCTTCGCCGCGCGAAATCTTGACGCGCGCCCGCGGTTCCGTCACGAGTCTCGACGGTGACCGCCTCCTCCCACACCGTTCGCGTCGCGCCCTCGATCCTCGCCGCCGATTTCGGCCGCCTCGCGCTTGAGGTCGAGGCGGCCGACAAGGCCGGTGCAGACTGGATCCACGTCGACGTGATGGACGGGCGCTTCGTCCCGAACATCACGCTTGGCCCGCCCATCGTGAAGGCCATCCGCGCCGCGACGAAGCTGCCGGTCGACGTCCATTTGATGATCGTGCAGCCCGAGAGGTACCTCGACGACTTCGCGCGTGCCGGGGCCGACGGCCTCAGCGTCCACGTGGAGACGAGCCCGCACTTGCATCGGACGCTGCAGCACATCCGGGGCCTCGGCAAGCGCGCCGGCGTCGTCCTCAATCCGTCTACCGGCGAAGAGACGATCCGTTACGTTCTGGACTTGGCCGACGTAATCCTCGTGATGAGCGTCAATCCAGGGTTCGGCGGTCAGGCGTTCATCCCGGAGACACTGGCCAAGGTTCGCGCGATCCGCAAGATGGTCGACGACGCCAAGCTCGATGTGGACATCGAGATCGACGGGGGCATCGGGCCGGCCACCGCCGCGCAGGCGACCGAAGCCGGCGCACGCGTGCTGGTCGCGGGCAGCGCCGTCTTCGGGAGCCCGAACTACGCCGAGGCGATCGCAGCGATCCGGCGCGAGGGCATGCGCGGAATCGCGCAAGCACGATGAGGGCGCGCGCGGGGGGTAGGGCGGGATTCGTCGTGCTCGTGTGCAGCGCGTGCGGGTCGAGCGGCGCACCGGTGCGGACGGCGCCGCCCCCGGCCGCAACCGCGGATCCCCCCGTCATGGTGACGGAGGCCGCCGCGTCTTCGACCCCGGCGCCCGCTGCCCCTTCGTCCGCCCAGCAGACCGCAGAGACGGCGGCCATCGCGACGATGCTCCGCCACGTCCAGCAGGTCCGCCAGCTCGACGCGACCAGGCCCGTGCCCGGCGTACGGCTCGGCCGCGGCGCGCTCATCGAGCGGGTCAAAGAGCACGTGGCCCGCGAGCTGCCCCCCAAGGCCATTCGCAACGAGGGCCTCGAGCTGCAGCTCTTTGGCTTCCTGCCCACGGGGTTCGACTACGAGGCGGCCGAGTACCAGCTCTTGCAAGAGCAGCTCGCCGGCTACTACGAGCCCGCCGACCGCACTATGTACCTCGCCAGCGACCTGCACGACGACGAGGCCGACGCCACGCTCGCACACGAGCTCGTTCACGCCCTGCAGGATCAGCACTGGGACCTCGAGAGCCGGTCGCGCTATCGGCCCGGCGAGGGCGATCGGTCGGAGGCGGTCAGCGCCCTGGCCGAAGGGGACGCGACGAGCGCGATGTACGACATGATCGTGCCGCGGGTCCTCGGCGCGGGAGCGACCGCGCTCGACGTGCCCGACATCGCCGCGCAGATTCGCGAAGGCGTCAGCCAAGGGCCCGGCGCGAAGGCGCCGAGCGTGATGCGATCGTCGCTCGCGGCGCCATACATCTACGGGACCCTCTTCGTGAACGCCCTTCGCCGCAAGGGCGGCTGGGCGGCCGTCGATCGCGCCTGGGAAGATCCGCCGACGACCAGCGAACAGATCCTCCACGTCGACAAGTGGCTCGCGCACGAACCCGCGAAGGCGGTGTCCGCGCCAACGATCGCCGCGCTTGGGCCCGGGTGGGAAATCATCGACGAGGACTCGGAAGGAGAGCTCGGCGCGCGGACTGCGTTCGAAGAGTGGGTCCCGCTCGCCGAGGCGGCCGAGGTCAGCGCCGGGTGGGGCGGCGACCGCGGCGTGCTCGTGGCGAACGGCGACCGGGCGGCTTTCGGCTGGCGAATGCGGTACGACGACGGGGCCCGCGCCGGCGGCGGCCCCGCGGCCCACGCATACGCCGTCCTCGCCCACGCGCTCGATCGCGTCCTCGGACCGGCGACCGCCAAGGGCCCGGATGCCGTATGCCGCGAGCGCGCCGACCGCGGGCCCATCGCGATCGCGCACAAGGGCCTCGATCTCGTCGTGACGCTCGGACCCGCGCGCGTCACCCCGAGCGCATGGTCCACCGCCGCCGACTGCGCCGCCGCCTTGAAGTGGATCCGAGAGATCGCCGCCGCGCCCTAGCCGAAGCCTACAGCGCGATCTTTTGCGTGCGGCGGACCAGGATCGATTCGCGCGCGAGCTCGTCGGCGCGCTCGTTCATGGGGACGCCGCTGTGGCCGGGCACGTAGACGAGGCGCACGT
>Ga0302325_10007125_pt1 | contig 24918 bp, 19 predicted proteins | sample Palsa_T0_2_FD_201948 | JGI IMG/M metagenome (GOLD analysis project Ga0302325, IMG submission 201948) | Peat permafrost microbial communities from Stordalen Mire near Abisko, Sweden - Palsa_T0_2 | ecosystem: Environmental > Terrestrial > Soil > Palsa > Peat permafrost | place: Sweden: Abisko... | reverse complement strand
TCGATCGACAGCCCGAACGCGGCACCGTCACCGAAGTGCGCGGCGAACATGTCCGCCTTATAGCAGGTCGCGAGCACCACGTGGGTGACGCCGCCCGCCGCCGCCCGGGCCAGCAGGTGCGCCAGGAACGGGACACCCGCCGTGGGCAGCAAAGGTTTCGGCGCGGACAGGGTCAGCGGCCGCAGCCGTGTTCCCCGGCCCCCGACCAGAACAATCGCCTCTAGTGGTTCGCGCGGCATGAGAGATGAGGTTACCCGGCGCTGACGTCGGCCTGGGTCTGAACCCTCAGGCAGGAGCGGGCCCTGAATGTGTACCTCGCGAGATCTGGAGATCATGGCGTTGCGGTCCTATCTAGCCGACGGTGACCAGTACGGCTGTGTACGGGGCGATGGTAACTGGGCAGCTTCCTGACGTGCATTGGACGGTGTTCGGTTTGCCGGGTGTGAAGCTGCCGTTGGCGCCGACCCTCGCGCCCTGGATCTCGACGCCCGACGTGGCGAGCAGGGACGGCCCGGTCATCTGCAGCACGGTGGCGGTTCCCGGGTTGCCGCCCACCCGGAGCGCGACGTCGGCCTGGTACTGGCTCAGGTTCTCCACCATCAGCCGCAGGCCGCCGCCGGTCAGCGGCTTGAGCGCGAACGCCGTGACGTTCCCGGCCGGGGAAGAGGTGGACACCGTGACCGGCAGCAGGTGCCCGGCGCCGAGCAGGTGGGTGAACAGCATGCCGTAGTAAATAGGCTGGGCGGCGTATTCGTTGGTCCCGACCTGGCACAACGGCGTATAGCCCTGGCAGCTGGTGTCGAGTCCGCCGTGGAAGTTCATCCCGTGCACGCCATGCTCGGCGCCCGTGAGCAGATAGTCGACCACCCAGAGCGCGGCCGCGTACGAATCGCTAAGGCCCCGGGCGCCACCGCCGCAGGCGCTGTTGGTTTCAGTCATCCGCAGCTGGGCGCCCGCGGTTTTCGCGTCCGCCGCGGCTCGGGTGAATGTCGCGATCTCCTTGGCGGTCAGCGCGGGTGACAGCAGAGTGCCGGCGAGCTGGGCCGGGCTCTTTCCATGCAGACCGCAGCCCAGCGGATAGTAGTGCTGGCCGAACCAGCTGACGGTTCCACCCTCCTTGACGGCGTACTCGGCCAGCCAGTACGGCGCCCCGGCGGCGTCCGGACCTTCCAGAGCCGCGTTTGGTGCCCCGGCGCGGATTGCCGCGAAACACGTGGCCGCCTCGCTTAGATAGTCACTCCCGGTGTACGACCTCGGACGGATCCCGTTGCCGCCGAAGACGTCCGGCTCGTTGCCGCAGGCGAACCCGAACAGGCCGCTGCCGAGCGCCACGCTGACCGCCCTAGCGTCCGCAGTCACCCTCGCCGCATGGAACTCGCCCAGGTTCTCGCTGTACAGCACGGTCCAGCCGGATGCCTGCACCAGCCTGGCCAAGCCGACAAGCGCGCTCGGCGTGATGCCCTGGAAGGACGTGTCCACCGAGTTGCCGCCGAACCGCATCACCGAGTGGCCTAGATTCCTCAGCAGCTGAGCTAGGTCACCGACGTCGTCGAACTTCCCGCTGTTCAGCGTCCCCGACTCAAACGAAAGGCCGATATACCGGGTGCTGATCTCACCGGTGACCTTTCCCGACGTATTCACCGTGACCCTCGCTTGGTACACCTCGGGCCCAGAGCTTGTGAGCATCCCGTACACCAGCACGCCGATCGCGAACATACCGCACAGCGCGGCAACCGTGGCTAGGCGATGCCGCTTGTAGCGACAGCTAGGTCTCCGAGAACCGGCCGGGCGCGCCGCGGTCCCTGAAGCGCTCCCCGCGCCCGAGAGGGACACCGCCGAGCCTGTCGTAGAGTTATCCGCGCGCTAGCCGAGGTCTTCCCTCGCCGTCGACTGGAGTGTCGCGAGCGCAGCCGACCCATTTCCTGGACTCCCGGCGTGGTTTCCAGTGAGAGAAAACACGCTCCAGCCAACCTCTTGCCAGGTGGCTGTATCGATGCCCTGGCATGCGTCCACAATCGTCATCGACGCCACGGCGGCGCCGGCGGCGGCCGGGTTGATCTCGGCGAACTCGGGCCAGGCGGCGGCGAGTACGACCACCTCAGCCTGATCGAGTGCGGCGAAGGCCGAGTCAGCGTAAGCCAGTTCCGGGGATACCGTAAGAGCGTTTCCGGTCGCCATGGGGTCATAAACCGTTACCTCGGCACCGAGGAGATGCAAGCGATTAGCGAGGTCCAAGCCCGGCGAGTCCCGGACGTCATCAGTGCCCGGTTTGAACGCCGCGCCCCATACCGCTACGCGCCTGCCGCCTAGAGAGTTCTCGGCTTGCGAGTAGCCGGCTTCGGGTACGGCGCCCGCTGCTTCCTCGACTAGGCGGACGACTTGGTCGCGCCGCGCCATGTTGATCGCGTCCACGAGCATCAGAAGCTCGCTAGCGCTGCGGGCCCCGGCTTGCTCAGCGAATGCTGCCAGGCCGCGGACATCTTTCGGAAGGCATGCCCCGCCATAACCGATGCCTGCCTTCAGGAACGACTGGCCGATGCGGGGGTCAAGGCCGAGCGCGCCGGCTAGCGCCCGTACGTCGCCGTTCACCTTGGCACAGATGTCGGCCATTGCGTTGATGAAAGAGATCTTCGAAGCCAGGAAGGCATTCGCCGCGCCCTTCACCAACTCGGCTGTGGCGAAATCGGTGACGACGAATGGGATGCCGCTATCGGTGAGAGGCTGGTAGATCTCCCGAAGGATCGCTTCCGCTGAATCGCTGGTTGTTCCTATCACGATACGATCAGGCACCAATGTGTCCTGAACGGCGCAGCCTTCGCGGAGGAACTCCGGATTCCACGCAATCTCAATGTTCTCCGCCTGGGAAGCATCTGCCGCAATCGCATGTAGCGACGCTGCGGTACCCGGTGGCACGGTCGACTTACCAACGATCAGGCAAGGACCATGAGCATGCTGTGCTAGCGAAGTCACCGCCGCGCAGACCTGCGAAAGATCGTAACTGCCACCTGGCTGCCCTGGAGTGGCCACACCGAGGAAGTGGACGCGGCCGAACTCAGCAGCATCTACGAAGTTCGTGCTGAAGCGAAGTCTCCCCGCTGAGACGTTGCGCGCCAGCGTCTCGTCCAGACCCGGCTCATGAAACCAGGATTTGCCCGAGTTCAGTAGGGCTATCTTGCCTTCGTCGATGTCCACGCCGAGAACGTCATGGCCTATCTCAGCCATGCAGGCAGCATGGACGGCCCCTAGATGTCCGCATCCAATAACTGAAAGTCTCATCTGAATGTTCCCATCAAAGTTGAGGATGGTGATACTCCTCCTGTGGCCTAACCCAGCAGCGAACAGGAGCTCCATCACGTAACGGTCTTGGATGGCGCGCAGTTATTCACTATTTCCTGCTGTACCGTAGAGAGAACGGCATCAGTGCCGATTCGAGCTGCACACGTAGGCTCATCTTGCTCTCTCCCTGGCTGCGCTCGGCGAAGTGAATCGGAAGCTCGAGGATCTTCAGGCCGCGCTTGACCGCGCGGTAATTCATCTCGACCTGGAAGCTATAGCCATTACTGCGGATGCTGGAAACGTTGATCTCTTCCAGCGCGGCGGAACGCCAGAGCTTGAAGCCGGCCGTGACGTCCCGGACACCGAGTCGAAGAAGCGCACGGACGTAGGTGTTGGCGAAAACGGACAGCAGTTTCCTATGCCAAGGCCAGTCACCAGCCACACTCGCTCCGCCTATATAACGCGAACCGACGACGACGTCGGCGTCGGTAGATAGCAGGGCGCCAAGCATCTGCGGCAAGTACTCGGGCCCGTGCGACAGGTCGCTGTCCATCTGCACGACAAATTCTGCTCCAGCCCGGACCGCACGAGTCATTCCGTCCACGTAGGCTCGCCCGAGACCTCCTTTTCCTGGTTTATGAATCACGGACATTCGATCTCTGCCATACCGCGCTGCGAGTTCCTCAGCTATATCACCGGTACCATCTGGCGAATTGTCGTCCGCTACTAGAATCCGCAGCCCCGTTAGCGGCAGATTGAACAGTGCGGAGACGATCACTGGGAGATTAGCCGCCTCATTATAGGTAGGCAGCACGACTGTCAACGCAGCTGAGCGCCACGGCTCTGGAAGGCCCACCACAGGCACGTTTATTCTATTTCGTTCGAGAAGAGTCACGACAGGTATCCCCCTCATATTTTATTCGCTCGTAGATGTTGGTGAAATTAGATGCGCAACTCATGCCACCATGTGGCTGCTTAGTCCTCAGCCGCTCAGGATACTCGCGCATCTCGTGATAGCCTTGGCTCCTTCCTTGCCCTCGAACGTGGAAAGAGAAGATGCGGGGTGAGTCACGGGGTAGTCGGTAAGGTCCATCTTCCAGAAGAACACCGCGCGCATATCGTACTTCTTTGCAGTGCTACATGCCGCCATAAACCAGTTGGCCTGGACTGCTTCGTCGAGAGTACCCGGTATATACAGGTAGGACGGCTCCTGATATGCGCCGACCCTGGCTTCAATACCAGTTTCGTCGATAGCGGTCCGGCGCAGCACCGAGGCCGGTACGCGACTAAAGAATGACTCATATGCTTTCGTTACCTGAGCGGACGAAGCCGACGACGGCAGGTTGAGGCTACGATACATATCCATCCCTATATAATTTAGCGGAAGCAACCGCGTGGTGGGCGGGAGGTAATCAGCCTCATGAGCGGCATAAGAAATCACGCCGTGGTAAATTTTTCCGATCCGAGCGAAGAACATCGGCCAGTATGGACTGCTATTCAATGCCTTCATCTCGGTGGCGGCAACAAACTCATTAATATGATACTTCTGAGCCACCTGGAGATACGGAAGTTCTTCATCGTAGTAGTTGTCGAACCACAGGGCCGGGTCGGCCGGGATGATATACCCTTCCCACGGATTAGCTGCATTCACCATGATCAGCGGCCGGTATTCGACGAGCAAGCCGTCCTGCTGGGCGATGCCGGTCAGGATAGCGATGTTGGCGGCGGAGAGCGAGGCGGATGTCGCGTTGACGGTATTCGCATTAGGGCTGGACGCGTAGAAGTTCCACACAATATCGACCGCGCCGGCGTGCAGGACGTTCCGGATGTAGGACAGTGTGCGCTTGCCGTCTGTTGTCACCCGCCCCGCTGAGTAGTTGCGCAGCGCGTACAGATTCACCCCAAGCACCGGGCCGTTGGCCCCGATAACGGCCGAATGGGTCGCTGACTCCGATGCCGCGGCTCCACGCGGCGCCAATACCGACCCGGGAATCAGGGGATGCCCACAGCCCGCCGCCGCAGCGGCGACCAGGAGCAATGCAGCCAGGCGCTTAATCATGAGGTGCTCAGCTTCCAAACGGTGGCGGTCCCAGCCAATCCGCTGAATGACCGGATGCGGGTCGCTCCCTTCATCAGCTGGAAAAATGATGCATCGCCGAGGTCAAAGCTGGACTGCAGGTAGGTCTGCCAGGTGATCGCATATGTGGCGTGCCCGACGCAGGCATCCGCTTTTTCGACCGTGCACCAGCGCTGCTGGATCAGGTCCCCGATCGACTGCTCGGTAACGACGATCGCCTGGCCCGGGATCTGATGCGCCGCATACGACTGGACCTTAGCCAGGGAATTAACGTTGAACGCCGGCATGGTCAGCAAGAACGACCCGATACCCGCCACCACCGCTGTAGCCATCGCGGCCCGTTTGGCCGCCAGTCGCCAGTCCCATCGGGCTAGCTCGGTCCACAGGTAGCAGTAGGCGGGCACCAGGATCAGTACGAAGTACTGCGGGAACTTCAGGCTACTCGACCCGAACACGACGACCCCAGTGACAAGCCATGAGAAGAGCAGCGCATTCGGCCGGGCCGGCGCCCAATCCCGGGCCCGGTAGCACTGCCAGGTCCGCCGCACGGCGATCAGGAAGGCGCAGCCAGCGAGCAACAGGCTGGGCACGAAATACCGGTACTGCGCGGTGAGCAGGTGCAGCGCCCCGCCCGGCGTCGTCAGAGTCCCACCGGATTTCTGAAGTCCGAGTACCCGTCGGACCTGGACCAGCGACTGGTCGATAAACCACGGATGCCCCGGAAGGTCATAAAACCGCGTCATCGCGAATAGGTAGACGGCTATGACCGCCACTGCCGCCACGAGCAGCACGAAGTGGCCCCGGTGCTCCCGGCGGATAATCAGCCAGCACAACAAGATCGCGACGAGCACGTACGCGCCGGTCTGCTTGAAGCTCGCCGCCGCGCCCACCGCTAGCCCGGCAATCACGAATCGCTGCCATGATGGTTGGTCTAGTGCTCGCTGGTAAAGCAAGAATGCCAAGACGACCAAGACCATTAGCGCGTTCTCGATGTAAGACACCCGTTCGATGTACAACAGCCAACCATCAAAAACGATCGGCAGCATTACGAACAGGGCCAGACCTGACCCGTGAGTCCGCCACAGTAGTCGGAACAAAGTGATCTGCATTATCGCGGTCCAAAACACGCCCAGTAGCCTGGCGTGGTAAATGCTCGCTCCTACCAAGTTGTACCACTGGGCCACTAGGACGAAATACACAGGCGGCTGGTATAGGAACGGTTCCCAAGGCAGCCCGTACACAGAATGCTCAGCCAGCACACCATGCTGCACACTAACCGAAACTCGCCAGTAAACAGCCTCATCCCATTGCCACGCCGGCGAGACACCCAACCGCCACAAACGGATCATAACGCCGAGGGACATCACCCCGCTAAATATAGTTATCAATACCCAGTGCGGCCATTTGTTGTCCGTCGGGACTGAAGATGACCGTTGCGAAGCACGAATAGCAGTCATTTACGTACCCAGATAGCATAAACAGCAGCACCGATTTCGCTATTGTAAGGACCTGCAGCAGCGAGTCTATAATTGTGGTCTTTTTCGAGTGCTACTGTAAGGCTGCTGAGCTGGCCATTATTGACAGTCGCGCCCAGAAAGGTAAGCAACTGTTGCCGCGTAGCAAGATCGTTGGATGAGAGCAGAATCCCTCCGGGAAGTCCCGTCGTGGGGGAAACCGAAGTCGGGTAAACAAGAATAACCGCGCCTACGCTGGCATGTCCGAGGTCAGTTATAGTTGGTGTACCATTGATAAATCGTTCCCAGCCAGTCCCAGTCGGCGCCAAATAATAAGTCGAAACGAATGCAGCCGCTTGGCTCCCATTCGGCGAGAGCCACAAGTTTCCGCTAACTTTAGACAGGACAGTTTTTTCGGTGGCAATCAATGAATTTGCATTGCCCCAGCTGTGATACCAGGCCCATGCTGACCACCAGCCATTCACAGCAGGATATATGAAGGCAACGGTGCAACAAATCAGTGCCAACATTCTTCCCATCCTAACCTGCTGAGTGATCTTGCGGCATCCGTAACCGGCCGCTATAACGGCGAACCATGCGCCATATGCAAGGTGTTTCTTAAGTGATGTGGCGGTGCCTTCGTGAGCTTGCGATAGGGGTATCACTAGAGCTGCGAGTGCGAGCAATGCAACTAGCAGTCCTTCGGACCGCGTGTCAGTGTTAATGGCTATAATTGCGCCGATTACCGCAAGAATAACAATTAGCCCGGTGTAAGTCCATGAATCCTGGAACACATGCAGCGGAGTCGCGGAGGCACCTGCCCTGATTGCACGCGAAAACACCGTTGTAATGATGTCTCCCCAGCATTTGGTAAGGGTCATGAACAAGCCAAATATTGCACCACAAGCCCCTGCAAACCAGGCTGTACAAGAAGCTGCTTGCTTTGTCCCCATTGTTCGTTGCCATACTAGAAATGCAAAAGCGATAACCAAGGGGTCAAGCTCAATACCAGAAAAAGCAGTCGCGTTAGCTAGAGCAAGCGCTGCCGCAGAAACGACTACGAACTCACCGCGATGATTACGATAGCCAGTTTGCACGACGAGCCATCCGGCGAGCGCCGTCATGGCTACGGACATAGCGTCGTAGGTAGCAAATGCTCCTAGTTGGATTGTCGGTGAATGGACAACCCAAAGTGCAGCGGCGAACAACCCGCTCTGGCTATCGAACAGCCGCGATACGGCCGAGTACAACAATACGGTAGAACCAAGCATGAAGATCAGAGACAGTATTCTTGCGCTAGCAAGGCCGCCTAGGCCAGCCGCCATCGCGCCTAGCGGCGGGTAGATGAAAGGTGATCCAGAGATGCCAGTGTGAGCATACTGGGACTGCCACGGTGTCCCATGGAGCCAATTACCGATTAGCTGGCGACCAAGCGCTAGGTAGTCCGCCTCATCGGCAAATGCCGTGTTGGCCCTCACAAGGACCAACGAGAGAACTGCTTGAGTTGCAAGGATCGCAGTCAATGGGTGCAACAGGCGAGATAGGGCGAATCGGCCTGTCCTGGGTGTCGCTGAAGCCAAAGCAGGAGATGTCTCACTGCTGGGAATCGCGACAGTGGACATGGGAGCTCTCCTGACCAAATGGGCGACCAGGCTGGCGGTATAGGAAGCGCCGAGCACAAGTGCCGGCAGCGGGTAAGCCAGACTCTCTAGGGTGCGTGTGCGTACGAACTCTCGTACGCACAGAACGACTGTAGAAAGCAACACGACTGCTACCACGAGGGCTGCCGCTTGAAGGGCATGGCCTGTTATAGCTGCGGTCGACACACCTGCCAGTACGGCGGCAGGAACCAAGGGTAGGGCGATGGCCTGCGCAAGGCGTTTGCGAGCGAATGGGGAGTTGCGATGCGCCCGGATGAAATACGCGCAGCCTCGCGCTGAACGGCGGTACTCGGCAGCCAGCCGACTCAGCCCCGTTCTGTGATGATGCCAGCCGAACAGCTGATGGGTTACGAGAACCCGGTTCCCTCCCTCGACCATACGCCAAAACCACTCGTAGTCCTCTAGGCTGCCGTGCGACCATAGCGAGTTGATGGGGCACCTGTCGTAGACCTCTCGGGTGAACATGATGTTCGCCGTGATAGGCGGCTTCTTGCTACCAGAGCCGAAATTCTCGGCCGTGACGAAGTAAGGATCGGCGACGCGGGGCGTCTTAGCACCAAGTCGGCAGCGGTCGACAAAGCGGCCCCAGAAGTCGTCGCTAACCGATTGCATAACGCCGGCCACGCAGTCTGCTCCGCTGTCGTTGAGCGACGTCACCGCCCGGCTCAGCCAGTCGTCCGGCAGGACAATGTCCGAGTCGACAAGGGCCACGAGCCTGCTCGACGATTCACGGATACCGAAGTCACGCTTGAAGTTAGCGTCTCGGATTCCAGGAGGTGCCTCTACCTCCTGAATTTTCAGCCGCCGGTCATGGATACCCTCCAGGCCCTCCCAGGTGGCATCGACTGGTGAGCCGATCAGGATGATTTCCCGTAGCTCGGGGTAATCCTGGCGGAGCAGCGACTCCACGGCTGCCCGGATCGTCTTGTGGTTGTCTCGGCAAGGGACGACCACGCTTACCGTCGGCAGCGGCTGAGATGACTCAGTGAGCTCAGGGGGTTGCTGGTATCTAATAGCCGGTAGCGGCATCGTGGTTTCACCTAGCTCAGGGAGGTCCTGGTAACCCACCGCGCTGGCCATCGACAGCCGGCCCGCGGACGCCATCGACCTTGGGCCATCCTGGTAGCCGTCCACACTGGCCGCAGCCAAAGGCTCGGCATCCGCTTTCCCGGGGGTGAAGACGAACCGGTCGCCGCCGATGTAGTTGACGATGGTGAAGACCGCTGTGAGCAAGACATTGGCGATTAGGTAGTTCATCCCGAGTCTGAGCAGCCCGGCATACAACAACAGGTTCGCGGCGACCGTGATGGTCTTCTGGAGGTTGTAACGCCCGAACGAAGGCCAGAATGCCGTGGCTCGCTTACGCCAGGTAAGCCTGCGGTTCAGCAGGAAGCTGGCCTCTATCGACACCACGGACTGGGCGACATACGAGAGAAAGGACGGCACGTGGAGGCCGCTCGTTAGCGCAGCCTGGAACGTGAGACCAGCTAGGAACAGGACGCCGCCGATCACGCTGAAAGATGTGAACCGCGCTCCATGACGGCTGACAAGCTTGCGAGCAAGGGACGGCGAAGCGTGCCGGGCTGCTTCCCGCGCATAGTCGCCGCGACCTGGTCTTGGTCGCGATATCGGGTGCTCGAATGCAGCGGGACGGCTCGCATCAGGCTTGTCAGGTGGAGTAGGCGAGACATGAGACAGCCCGAGGTCGGCGCTCATTGGGCCTGACCATCGATGCCAGGTATACGTACGTTATGTATACGAACTACAGCGTATACATAACGTCTTGCTGGTGCCGTCAGCGGACAGCAGGCATCCGCTGACGAAGGATTGTCAGCCGTCAGTGATTGCGGCTGTTTTTGGCAAGCGTGTATCCCGCCTCCCACCATTGCGCGCCCTCCCAAATACCTGACCCGTAAGGCCAGGTGTCGACCCCAAGGCGACCTATATCAGTAATGCCAGGCCCGTCCGCGACATCCTACGCATAACAGACGCGGGTTAGTCAAAGGGGGTTTACCGTGTAATTCTACGATGACGGAGAGTATTTGTTGTAACGTAGGCAATACTTCTGATATTAGGCTAAAGAAGACTAAATCCCAGGTCAGAGGACCTAAGTATTAGTTTAAGCCTATGAACGCATCATGATCAACTTTGCTGGGAATCTATGATATTCGAGCGATTTGTCCGAAAAGCCCGAACATGAATTTTATTACAGCCAGGTAAAAGCTTGCGTCATCGCTTCCCGGACGTCACTCGCTTACCACCGAGTGGCGGCAGGAGCAATACCTGGATGCCTGGGGTCTGGTCCACTTACTTCGAATATTGTCTGGGTGAATAAGGTATACATAATCGATTAATGCGGCTCTTCGAACTTAACCGGGATGGGGTTTCTGGCCGGTTACCTGGCGTGTTCTCCCGGCGGTTGCGGTGGGTGATGGGCGTCTTGTGCCGCGGGTGCAGGAGATGCGGACGCGCCTGCGCTGATTCGCCGGGTTACGGAATCCGTATGCCAGGCGGGCTTCGAGCTTGGCGAGCCGGTTCAGGCTTTCGGAGGTCGCGTTCGATTGAGTCGTCGACTGCACGTGAACCTGTAGGTCAGGCAGCTCCGGGGCGGGTGCGTGTGGTTCACCGGTTCCATCCGTGGTTCGGGCGGGACCTGGAGTTCGTGAAGCGGCGCCGGAACTGGCGGGCAGATCGGGTGTATGTGCTCGATGATGCCGGGAAGCTGGTCAGCTTGCCGGCGGAGTGGACTGATCTGGCGCCGGCGGATCCGTTCGTGGTGGTCGCGGCGGGCCGGGCGCCGTTCCGGACGGCGGATCTGCTGAAGCTGGCCGATGAAGTCGCCCGGCTGCGTTCCGGTACGGCTTGTGTCCAGGAGATTCTGCCGTGAGTGTCCACGGGATCCTGTCGCGTGCCCGTGGCGGCGTAACACGGATCGCCGGGCTTACCGGACTTTTTAGCGCGGATATGCCGGTGATTGCCGTGTCGGGATGCCAGCAGCCTATCCGGGCTGTTATCCTTGACGGCAGAATTACATGGGCGGGATTCAGATGCGGGAGGTGTCATGGCAGGCCGGGACCAGAGCAAGGAAGCCTCGCTGGCGGCGTCACGGACGCTGAACCCGCATCCGGAAGGGGTCACCGATCCGGCTTTCACCTCCGGTGCCTTCTTCGATCCCGCCGACCTGGTCCAGGTCAAGTACGAGATGGTGCGCGCGGTCGAGGCAGGCGGGCTGGGCGCGGGCGCCGCGGCCTCGGCGTTCGGCATGGCCCGGCAGAGCTACTACAACGCCCGGAAGGCGCTCGCCGAGCACGGCCTGGCCGGCCTGCTCCCGGCCCGGCCAGGTCCCAAGGGCGGGCACAAGCTGACCGGGGAGGTGGTGGACTTCCTGGAACAGCAGGCGGCCGCGGATCCCGCGCCGTCCTCGGCGCAGCTGGCCGCAGCCGTCGCGGACCAGTTCGGCGTCACCGTGCACAAGCGGTCGGTCGAGCGCGCGCTCGCCGCCCGGCGCGCCGCCGGGAACCAGCACCAGGAGGCGGCCAAAAGCCGCTAGCGTCCCGTCCGCGGGGCAGGACGCGGACGCGGCTGCGCTCGCCTACGAGCAGCTGCGCGGCATCGCCGCCGACGGACTCGGCGGCGGCTGGCGGTACGGGGCAGCGGTGCTGGCCGCCTCGGGGATGGCGGCCTGGATGGCCACCGCGGCCACGTGGGCCCCCCATCGCCCGCCCGCAGGCAGCCGCGACGGCACGGCAGCGCAAGCGCAGGCCGAATGGTCCCCGTCCGCCCCCGGCCAGTCCCTGTCCGCCATTTCAGCGGAAGGAGGCAAGAACCCCGGTTCGGCCTGCCCGCCGCTGCCGCCCGCCGTGACCAGCCAGCTCATCGCGGTGATGGCTCAGCTGACGCTCCACCATGCCCGTGCCCGGGCGCGCGCCACGTCCCCCGGTCCCGCCCCCGATTCCCCACAGGAGCCCATCCCGCCATGAGCAGTGACAGCGTGTCCAAGGTGACGGCCGCCCGGCTGTCCCGCGACGCCTACCTCTATATCCGGCAGTCGACCCTCTACCAGGTCATCAACAACACCGAGTCCACCGCGCGGCAGTACGACCTGCGAGGCCGGGCGCTCACTCTGGGCTGGCCGGCCGAGCGCGTCCACGTCATCGACATCGACCAGGGCCACTCGGGGGCCTCATCCGCCGACCGGGAAGGGTTCCGGCACCTGGTCGCCGAGGTGTCGCTCGGGCGCGCCGGGATCGTGCTCGGACTGGAATGCTCCCGGCTGGCCCGCGACTCGGCCGACTGGCAGCAGCTCATCAAGATCTGCGCGCACAACGACTGCCTGATCTGCGACGAGGACGGCCTGTATGACCCGGCCAGCTTCAACGACAGGCTCCTGCTGGGCCTCAAGGGGACCCTGGCCGAAAGCGAACTGCATTTCCTGCGGGCCCGCATGCAAGGAGGCCTGCTGGCCAAGGCCCGCCGCGGCGAGCTGAAACTCCGCCTGCCAGCCGGCCTGGCCTACGACGCCGCCGGCATCATCATGCTCGACCCCGACACCGAAGTCCGCGGCGCCGTGCAACTGCTGCTGGACACCTTCACCGCCGCCGGCTCGGCCCGCGCCGTCGTGGCGGCCTTCAACAAGGCGAGCCTGACCTTCCCCGGCCGCCACCAGGGCGGCCCGCACGCCGGCGAGCTGTACTTCAAGCCGCTCACCCACGATATCGTGCTGGACGTCCTGCACAACCCCGCCTACGCCGGCGCCTACGTCTACGGACGCAGCAAGACCAGCACCGGCCTGGACGGGCACGTCCACAGCCACCTCAAGCCGGTGAGCGACTGGACCGTGTGCATCCGCGATCACCATCCCGGTTACCTGACCTGGGCACAGTACGAGCGCAACCAGGCCGTACTGTCCGCCAACGCCGCATCCCGCGGCGAGGACCGCACCGCGGGCCCGGCCCGCGAAGGATCCGCGCTGCTCCAGGGCATGGTCATCTGCGGCCGCTGCGGCCGGCGCATGAGCGTGGGCTACCACACCCTCGCCGACCGCACCCGCGTCCCGGCCTACCACTGCCAGCGCGCCAGCATCCAGAACGCCCGCCCCGCCTGCCAGGCCATCACCGGCACCGGTATCGACGCCGCGATCTCCACGCTGATCTGCGACACCCTCACCCCCCTCGCGGTGCAGAACGCCCTGACCGTCACCGCCGAACTGGCCGCTGACGCCCGCAAAGCCGACACCGTCCGCGCCGCCCACGTGTAGCGCGCCCAGAACGCCGCCGACACCGCGCAACGCCGGTACCTGGCCGTCGACCCCTCCAACCGGCTGGTGGCCGGCACCCTGGAAGCCGACTGGAACACCCGCCTGCGCGAACTCGCCCAAGCCCGCGACGATTACGCCCGCGCGCGCGACACCGACGTCGCGCCCGACGAGGAGCAGCAAGCCCGCGTCCTCGCCCTGGCCGGCGATTTCCCGGCCCTGTGGAACGACCCGGCCACCCCCATGCGGGAACGCAAGCGCCTGCTCCGCCTGCTGATCACGGACGTCACCCTGACCCGCGACAGCGACGGCGCCACCTGCTGGCAGGTCCGCTTCACCGGCGGCCAGCACCACGCCCTCACCCTCCCGCGGCCGCTCACCCCCACCGAGCAGCACACCACCGCCCCCGCCACCGTTGAGCTGATCGACGAGCTCCTCAACGACCACCCCTTCGACGAGATCGCCGCGATCCTGAACGGCCGCGGGATCACCGGCGGGTGGGGACGGCCCTTCACCGTGCAGAACCTGGCCGCGCTATGCCGTGCACGCTGCCTGGGCACGCACGCCAGCCGCCTCCGGGCCTCAGGCATGCTCACCGCCGGCGAGATCGCCGCTGACTTCAAGGTGACCCCGCAGACAATCGGCAAGTGGCACCGGCGCGGCCTGATCACCGCCCAGCGCACCGACGGACGCGGGGAATGCCTATTCCACCCCGGCCAGCGCCGCCCCGGACCCGCCGAGCAGACCGCCGCCCGCAGGCCCGCGGGCACCCGGCACCTGCTGACCAGCCGGCAGCTCGCCGCCAGGCTCGGCGTCGCCCCCGCCACCATCCTGCGCTGGACCCAGCTCGGCCTGCTCGCCATCGCCGCCACCGACAACCGCGGCTTCAGCCTCTACCAGCCCGGCCAGCCCCGCCCGACCCGTGATCAGATCACCACCGCGTGCCGCCCGCCAGGCACCGGCGACGCCATCACCGGCGGGCAGCTCGCCGCCCGGCACGGTGTCAGCCGCTCCGCTGTCTGCAAATGGCACCAGCTCGGACTCATCGCCTCCCTTGGCACCGACGGCACCGGCCGGAACCTTTACCACCCCGGCCAGCAGGCCCCCAGCCGCGAACAGATCCGTACCGCCCGTGCCGCCCGCCGCCACGGCACCGCAAAATGTCAGCCCCCCGTGCCATCATCAGTCCCAGAAAGGCAGAACACCCCCGATCACCACAACCCGAACCGGATCATCAACACGAGGTGCAGTGTGAAGCCAGATCGTTCGTGATCCCGGTCAGGACGGCGCAGATGATCTGGTCCTCCCAGCGGGAAATCGTCCGGGCGAGGCTGACCAGCTCGGGAATGTCGTCGTTCTGGGCGCACCAGTCGTAGAAGGCGAAGAGCCGGTCCCGGACGTTGCGCTCGCACGGCGCGGAGCCGGTGACGCGGGCGCGCAGGTTCAGGGCGTGGCGGAGTTTCTCCTTGGCGATCCAGGCGGCGGCGATCTCCTGCCCGGCCGGGTCGCTGCCCAGGGTGGCCATGACCTTGGCGAACTGGCCCTGTGACAGGTGCTCCAGATTGCGTACCAGCAGGTTCTTGATGCCGTACTCGGGGTCACCGGACCGGCCGCGCCGCCCGTACTTGCCGCGGACTACACGGCGCCGCACGTCGCCGGTCATCTTGACGGCCAGGTGGACGACGTGGAACAGGTCTACGGCGATCTGTGCGCCCGGCAGCATCCGGCGCACCGCGGACGCGTAGATGGAGCACATGCCGATCGCGACGACCCGGATCGCGTCCCGCCAGGCCGGGGTGGCCTGGGCCAGCCAGTACGCGGCGTCATCAGCGGTCCGGCCCTCCACCTGGCCCAGCAGCCCCTGCCCGCCGGACAGGTCAAAGAAGCAGGTGTGCCACCGGTCTGCCAGCAGCAGGTACTCCCCGGTATCCGCGTCGAGCTTCCACCGGGGCCGGCCGCGGCGGTGCTCGTCGATGCCCAGGTGCGCCACCGGCGCGGGGGCCTGATCCAGCACCGGGTCCGCCGCGGCGGCGAACGCGTCATGCGCCACCGGCCACGACACCCCGGCGTGCCGGGCCGCCTCCGCCGGGGTGATCCCCCGCCCGGCGACCTCGGTCCCGGCCTGCTCCCGGAGCCGCCGCGTGAGCCGGCACCGCGCCGGCACCTGCGGCACCCGCTCGGTGAACGTCTTGCGCAGGCAGCCCGGCGCTTCGCATTTCCAGCGGCACTTGACCCACCACACCGCCACCGGGTCACCGCCCCGGCGGACATCCCGCGGCCGGGCCAGCACCGTGTCATGCCGGCGGTCTGAGACCGCTCCGCAGTCCGGGCATGCCGCCGCGGCCGGATAACCGGTGACCGCCCATACCTCCAGCGTGCCGTCCGGCAGCGCCTGCGCATCGGTGACCTGCAGGCCCTCCACGCCGAACAGCACAGACGCCGTATCCTGGAACACGATGCCCGCGGCTTTCTGATGATCTTGAAGTCCTTGGTAAGACCCAAGATCGTAAGAGCCGCGGGCTCCCTGTTCACGGCGGCACGCCGCACGCACCTCAGGCCACCCGGATCAGGCAAGACGTAAGCGCCCGGCGCGTTCAGTAACACCCTGAGATCACTCAAAGTCATCAGGCAGCAACGACGTCCCGGTTAACTTCGAAGGCCCATTAATGCCGTCGCGAACCGTCTTCGGCTACGACGCCGGGGCGCTGAGTGAGGATGCCTCGGGGGTGGTTAGCAGCACGTTCCTTTTAAGCGCTTTCACGACGCCCGTTCTGCTGGTCAGGACGGCCTCGAGCTGCAGGGACGCGACGGATGGGTGCCGGGCGCACGCACCGCTGCCCGGTCGGATAATTGGTGGTGTTTCATGCTTTTTGCTGATTTCCGGAACGCAGGGAACCGGGCACGGGGCGGGCTCCGGCGGCGCTTACGGAGCCGACCGGGCCCAGCTGGAACTCACGGGCAACGGCGTCACCGGGCAGTGCGCAACTGTGGGTGTGATCCCGTGGGTGCTTCTTCGTGGTGGCCATCAACACCAGTCCCTGAACTTCGCCTCGAACACGCCCTCAAGGCCTGGCCGCCCTCCCCTAGCACGCCGCTGTCCGCGAGCTTCTGAGCGAGAAACTCGCCGAGGTGCTAGCCGAGCAGGAAAGCCGCGTCGCCATCGCCGACGCGCCCGCCGGCCGGAACCGGGTAACAAGCCGCGGCCGGGACGGCGGTGACGCAATGTAACAACGTCCAGCGGACAAAACATTACGCCGAGCGGTAGCGCGGCCACGCTCCGGAAAACCGCGACTGTAGCACCATGCGGGGCACAAATAACACCAAACACATCAGTTACACGAAAAGTAACAGACCCTACATAATCTTCGCTGGCTAAACCACTTATGCTGAAGCTACGTAGCATCCGCATCTGCTATTTCTACGCGAGGTTGGTCACCTTGGCCGGTGACAGAGGGAACCTGTTCGTCCTCATCCACCTCTGCGTCTGGCGGGGGATAACTGGCGGGGAGGCCGGGTTTGCGGGCGGGAGGAGTACGGCGTGGATTTCTCGCTCAGTGCCGAGCAGCGCGAGCTGACGGAGGCGGCGGCCGCCTTCGCCCGGCAGGAGCTCAACCAGGACCTGGTGAAGCGCGAGGATGCTGGGGAGTTTCCGCGGGAGGCGTGGCGGAGGTGTGCCAAGTTCGGGGTCCAGGGCCTGCCAGTTCCCGCTGAGCTGGGCGGGGCCGGCGCCGACATCGTCACGACGACCCTGGTCATGGAGGCGCTGGGATATGGGTGCCAGGACAACGGGCTCCTCTTCTCGCTCAACGCGCAGATGTGGAGCATCGAGCTGCCGCTGGTGATCTTCGGTACCCAGGCGCAGCAGCAGGCGTACCTGCCCGGGATGGTGTCTGGGGACCTCATCGGCGCGCACGCGATGACCGAGCCTGACTCCGGTTCCGACGCGCTGCACATGCGGACCCGCGCCAAGCGGCGAGGTGACCACTACCTCCTCAACGGGACCAAGCAGTACATCACCAACGCTCCGGTGGCTGACGTGCTGCTGGTTTACGCTGCGGACCCGGGTCGGCCCGGGCTGGCCGGGCTGTCCGCCTTCCTGGTCGACGCGGCGACGCCGGGGATCTCGGTGAGCAGCAGTCTGGAGAAGATGGGCCTGGCGACTTCGCCGATGGGGGAGATAACGCTGCAGGACTGCCTGGTTCCGGCGGCGGGCCGGCTGGGACCGGAAGGGGCCGGGATGGCGATCTTCAACTCGTCGATGGAGTGGGAGCGGAGCTGCCTTTTCGCCAGCGTGGTGGGCGCGATGCGCCGGCAGCTCGAGGCGTGTGTGGCCTATGCGCGGTCTCGTGAGCAGTTCGGCCAGCCGATCGGGAAGTTCCAGGGTGTGTCCGGCAAGCTGGCCGACATGTACGTGCGGCTGGAGGCGGCGAGGTCGCTGATCTACCGGGTGGCGTGGCTGAAGCAGCAGGGCCGGTCCGCCCCGGCGGAGGCGGCCGCGGCGAAGCTGTTTACCAGCGAGGCATGGGTGCGCTCCAGCCAGGACGCGATCCAGATCCACGGGGCCTGGGGCTACATGAAGGACGCGGGGATCGAGCGGGACCTGCGCGATGCGGTCGCCGGCACCATCTACTCGGGCACCTCGGAGATCCAACGGGTGATACTCGCCCGGATGCTCGGGCTCTGAGCCACCCGGGCAGGCGAGGGATCCCGGCGGGGCACCAGAAAGGAAGCGTGGTGGCGTACCTACTGCAGCGGCTGCTGACTGAGGCTGCTGCGCGGCAGCCGCAGCGGCCGGCGGTAGCGTCTGACGGATGCCTGCTTACCTACCAGGAGCTGGACCGGCTGAGCAACAAGGTGGCCCGGGCGCTGCTGCGGCTGGGCGTGGCGCCCGGCGACCGGGTCGGGATCCTCGCCCCCAAGTCGGCCGCCGCGGTCATCGGGGTCTACGGGGCGTTGAAAGCCGGGGCCTGCTACGTGCCGCTCGACCCGAAGGCACCGGCCGGGCGGCTCAGCCACATCGTGCAGGACAGCGGCTCCGCCGTGATCGTGGCGGACGAGGCGAGGGCGTCCCAGGCAGCCATCCTGGCCGGCAGCGTTCCCCGGTCGCGCGGCGTGGTGGTGGCGGGCGTTCCCGGCCGCCCAGCGGGCGAGGCGGCGGTTGCCGCGGCGCAGGGCGCGGCCATCGTGCCGTGGGCCGCGGTGGCCGGGGAATCAGGAGAGCCATTGGCGCAGGAGTTTTCGATCGAGACCGACCTGGCGTACATCTTGTACACGTCGGGATCGACCGGCACCCCGAAAGGGGTGATGATCTCGCACCGCAACTCGCTCACGTTTGTTCAGTGGGCGGCAGCCGCGGTGGGGCTCAGCGAGCAGGATCGTGTCTGCAGTCCCGCGCCGCTGCACTTCGACCTGTCGGTCTTCGACATCTTCGCCAGCTGCCGGGCCGCTGCCTGCCTGGCGGTGCTGCCCAGCGGAGCAGCCACCTTCCCGGTCTCGATCGCCAGATGGCTGGAAGCCGAACAGATCTCGGTCTGGTACTCGGTGCCCTCGGTCCTGACGCTGCTGGCCTGTTACGGCAGCCTGGCTCAGTTCGACCTGTCGGGTCTGCGGACGGTGATCTTCGCCGGGGAGGTGTTCCCGCCCAGGCACCTGGCCCGGCTGATGGCGGAGCTGCCGCACTGCCGCTACCTCAACTGGTACGGGCCGACCGAGACCAACGTCTGCACGGCGTTCGAGGTGCCCGCGGGCTGTTGGGGCGGGGCCGGCGCCGGGCCGGCCCCCATCGGGAAGGCCTGCGCCAACACCGAGGTGTTCGCGGTCACCAGCGAGGGCCGCCGCGTCTGCAGGCCCGGCGAGGTGGGCGAGCTGTACGTGCGGGGTCCCTCGCTGATGCGCGGGTACTGGGGACAGCCGGCCGAGACCAGCGAGGCGCTGGTCCGGCACCCGTTCCGGGACTCCTGCGACGAGCTCGTCTACCGGACCGGAGACCTGGTGACCCTGGAACCGACAGGGAACTACGCCTATCTGGGCCGCCGGGACACCATGGTGAAGGTCCGCGGCTACCGGGTGGAGCTGGGCGAGGTAGAGGCCACGCTGTACCGGCACCCGGCCATCCGGGAGGCGGTGGTGCTGCCGGTGCCCGATGAACTGCTCGGCAGCCGCCTCCGGGCGGTCGTCACCGCCGACGGAACTGGCAACCTCACCTACCAGAACGTGCTGGACCACTGCCGGCAGTGGCTGCCGGGGTACATGGTGCCGGACATCATCGAGTTCCGCGAGGCGCTGCCGAGAACCTCGACCGGCAAGGTCGACCGGGCCGGCCTCGCCCAGGAGCAGCACGAGCTGGAGCCGGCCGCAGACGGCCGGCCGGACAAGCGCTAGCAGAGACACGGAAGGAAGGTGCTCAGGTGGAGACGGTCATCAACGATTACATCAGCCGGGAACTCGTCCAGGACCCAGCGCTGCTGCCGCTGGCGGACGAGACATCACTACTGGAGACCGGCATCCTCGACTCGCTGACCTTCCTCAGGCTGGTGATCTTCCTGGAAGAGCGGTTCGGGATCACGATGGGCGACGCGGACCTGCTCCCAGAGAATTTCACCAGCGTGAACACCATCTGCGCCTACCTCCGCGCCCGGGAACCCGGAAAGCGGCAGGCCTCGCGTGGGTGACCTCCCCGCGGAGAGGCTGCTGCGCAACCTAGAAGGCGCGGCCTACTGGGCGGCAGCCGCGCCGGTCCTGGCCCGCCTGCCGGCCGCCCTGGGCTACCGCCTCGCATGCTGGCGCGGCGACTGGCTTTTCCGGCGCCAGGACGGGAAGCGCAGCGAGATAGCTCGCAACCTGCAGCTGGTGCTCGGGAACGAGCTCAGCCCGGCGGCGGCGCAGCAGGTGACTAGGGACTGGTTCCGGCTCCGCTCCTGCGAGGCGGTCGATGTGAAGCGGCTACGGCACGGGGCGCGGCCGCTGCGGCGGCTGGTCGAGATCCGCGGGCGGGAACACCTGGAGGCCGCGCTGGCCGCGGGCAAGGGAGCCATCCTTTGCACCGGCCACTTCGGCTCCTGCTCCAGCGGCTTCTCGGTGCTGCACGCCAGCGGCTTCCCGGTCACCGCCATCGGGCGCTGGCACCACAACTACACGGCCGGCCTCTCAGCCGCCGAGCGGTGGTTCTGGGACCGCGTCTACGCCACGCCGCTGCGGCGCCACCGGCAGCGGCCGAACATCGAGCCATGGCCCGGCCGGTTCGATGTCGCGGTGCGGGCAGCCGCCGCACTCCGCGCCAATGAAGTGGTGACGATCTCGATCGACGTGCCGCCGATGGACAGCGACCGGGCCCGCGCCGTCCAGGTTCCCTTTCTCGGCCGCCAGGTCTGGCTGCTGCCAGGGGCGGTGACCCTCGCCCAGGTGACCGGCGCGCCGCTGCTCATGGGCTTCCTGTACCGCGCGGCCGACTACCGCCACCAGGTGTGGGAGATCTCCGCGCCAGTGCCGGTGGAGGGAGAAACGGCGACGGCATTCGAGCGCTGCGCCGCCGAGCTGAGCGCCGCCATCCGGAGCAGCCCGGCCCACTGGGACTTCTGGCTGACGCGCAAACCGGGACACGGGGCAGCCGGGTACGGCACGGGCAGCCTGGCCCGCCTGGGGCTGATCCCGCCGCAGCGGGACAGCTACGAGATGGACCCCATCGGCTGATTCTCGATCAAGTGAAGGTTGCCACATGGTTGCCATGCCACGAGACCCGCAGCTCCCCACTCACTGGTTCAACATCCTGCACGACCGGCCGCAGTACGTGACCTCGGCTGTGTCGAGATCACGATTGGCAGGACAGGTGAAAGCGGCGGGACACAGCGTACTGCTCCAGCAACCGTTGTCACTCGCACGGCAGTCCGTCAACACGGCCGATCGGTTCATATCGATCCCCGAGGAGGTCATCGACCTGTATGCGCAGTACCGTCCGACGCCTTTGCGCAGGGCGGTGCATCTGGAGGAGCGCCTCGGCGCCAACGCTCGCATCTACTACAAGTACGAGGGTGCCAACCTCACTGGAAGCCACAAGCTCAACACCGCCCTGCCACAGGCCTATTACTACGCCCGCGCAGGCGTGAAGCGGATCGTCACGGGCACGGGCGCGGGCCAGTGGGGGGCCGCCCTCGCCTACACGTGCCAGGTCATGAACCTGGGCTGCACGGTCTTCATGGTCAGATCCACCTTGCGCCAGAAGCCCATCCGCGGCGACATGATGCGGCTCTTTGGTGCGGTTGTCCATGAGAGCCCTAGCAACCTGACCGAGGTCGGGCGGAGGGCGCTCGAGGAGGATCCAGGGGGGACCGGTACCCTCGCAGTGGCCAACGGGGAAGCTCTTGCGCTCGCAGCCGAGGACAGCGAATCACGGTTTGCCGTCGGGAGTGGCGACAACTCGGTGTTGCTCCACCAGACCGTCATCGGCCAGGAGGCCATCTCGCAGCTGGCCGTGCTGGGCGAGTTTCCCGATTGCGTCATTGCCTGCATGGGCGCCGGATCGAACTTCGGCGGCATCGCGCTGCCCTTGCTAGCTGCGGCGGAGGACTCCGGGAGGTCGATCCGGCTCGTCGCCGTCGAGTCCGCCGCGTGTCCGAAGCTGACACGAGGCCGCTACCTCTATGACATGAGCGACGCTCTGGGCACAACCCCGATCACCAAGGTCTACTCGCTCGGCAGCACCTACGTGCCGCCGCCGGTGTACGCGGGCGGACTGCGGCACCACAGCGCCGGGCCGCTGGCGAGCGCCATGTACGCGGACGGCTCCTTGGAGGCGATGGCCATCGACCAGCTCACTTCGTTCCGGGCCGGCCTGCTCTTCTGCGAGACTGAGGGTATTCTGCCCGCTCCTGAATCCGCCCACGCGGTGGCCGGGATGATCGATGTCGTGTCGCAGCACCCGCACCGGGAGGCTCCGTTGGTTGTCCTCGTGAACATCAGCGGGCACGGCTTGCTGGACCTGGGTGCCTACCGCAGTTTCGCCGCCGGCGAGATCGAACCGGTGACAGTGAACGAGGCCAGCCTGGCGCAGAGCCTGAGCGCCCTCGAAGAGTTCAACCGATGCATCGCGGAACCTGCGCAAACAACGTGAAGGTCGACCGGCCGAGCCCCATGGGCCTGCTCAGCCAGAGGTGAGAACCTCAACGCCCGGCGAGGGACTTCAGATGGGACTCGTATCCCGCACCGTAAGCAGTCGGTGTACCAGAATAGTTCATGATCAATCCGGGGCCGCTCGCGCACTTGAAATTGGCGTTCCAGGCCCAGGCCAGATAGCTAGCAGACTTGGAATCTAGATAAGACATCAGCGGATCGATGTAGTCATCGGCGCAGTCGGTCTCGCCAATCTCCCCGGCGACCAACGGCACTGAGGCGATCACCGGAGAGATCTGGCTGACCCAGCAAGATCCGGTGTTACAGCTTTTGAAGCTGTAGGAATGCCACGACGCAACCAGATTGTGGTCAGGATCGGTTGGTTCGTATTTCAGCCATTCAGTCAGATCGTTGGCGTATGCCAGCCCGCCGAGCATAATCACGTTGTCCGCGCCAGTGGCACGGACCGTGTTTACCAGTGTCTGCATTCCGGCGGCAATGTAGGAGATACCAGGCGAGCATGACGAGCCGCCCTTCAACCAGCATTCCCAGGCTGCAGCCTGGCTTAGCAACGCCGAGTCCGGGTAAGGCTCATTGAATAGGTCGAAGATGACTTCATCATCGTCCTTGAACGTTGTCGCTACCGACGACCAGAACGGCACCGATTCAGCCGCGTCCGGCATCGGCTTCTGGCAGATCGCTTCGGCCGACACGCATCCGTATGATTTCCCAGTGTACCTGCCGTCAGTCCAGTGCAGATCGAGGATCGCCACGATACCGTTGGAGTTCAGCAGGCCGACGTAAGCTTCGATTGCCTTCTGGTAGTTCACGCCAGCGTAGGTGGGGTCAACATAAGACTCGCCATTCCAGCAGGCTTCATTCAACGGCACCCGCACAGCGTTGACGCCCCAGCTTTTCATAGCCGTTATCGACGCCTGGTCGCTCGGGCCAGCAAAGATACCGTTGCCCTGGACGCACTCATACTCAGTGCCCGAGCGGTCCACGCCATGCAGCACGATCGTGCTGCCATTATCGCTGACCAGCCTGTTTCTTGAAACGTGCAATTGCGGCGCGCCAGCCGGCGCGCCAGCCTGCGCGCTGTCTGCGGTGAATCCGATTGTCGCCAGCAGGCAGGCTGGGAGAATAATCCGACTAACCACGTCGGACATCCGGAATTTCATGATAAACCTCTGATGCGGGATGCTGCGCTCGCCATTGTCGGCATTACCAACAGATACATCGAGGCAATCTACCATCACGCTGACGCTGCTGACCAGACGCTGCAATAATACCAGTTGCCAGCGCTTTAGTCGTTTTCAGTTAAATTAGGATGTGCTGGCCTGCTCGGACGGCCCCCTCCATCTCATACGTGGAGGGGGCCTTGTTGCATTCTGCCCGACAGAGGGGTTTTTGCCGGGGCGACACGCTGGCAAACCTGGCCGTGCGCAGCGGCCGTGATCTCCTGGCCGCGGTGCATCCTTCGCTATACTCGCGAGGCTGGTGAGTGTCCGCGCTCGGTCAGATCGGTTCGAACAGCGCAGGAGGGAAGAGGTGGGGCACGGCGTGACCGGGCTGGTGGTGGCTCTGATCTTCACGGCCTTGGCATTGCCCCCGCTGCTCGCCCGGCTGGTCGGCGGGCATCCGCCGACTCGTATCACGCAGCTGGCCGCCCTGGCACCGGTGGCGGTGGTGCCCGCGACCGCCGCCGTGATCATCGCTGCGGCCACGGCTGGATGGCCGGCGGTTCTGCTCGCGGTCCCCGCGGTGATCTTGTGGGTCTGGCAGCTGCCTCCGCGCCAGCGGACTAGTCACCAAGCTGCGGCAGGATTCTCGCGTGAATCAGGAGCTGCTCCGCCAGTACTCAGCCTGCGGCTGCTCACTGTCAATGCTCTGGGCGGTGCGGCCGACCCAGAGGCAATCCTTCGCACTGTGCGGTCGCACAACGTGGATGTGCTCGCGGTTCAGGAGTTGACCTTGCAAATGGTCGGCCGACTGGCGGCGGCCGGACTCGGGCAGCTGCTGCCGTTTTCCCATCTCGATCCCCGGCCTGCTTCGGCAGGCACCGGGCTGTGGGCACGCTGGCCGCTGACT
>Ga0302325_10007124_pt1 | contig 24919 bp, 19 predicted proteins | sample Palsa_T0_2_FD_201948 | JGI IMG/M metagenome (GOLD analysis project Ga0302325, IMG submission 201948) | Peat permafrost microbial communities from Stordalen Mire near Abisko, Sweden - Palsa_T0_2 | ecosystem: Environmental > Terrestrial > Soil > Palsa > Peat permafrost | place: Sweden: Abisko... | reverse complement strand
AAATTCTTCAAAAAAAGACTCGAGCAATTGAGAATTACTGACGACGGTATAATAGCCGGGTCGATTGTACGGATTGAACCCAATCGAATATCGATTTATTTGAGCGAATATCGTATCTGGGTTCGTGGAATTCTGGCGATCAGCATCTGAAATAAGAGTCCTAAATGCAGCCGAATAGTAGGCAGCTAGTTTCATTTCGAACGGGTAACGCTCTGCAACAACGATCTGCGAATGACCTGCCAGTCTTTGCATCAGAAGAGTCGATCCAGACCTTCCTGCGCCTGTCACAATAATAGGAAGCAACGAACCCGATGCTTTCGGCGCGGGCGTCAACGTATGTCCTTGCGTCAACGGCATGGCTTGTACTGACTGGAGACGGCGTAATGTTCGACTTCCCATCGGCAAAATCAAGTCTGTCGCATCGAATTTCACTTCGATATGATGTTCCGCAAAGACAGATAGACCCGGCTTAAAGATGAACTCGAACCCATATTTTCCGGTTATTGTATCGCGCAGCGAACGTCGATTAATGAACGCTTTGGCTGCCTTCCTTAACCGTTCTTGAAAGACATCCGCGGTGATGCGCATATGTACCCGGCCATTGACGACAATTACAACACGGACATTTTGGTCTGGATGATCGGTATCCATGGCCCAGCCGGTAATGACTTGCCTTGATATTTCATCCACGTGGCCTCTGAGCGCCATCGACTAAGATCCCCTTTGCCGACCTCATTAATACTTCGCCGCCGGCGCGGCGAGACACCGCCAGATAAGTTTATCGTAGCGTCGTAACCAGTGCAATATTGCACGACCGTCTCTCTTGGTGAGGGCGGTCAGGGTGTCGAGACGTAGGCGGTCGCCAATGCTCCCCGCTCGAACTGCCAACAAGTCGATGCCACTGAGGAGCCGTGAGTACCTTCTACTCGTAACCCGATCCAACAGCTTTTCGCGGACTCCGGAGCGTGCGCGGCGGTTGAAATGCGCTGCCATTTATCCCGGCAGCTCAGGTCGGCGTTGCGGTAGATTTGCCCCGCCCAGTTACTCACGTCTACGAATATCCGAGTCCCTTCAAAGCCGCTGGGAATCAAGAGCCAGCATGAGGCAGTATAGACTTTGCCAGGAATTATCGATATGCCCTGCCAGCGGCCTCGTTCCGGGTAGCCAACGTGCGTAAATTGATGCACGAACGTGTGCTGGTCCCAGATCATCCATTCATAAGCGTAGCCAGGCTCCGTCGTTATGCTTGGTGCGGAAAACCCGGCAAAAGTCTTAGACCCTAGGATCAAGTTGGCCGCCTTCGTCAATCCTGGCATGATTCGCTGAGAATCAGAAGGACCTAACAGGGCCAAAACTTGCTCGACGGGGATCGAGAAATCCGCGGGGCTGTCGGGGACTTCGGAACCGATCAAGAAGTCGTAAGACATTCCCATTGACCTAGCCAGAAAGGCGTAAGCTTCGTCGCCTTCCGTGGGACTAAACAATTCGATTAGGCGGCCGAGGTTTTTTCCCGCGAGAATGTGCGTCAGCCCCATGCCGTGCGGGGCAATCACTATCTCGGCATTACGAAACAGGCCGATCTGTTCAGTCGCCGTGAGTCGGCTGAGCTCGACGGGACGAAAGCCGTGCTTCTGCAGCGCAGCAATCAGCTCCGGTTCGTTCGAAATTCTCCGGCGCGCTGCATCAGCTCGCGAAACGTAAATCTTTTTGATCGAACTGTCTCCGCCAGCCGCAATCCGGCAGATCAGTTTACGCAGCAAACTGACCGAAGTGGGATGAGCCATTTGAGCTGGTCGGGTATAAACATCCTTTTGGTCAGAAAACCAGAAACATTTTTTCGATGTGCTCAGCAAGAGTCCTTCGGTTGGGAAGAATAAGCTACCCGGTCCGATTCCTGTTAAATCCTGCAGTGCGTTAAGTATCAAGTCATGATAGGCGTCGGGGACCGATCCAAAAACAAAGACATCGTCCTCGGAACACCCATAATTTTCAATGTAAAGTAGAAGGCGAGTGATACCTTCGCCAAGAAAATGGCAGAAGTTTCGATAATCGAACCGGTCTTGGACGATCACAAGATTCTTGTCGGTCTCAAGGCGACGGCACTGCAGGAGAGGGTATTGGGCGAGCACTCGAGGACTTCCACTATCCCAAAACGACAGCTCGTCTTTAGAAAGCATTTGGTACTGGAACGGGTGCACATAAGCGGTCGCATCGTCCGTGGAGTACATCCACAGTGGGGCGCGCTTGGAGCGACGTATCAAATTACCGAGCGGCGGCGCTAACCGCAGATACATGGCTTCATTCGGGCAGGGCTCCAGCAATTGGACCCGTTCCAGAGCCTCATTGGAGCGCACGTTGAAGATATTGCGAGCGAGGTCGGGGCAGTAGGTCTCGACGAACTCCGGCTTGAGCAGCCAGTTTTTCTCGAAAAAATCGCAGTCCGGCTGTAGCAGCGAGAACTTCCGGCCTATTTGGGTTATGATTCTTCGAAGCCCAAAATGCGTAGGGTCGGCAAACGAGCCAGCGCCCTGCAGATAATGCCTCAGCAGAAGGCCGATGTCGAGAGGCTGGCGGCCGGCCAACATTTCCCGGCCTGCCGAAATTACTGCCTCCGCTTCGGCCCAAGCCCCCTCACGGAAATGCCACACGCGTTTGCGGACCGCGTCGTTCCATCCACCTATCCACATCGCGCCCGCTGCACCAGGTGTTTGGGTCGACCGAGCAAACAACCTGGTTGGTCCAACAGCAACATCACTCACTCCTTCAGTTCAGGCGCTTTTTTACGTACTGATCTACTAAGTGGTCCAAGCCCAGCTCGTTTGTGGCTTTGTCCGAAATTGCATGAGTCGGAAACTTTACCCATGAATGGAAAATTACCTGATCGGGGATAATTCCTAGTTTAGTCTCGATTTCTGTGTAATTCTGTTTCGCACTATTGAGCCATTTGTCCCCGGTCATTTCCGAATCCGCGTGCGTGTTGCCGTTATATATGATGCCTATCGGCAAGCGCTCACTGCGGACAAAGTTCGCGAATCGCTGAAGGCTCTCTTGCCAGCCCGGCTTGGACCAGTTTATGTCAATATGCACGAATGCGACCGGCTGGCCCATGGCGGTGTTGAAGGCACTCAACCACGCCTTGTAATCTCTCTGCCAGTTTGGCTGGCTCGTCAGTGCTGGAATCGGTTCAATGTCGCCGATTGCGACATTTGGAAACACTTTTGTGAACTCGCGCATGATCGCCGCGGCTCGCTCGGCGACATTCGCGATGTCGCTGTGGCACGCATCATGTCCGTTGTAGTAGTGGCCGAACCAAAGCGGTTCATCCATCGCGATATAGAGCAACCGCCCGCCATCGGACTGGATTTTATTAACGACCTTTCGGTTGCCCGGAGGATCGGTGTAACTCTCTACTCGGTGTCCGCACTCGGGCTCGTTTACCCAGCTCTGAGCCAGATTGTCTATGGCAAACGAGACATGATGCTCCGAGAGCTTGGTGAAAGCGTTAGACAGGATTTCGTCCGGAATTTTCGCGATTCCAGTTGCCGCCAGGACCTGAACGTGGTTCATGAATTCCGGCCAAGGTGCATCGGGACGGCCAAAGAGTTTGTTCCAGTCGTCCTGACCGGCACCAACATAGTTCGGCATGGTGAACCAGATTTGCCGCTGTGCTGAGCCGGCGGGCCAAGCGACGAACGCGAGAACACAGCATGACAGACTCAAAAGTAGCATCTTCATGTAGGCCACCTCTCATTAGGGACCCGCGTTGTACGGGCATTCCCGTCTTTGGAAACATAATCAATGTCAGCGCAAAAGTCAACTTTTTGATTCAGATACTCTTTGATTCAGAGGTGGATCCGGCCAAGACCCGCTGCATCGTTTCATCGCAGGGCCGAAGTAAGCGGACGGGTGGCCTGAACTGCCTTACGATGCCGCGCTACTCACAATCGGGTAGTACTAAAACGTATCCTAAGTTCCAATACATGCCAACACATCATGATAGAATGTCCGTCTTAACGACGCTATTGGAGGCTTTATATGCGGGTAGAATCTTCATTTGTTTTGTTATGTCTACTGGGAGCGTCGTGGCTTCCGATGGCGGCGCAGCCCCCCGTGCTGACGGCTCATAACGATTTGGCCCGCACGGGGCAGAACTTGGAGGAAGCCACGCTGACCACCAGTAATGTGAAATCCGCCACATTCGGCAAGATCTTCCAGGCGACACTAGACGGCTTGGTCGACGCGCAACCACTCTACGTTCCTGGGATCCCTGTCGCCAATCTGGGGACACATAACTTGCTCATCGTGGCTACGGAGAACGATAGCCTTTACGCGCTGGACGCTGATACCGGCGCTCTGCTTTGGAAAGCTGTGCTCCTCGGCAAAGGCGAGACACCTTCCGATAACCGCAGCTGCTCGAACGTGGCTCCAACGATCGGCATCACCTCAACGCCGGCCATCGCCTTCAGGACCGGCTCATTAGAAGGCGCCATTTTCGCAGTGGCTATGAGCAAGGGCGCGAATGGGAAATATCATCAACGGCTGTACAAGGTGAATCTGACGGCGGGCCGGCAGCTTGGTGTCGTAGAGATCGCAGCAGAATATCCAGCGACCGGCCCTCAAAGCCTCAACGGTTACGACACCTTCGATTCCAAGATGTATATGGAACGATCGGCGCTGTTGCTGCTGAACGACGTGGTGTATCTGGCTTGGGCATCGCATTGCGATTACGCTCCTTATACCGGCTGGGTCATGGGCTACAACGCGAACACGCTCACGCAAACCAGCGTCATAAACATTACTCCCAATGGCGAAGACGGAGCCATCTGGGGCTCCGGCGCCGGCTTAGCGGCTGATTCTAGCGGGAACATCTATTTCGGGGCAGCTAACGGAACCTTTGACGGCACTCTCAATGCGCAGGGCTTTCCGATCGACGGCGACTACGGCAACGCCTTCATGAGGCTTTCCACTGGCGGCAACAAACTGGCGGTGGCCGACTATTTCACCATGTACAATACGAACCGTGAGTCCGATGTGGATGCGGATCTTGGCTCGGGCGGCGTGATCGTGTTGCCGGACATGACCGACGCAAACGGCCAAGTGCGGCATCTGGCAATCGGAGCCGGCAAGGATAATGATATCTATTTAGTCGACCGAGACAACATGGGCAAGTTTAATCCGGAAAATGATGACGCCATTTATCAGGAGTTGTATGGCGTGCTGACTAATGGTGTCTGGTCGATGCCGGCTTATTACCGCGGCCGCGTGTATTTCGGATCGAGAAATAGCCCTATTCGCGCGTTCGAATTCAACCAGGCGGTGCTTTCGCTGACTTCGGTCTCTCAAACCAGCACTGTGTTTCCCTATCCCGGCGCCGCGTCGAGTATCTCGGCGAATGGCTCGACAAATGCCATTCTCTGGGCGGTAGAGAACAGCACACCCGCCGTGTTGCACGCGTACTCGGCCACTAATTTGGAGGAGGAGCTCTACAATACCAGTCAAGCGGCGAACGGACGCGATCAGTTTGGCGCAGGGAATAAGTTCATGGTGCCGACCATCGTCAACGGCAAAGTGTACGTGGGGACGCCGAATGGGGTGGCGGCGTTCGGGTTACTGAAATCGCAATAGCAGTTTTCGATTCTATGTCCGCCGCCGCAGGTGCCGCCCGGCCAGTCCCAAAAGAATTCCCGCGCCGAGCGTAGGCAGAGTGGAAGGTTCCGGAGTCGCAACGGCCAGCACGTTCTGAAAAGCCGTGAGATACACCTGGTTCGAGTTCGCAAATACATACAAGACATGTGGGCCGAACTCGCCGGTTTCCATCGTCGGAGCGGATTCGGAACCCGTGTACATCTGCGGAAACTCGATGAATGTAAATCCCTCGGTTGGGTTGTTGAAAAAAGAGCAGGCCACGGTGAAACAGATGCTGAAGCCACCGTACTGGGAAGCACTAAAGAATCGGATATCCTCCGGCGTGATGGCCACGGGGGAACCGTCCAAGGAATACTCGAAATCTGAAAAGTCGACATCAAAGTAGTTACCCGGGTTGACGTTGGAAACGGCCGGCATGCTATCAACCACGAATGAAAACGCCCATGTTTCATCCGGCCCCGAGATGGCGGACGTGGCCGTCCCAGCGGAAAACTCACCGCTGGCGCTAATGGTTATGGTGGACGCGCAGAGACTAGCGGCAGAGAGCAGGACCGCCATTGACAGGCCGCAGAACACCCCCGTCCTCTGTGGACAAATCTTACGTGCCGTAAAAAGCCCTCTTAAATAGGCCGGCATTCCCATCATTTGACCTCGAATCGGTAAACAGTATAGCAGCGCTTTCCTGGCTTGCAGCCACGTTTGAGTTAGCGCGTCGCCGGGAACGGTACCAGTACCCATACCAAGCTTCATGGCGCCCGCAAGCAAGTTTCCAACTCGACGCGGTAATTCCTCAGAGCGCCAGTACGTACCAGTATCTTCGAGAAAGCAGAAAATATGTTAAGCTGTCCGTTACTTACACAGTCGGAGGCTCACATGTGCTCGAAATGGGCCGTGATTTTGTTTTGTCTGTTTTGGGCTCCGCTGCTCCTGCTGGCGGCGCAGACCGACGTTTTGACAGCTCATAACGACGTGGCCCGAACAGGGCAGTACCTGGCGGAAACCACGCTGACCACAAGCAATGTGAATTCAGCCAAATTCGGCAAGCTTTTCCAGGCAACGCTGGACGGCTTGGTTGATGCGCAACCGCTCTACGTTGCCGGAATCCCGGTCCTCAACAAGGGGACGCATAACCTGCTGATCGTGGCCACGGAGAACGACAGCCTATACGCACTGGATGCAGATTCCGGCGCGGAGCTTTGGAAAACGTCGCTGCTCGCCAGCGGCGAGACCGCTTCCGATGACCTTAGCTGTTCGTTAGTGAGCCCTCAGATCGGCATCACCTCAACGCCGGTCATAGCGTTCAAGCCAGGCTCTTCGGAAGGCGCCGTCTTTGCCGTGGCTATGAGCAAGGACGCGTCTGGGAACTATCATCAAAGGCTGCACAAAGTGAACCTGACCGCGGGCCACGCGTCCTCCGTAGAAATCACGGCCCAATATCCGGGCATTGGGAGCGAGAGCAGCGGGGGTACGAATGTCTTCCTTCCCAGGCAGCATTTGGAACGATCGGCATTGTTGTTGCTAAACGGGGTAGTGTATTTGGCCTGGGCTTCGCATTGCGACCATCGCCCTTTCACAGGTTGGGTTATGGGCTACGACGCGAATACACTTGCGCAGACCAGCGTGATCAACATTACGCCCAACGGCGAGGACGGAGGCATCTGGATGGCCGTCGGCGGATTGGCGGCAGATCCCAGCGGTTACATTTACCTCGCGGACGGCAACGGCACCTTCGACTCGATTCTCGATTCGCAGGGCTTTCCGATCCACGCTGACTTTGGCAACGCCTTGATCAAGCTTTCGGCCGCCGGCAACCAACTGACGGTTTCTGACTATTTCACCATGTACAACACGAACCGTGAATCCGATATGGATGGAGATCTTGGCTCGGGCGGCGTGATCGTGTTGCCGGACATGACAGACGCCGACGGCCAAGTGCGGCATCTGGCGATCGGAGCGGGCAAGGACGGTAATATCTATTTAGTGGATCGCGATAAAATGGGTAAGTTTAATCCTGAAAATGATGATGCCATTTATCAGGAGTTGGACGGCGTGCTGCCAAACGGTATCTGGTCGATACCGGCTTATTATGGCGGCATAGTGTATTTCGGCACTCGGATTGGTCCTATTCGGGCGTTCCAGTTCAACAAGGCGGTGCTTTCATTGACTCCGGCTTCGCAAACCGACACTGTGTTTCCGTATCCGGGCGCATTGCCGAGTATCTCCGCGAATGGCTCGAAGAACGGCATAGTTTGGGCGGTGGAAAACACGTCGCCCGCCGTGCTGCACGCGTACTCGGCCGCCAATTTGGCTCAGGAGCTGTACAATACGACTCAGGCGGCGAATGGACGGGACCAGTTCGGCGCAGGCAACAAGTTCATGGTACCGACTATCGCAAACGGGAGAGTGTACGTGGGGACGCCGAACGGCCGCAGGCGTCGCCCTGTAGCCGCCAAAAGAAACCCAACGGCGAGTGTAGCGATACTCGAAGGTTCCGGTATCGGATTCGCTTCTGCCAGCAGAATGGCGTGCCCCGGAGGCTGCTGAAGATATTAGCTGCCGGTTAACATTGTAGGGGCCGACTCAGGTCCAGTGTACATTTGTGGGCCAAGGATGGAAAATCCGTCGGTCGGACTATTGAAAAAAGAGCAGGCCGCGGTGAAACAGATGCTGAACCCTCCGAACTGGGAACTACTAAAGAATCGGATATCCTCCGGTGTGATGGCAACCGGGGAACCATTCAGAAGATAAGTGAAAGCCGAGAAGTCGACATCAAAGTAATTACCCGGGTCGACGTTAGAAACGGCAGGCATGCTATCTACCACGAACGAAAACGCCCATGTTTCATCTGGCGCCGAGAACGCGGAAGTCGCGGTCCCAGCGACGAACTCACCGCTGGCGCTAATGGTTATTGTAGATGCCGAGAGGCCAGCGGCAGAGAGCAGGACTGCCATTGACAGTGCGCGTAACACCCTCAGCTTGTTTGGAAAAATGCTGCGCGCCGGTAGAAATCCTTTTAAATGACCCGGGATCCCCATTATTTGACCTCGAACGGTAATCAGTATAGCAGTGGTCGCGTGGCTTGCAGCCACGTTTCAGTTAACGCTTCGCCCAAAGCTGTACTAGTACCAGTGGCAAATTCGTAGCCCTTTTCGGCTCGCGCAACAAAGCGCATCCGATGCTCCACATGCGCTATGATCCCGTTAGTGGCCGGAAAAGAGACAGCCTTGGGCGTGCCTGATCCTTCGCCTCCCCAGCCGGGATTCGACCCCGACGATAAAGCGCCGGAGGGCTTCGATGAGGCCGCCTATCTCGAAGCCTACCCGGATGTCGCGGCAGCGGTCGAGTCGGGCGTGTGGACATCCGCCTTGCATCATTACCGGGTGCACGGCGCGCGTGAAAATCGCTTGGCCGACCAGCGCTATATCCGTGCGGCCAGCGGCTGCACCCTAACTGGCCCTGCCGAGATCCAGTATGCCGCCCCCGACGACTTCGATGAAGCCGCCTACCTCGCCGCCTTTCCGGATATAGCGGCCGGAATCAAATCGGGCACCTGGACTTCCGCTCTGCATCATTACCAGGTTTTTGGAGCGCCGGAAAAGCGTTTGGCCGACGAGCGCTATGTCCGCGCGGCCACCGGTTCCACCGCGACTTTCCCTCCCGGCTGCGCGGACCGCGTGTTGATCAGCAATGCTGGACAGTGCCTGGTTTCCGGCTGGGTGATCGACACAGACGATGCCCCGCTGCGCCAGATCGTTATACGCCAAAACAACGAGGTGGTTGGCTTCACAAGAAATATTGCCCGGTACCGGCGCAACGATGCCGAGAAGGCCGAACCGGTGGCCGGGCGTGCTCTGCTGGGCTTCTGGGCGCTGATCGACCTGGAACAATACCTGAACGACAGCCATGTTGAGCTGATGATCACTGTCGGACAACAACGCGGCGCCTTCACCGTTCGGCCGTCCATGACCACCGAAGAAGAATTCCGCGACGACGTTCTCCGAACGCTTGCCAACGCGAAGTATTTCGACGACCCCGAGACCGAGACGTTTCTTCAACTCGACAAGGGTCTAGGGGCAAGCCTGATTGGTTTGAATGCCAGGATCGTTAAACGAATCGCCATGGGCGCGTATCAGACGCGGTTTGGCGTGCGCCGGGTTCGTTATCTCGGCTCGGTCGTAGTGGTGCTCTATGGCAAGGCCGATTTCCTGACGCTGCAGGCAGCGCTATTCTCGCAGTGTCCCAACTACGACCAATACGAATTCATCTATGTGTCGAACAGCCCGGAGCTCAGCGACACGCTGATCAGGGATGCCACCAACGCCAGCCGCATCTACGGCGTTGCGATCACGCTTATTCTTCTTCCTGGGAATGCCGGCTTCGGAATCGCCAATAATGTAGGAGCGGCCGCGGCAGAGAGCGATCGCCTCCTGTTTGTTAACCCCGACGTGCTGCCTCGTGAATCGGCCTGGCCACGCATTCACGCGGCGATCATAGAATCCTTGCCTGCTGCACAAACGGCTCTGTTTGGCGTCCCGCTTTATTACGGCGATGGATCGCTGATGCACGGGGGCATGTATCTCGAAATCCAAGGCGGCTGCTCGATCCAAAATGGACGGGTCATTCGCCGCGAGATCCTGCGGGTTGAACATTACGGGAAAGGCGCGTCGCCTGGATCGTCAGAATATGTTACCGCGCGGCCTGTTCCAGCGGTAAGCGGCGCGTTCATGTCGGTCAACCGCGCATGGTTCGAGCGGCTCGATGGGTTTTCGCCGGAATATATCTTCGGCCATTATGAGGATGCCGATTTTTGCCTCAGGAGCCTGCAGGCCAGGACTCCCGTGTGGCTGCACGACATTCCGTTCTGGCACCTGGAATCCGTGGGGGCGAGGCGCGCGCCCGAACATGACGCCGCCCGGCTGGTTAATCGCTGGCATTTGACCGGCAAATGGGGTGAATTGGTGAGGACTGAACTCAACGGAAGATCGCCAATCCGCTTCAAACAATGAAGTCAACGGTGGCTGGCTCCAATCGAACTTCCGCGCAGCCCGGCGTGGAACAGGCGCCACCCGGCGTGCGGAAAACACGAGTTCTGCTTATCAGCCACTACCACCCGGAACTCATCCGCGGCGGCGCCCAGCAATGCTGCTACGAGCTCTTCCAAGGCCTCAAGGAAGAAGCGGACGTGGAGCCGTTCTTTCTGGCAGCAACCGACGACAGCTACCCGGCGCTCTTCAAACCGGGCGCCTGCATCACAGGCTTCGACGGCCGCGAGAATGAGTTTCTGTATCTTTCGATTGATTACGATCCCCTTTGGCATAGGACAACGGCGCCGCGCCACATTGCCGCCTATGCCGATTTACTCGAAACGCTTCGTCCGGACGTAGTCCATTTCCAGCATTTCATGCTGCTGGGAATCGATTTACTGACGCTCACTCGAACCGTGCTGCCGCAATGCAGGATCGTCTTCACCTTTCACGAATATCTCACTATGTGCGACGCGCGCGGGCACATGGTGCGTCTTACCGACGGGTCGCTTTGCACCCAGCCGTCGCCGGTACGCTGCCACCAATGTCTGCCCCATCACTCCCCCGACCATTTTCTGATGCGAAAAATGTGGTTCATGCGGCACTTGAGCGTGGTCGATCGCTACGCCGTCGCTTGTCGATTCCAAGTCGCCCATCATGTCGACTGGGGGATCGACCCCAGCAAGATTTTCGTGGTGCCGAACGGTGAACAAAGCAAGTCGCACATCCCGTTGCCACCCCCCGTAGAAGGGCCCAAGAACCGGTTTGGCTTTTTCGGCCAGTTCGTGGATGCTAAGGGCGTGCACATTATCTTGCGGGCCGTCGATATTCTTCGCGCCGGCGGCTTCACCGATTTCAAGGTTGAGCTCAATGGCGACAACCTGCGCTTCGCGACTCCGCCGATGCGACAGGAGATCGAGGAATTTTTAGCCGCGGAATCAAAACGCCCCGTCCCGCAACAGATCGTGTCTAATAACGGCGCCTATCATGTGGAACAGATCGAGTCGCGTATGCACCGGATCGACTGGTCCCTGGTGCCTTCGGTTTGGTGGGAGACGTTCGGTCTCGTCATCTCCGAGGCCTGGATGTTTAAGCGCCCGATCATCTGCTCGAACATTGGAGGCATGGCGGAGCGGATTAAGCACGACGTCGACGGGCTGCATTTTCAGGTCGCCGACCCCCGTTCCCTGGCGGCCGCGATACACCGCGCCGCCACCGAGCCCGGCCTATGGGAGAGGCTTTCTGCGGCAACGCCGAAGCAGCCATCGCGCGCGGACGTGGTGAAGGGCTATAGAGCACTCTATGAGGATTGAAGGTCCAAGCCGGCTGCGCCGCCGCATGCCGTCTTAGTTCCAACCTGGCATCTCTCGAGCAGCCCGCGCGGCAATCATTCGCGGATGCTTTCGCACGCAGCCTTCAAGGATTCGCGAACTCCCGCCATCAACAAATAACCTTCTTTTATATACTCGACCATACCTGCTTGCGGAAAGAAGAAGCACTGTCCGGATATCGGCGGGACCAGGCAGTTACCGTAACTTTCGAATACCTTGTCATGGACCGCCTGCAAATTTGGAGCATGTTCGTTGACCCGAAGCGCCTGACGATGGCTTTCCATTGCGGCCAACGCAATCGAAAGGTCAAGCTCAGGTTTCGTGTTCAAGTAACTGGCGGCTCTCCGTGAACTTTTGGTCGGCTTGAGCGCGTTCAAAGCCCGGATCACCTCTATGTCCAGAATGTTGAGAGATGGATTCGGTCGAATTCCCTTAATGAGAGGAGCATCCGGCCAGGACAGGAACGATCTAAAAAAGTGCTCGCCCAAATCTCCGCCCTGATCGACTATGTTCTTGTAAGAAACCAGGACCACATTCTCCCGTCCAAATGCTTGCTCGAAAGGGTCAAGCCGGACTGCGTAGTTTATCGTATTTGAAGCGAAAGGGTTCATGAACTGCTCAAACATGAATTCTGGAAGAGTCATGCTTCGCCCATGCTTCACATTCTCCTGCCACGACGACGGCAGGAGGGCCAACCAGTCTCGAACATAAAACACCACGCTCACCTGCTGTCCCCGCAGATACGATTTCAGCAAGCCAATACTATCGCGAGACATGGTTGAGAGATCTTCGGCCGATATCAAGACGGTTTCATAATCCGAGGCATTCAGCTTGTCGAATTCACCCGCCAGATCCTCGTCGTTACCGGCTTGCAGGCGCTGGGCCAGCCGAGAATGGCCGGAGGTGCCATCGCCAATCCAACGCGGCGAATACAATACGCCGCGTTCGCGCAGCGGTAGCGATAAGTGCCGGAAAAGCATCTGTAGGTAGGTCGTGCCGGTCTTGTGGGGGCCAATGTGAATCAAATAATGGGGCATGTGTACGGGCTTTGGAGGTCCCTCTCGGTGCTTTGGCCACCCGTCGCCAGCAAGAATATTTTAGTTTTAGCATGCGATCCGCCGGCTTGTCCCGAAAAAATCGGCGCTCGCTGCTCGTGAGCCTTGATCGCCTGTGTCCAAGCTGGCCGATTGTAGCCATCCTGACAGGAATGCCATCGCGTCGGCTGTGGTAATTGTAAGGTTACCGGATTGTAGGGTCCATGGACTGTATCGAGGCCAACGGAATGGAACAGAGTGCCCGGCGGGAAGATGTGAGCGGAATTATCGACCGCGCACGGCGAGCCACCGAACAACGCGATTGGCTTGAGGCACGGCGCTGCTGGGACGCCGTGCGAGAAAGTTCGCCCCACCACATACCGGCTTATCTTGGCGCTGGCCATGCGCTTCGTGAGGCGGGCCTTTATGACGAGGCGGAGCTCGCCCTGGGCGCCGGGGCCGAACGCTTCCCGGACGATGAGCAGATTGCAATCGCGCGCGCGTCGCTCGCGAATGCACGACGCGATTGGCCGACGGCACTGAGCCGCTGGGAGATCGTTCGTTCGCGCTTTCCCGAGAATCCGTGGAGCTATCTGGGAAACGTCCAGGCGCTGAGAGGCTCCGGACGTTCCGATCAGGCGGGGCCGCTGCTCGTCAGCGCGGAGAATGCTCTGGCAGCGGCGAAGCAGCGTGGCCTGGACGCGGTGACCGCCCTGCGGGCAGAGTTCGAAATTGCAAGGGCGCGCATGGACTGGCCGTCGGTCCGGCAGTCGGCGGAAAAGATCATCGCCCGTGAAACTGCGCCGTCAGCCCAGGTGTTTCTCGCCCTGGCCCAGGCCCACTGGCATCTGGGAGATGCCGATCAGGCGGATCTTGCCGCCCTGCGCGCCGTCTCCGCGGACCCGTCGCTCGTTGATGCCCTGCTAGTCCGCGTCTGGGTTGCCACTGGCCGCGGGGACGGAGAAACGGCGCTAGCTTGTTATCGCGCGCTCGTCAAACTAAATCCAACGGCAGTCCGCTGGTCGTTGAAACTCGTTCAATTACTCAACTGGCTCGGCCGTGTCCGGGAGGCGGCAAGCGAACTCGAGAATATCCGCGGACGGTGGCCCAATGATCCGGTAGTCGCAGCGTTCCTGCTGAACTACGGGCCAGCCGCGGAGCAGCTCCAGCCCGTTGCCGGCAAAGCTCCGGCGAAGGCGGAACACGCGCGGCCACTTCTTGTCGCCGACCCGGACTTCGCCAAGGCGGAGGAGGTCGTAGCCATCGCCGAGAAGGCCCCCGGCCCGGAGGAATGGCTACGGCCGCTGGTTGTCGCCGATCCAGAACGCGACGTGCTGCTTGCCGAGTTCAGGGGCGCTGAGGCCGCGGTTCTGGTCTTCGGCGGGACGAACGACGAGGTTGCCATGCCGTTGCCGCTGTTCGACCGTTACCTGGCGACGATGAATCTCACAACCATCTATCTCAAGGATTTCAGACGATTGCGGTTCCTACTGGGTATCGAATCGCTCAGCGACGACCTCCCGGGTACAATCGTGGCCCTACGCAATATGCTGGATCGCCTCGGAGTGAAACGCCTTTGCACGATTGGCAATTGCGTCGGAGGTTTTGCCGCCATCCGTTATGGCGTGGAGCTCGGCGCGGATCGCATTCTCGCGTTCGGGGCCCCTACCTTCAGCTCGCGCCGTCCTCTGTTGAAGATCGAGGAAGGCCGAAGATTCATGCGGAATCGCCTGGAAGCGAACGTCCCCCGCGCCAGGATGGATCTTAAGCCATTTCTCAAACATCGCCGACACAATTCGCAGATCGAGCTGTTTTACGAGGAGCAGGACCCCAGCGACCGAATGCATGCGTTGCGCCTGTCCGGGCTTCCCGGCATCTTCCCGCATGCTCAGCAGGAGTTGAGCTACCGTCTGCTGCGCCGGCTGGCGGTGTCGCATCCGGATTTCCGCGGAATGCTCGCTGAACTGCTTCGAGTCGCCCCAGTGGGCAATGTCCTAAGATAACCGCTGTGCCGCCCGAACAGCCTCTTGTCCTTCGCGAGCAGCTCCCGCTGCCCCGGCCTTACGTGGCGCCGCGCACACCCACCGAGCAACTGCTGGCGGAGATTTGGGGCGCCGCGCTGAGCATGGATTTCGTGGGCGTGGAGGATCGCTATAGCGACCTCGGTGGCGACTCGTTTCTTGCCTTGATGATCCTCACGGGCATCGAAAAAAAGTTCCAGGTCGCCATCCCGATGGCAGTCTTCGTCGAAGCGCCGACCATCGCGGCGCTCGCGCCAAAGATCGATGGGCTCTTACCGAACGGCGGGATATGAACCTCGTCGGACCGCTCCTCCATTTTGGAAGGACCCGACCGACCTCGCCGGCCCTGGTTGAAGGCAATCGCACCATCACGTATGGCGAGCTCGCAGATTTGATGCGGCGCACGGTCTGGCATCTCGCCACCCTGGGATTGCGGCGCGGCGATCGGATCGGATTGTGTTTGAAGGATACGTCGGAGCATGTTGTCGCGCTGCTCGCAGTGGCGCTGATGGGCGGCGTGGCGGTGCCCCTCGATTGGCGCGCCCGGCCTGTCGAAAACGCTCGATTTGTCGATGGGCTCGGGCTCGCCTGCGTGCTCGCCGAGGCCGATTCAAGGTTGACGGACGGCTGTCCAGTGGTCGTGCTGGATGCGGAATGGCACCGCGCCGTCGCGCGGGCTAATGTCGGCGGTGAGTTGGCTGGCGACTGGCACGATCCCTTCCTGATCTCAGCGAGCTCGGGTAGCACCGGCACTCCGAAGTTTACGCTGATGACGCACTTGCAATATCACTTTGCCATCGCCGGGACGTTCGAGCTGATGGAACTTGCGGGACGCCATCGATTTCTGTGCAACTTGCCCCTGTACTATAGTGGCGGGCGGGCCAGCTGTATCGTACCCTTGGTGCGCGGCGATTGCGTGGTTCTGTACCCCAGCCTTTTCAGGCCCGCAGAGTATGTCGACGTGGTGAACCGGCAGCGGATCACAGTTGGGACAGTAGTCCCCTCCATGGTGCGTCAATTGCTTGCGGCTGAAGGAAGCGAGCCGTTGATGCCTGGCCTGACGGCGCTCGTCTGCATCGGCTCCCCGTTGCACGCCGAGGAGAAGCGTCACGCTGCGCGAAAGCTGAGTCCGAATTTTTGCGATCGTTATGGAACCGCCGAAACCCTGGCCATCTCGGTGCTGTGGCCGAAGGATTTCGCCGATCACGGGGATAGTGTGGGCCAGCCTCATTCACTTGAGGAGATCGAAGTAGTCGACGAAAACGATCAGCCGCAGTCGACCGGCGGGATCGGTCAGTTGCGCATTCGGGGCCCCGGAGTGGCGTCGCCGCTGCCGGGGCAAACCGCGGACACGAATTTCCGGAATGGCTGGTACTACCCGGGCGAGATCGCCCGTCTCGACGATACTGGCTTCATCTTTCTGCAAGGCCGGACATCCGATGTAATCGTGCGCAGTGGCGCCAAAATTTATCCTGCGGAAGTCGAGGGGGCCTTGGCTGAGCACCCGGACGTCCTCGAGGCAGCCGTGATTGGCCATCGCGTCGCCGACAACGAAGAGGTGGTGATCGCGTTTGTGGTGCTACGCGGAACCGTGCCCGTGGGCGAACTTCTCGCCCATTGCCGCATGCGTCTAACGCCTCACAAAGTGCCCCGGCATATCCATTTTGTCGGACAGCTACCGAAAAACACCGGCGGCAAGATCGACAAAATAGCTCTCGCCAAATCCCTGGCCGAGGACCCCGCTCCATGAACGATATCGGTGGTTCCAACGCTTGGGAATTGTCATCCGCCGATCTTTTCACATGCCGCTTTTAAGGATTCCAGAACTCCGTTCTGCAACAAATAACTTTCCTTCACGTAGTCGATTGCACCTTCCTTTGGGACGAAGAAGAGCCGTCCCGATCTCGGCGGGACCAGGCAGCCGCCGTACTTTTCGAACGCCTCTTCATGTACCGCGCGCAAATTTGGAGCATTTTCATTGATGCGAATCGCCTGGCGATGGCCTTCCATCGCGGCAAGCACAATCGATAGATCCAGCTGAGGTCTCAAACTCAAATAACTGGCGGCTCGCTGTGGACCTACCGTCGGCTTGAGCGCGTTCAAAGCCCGGATCACCTCAATGTCCAGAATACTGAGCGACGGATTTGGCCGAATTCCCTGAATCAGAGGAGCATCCGGCCAGGACAGGAACGATCTGAAAAAATGCTCGCCCAGATCGCCGCCCTGATCGACTATATTTTCGTAAGAAACCAAAGCCAGACTCTCCCGTCCAAACGCTTGCTCGAAAGTGTCCAGCCGGATGGCGCAGTTGATTAGCCTTGAAGCAAAAGGATTTACGAACAGCTTTAACATGAATTCCGAAAGAGTCCTGCTCTGCCCGTGCTTCACGATCTCCTGCCACGACGACGGCAGGAAGGTAAGCCAGCCTCGCAGATAAAATACGATGCTCACCCGCTGTCCCCGCAGATAAGATTTCAGCAAGCCTATGGCATCGCGCGACAAAGCTGAGAGATCTTCGGCCGATATCAATACAATTTCGTAACCAGAGGCATTGAGCTTCTCGAATTCGTCCGCTAGATCCGCGTCGTTACCGGCTCGCAATCGCTGGACCAGCCGGGAATGGCCAGGAGAGTTATCGCCAATCCAATGCGGCGGGTACAGTACGCCTCGTTCGCGACAACCTCAGCGATTGTTGCCGGAATAGCTGCAAGTAGGTTGTGCCGGTCTTGTGAGGGCCGACGTGAATCAAATAATGGGGCGCGCAGGCACTAGACCTCCGCTTGGTCCTCAGACGCGGCAGGAGAGGGGCCGCGGTTCTCCCACGGAAACGGCACCGAAGGCACGTCACGGCCAAGGAACGCGCATAGCTTCGGCCACCCGTCGCCTGTAAAAAAATCTAGTTCAAGAAAGCGATCAGCCGGCTTATCCTGAAGGAATCTTCGCACTCGCTTCTCGTGAGCCTCGAATACTTCGCGGTAGTTACGAAAATTGAGATACCGGAATCTACGACGAGCCGGCCAATGGGGAAATGCTCCCGATTCCAGTGCCGCCTTGATCTCGTCAAAATCGGAGATCCCAACATGTCTGCTTAAATGGCGGCATAGGGATGCAAGCCAACTTTCGAATGGCCGGGTTGTAAGGATGAATTTTGAATTGGGAAACAGGTTGTAGTAACGTTCACCTCTTCGACCGAATGGTGTCTCGGTAAAGGCATCGAAAATGGGGATATCAGCCTCTGAGATTAGCTCACAGGTGAGCGGATTAAACCAATGGAGAGTGTTGAAGCCAAGCAAAGTCAAGGCGGCGGCAAGCGTTGTCGTTCCGGTTTTGGAAAGTCCAATTCCGAATAGTTTTGGTTTTGCATAGTCGGGATATCGAGGTTCGCTCAGCACGGCTGCCACGCGACGCATGGACTCTCCGTGTTCGCCGAGATGCGAGCATTCCGCCAGACCCCGCATCGCGGCGATAACGCCCTCCCTATCCCGTAGGGCGAGCAGAATCCGCGCATTCAGGACATCCAACCGCACGCGATCCGGCAACTTGAGAGAACTTCTGATTGCGGTAGAGCGTTTCTGGAGGGTGGCCCAGGCCCGCATTCGCTGGTGTTCTTGAACTTCGTAAATGGCCGGAACAAAGGCGAAGAGACTGCTCAACACTTCCGGGCGGCGAGCACTTCCGAGCAAGCGCTCAAAAGTCGCGCCTGCCTCGTCGATGCGGTTGAGACGGATCAGGATCTCAAGGCGCCTCTCGACCAGCGCCGAACTTTCGATTTCCCGCAAGGGACTCGTTTCTAAAAGCTGCAACGCGACCTCCGGCCGGCCCGTGGTCGCGTACACCCGAAGCAGGCGCAACAGGGCGGCTACTGAGCCAGGAGCTCTGTCGACGGCGTCTCGCAGGATTGTCTCGGCTTCGGTGGCCCGGCCAAGTTCCAGCAGCGCGCCCACACGTATCAATCTCCAATCATCCGCGCCGGCATGATCGCCGAATCTCGAAAGAATCTCGTTGCAGCGGTCCAGGGCAACCTGCCAAAAACGCTGCCGGAGGGCAAGTTGCGCCCTCCCGACATATCCCGAGGGATTGTCCGGAAATTCGCGCATCAGATCGGCGAGGATGTCAGCAGCTTCCTGGCTGCGGCCGAGCTCGAACAGGACCATCGCGCGCGCGCTCAGCCAAGATGCATTGCGCACCCCGTCAAACGCCGCCAAAATGCTGTCCCAACGCTCTAATGCCTCGGTCCAATTTTCGCGGCGCCTGGCGACTTGCGCCAAGCCAACAAATCCACTCGGATGGTCCGGGAACGATTGCACCATTGCGAGATACAACGCTTCAGCTTCATCAACAAGCCCCGCTTCCATGAGCAAGCCGCCGCATCGAGAAGCTTCTGTGGCGCTGGACACCGGGACTTCCCGCAACAGTTCGCGCCCAAAGAAACTTTCCGCGCCCCAGCGGTCTTGGAACCGCTTCGCGGCTTCGAGAATAATGTTGGCGGGCGAGACCTCGGGGCCGACCATTAGTAGAGAATACCCTACTGGCGGCACTTGCACTGGCACCGGATTCCAACGATAGGGAAGGGGGCCTACCGGCTCTTCAATCCCGACGCGCTCCAGAGTTTCTTGAACGCGAGGATCTCATCGCGATGGTAAAAGTGTTGCACGATTGGCTCGCCATAAATCGCGGCGAGCATGTCGGCCGGCAGCCAGAATCGGCGCCGTACCCCCGCGGAGAGCGCGCGCGAGCGCCGCTGGGAACTGGAATTCACTTTCGGAAACGACGTAAGCGTCGTTCCCAGAAACGTGTTTGCTTGAGCCAACAAGCGAGCATAACCGGGCGCTTCCGGCAGCATATCCTCCAGGCGATAGATAAGAATGCTCGCCGCGGAGGTGTTTATTCGTTGCGCCGCCTCCTTGAAACTGGCCTTGCAGCACGTCCACTCCGTAGGCAGCGCCCAGCTCGCCCGCAAACCAATTTCGGAATCCGTCTGTCAGAAACCATAACAGCCATTCGAAGGTCTGGCCGGGCTCTCTGCGTTCCAGCACCCATCTCCAATTTTCCTGCAACGAGGCAATAACATAATCCGGGGACACAACGGTACGAGGGCTAAGCGGGCGCGAGACGTGGCCGTAAAAATCGGACATAAAAACGATGATAGAGATGGATAGCGCTACAGGATCGCGCATTCCAGAGACGACTCGAACTTTTTCCCGTCTCCGCCGCGCCGATTCGATCTGTTCCCAGGCGGACTCGCCCACGCGCAAAATATTCCGGGGCAAGTACATATGGCGATGGTTTGCTGAGCCGCCGGCCAGCCGAACACGGCCTCAATGCGTTCTCGATTACGGGGAACTGCATAATGGCAGTGAATGGCGAGCGAGCCTTCCGCTGAAGCGGCGAGCTTGGCTACCTCTACCCAGCTCCGAGAAGCTACCTTGGCCATTTGATGGATCACGATCACGAGCTTACGAAAGAAGCTTGCAGCAGTCTGGAGCGGCGCAATGTTCGTGCGGTCGGTCCATATCGGCGGATCCGGGGAAAGCTGAATGCGGGCCGCTCCAGCAGCTTGCGCAAGGCGACTTCGACCTCGAACGTCGCAAGCTGCGCGCCGATGCAGCGATAGGGGCCGGGCGCGAAGACCAGCGAGTCCGGCCCCGGCCGGTCCAGTTCGGGCTCATCCGGGTTCGGAAAGGCCGCCGGATCGCGATCGGCTGCGCCGAGCATCAGCAAGATCGCATCGCCCGCGCGAATACGATGGCCGGGATTTGAATATTGACACGCAACTGCCGCGCCACATATTGCACAGGCGATTCCAATCGTAGCAGTTCGCGCACCGTACTGAGAATGACTTCGGCGGGCGTGCGCAAGTCTGCCGTAGCAGTGTCTCCGCCTTCCAATTCAGGGTTCGCTCCCAATACGCTGCGTTATACACCGCCGAAGGGGGATTCCCCAAACAGATATCGGCGTTATAATCACCGTCAGCGTGCCGCCGCAACGGTCGCTCTTTGCCAGCCGAGGTGGTTGGGAGCTCAACAGAGATGATTACCAAGCCTTGGCGAATCCCGCCTGGACCTGAGAAGTACAACCCGTCTCAAGATCTCCTGAGTTGGATGAGCGATCGCTTTGAGCAATTCGGAAACATCTATATAGCCTCTATCAACGGTGCTAGTGTTTATGTAGTCAGTGACCCTCGGTACGCAAACTACATCCTCCGCGAGCACTCGCAGAATTACAAAAAGGGTCGGGCGATTAAACGTGTTGGCATGCTTCTGGGCCAGGGCCTTATTGTTAGCGATGGCGAATTTTGGAAAAGTCAGCGGCGGATGATCCAACCCGCGTTCCACCACGAAGCCATTGGCGCCCTCGCGAATGTGATGACAACGGCCAACGTTACGTTGCTTAGGAAATGGGAGCGCGCGGCGCGAGAGAAGAGCACCGTTAATCTCACACGCGATATTAGCCTCACGATTCTCGAAGTGCTTCTCATTTCTATCTTCGGAGACGACTATGAACGGGTGGCGCAATCTTTTAGTATCCTTTCCAGCGAACCCGCGCGTGACCTGTCATTCGCACAAGCGTTCAGGTCCTTGGGAAAGATCGTCCTTCAGATCTCCTCGCAACGGCGGGAAGAGAACAGAACTTCCGCGGACATTCTCAGTGTGCTAATGGAGGCGCGGGATCGGGAAAGCGGCCAGGCTATGCCAGATCGCCAATTGGTGAACGAGATCATGACCCTCATCGTCGCTGGACACGAGACCACCGCCAGCACATTGAATTGGACCTGGCATCTGCTCGCCCAGCATCCCGACGCCGAGGAAACACTTTCGAGAGAGATCGGTGCTTTACTCGGTAGCGAGTTTCCAGAACTTGGCGATCTGCCGAAGTTCGCCTACACACGCCAAGTCATCGAGGAGGCGATGCGCTTATATCCGCCTGTGTGGCTGATACCGCGCAAGGCCATCAAAGACGATCAGCTGGATGAGTATCTCGTTCCCGCCGGAACGGAAATCTGTATTTCACCTTATTTGATCCAGCGTCACCCTGCCCTGTGGGAGGCGCCGGATCGCTTCGATCCAGATCGATTTGGACCCGATCAGGTACGGGACCGGCATGCTCTGGCGATGCTGCCTTTTTCGGCTGGCCCGAGAAAATGCATCGGAGAGCTTTTTGCTCGGATCGAGATGCACATGCACATAATAATTATCGCCAAATCTCTGCGGCTGCGCAGCGTTGGAGGAACGCCGGTGGAATTCGATGCCGACGTGAATTTGCGCAGCAAACATGATTTCATCATGGCCCCGGAGATCAAGGCGCGAACGACGCTATCCGAGCGTCGATATTGACCGTCCATCGCTTGTGACTCTCTCGGAAATCGCGGCCCCCAGCGTTGCCGACGAAAATGCCATAGCTCAGGCCGCGATGCGAACAAGCTGCGCAGAGCGCTTGAATACGGCGCCGAATTCCATCAATGCGGGTGGCGGCCTACCGGCCCTTCAGCCCCCGCGCACTCCATAACTTCTTAAACGCCAGGATCTCGTCGCGATGGTAAAAGTGCTGCACCACCGGCTCGCCATAGATCGCGTCGAGCATATCGGTGGGCAGCCAAAACTGGCGCCGCACCTCCGCTGAGAGTTCGCGCGAGCGCCGCTGGAAACTGGAATTCACTATCGGAAATGACGTAAGTGTCGTTCCCAGAAACGTGTTCGCTTGCGCCAACAAGGGAGCATAACCAGGCGCTTCCGGCAGCATATCCTCGACGCGATAGATAAGAATGTCCGCTTCTGGCGTGCGCATTCGTTGCACCGCCTCTTGCACTTGAAACTCACCTTGCAGCACGTCCACCCCGAAGGCAGCGCCCAGCTCGCCGGCAAACCAATTCCGGAATCCGTCTGTCAGATACCATAGCAGCCACTCGAACGTCTGGCCGGGCTCTCTGCGTTCCAGTACTAATCTCCAATTTTCCTGCAACGAGCCAACAACATATTCAGGGGACACAACGGCGCGAGGGCTCAGCGGGCGAGAAACGTGGCCGTAAAAATCGGACATAAAAACGATGAGAGAGATGGATCGCGCCACAGGGTCGCGCATTCCAGAGACGACCTGGATTCTTTCTTGTCTTCGCCGCGCCGATTCGATCTGTTCCCAGGCGGACGCGCCCACGCGCAGAATATTCCTGGGTAAGTACATATTGGCGATGGTTTGCCGAGCCGCCGGCCAGCCGAACACAACCTCAATGCGTTCTCGATGACAGGGAACGGCGTAATGGCAGTGAATAGCGAGCGAGCCTTCTGTTGGCGCGGCAAGCTTGGCTGCCTCCACCCAGCTCCGAGAAGCCACCTTGGCCATTTGATGGATCACGATCACGAGCTCGGCGCGCGTCCCTCCGATTTGTCGATATAGGTAGCCAATAACACGATGACCGCTCGGAAGGAATCGCACTCGATGAAACTCGCGGGGTCGATCTCGATGGCGAAAGCCTCCTCCAGTTCACCCGCCATGAGTACGGCATCCACCGAGTCCAACCCGTAATCGCTCAGACCTTTATCCAATGCGATCGTTTCGGGCGCCACCCCCAGCCTTTGGGCCAGATGAGCTCGAACCCATTCCCATAATCTTTCTTCAGTGCTCATCAGTCCCTAGGGTACGAAATACGCCGGAAGCCGCTGGAGCGGCGCAATGTTCATGCGCTCGGTCCATATCGGCGGATCCGGGGAAAGCTGAATGCGGGGCCGCTCCAGCAGCTTCCTGACGGCAACTTCGACCTCGAACGTCGCAAGCTGCGCGCCGATGCAGCGATAGGGGCCAGGCGCGAACACCAGCGATTCCGGTCCGGACCGGTCCAGTTCAGGCTCATCCGGGTTCGGAAAGGCCGCCGGATCGCGATTGGCTGCGCCAAGCATCAGCAGGATCGCATCGCCCGCCCGAATGAGTTGGCCTGAGATTTGAATATCGACACGCAACTGCCGAGCAACATACTGCACAGGCGATGCCAATCGTAGCAACTCGCGGACCGCCTGGGGAATCCGCGCAGGATCGCTTGCGAGTTGAGCGCGCCAACCGGGACGTTGCAGCAACATGAGGGCCGCCCCTGAGATAGCGGTAGCCGTCGTTTCCTCCGCGGCGATGAAAAAGAATGTGCAATACCCCGCCAGCTCCTCGTTGCTGCATCTCAGCTGTTCGTCGGCCAGCCGCACCAGCAGCGATGCGCCGTCATCCGCCGGGTTTTGACGTCTCGATTCGATCAGACGCGCGAAGTAGTCCATCAGCGCCGCCGCGGCCTTGTCCAGCCTGATCAGCGTATTCACGGACGGCAGAATGCGTTCGAACACGGCCCAGAGATCCACGGCCAGTACGTTCAGCTCGGGGAGATCGTCCTCGGGAACGCCCAGGAAAGAGCCGATGACAAAGAGCGCCAGCGCTCTCCCGTAACCACCGGCTAGATCGATGGCGCCGTCGCGTTCTCCGCGTTCAAGCACTAGATCCGCGCGCCGTTCCAGCAGCTCGGGTAGATTCAGGCGCCGAATTCCGCTCAGCGCCTGGGCCAGCAGACGGCGGAAGGAATCGTGACGCGGCGGACGTGTAAGCAACGAAAGCGAGGAGCAGAAGCGAAGGAGGTTGGACAAGTTGAGGTTGCCGCGCTGGGAAAGCGACTGCAGGAACGGCATCACGTCCAGCGCGAGCGCATCCGGATGCCGCAGAATTGCGCTGACATCGGCGTAGCGCGTCAAAACCCAGGCGGCATGTACCGAACTCCAGTAAACCGGCATCCGCTCACGCAATTCCGCATAGATTCTTTCGCGGTTCGCCGGGCCTAATTCACGCAGCGGATCGTAGGCTGGTGTCGGCATCACGAGCTCGCTGCGCGTCCCTCG